>Ga0190274_10000076_pt1 | contig 74987 bp, 78 predicted proteins | sample Popmic531T_FD_133002 | JGI IMG/M metagenome (GOLD analysis project Ga0190274, IMG submission 133002) | Populus adjacent soil microbial communities from riparian zone of Yellowstone River, Montana, USA - 531 T | ecosystem: Environmental > Terrestrial > Soil > Riparian zone | place: USA: Montana...
GCGAAGACGATGCGGTGCATCACCATCGCGAAGGCGAAGCCGATGACGAGCTCGACCCCGACCGTGACCACCATGATCAGCACGGTGTTCCACGTGTCTCGCCAGAAGAGCGGGTCGGTGAGCACCGTCCCGTAGTTACTCAGGCCGATGAAGTCCTTCTCGTCCGGCGAGGTGAGCCGGTAGCGGAAGAGCGAGAGGTGGAGCGCCTGGATCATCGGCCACGCCGTGACGGCCAGCATCACGATGACGGCGGGTGCCACGAGCCGTTGCCCGAGCCGGTTCTCGGCCCGCGCCCGGTCCGTGACGATCGGCTTCGGCGGCTTCTTCTTGGACGCCCCCGCGGTCGCGGTCACGGTGCTCACAGCAGGCTCCTTCCGTGCAGCACGTCCTCGATGAACTGCTGTGAGTCCGGTGGGGTGTCCTTGTCGACGCCGTTCGGCGGGTGCCACGAGCTCTGGATGGCGCCGGAGATGTCGCTCCAGTACGGCGTGACCGTGCGCGGCGCCGCTGCGTCGAGGCTCTCCTCGAAGAGCGCGAGCAGCTCCTTCGGGTAGATCTTGGCCAGGGCCGGATAGTCGTAGCCGGCCGAGCTGGCCGGCATGTTGCCGGTGAGCTCGGCGTTGACGCCCTGGTTGTCGGGCGAGGTGATGCACTCGATGGCCTGCATCGCCTCGTCCTTGTGCTTGGAGTACGCGCTCACGCCGACGCCGATGCCGCCGTACGGCGGCCGCGACTCCTCGCCCTCGGTGGACTGCGGGTAGCGGGTGTAGCCGAGGTCCTTCTTGACGTCCGGCTGCGTCTCGTCGTAGTTGGTCCAGATGTAGGTCCAGTTGACCAGGAACGCACCCTGCGGCCCGCCGAACGTGCCGCCGGCCGTGCCCTCGGTCGAGACCGACAGGTCGGGCGGGGCGGCCGCGGATCCCGCCAGCTTCTCGATGATGCCGGCCGCGGTCTCGCCGGCGGGGGAGTCGACCTCGAGCTTGAGGTCGATGCCCTTGTCGGTGTCGGTGGCGATCGCGCCCCCCGCGCCGGAGATGAGCGCATTGATCCAGACGACGTAGCCCTCGTACTTGTTGGCCTGGACGGCGACCTTGCCGCCGTTCTTCGCGGCCGCGTCGATGATCTGGTCCCAGGTGACCGGCTTGCTCATGTCGATGCCGGCCTTCTCGACGAAGGACTTGCGGTACCAGAGCACCTGCGTGTTGGACCAGAACGGCGCGACGACCAGCTGGTCGTCCCAGGTGGCGGCGTCCACCGCGCCCTTGAAGGACTGCTCCTTCAGCTTGGTCTGCAGGTCGTCGGGGAGCTTGGCCAGGAAGCCGGCGTTCGCGAACTCCGCCGTGTACGGCGGGTCGATGCTCATGATGTCGATCTCGGGGTCCTCGGCCGCGAGCCGGCGCGCGAGCTGGATGCGCTGCTGGCTGGCGTCCTGCGGGAGCACCTGCACCTTGATCTTGTAGTCGTCGGTGCTGCAGTTCTCGGCGACCTTGGCCTGCCCGCCGTTGTCGGGGTTGATGTACCAGGTCAGCGTGCCGGAGCTGGCGCTCGCGGAGCAGGCGGCTAGCAGGCCCGAGACGGTCATCAGGGCGGCCGATGCGGCGAGTCCGCGGCGTACGCGATCCATGCGCCCTCCCTCTGTAGTGGTCTAGATCACATGTAGCCCTCTGGGGGGTGGTTGTAAACCCATGGCGCGATCTGGCCGGTGGGCGCGGGCGTGTTGGTGAGGGGCACCGGCTAGTGTGAGCGCGCTCACCTTTACTACGGATCGTCCGGCACGTACCTGCCGGTGAAGGAGTTGTTGAAGCATGACCACAGTTCGTTTCGAAGAGGCCCAGCGCTGGTATCCCGGCGCCGACAAGCCCGCGGTGCCCGGCATCAGTCTCGAGATCGGCGACGGGGAGTTCATGGTCCTCGTCGGCCCCTCCGGTTGCGGCAAGTCCACGACCCTGCGGATGCTCGCCGGTCTCGAGGAGGTCAACAAGGGGAAGATCTTCATCGGGGACCGGGAGATCACCAACGTCCCGCCGAAGGACCGGGACATCGCGATGGTGTTCCAGAACTACGCGCTCTACCCGCACATGTCGGTCGCCGACAACATGGCGTTCGCGCTGAAGATGGCGAAGGTGCCGACCGAGGAGCGCAACAAGCGCGTCCAGGACGCCGCCAAGATCCTCGGCCTGACCGAGTACCTCGACCGCAAGCCGAAGGCCCTCTCCGGCGGCCAGCGCCAGCGCGTCGCGATGGGTCGCGCGATCGTCCGTCAGCCGCAGGTCTTCTGCATGGACGAGCCGCTCTCGAACCTGGACGCGAAGATGCGGGTGCAGACCCGCACCGACATCGCCAAGCTCCAGGCGGACCTCGGCGTCACGACCGTCTACGTCACCCACGACCAGGTCGAGGCGATGACGATGGGCGACCGGGTCGCGGTCATGAAGGACGGCTACCTCCAGCAGGTCGACACCCCGCTCGGCCTCTACGACAAGCCGGTGAACCTGTTCGTCGCCGGCTTCATCGGCTCGCCGGCGATGAACCTCCTCGAGGCGCACGCCGCTGACGGCAAGGCCCAGATCGGCGACTACCTGGTGCCGGTCGACCCGGCCGCCGCGGCCAAGATGCAGGGCAACATCACCGTCGGCGTACGCCCCGAGGCCTGGCGGATGGTCGGCAACAGCGAGGCCGGCATGCCGGTCAAGGTGACCGTGGTCGAGGACCTCGGCTCCGACGCCTTCGTCTACGGCACCAGTGGGGTCGAGGGCACGCCCAACAACATCGTCATCCGGGTGAGCGGCCGCGACCACCCGCAGAAGGGCGAGACGATGTACGTCACGACCGACCCGAAGAACGTGCACGTCTTCGACACCGAGTCGGGCGCCCGCCTGTCCGACTAGGCCGAGTCGGCGCCAGTTTTCACCTGAGTCGGCGCCAGTTTTCGACAAACGTTGAAAACTGGCGCCGACTCGGCATTTCAGGCGCGGTCGGCAGTCCTGCGGATGCCGGCGACGAACGTCTCGAAGAGGGCGGGCGGCAGGTCGTGGCCCATGCCGTCGATGAGCAGCAGCTCGGCGCCGGGAACGGCGGCGGCGGTGGCCCGCCCGCCCGAGACGTGCACCATCTTGTCGGCGAGCCCGTGGATCACCAGGGTCGGGACGCGTACGCCGCGCAGGCGGCTGCCACGGTTGGGTTGCGTGAGCACGGCCAGCATCTGCCGGACGACTCCGGCCGGGTGCACGCCACGGTCGAGGGTCAGCGCCGCGCGAGCGCGGATCCGGTCCTCGTCCTCGGGGTACGCCGGCGAGCCGATGATCCGCGACATCGTGACGTTGCTGGCGAGGTAGGCCTCGCGGCCCGACTTGGTCGGCGCGAGGAGCCGGGGGAGCACCGTGGGGCTCTGCCAGCCGACGGTGCGCTTGCCGGTGGTCGACATGATGCTGGTCATCGACCGGACCCGGTCGGGGTGCGCGAGCACCATCGTCTGCACGATCATCCCGCCCATCGACACCCCGACGATGTGCGCCGACGCCAGCCCGAGGTGGTCGAGCAGGCCGAAGGCGTCGTCGGCCAGGTCCTCGATCCCGTACGGCGCACGCACCGGGGCGCCCGCGAAGGCCCGCACGATCGTCGCCCGGGACACCCGGGCTTCGAGGATCGTGGAGCGGCCGGTGTCGCGGTTGTCGTAGCGGATCACGAAGAACCCGGCGCGGGCGAGGCTCTCGCAGAGCTCGGCGTCCCACCAGGTCATCGGCCCGCCCAGCCCCATCACCAGCAGCAGCGGGTCGTCGTCGGGGTCGCCGAAGGTCTGGTAGCAGAGCTCGACGCCGCGGCCGACAGGGGCGACCAGCTCCTCGGAGGTGGATACGGGAAGCACTTGACCAGTCAACCATCCGCTCGCGCCGTACCGAACTTGGGACATATTGCGACCGAAAACCGAGAATGTGTCGGCGGAGCGCCGTAACGTTGCTCACATGCGTTCCAACGCGCTGGCCGACTTCCTGCTGCCGGAGGGCTTCGCCGCCCCCGCGGTCGGTGCGGTGCTGCGCGAGGGCAGCGCGGTCGTGGAGATCGGACGGTTCGCGCTCCGCGCGGCCGGCGACCGACGTGCCCGCCGAGAGCTCCCGTACGCCGAGCGGGCGGGCTCCCGCCTCGGCGACCCGGTGCTGCTGGTGCCCGGGTTCCTCGCCGGTGACGGCACGCTCGCGCTGATGTCCCGCTCGCTGCGCGCCCAGGGCTTCCGCACCTACCGGTCCCACATCCACGCCAACGTCGGGTGCACGCTCAACGCCGCCGCGCAGCTGGAGGCCCGGCTCGAGTCGATCGCTATCCGCCGTGGCTCGCGGGTGCAGATCGTCGGGCACAGTCTCGGCGGCATGCTCGCCCGCGGTGTCGCCGTACGCCGCCCCGACCTGGTCTCCTCCATCGTCACCCTCGGCAGCCCGATGCTGGCGCCGGGCGCGCACCACCGGTCGCTGACCGCGAGCGTCGAGATGCTGGTGCGGCTGAGCAAGGCGGGCGTGCCCGGCCTGATGGCCGAGGACTGCGTGGCCGGCTCCTGTGCCCGGCGGAGCTTCGAGGAGTGCCGGGCGCCGATGCCCGCCGGCATCGGCTTCACGGCCGTCTACTCCCGGCGCGACGGGATCGTCGACTGGCGGGCGTGCGTCGATCCGGTGGCGCGCCAGGTCGAGGTGACCGCCTCCCACCTGGGCATGGCGTTCGACCCCCGCGTCATCGACGTGGTGAGCGACAACCTGCTGCGGACCTCGAGCGCCTCAGCTGTCGAAGTCGATCGAGGCAAAAGCGCGTAGCTTGCTCAGCTGGTGCTCCGAGCTGATCTTGCGGATGGTGCCGCTGCGCGAGCGCATCACCAGCGACTCGGTGGTGCAGCCGCCCGCGTAGTAGCGGACGCCGCGCATCAGGTCGCCGTCGGTGATGCCGGTCGCGACGAAGAAGCAGTCGTCGCCGGTCACCAGGGTGTCGGTCGTGAGGACGAAGTCGGGGTCGAGGTTGTGCCCGGCGTCGATCGCCTTCTGGCGCTCGGCGTCGTCCTGCGGCCAGAGCTGGCCCTGGATGACGCCGCCCATGGACTTCATCGCGCAGGCGGTGATGATGGCCTCGGGGGTGCCGCCGACGCCGAGCAGCAGGTCGATGCCGCTGTCGGGCCGGGCCGCGGAGATGGCACCGGCGACGTCGCCGTCGACGATGAACTTGATCCGCGCACCGGTGGCGCGGATCTCCTGCGCCAGCTTCTCGTGCCGCGGCCGGTCGAGCAGCACGACCGTCACGTCCTCGGGCTTGCCGCCCTTGGCCTTGGCGACCTGGTGGATGTTCTCGGCGACCGGGTAGCGGATGTCCACCACGTCGGCGGCCTCGGGCCCGGTGGCGAGCTTGTCCATGTAGAAGACCGCGGAGGGGTCGTACATCGAGCCGCGCGGTGCCACGGCGAGTACGGCGACGGCGTTGCTCATCCCCTTGGCGGTGAGCGTCGTACCGTCGATCGGGTCGACCGCCACGTCACACTCGGGGCCCGTGCCGTCGCCGACGCTCTCGCCGTTGTAGAGCATCGGGGCGTTGTCCTTCTCGCCCTCGCCGATGACGACGGTGCCGTTCATGCCGATGGTCGAGATCATCACCCGCATGGCGTTGACCGCGACGCCGTCGGCGCCGTTCTTGTCGCCGCGGCCGACCCAGCGACCGGCGGCCATGGCGGCGGCCTCGGTCACCCGGACCAGCTCCAGGGCGAGGTTGCGATCGGGCGACTGCGGAGCGACGGACAGGCTCTCGGGCTCGGTCATGCGCGAACTCTATCGGTCGGGGATTTCCCTTTAGGTGCGATAGATCGCCACTTCGGTCGCCTTGATGCCGAAGACCACGCGCAGGCCCGGGACCAGGTCCAGCTCGGCCGCCGCGAGCGTGGTGATGTCGGCGGCCAAGTCACCTGCGCGGACCCGCACCTGGTCGCCGTACGGCTCCAGCTCGGTGACCGTCGTCGTGATGACGTTGCGCGGGCTGCCGCCAGGTGGCTCCCGGAAGACCGAGACGGCACTGGGACGGAAGACGGCGACGACGGAGTCACCGGTGGCCGGCACCGGGTCGGTGGTCAGGCCCTTCACCTCGGTGCCGTCGGCGGCACCGACCGCGCCGTCGCGCCAGGTGCCGCGGACCATGTTGAGGCCGGCGATCCGGGCGGTGAAGGCGCTCCGCGGGCGGGTCAGTACGTCGGTGGTCGGGCCGGCCTCCACGACCCGCCCGCCGTCGACGACCACGACGCGGTCGGCGAGCAGCAGGGCGTCGAGGACGTCGTGGGTGACCAGGACGACGGTCCGGTCGGCGAGCACCCGGCGCAGCGACTGCCGCAGCGCGGGCCGTACGGCGACGTCGAGCGCCGCCATCGGCTCGTCGAGCAGCAGCAGCCGGGGGTCGGCGGCCAGGGCTCGCGCGACCGCGACCCGCTGGGCCTGGCCGCCGGAGAGCTGACCGGGGCGCCGGTCGGCAAGGTCGGCGACGCCCACCTCCTCCAGCCAGCCGCGCGCCTGCTCGCGCGCCGTACGACGATGGGTGCCGCGGCTGCGAGGCCCGAAGGCGACGTTCTCCAGTGCGCTCAGGTGCGGGAAGAGCAGCGGGTCCTGGGCGAGCAGCGCGATCCGTCGCGCGTGTGGAGCCACCCAGGTGCGCGGGCCGGTCAGCTCGACCCCGTCGAGGACGACCCGGCCGGTGTCGGGGCGCAGCAGCCCGGCCGCGACCGCGAGCAGGGTCGACTTCCCGGCGCCGTTCGGGCCGAGCACCGCGACCGTCTCGCCCTCGGCGACGTCGAGAGCGACGTCGACGTCGCGGTCGGTCACCTGGGCGGTGAGCTCGAGGGTCACCAGGTGCTCCGGCCCGGCCGGGCGAACGCGATCACCAGCACGGCGACCGCCACCAGCACCAGCGACATGGCGACCGCGGCGTCGGGGTCGACCACGCGCAGGTTGTAGATGAAGAGCGGCAGCGTGCGCGTGGTGCCCTCGAGGCTGCCGGCGAAGGTGATTGTCGCGCCGAACTCACCGAGCGCGCGGGCGAACGACAGCACCGCACCCGAGACCAGCCCGGGCATCACCAGCGGCAGGGTGACCCGGCGGAACACCGTCGTCGGCCGGGCGCCGAGCGAGGCGGCCACCTCCTCGTACCGGGCGCCCGCGCTGCGCAGCGCGCCCTCGAGGCTCACCACCAGGAACGGCAGCGAGACGAAGGTCTGCGCCAGCACGACGGCCGTGGTGGAGAAGGCGATCTGGAGGCCGAGCGCGTCCAGCTCATCGCCGAGCAGTCCGCGCCGGCCGAACGTGTAGAGCAGCGCGATGCCGCCGACCACGGGCGGCAGTACGAGGGGCAGCAGCACCAGCGAGCGCACCAGCCCCTGCCCGCGGAAGCTGGTCCGCGCCAGCACCAGCGCCATCGGTACGCCGAGCAGCAGGCACAGGACCGTCGCGACCAGGGAGGTGCGCAGGCTCAGCGACAGCGCGGTCAGGGCGGAGTCGGAGGTGACCAGCTCGAAGAAGCTGCCCCACTCGACCCGGGAGACCATCCCGACCAGCGGGAGCAGGACCAGCGTGACCCCGAGCGCGGCGGGGACGAAGATCCAGGCGGGGAGTCCGACCTGTCGCTGTTGCACCCTCTAAGGCTGCCCGAAGCCGGCGTCCTGCAGGACCTGCTGGCCCGTGTCGCCGAGCACGAACTCGACGAAGTCGTCGGCGAGGTCCTCGGCGTCGGTGCCCTCGACCGGCGCGATCGGGTAGGTGTTCACGACGTCGCCCGACTCGGGGAAGGTCACCCCGGTGACGGCGTCGCCGGCGGCGGTCACGTCGGTCACGTAGACGACGCCGGCGTCGGCCTCACCGGACGTCACCTTGGCGAGCACGTCGGTCACCGACTGCTCCTCGCTGACCGGCTTCAGCGTCACGCCGAGGTTGTCGGCCATCGTCTGGGTCGCCGCCCCGCACGGCACCTCGGGCGCGCAGACGACCAGCTGCAGCCCCTTCTTCGCCAGGTCCTGGAAGCCGGCGACGCCGGCGGGGTTGTCCGGCGGCGTGGCGATCTCGAGGGTGTTGGTCGCGAAGTTCTCGGGGTCGTCTCCCGCGAGGTCGGCGTCCACGAGCTTGTCCATGTTGGCGGTGTCGGCGGAGGCGAAGACGTCCGCCGGCGCGCCCTCCTGGATCTGGGTGACCAGGTCGGAGGAGCCGCCGAAGTCGAACTCGACCTTCACGCCGTCGTGCTCGGCCTCGAACTTCTTGCCGATCTCCTCGAAGGTCGCGGTCAGCGACGCCGCGGCGTACACGGTCAGCGTGGTGGTCTTGTCACCGCCACCGCTGCTGTCGTCGGAGTCGCTGCCGCAGGCGGCCAGGGGGAGGGTGAGCGCCAGGACGGCGGTCAGAACGAGGCTCTTCATGGGCGCTCCACGACGACGTTGGTGGACTTGACGGAGGCGATGGCACGTACGCCGGGCTCGAGGCCGAGCTCCTCGGCGGCCTCCGAGCTCATCAGCGAGACCATCCGGTAGGGACCGCAGATCATCTCGACCTGGGCCATCACGGTGTCCTTCTTGACCTTCGTGACGATCCCGGCGAGCCGGTTGCGGGCACTGACGGCGGCCGCCCTCGTGGCTTCGCGGTCGGGCTGGTCGGCCAGCGACTCGGCGAGCGCGGCCAGGTCGGCGCCGGGCACGACGGTGCGGCCGTCGGCCTTGGCGCTCGCCACGCGGCCGGCCTCGACCCAGCGCCGCATCGTGTCGTCGCTGACCCCGAGCAGCTCGGCGGCTTCCGCGATCCGGTACGTCGTCACGCGGAGATCATGCCGCAGATGCGGTCAGGTGACCAGCGATAGGGCCGCAACTGCGGACAGCAGGCTGATCGGCGTGACCAGCAGCGAGACCCGGTGGAACTCCCGCATCGACGGCGGATGCCCGAGCCGGACCATGCCGCGCCGCCAGAGCAGGTTGGCCAGCGACCCGGTGTAGCTCAGCCCCGAGCCGATGTTGAGGCCGAGCAGTGCCGCGAGCACCGCGGTGTCGCCGAGGGGTGCGAGGAGCGGCACCAGCAGGAGCGTTGCCGAGAGGTTCGTCAGCAGGTTGGCGAGGACGGTCGCGAGCACCGCGATCAGCAGCAGGCTCGCGAAGTCCGTGCCATCGGGCAGTGCGTCGCTCACCCAGTCGCCCAGGAAGCCGGTCGCCAGGGCAGCGACCACGACGCCCAGGCACAGCACGAAGAGCGCGAACGCCGGGTGCGCGGCGGCGACCGAATCGCGGGCGGTCAGCAGCCCGCGGCGGCGCGCCCAGACCACGAGCACGACCGCGGCCGCACCGGAGATCCAGAAGGGATCGACGCCGAGGGGCGATCCGACGCCGAAGCCGACCAGCATCAGCAGCACGACGACCAGCGGGGTGCGGGGGAGCGGCGGCGCCTCCTCCACGTGTGCCGGACCCGGCGGTGCGGCGAGATCGCGGCGGAAGAGCAACCGCAGCGCGACGTACTCGACGACCAGGACCACGGCCAGCACCGGGGCCATGACGAGCGCGAAGCCGCCGAAGGTCAGGTCGAGGTGCGGCAGCGCCAGCAGGTTGGTGAGGTTGGAGACCGGGAGCAACAGCGACGCGGAGTTCGCCATCCGCAGGCAGGCGTGGGCGCCGGGCCGGTACGACGTACCGCTGCTCACCGCCGCGGCGACCACCACCGGGGTCAGCAGGACGACGGTCGCGTCGAGGCTCAGCACCGCCGTGACCGCGGCCGCGAGCAGGAAGACGCCGGTGAAGATCGGCACGGCGCGGCCGCCGCCGGCGTCGCGGACCCGGGCGGCCGCGGCCGCGAACAGGCCGGCCCGGGCGCAGACGTCGGCGACGACCAGGATCGTGACCAGGAACAGCACCACCGGCCCGAGGTGCCGCAGCGTGTCCTCGACGTCGGACCAGGCCAGGATGCCGGTCGCGAGCGTCGCCAGCGCGGCCAGCAGTCCGACGGCCGCCTCGACCCGGCCGGACGGGTGGGCGTACGCCGTGACCAGGAGTGCGATCAGCGCGGCCACGGGGATCAGATCGAGGGCCGGCACGTCGTGACCCTAGATGACCTGGGAAACTGCTCACGTGAGTGAGCAGACCCAGCCCGAGAAGCCGGGTCGCTACACCCGGTCCACCGGCGGCCTGATCGGCTCGATGATCGTGCTGGTGCTGGCCGTCCTCGCGATCGTGGCCTTCCGCGGGACCTTCCGGGACACCCCGGAGTACGAGCCCGCCCACATCGACTACCTCGAGCTGATCAGCAGCGTGCAACGGGCCGGGCTGACGCCGCTCTACCCGCCCGAGCTCCCCGACGGCTGGTTCGTGAAGGACGCGAGCTTCGTCCCCGGCGACCGCCCGTCCCTCGACCTGGTCTTCACCACCGACGACGAGCACACCGCCGGCCTGCACCAGGAGGACGCCGGCGAGCGCGAGCTCCTCACGAAGTACGTCGGCGGCGGCGTCACCGAGGACGACGACCGCGACCTCACGACCGACGTCGCCACCTGGACCGCCTGGGTCGACACCGACGGTGACCACGCCTACACCGCCGAGCACGGCGACGACACCGTGCTGGTCTACAGCTCCGGCGACCCCGACGAGCTGCGGACCTTCGTCGAGTCGCTCACCGACGAGCCGCTCGAGCCCTAGCCTTCGTACAGGTCCAGGTGCTCGCCGGCTTCGACGTACTCGACCGGGAGCTGCTTGCGGCTCCACCACGGACGGGTCGCGATCGTCGTCAGCTGCTCGGTCGTCAGGACGGGCCGCTCGCGGAACCCGCCGTCGGCCCAGGGGTTGGTGTTCATCGCGAACACCAGGACCCTGAGTCGCTGCTCGGGCCGGAGCACTTCCGCGACCACACGCTGGGACCCGGCACCGAACTCGGTGTCGTCGTCCTCGCGGTAGGTGCGGAGGGTGTCGCCGTTCGGTAGCCGTCGGACCTTGCAGTCGGTCAGGTAGTCCTCGAGGTAGCCGTCGCAGGTGTACGGCGCCCGACCGGCCATCACGATCGGCTGGAGGTTGATGAACACCTGACCCGCGGGCCCGGATCCGGCTTCGGGCTCGAAGAGGAGAGCAACCGAGGCGTCGCGGACGCTGGCGTCGCCCTGGAACCGGCCGAACGTCCCGTCGGCGACCCCGTCGACCGAGACGGCGAGCGCAGCGGCCACTCCGCGGGCAGTGATCGGCGCGGTCGCTCCGCTCAGCCGGCCGGAGACGACGGGCGCTGCGAGGTCGGTGGCGATGCCCCGGTCGGCGCCGCCGCCGACGCCGGGCGCCAGCGCGTAGGCGCCGATCGCGAGCACGGTCGCTGCCGCAACCGAGCCGACGGCGGCGAGAGCGCGGCGGCGCCGGCGGATCGAGAGGCCCTGGTTGCGCGAGGCGACGGCGAGCGCGGGCAGGTCGGCGGAGACGTCGGCGACGGCGTGGTCCAGGGAGTCGTGCAGCATCATGGTCGGGTCCTCGGTCTCTCAGGCCTCGTCGGCCAGGTCGGGGAAGTGGGTGCGCAGGCGGGCGAGTGCGCGGGACGCGCGGGTGCGGCAGGCGGACTCGGACAGACCGGTCTGGTCGGCGACCTCGGCGACCGGCAGGTCGTGGAAGTAGCGGAGCACCAGCACCGCGCGGTCGGTCGGCGCCAGCGTCGCGAGCGCGTCGATCAGCGAGAGCCGCAGGGACGGGTCGCCGGACGACGCGGGGGTGTCCGCCCTCGCCAGCAACGGCAGCTCCCGCACCCGCTTGCGTCGCCTGTCGGCGAGGAAGAGCCGGGTCAGGATCGCCCTCGTGTACGCCGCAGGGTTGTCGGCCCGGCTGACCAGGCGCCAGCGGGCGAAGGCCTGGGCGTAGGCGCTCTGCACCAGGTCCTCGGCCAGCTGCCGGTTGCCGGTCAGCAGCACCGCCGTACGCAACATCCGGTCACCGGTCGCGACGACGAACTCCTCGAAGCTCTCGGGTCGTCGCACGGCCGTCACCGGTTCGTCCAGCAGATCTGTCATCACACCCTTCTAGAGGGGCGCGGGGACGAAAGTGTTGCAGTCCTACTCGTTCCTAGTCGTCCTCGTCGGCCTCGATCGCCGCGTCGAGCCGCTGCCGGGCGCCGTCGAGCCAGTCCTGGCAGATCGTGGCCAGCGCCTCGCCGCGCTCCCAGAGCGCGAGCGACTCCTCCAGCGTCGTGCCGCCGGCCTCCAGCCGGCGCACCACGTCGATGAGCTCCTCGCGGGCGGCCTCGTACGACGGCGTCTCGCCCGGCTGCTCAGCCTTCTTCGGCATGGGTCTCCCTGTCGGTGGGGGTGGTGCTGGTGGTGGTGGCGTGGATGCGGCCGTCGGCGACCCGGACGCTGATCTGCTGCTGCGCGGCCACCCCCTCGATCGAGGTGACGACGTGGCCGTCGGCGTCCTGCAGCACGGCGTACCCGCGCTTCAGGGTGGCCAGGGGGGAGAGCGCCCGGGCGCGGGCGCGCTGGTGGCCGACGTCGTCCGCGGCCCGGTCGAGCGAGTGGCCCAGGGTGCGGCGCGCCCGGTCGCGCAGCTGCGCGACCTCGTCTCGGCGGGCGTCGAGCAGCGTTCGCGGGTCGGCCAGCGCCGGTCGCGAGCGGAGCGCGTCGAGCCCGGCCTGCTCCCGGGCGACCCAGCCGCGGACAGCGCCGCGGATCCGGTCGCGGGCGTGGGCCACGCTGCGCTGCTCCTCGGCGACGTCGGGGACCACCAGCTTGGCCGCGTCGGTCGGCGTGGAGGCGCGGACGTCGGCGACCAGGTCGAGGAGCGGCTGGTCGGGCTCGTGGCCGATCGCGGAGACGACCGGCGTGCGGACGGCGTGGACCGCTCGGATCAGCGCCTCGTCGGAGAACGGCAGCAGGTCCTCGACCGAGCCGCCGCCGCGGGCGACCACGATCACTTCGACGGCCGGGTTGCGGTCGAGCCGCTCGACAGCCTCGATCACCTCGGCCGCCGAGCGCTGGCCCTGCATCGCGGCGTACGCCACCTCGAAGGTGACGGCCGGCCAGCGGCGCTTGGCGTTCTCGAGCACGTCGCGCTCGGCCGCGCTATTGGGGGCGGTGACCAGCCCGACGGTGCCGGGGAGGAAGGGCAGCGTCCGCTTCAGCTCCGGCGCGAACAGCCCCTCGGCGGCCAGCAGCTGGCGCCGTCGCTCGAGCCGGGCCAGCAGTTCACCGAGGCCGACCATCCGGATGTCGCGGGCGTAGAGGGAGATCGTGCCGCGGTTGGCGTAGTACGACGGCTTGGCGTTGACGACGATGCTCGCGCCCTCGACCACGGGCGGGTTGAGGCTGTCGAAGAGCGTGCGCGAGCAGGTCACCGTCACCGAGATGTCGGCCACCGCGTCGCGCAGCGTCATGAAGACGGTGCTCATGCCGGGCCGGCGACTCACCTGGGCGACCTGGCCCTCGACCCACACCGCGCCGAGCCGGTCCACCCAGCCCGCGATCGCGTTGGCGATCTGGCGCACCGGGGCCGGGGACTCGAGGGAGGTCTCCAGGGCCATGCGGGCGAGATTAGGGCACTGGGCAGACATCCCTAGACTGGACGCCATGACGACCGACATGGGCATGCCGCCGATCCTGTCGCCGGAGGCGGCTGAGAAGGCCGTGCTGCTGGCGGCGCCACGGGGCTACTGCGCCGGCGTCGACCGGGCAGTCATCACCGTCGAGAAGGCGCTCGACCTGTACGGCGCGCCGGTCTACGTCCGCAAGCAGATCGTCCACAACAAGCACGTCGTCGCCGACCTCGAGTCGCGGGGCGCGATCTTCGTCGAGGAGCTCGACGAGGTGCCGGCCGGCCAGACCGTGGTGTTCTCCGCCCACGGCGTGTCGCCGGAGGTGCACCGCCAGGCCGGCGAGCGCTCCCTCAAGACCATCGACGCGACCTGCCCGCTGGTGACCAAGGTCCACCACGAGGCGAAGCGGTTCGCTGCCGAGGACTACGACATCCTGTTGATCGGCCACGCCGGTCACGAGGAGGTCGAGGGTACGGCGGGCGAGGCGCCCGACCACATCCAGCTGGTGCAGAGCCCGGCCGACGTGCCCGACATCGTCGTCCGCGACCCGAAGCGGGTCGCCTGGCTCTCGCAGACGACCCTGTCGGTCGACGAGACGCTCGAGACCGTGGCCGCGATCCGCGAGCGCTTCCCGGACCTGCTGGACCCGCCGAGCGACGACATCTGCTACGCCACCCAGAACCGCCAGCTCGCCGTCAAGGAGATCTCCCCGGCCGCCGACCTGGTGATCGTGGTCGGCTCCGGCAACTCCTCGAACTCGGTGCGCCTCGTCGAGGTTGCCCTCGAGGCCGGCGCGCGGTCGTCGTACCGCGTCGACGACGCCTCCGAGATCGACGAGGCCTGGCTCGACGGAGTCCGCACCGTCAGCGTGACGTCGGGCGCGAGCGTGCCCGAGGCGCTGGTCGACGGGGTGCTGGCCTTCCTGGCCGAGCGCGGCTACCCCGACGCGAAGGCCGTGCACAGTGCGGAGGAGTCGCTGATCTTCGCGCTCCCGCCGGAGCTGCGCCGCGACCTGAAGGCCGCGGGGCGCGTGTAGCTCGTGGCCCGCTACCTCGACGTCCACCCGGACAATCCCCAACCCCGGCTGCTCGCGCAGGTCGCCGACGCGCTGCGCGACGACCAGCTGATCGCCTACCCGACCGACTCGGGTTACGCCCTCGGGTGCCGGCTGGGCAACCGCGACGGGCGCGACCGGATCCTGCGGATCCGCGGCCTCGACGACAAGCACCACTTCACGCTGATGTGCCGGGACTTCTCCCAGCTGGGGCAGTTCGTGCAGGTCGGCAACTCGGCGTTCCGGGCGATCAAGGCGGCAACCCCGGGTCCGTACACGTTCATCCTCCCGGCCACCCAGGAGGTGCCGCGACGGCTGCTGCACCCGAAGAAGAAGACCGTCGGCGTACGCATCCCCGACCACGTCTTCGTCCAGGCGCTGCTCGCGACCCTCGACGAACCGCTGCTGACCAGCACGCTGATCCTCCCCGGTGAGACCGAGCCGCGCAGCATGGGCTGGGAGATCAAGGAGGAGCTCGATCACCAGGTCGACGTCGTCGTCGAGGCGGGGGAGACCCTCGCCGAGCCGACCACGGTCATCGACTGGTCGGAGGGCTACCCCGAGGTCGTGCGCGTCGGGGCCGGCGACCCCGGCCGCTTCGAGACCGCCTGACGGCCCGGTGCGTGCTGGCGCAGCACCCGGTGCCTGACGGCGAGCACGCCGAGGCTCAGCGCGTAGCCGAAGATCAGCGCGCCGGCATGGTGTGACAGCCCGCTGACGACCGCCTGGACGACCCCGTCGGTGGCGTCGGCGATCACGTCGGGCCGGACGGCGCCGATCAGCACGAACGAGCCGACCATCAGCAGCGGTGGCAGCACGCCGACTGTGAAGAAGTCCGAGGGCCGCACCAGCAGCGCCAGGGCCAGGCAGGTCAGCACGAAGCCGATGTCGAAGAGGAAGGTCAGCCGCCCGAAGACGAGCAGGTCCAGCGCGGTGGTCGTGAGGGCGAGCGCGACCCCGAGCACAACCACGCGGCGGCCCGGCTCGTGCCCCTCTTCCCAGAGGGTCCTCTGGCTCACAGCGCCACGCTATGGTCCGCCGCACCCTCGTCGTCGGCGCCGCGCCGGTCGACGGCGCGCAGGCCCCCGCCCGCGGAGCGGGCCGCAGACTCCACCTGGCGCGGTGGAGGCAGGTCGCCGAGGCGCCGCGCGGAGACCAGCACCCGCGTCTCCAGGGAGCCGACGGTCTGGTTGTAGTGGCCCACGGCTGCGTTGAGCGAGCGACCGAGCTGGTCGAGGTGTCCGGTCATGCTGGCCAACCTCTCGTGCAGCTCGCGGCCGAGCCGGTGGATCTCGCGCGCCTGGTCGGCCAGGGCCTCGTGGCTCCAGCCGTGGGCGACCGTTCGCAGCAGTGCGATCAGGGTGGTCGGGGTGGCGAGGACGACCTGCCGCTCCGCGGCGTACTCGATCAGGCCCGGGTCGGTCCCCAGCGCCGCGGCCAGGAACGACTCGGCCGGCACGAAGAGCACCACGAACTCGGGGCTCTCCTCGAGCGAGCGCCAGTACCGCTTGGCGCCGAGGGTCTCGACGTGGGTGCGCAGCTGGGCCGCGTGCCGCACCAGGTGGCGGCGGTGGTCGTCCTCGTCGTCGGTGGAGGTGGCGTCGAGGTAGGCGTCGAGCGGCACCTTGGCGTCGACGACCACGCTCCGCCCGCCGACGAGGCGTACGACGAGATCCGGTCGCCGGGCGCCGTCGTCGAGGCGCACCTGCTCGCTGAAGTCGCAGCGGTCGACCAGGCCGGCGAGCTCGACGGCTCGGCGCAGGTGCAGCTCGCCCCAGCGTCCGCGCACCTGCGGCTTGCGCAGCGCCGTCGACAGCGACTGCGTCTCGCGGCGCAGCCCCTCGGCGGTCATCCGCATGTCGAGCACCTGCTCGTTGAGCTGCCCCTGCCAGGACGCGCGCTGGTGGTCGAGGTCGTGCAGCTGGTCGCTGAGCCGGTCGAGGCCCTGCATCACCTCGGCCTGGTCGACCACTCCCGCCGTGTAGCTCGGCCGCGACCGGGACCAGAGCACACCGACGACCGCGCCGAGGGTCAGGCCCACCAGCAGCGTGAGGAAGAGCGTCAGGATCTCCATGTGGTCAGCATGGAGGCCGCCACCGACAGTGCGTCGCGGTCAGAGGTCGAGGAAGTCGGCCAGCCACTGCTTGATCTCCGCGAGGCAGGTCTCGTCGACCTGCCCGATCGGATCGCCGAGGCGCTCGCGGCTGATCGTCCTCGGCTGTTCGGTGATCGCGAAGCTGTCGGCCAGCTGCGGGACGCCCGACAGGCGTACGTGGTTGGGCCAGCCGCGGTCACTGCGAGAGATCGGAACGACCACGAGCAGACTGGTGACGACGTCGATGTAGCCGTCCGACGACACCACGACCACCGGGCGTCGTCCCGTCTGCTCCCGGCCGACGGTCGGCTCGAGCCAGGCCCAGACGACGGACCCCTGCCGGAGCTCTGTCACGCGCCCAGGTCAGCGTCGAGCCACTCGTCGTCCTCGGCTGTCAGCTCGGGACCCGTTGCGGCGACGGCGGCCCGCAGTGCCTCGAACCGCAGACCGCGGTCGGCTGCACTGGCCAGTCGGGCGAGGTGTTCGCCGAGGCTCACCTGCGCGGCGGACGCCTGGGCCTTGAGGCGGTCCCGGGTCTCGGTCGAGACCTTGATGGTGGTCATGGTCATACCAAAAGTATACGCGCGACCCGAGTCTCCGCTCAGGGCTCAGTCAGCGAGGTCGACGATCACCGGGGCGTGGTCGGAGGGGGCGCCGGTGCCCTGGGCCGGGTCGCGCTCGTCACGGTCCACGAACGCGCCGGTCACCCGTGCTGCCAGCGACGGGGAGCCGAGCAGGAAGTCGATGCGCAGGCCGCGGTTGCGCTCGAAGCGCTGCCGGTAGTAGTCCCAGTACGTGTAGCCGGCGTCGTACGGCTTGGCCGTGTCGACCCAGCCGTCCTCGACGAAGGCGAAGAAGGCGGCGCGCTCGGCGGGCGTCACGTGGGTCGAGTTCTTGAACTGGGTGACGTCGAAGACGTCGTCGTCGGTGGGGCAGACGTTCCAGTCGCCGACCAGCACCGAGTCCGCGCCGAGCCAGTCCCGCGCGGCCTCGCGCAACGCGGCGTACCACTCCAGCTTGTAGGCGTAGTGCGGGTCGTCGGGCTTGCGGCCGTTGGGCACGTACAGCGACCACATGCGTACGCCGCCGCAGGTGGCGCCGATCGCCCGCGACTCGGCCTCGGCCGGACTGTCGAGCTCCTTGGTGAACCCGGGCTGTCCGGGGAACGCGATCTCGACGTCCTCGAGTCCCACGCGACTGATGATCGCGACGCCGTTCCACTGGTTGGTCCCGGCCGCGGCGATCTCGTATCCTCGCGCCTGCAGGCCCATCAGCGGCAGCTGCTCCTCGCGCGCCTTGGTCTCCTGGAGCGCCAGTACGTCGATCTCGTGGCGGTCGAGGAGGGCCTCGACCCGGTCGATCCGGGTCCGGAGGGAGTTGACGTTCCAGGTCGCGATGCGCACGCCGCGCAGCCTACGGCCCGAGATGTACAAGAACCCTTGTAGATGTCGGTGCTGCCGTCTAGCGTCCCGGACGTGACCTCGATCGAGACCCTGCGTGCCGTGCACCACCCGACCCGGCGGCGCATCATCGACCACCTCTACCTGCACGGGCCCGCTCAGGTCGGCACGCTGGCCCGCGACCTCGAACAGCAGGTCGGGAGCGTCAGCCACCACCTGCGGATGCTGGAGCGGGCCGGCATCGTCGCGCCGGCCCCCGAGCTCGCCACCGACGGCCGGACCAGCTGGTGGCGCCTGGAGCAGGACTCCGTGACCTGGTCGGTCGACGACTTCGCGGACGCGGCCGAGCGGATGCAGGCCAAGGCCGCCCAGCGACTCAACCTCAACCACCACCTCGCCAAGCTCTCGGCGTGGATGCGGGAGTCCGAGCACGCCGATCCGGCCTGGCGACACGCGGCGTTCAGCTCCGACGCGCTGGCGATGGCGAGCCCGATGGAGCTCGAGCAGCTCTCGGAGGCGCTGCGAGTGGTGACGCGCGAGTGGCGGGAGCGCATCGACCCCGACGACGGCACGGAGCGGCGCCCGGTCTTCGTCTTCAACCACGGCTTCCCCACGCGCCCGTGAGCAGTACGACGACGGGGGCGATGACGAGGGACCGGGTCGCCCTCGGCTGGCTCGGGATCAAGGCCGTCTCCAACGCCGGTGACGCACTCTGGACGGTCGCGCTCGCATGGACCGCCGTGCACGTCGCGAGTCCCGCCGTCGCCGGACTGGTGGTCGCCGCCGGCACCATCCCGCGCGCACTCGCGTTGCTGCTCGGGGGAGTGGTGGCCGATCGCCGAGAGCCTCGGCTGGTGATGCTGGTCGTCAACGTGGTCCGGGTCGCGGTGCTCGTCGCGACGGCGCTGTGGGTGATCGCGGCGGGTACGACGGTCCCGGTGCTGATCGCGGCCGCCGTGGCCTTCGGTCTCTGCGACGCGCTCTACCAGCCGTCGGCCGCGACGATCATGCGCCAGCTGGTGCCACCAGAGCAGCTCCCGGCGTACGCCGGGGCCAGCCAGACCGCCATCCGCCTGGGCAGCATGGCCGGCGCGGCGCTCGGCGGTGTCGTGGTGGCGACCTGGGGCCTGGGCGGCAGTGCCATCGCCAACGCGGTGACGTTCGCGGTCGTCGTCGGCTACTTGGCGCTGGTGCTGCGGCCGCGTTACCCGCTGCCCCGGGCCGCGGCCGAGCCGGTGCTGCGCGGGGTCGCGCGCGGGTTCGCCCACCTGCGCGACGAGCCGACCACCCGGACTCTCGTGCTCACACTGTCCGGGCTCAACCTCGCGGTGTCGCCGGCGCTCGCGCTCGGCGTCGCCCTGCGGGCGCAGGACGAGGGGTGGGGTGCGGGCGCGGTCGGGCTGATGCAGGCGCTGGTCGCCCTCGGCGCCGCGGTCGGCGCGCTCGCGCTCCTGCGGTGGCGACCGCGGCGCGAGGCGGTCGCCGGCTTCTGGCTGCTGGTCGTGCAGGGGCTGGCGATCGTCGGCATCGGCGCCGGCTCGATGGTGACCACCGCCGTCGCCTGCGCCGCCATCGGTGTGACCGCGGGCTCCGCCTCGTCGTTGCTGGGCGCGGTCTTCATGAGCAGCGTCGACGGTGCCTACCTCGGCCGGATGGCCTCGATCCTGCAGCTCGGCGACGACGTGCTGATGCCCGCCGCGATGGCGGCGTTCGGCGCGCTGGCCGCGGCGTACGGCGTCGGGGCCGCGTGCGCGGCGTACGGACTCGCGATGGCGCTGCTGATGGTCCTCCCGCTGACCCGTCCGGCGATCCGGGCGATCAGCCTCCGGCCCGAGCGGGACCTGGTTGGATCCCGCTCATGAGGAGAGCCATTCAGGTGATGCTGGTGGTCGCGATCGTCATCGACATCGCCTACTGGGCGATCTGGTTCACCGACCGCGACCTGCTCGCCAGCGAGCACACCCAGGCCTACTACGAGTTCGAGAACGCCTTCCCGCTCGCCGACCTGTGGCTCGGCGTCGCGTGCGCCCTGGCGCTGGTGGCCCTGACCCGAGAGCGTCCGTCGGCGGCGTTCTGGCTGACCTGCGCGGGGTCCGCCGGCCTCTACCTCTTCGGCATGGACTTCCTGTACGACGTGGAGAACGGCATCTTCACGGCCGGCGGGGCGGCGCGGTCGAGGCGGTGATCGTCGCGCTCACACTGGTCTTCTCGGTGACGGTGCTGCGGTTCGCGTGGCGACGCCAGCTCGCCGTACCGTGATCTCGTGGCTCACCTCTCCGCGATCAACCGCTTCCCGATCAAGTCGTGCCGCGGCTGGTCGGTCGACTCGGCCGTCGTCGAGCCGTGGGGGCTTGCCGGCGACCGGCGGTGGATGGTCGTCGACGAGGCGGGCGAGGTCATCACCGCCCGCGAGGCCAACCGGCTGGTGCTCGTGCGTCCCGAGCTCACGTCCGACGGGCTGCGGCTGACCGCCCCCGACCTCCCGCCGCTCGACGTGCCGACGCCGGACCCGGCGGGCCAGGTGCCGGTGGCGATCTGGAGCTCGCAGCTCACCGCCGCGACGGCAGGGTCCGAGGCGGACGCGTGGTTCAGCAAGGCGATCGGACGTACGGCGCGGCTCGTCCATCTCGACGACCCGACCCGACGTCCGACCAGCCCGGCGTTCAGCGAGCCCGAGGACCGAGTCTCCTTCGCCGACGGCTACCCGCTGCTCGTCGCCACCGAAGCATCGCTGGCGGCGCTGAACGACGTCGTCGTCGAGCGCTCCGAGGGGGCCCACCCACCACTGCCGATGACCCGCTTCCGCCCCAACGTCGTGGTCGCCGGCACCGAGGCGTGGGAGGAGGACGACTGGCGCCGGATCCGGATCGGCGACGCCGTCTTCCGTGCGGTCAAGGGCTGCGCCCGCTGCGTGCTGACCACGATCGACCCGGAGACCGCCGTACGCGGGAGGGAGCCGATCGCCTCGCTCGCCCGGGTCCGACGCTGGGACGGCGCCACCTGGTTCGGGGTCAACCTGGTCCCGGACACGCCCGGCGCGACCATCCGGGTCGATGACGAGGTCGAGGTCCTGGAGTCGGTGCCGCCGGGGGGCGGCCCGATCCGTCCCGGCGCCACCCAGCGGTGAGTCAGCAACCGTTCGCGGTTGCTTCCGCGGCCCGAACGGTTGCCTGCTCACCGCCCCCCGGGTCATGGCCGGATTGGGGCGCGGTCGTCGTACGCCCGTAAAGTGACCGCCCGTGGCACTCACCATCGGCATCGTCGGGCTCCCCAACGCGGGCAAGTCCACTCTCTTCAACGCACTCACCAAGAACGACGTGCTCGCGGCGAACTACCCGTTCGCGACGATCGAGCCCAACGTCGGCGTCATGGGTGTCCCGGACGACCGCCTGCCGCGGCTCGCGGAGCTCTTCGGCTCGGCCAAGATCCTTCCGGCGACCGTCGAGTTCGTGGACATCGCCGGCATCGTGCGCGGCGCCTCCGAGGGCGAGGGCCTGGGCAATAAGTTCCTCTCGCACATCCGCGAGTCGTCGGCGATCTGCCAGGTGACCCGGGTCTTCCGCGACGAGGACGTGACCCACGTCGACGGCGAGGTCAACCCCGGCAACGACATCTCGACGATCCAGACCGAGCTGATCCTGGCCGACCTGCAGACCGTCGAGAAGGCGATCCCGCGGCTGGAGAAGGAGGCCCGGATGAACAAGTCCCAGGCCGCCGTACTGGACGCAGTCAAGGAGGCGCTCGGCCACCTCGAGGCGGGTACGCCGATCATCGCCACCAAGGTCGACCGCTCCCTGATCCGTGAGCTCTCCCTGCTGACCGCGAAGCCCTTCATCTACGTCTTCAACTGCGACGCCGACGAGCTCTCCGACGAGTCGCTCAAGGACAAGATGCGCGCGCTGGTCGCGCCGTCCGAGGCGATCTTCCTCGACGCGAAGTTCGAATCCGAGCTGGTCGAGCTCGACAGTGACGAGGAGGCGCGCGAGATGCTCGCCGAGATGGGCGTCACCGAGCCCGGCCTCGAGACCCTGGCCCGGGTCGGCTTCGACACCCTCGGCCTGCAGACCTACCTGACCGCCGGTCCCAAGGAGACCCGCGCCTGGACGATCCCCCAGGGCGCGACCGCTCCCGAGGCCGCCGGCGTCATCCACACCGACTTCCAGCGCGGCTTCATCAAGGCCGAGATCGTCTCCTTCGACGACCTGATGGCCGCCGGCTCCATGCTCAAGGCCAAGGAGGCCGGCAAGGTGCGCATGGAGGGCAAGGACTACGTGATGGCCGACGGCGACGTCGTGGAGTTCCGCTTCAACGTCTGACCTGAGTAGGACAAACGTCCCGGTCTCCGGTTCGACGCAGATCGCACGGAAGCCCGATGTCAGCCCTCGAGGTCGAGTGGCCCGACGTCGAACATCACGTCAATGTTCATCTCCATTGCCCTGTGCCTGATTTCGTCGCGATCCCTCTTCTCCAGGCTGGACGGCGTGACCAGGTACATGGTCTTAGCGTCATGGCGAGTAGGTCCTTCCAGCCTGTACTCCTGCCTCCCGCCGGACTCAGCGAGATCCGTGCTGAAGTAGCCCGCGAGCCAAGATGAGAACTGCCGCCGAGCGGCATTAAGCCGCCGACTCTCAAGTGTTGGATCGGCGTCTACCTCGCGCAGTCGTGCCCGGAGTGCGTCCGATTCTGCTAGTGCGTGTGCGGCCGTTGCGTAGGCTTGGTCGCGGTCCTGCCGTGACACGTCCTGCCGCTGAAGAAGGAGATCGAGCTTCGCCTCAAGAGGTGACTCGTTCGTTTGCGGTTCCTTCGCGCGGATCGTGAGGCCGAACTGCCGCCAAAGGGGGTTCGTGTCGCCGCAGCTTTCTGCACTGTCGAGGATGTGTTGCCGCATCTTGTCGAGTTCGTCGTCGAGTTGCCATGGCGTCAGCTTCGAGTCGTACTTGTGTGTGTGGATGCCGCCGGTGTCGAACGGGAGTTCAGTGAGGCCGTCCCAGACGAGCGCGATGGGCTTGTCGAGAGAGGTGCGAACACCCAGCTCGAAGAAGACATTCGGATTGTTGCCGCTCAGGTCGCAGAGCACCAACTCGCATTCCTCGAGGTGCTTCACGATCCGCTCATGGATGAGGTACGAGCCTCTGGCTTCCGGTAGCACCGGCTCGTAGCCGGCGGCCTTGATGGCCTTCACGAAGAGCGTTTCCCGGACGTGCAGCCAATGATGGTCGTCCGCGTACAGTTCCGCCTCGGGCTTGCGGGTCCTGATCGGCATTGCGATGAAACATCGCGGCTTCGCCTCCGTCTCGGCCATGGCCGAGATTGTGCCAGCGCTGGTGTTCCTGCGGCGGGGTTGCGCGATCTCTTTGTATCCCACGATGCAAGAAGTCCCCGGCAGCCAGGACGAACGGTCAGGTCCAGCTCCGCTCGTGCCCCGGTGCGCAGCCGTTCGGGCGCAGGCAACGGCTGTTGCGGGTGCCGACCCGGAGGTCGCACGAACCGCGCCGTACGAGATCCGCGCCGAGATGCCTGCGATGCGTTCTGACGCGAGACGTCGCTCAAGTTCCGCTCGGCGTGTGACCAGCGGACGCACGCCCGTCGATAGAGTCCCGCCGTGGACATCTCGTCGCGGATCGCCGCGAACCGGCGGCGAGCGGCCGACTTCTTCGACGGTCTCGACGCCGGGCAGCTCGACACGCAGAGCCTGTGTGCTGCCTGGACCGTCCGCGAGGTCCTGGGACATCTCGTGATGCCACTGGAGACGGGCACCGGCACCCTGTTGTGGCGTACGGTCCGAGCGCGCGGCTCGATCGATCGCGCCAGTGCGTCGATCGCGACCGACCTGGCTCGACGACCTGTCACAGAGCTGACCGGATTGCTACGGGAGCGGGCGGAGGAGGCGACCGACGTACCGATCGTCGGATCGATGGGGCCGATGACCGATGGGTGCGTGCACCTGCGGGACTGCGCTCGTCCCCTCGGACTCGCCGACGACGCCACCCTCGACGACTGGCGGCTGGTGCTGGACTGGCTCCCGACCAAGCAGGCCTCCCGGGGTCTGGTGCCGCGCCACCGTCTGGACGGTCTCTCCCTGCAGGCCACCGACCAGGACTGGCGATGGGGCGATGGCGTCGAGATCGCCGGTCCGAGTGAGGCCCTGGCGATGGCGGTCGCCGGACGCGCGGCGGCCCTCGATGACCTCAGTGGCCCGGGGGTCGGTCGGCTGGGCGAGCGGATCCACGTCTCGTGACGATCACCTGGGAGTTCGCCGATGCCTGGGTGCTCGCCGCGATCGGCGTCTACCAGCGGCCCTGCACGTTGGTCGAGGTGATCGGTGCGGCTGACTGGGTCAACCACGGCGTACCCCTCGAGGCCGAGGTCGAGTCCGCGCTCGGCAAGCTGACCGGTGCCGGACTCGTTCGGATCTATGAGGAGTGGACCTTCGAGCTCACCGACGAGGGCGCCAGCCTGTTTGCCGAGGGGGCGAGCGACCTGCGGGCTCATCTCGGGTTGATCGAGGCCCAGCTGTCGACGTTCGAGCCGGGACGGGCGCCCGTGCGGCTGCCACGCGGTGCCATGGACCAGGCGATGGCGGAGTACCGACGCGGCCCCTGAGGTGGCGACTCGGCAAACGCCGGATCTCGGCTGCGCCTTGTGCGATCCTTCCGCCGTGAATCCGTCGGTCGTCATCCCACTGCTGAGTCTCGTCGCAGGTTCGCTGCTGACGTTCGGGCTGGAATCCATCCGCCATCGCCGGGCACGCGGGGAGGAGATCCAGGACTCGCGGCGGGTCGAGCGTGCCCAGGCGTACGTCGACTTCCTGGAGGCCGCGCACGAGGCCGCCCACCTGCTCGGGCGGTCGACGAAGGGCTGCCCGAGCCCGGTGGCGGGCTCAGCGGAGAGCTTCTGGCTCCTGGACAGTGCGGTGACCCGCAAGCTGCGGATCATCGAGGTCGTGGGCTCGGATGCGGTGGTGGACAACGCACGGAGCCTCCGCGCTGCCCTGGGTGAGTTCCGCTCGAGGGTCACCGATCCGGAGATGACCTACGCCTCCGAGGACTACTGGTCGGCGTACAAGCCGGTGTCGGCGGCTCGAAACGCTCTCATCAACAGCGCACGGTCGGATCTGCAGCAGACCGCCTAGCACCGGGCCGACCGGCTCAGGCGGCGGGAGAGCCCAGGACCTCGATGCGGATGCGTGACCAGGAGGCGGCCCGCTGCCGGTCGGTGGTCGCGGCGGTGGCGGTCGAGCGCAGCTCCTGCTCGGCGCGGGCGCGCCACGCGGCGCCATGGGCGCCGTGGAGGCACAGCCGGAAGTCGTCGAGCCAGCCGGCGACCCAGGCCTCGGTGTCGACGGAGGTGGTCATAGTCATCTGATCGGCAGAACTCGGCCCGTGCTTAGCGTCGGGGCGGCGCGCTCTTGGCCCGCCGGGCCCGCACGTGCTCGACGGCCTGCTTGATCCGTCGCTGGTTCTCGGGTGTGCGGGACACGTCGTACAGCTTCTTGGCGACGCCGATCGTGGCCGCCAGGCGGAAGATCCTCATGAGGCGGCGGTACCCAGGTGACCCGATCTCACCCGATTCGGGCCGGTCGGAGGATTGGGCGGCGATGAAAGCCTGGACGCATGGCCGGCACACTGACCCACGACCACCACATCCCCCGAGTACCGGTGGAGCACCGCTTCCTCGGCCTCGACAAGCGCTCCTTCCCGTACGCCGCGGCGGTGCTCGTCGTCTGGCTCGTCTGGGCGGTGATCGTGCCAAAGGTCAACGACGCCATCGCGTACGACGACCCGGTGGTCGCCGGCGACCGGATGGCGCTCACCGACGACATCGTGTTCACCCCGGCGGTCGGCTGGAACGTCACCGCGGGCTTCCGGGTCGGTGAGGAGGGGGCGCTCCCGCAGTCCGGTGCCGCGGTCCTCGACTCGGGCGGGGTGCAGTTCGCGATCGTGCCCGACGCGTTCGACGGGACGCCCAACGAGCTGATCCAGCAGATCAACAAGGTGACCACCCGGACGACGAAGGGCGAGTCGTTCCACGTCACCGGTCAGCGCTTCACGGTGACGACCGACTCGGGCGAGGTCGGCGTCGCCGAGGGCTTCGTCAGCCCACGCACCCAGGGCGTGATCGCCGCGTTCGTCATCGACGGCACCGGCCTGCAGGTCCAGGTGGTCGGGCCGCCCGACCAGATCTCCGCGGTGTCCGACCAGGTGACCGACATGGTCGAGAGCATCACGAAGACGGGGGACTCCGCATGAGCGCCGACACGAGCAACGCCGTACCCGACGACCTGCTGCAGCGCCGCGCCGTCGCCCTCGAGGTCTCGGCCTGGGGTGAGCGCTTCCACTTCGTCCAGCCACGCAACCTGTGTTTCTGGATCTACCTCTGGCTCGTCGGCTCGGGCGTCGTCAAGCTGGTCGGCCTCTACTCCGACCAGGTCGACTACTACGGCGGCGCGATCTCGGTCGCCGTCGCGATCTGTGTCGTCTACACGGCGGCCTGGTGGTGGTGGTTCCGCCACATCGACCGCTGGGAGCGGCAGCCGGTCTCACTGATCCTGGCCGGCTTCATCTGGGGCGGGCTCGCCGCCACCTTCGCCCTCGCGATCACCGCGAACGGCGCCGTCATGTCGATCTATGCGAAGACCTTCGGACAGGTGTGGGCCGCCGACTGGCAGGCCGGTCTGACCGCGCCGTTCGTCGAGGAGACCGTGAAGGCCGCCGGCTTCCTGCTGCTGATGGGGCTGGCGCCGCGCCTGGTCCGCACGGTCAACGACGGTCTCGTGATCGGGGCCTTCATCGGGCTCGGCTTCCAGGTCTTCGAGGACGTCCTCTACGGCACCAACGCCGCCGCTCGGGGCTTCGGGGTGGACCCGGTCGGGGGAGTGCTGAGTACGACGGCGCTGCGGATCGTCAGCGGAGTCGTCTCGCACCCGCTCTTCACGGCGCTCTTCTGCGCCGGCCTGATCTACGTGATCGGCACCGTCGCGCAGCCGCGACGGATCGGACGGGGTCTGCTGCTCATCGCGTCCTCGATGCTCGCCCACGGCGTCTGGGACTCCGCCGCCGCCCTGAGCCGCGGGAAGGGGCTCGCCGTGATCGGCATCCTCCTCGGGATCGGCGTGTTCGGCTGGATCGTGCTGTGGCTGGCGTTCCGGTTGGCGGCGCCGCGCGAGCACGCGTTCGTCCGCGACATCCTCGGGCCCGAGGTGAGCAGCGGGGTGCTGACCTCCGACGAGGTCGGGGCCGTGGTCGACCGCCACGCACGCAAGGCCTACCTTCGCGGGCACGGCAGGCGATCCCGCAGACACCTGCTCCGGGCCGCGATGGACCTCTGCGAGGACGTCGCGGCCGACAAGGGCGAGGACACGCCACGGGTCGAGGCGGCCCGGGCCGAGATCGCTCGGTTCCGAGCCGCGGCGGCCTAGCCCGACACTGCGTCGATGAGCGGACGCGGGTCGGGGGCGTGCTCGGTCGCCTGCAGGATCACCGAGTCGGCCCCGGCTTCCGCGAGCTCGGCGACCCAGTCCGGGATCGCCGCGACGTCGGTGATCTCGGTGTAGACGGCGACCTTCCGATCGGGTCCGACCAGCTCCCGAGCACGCCGTACGACGGCGGGGTCGACGACCGAGTCGAGCAGGACGCCGTCGGAGACCTCGCCGGCGAGCGCCACCGACTTCGGTCCGCGGGCGCCGACCAGCAGCGTGGGCGGGGTCGCCGGCGGCCAGTCGAGAGCGACGCCGTCGAGGTTCACGTAGCGACCCGACATGGAGACGGTGTCGCCGGCGAGCAGGTCTCGTACGGCGACGGTGTGCTCGCGAAGCAGCGTGACCGGTGACTCGACGGCCGCGCCGACCTGGGCCATCCAGTCCTGTACGCCGTGCCCGAGCACGATCGTGAGCCGGTCCGGGAAGAGTCGGGCGAGGGTTGCGATCTCCATCGCGGCCAGCGCCGGGTTGCGCAACGGCACCGGCAGCAGGCCGACGCCGACACGCAGCCGGGTCGACCAGGCGAGCGCGGCAGCGGCGGTCGTCAGCCCGCCCTCGAGGAAGCAGTCCTCCCACAGCCACAGCTCGGCGAGACCGGCCTGCTCGGCGTACTCCACGACCGAGCGGAGCTCCTCCGGTGGTGACTGCGGGCGGAAGACGACGCCGAGCGTGGTCACGACGCGACGATGTCCTGGCGTACGCCGTCGTCACGGGCCGCGACCCGGGCCCGGTTCTCCGCACGCCGGTCGACGAACTTCGTGGCCTGCGCGTCCAGACCCTCGAGGAAGGCGGCGAGCTCGGCGCGCGCCTGCTCGCCCTCGGGGCCGAGGTCGGTGCGGTCGAAGACGTTCCAGGCGCGGAGCACCGGCATGATCACCTCGTCGTGGTGCAGCCGCAGGTCGTAGATCCCAGCCTTCGCGATGATCATCGAGCTCCGCCGGAAGCCGGCCATCGTGGCGCCGGGCATCTCGAAGCCGATGACCTCCTTCGCGATGGCCTGCATCGTCGCGTCGGGCGCGATCTCCATCGCGGCCGCCACGATGTTGCGGTAGAAGATCATGTGCAGGTTCTCGTCCTTGGAGATCCTGGCGAGCATCCGGTCGGCGATCGGGTCTCCGGTCACCTTGCCGGTGTTGCGGTGCGACACCCGGGTCGCGAGCTCCTGGAAGGACACGTAGGTGACCGCCTCGAGCGCGGTCTTGTCGCCGGAGTCGTACCCCGACGTCATGTAGTCCATCCGGGCCCGCTCGAGCTCGACCGGGTCCACGCCGCGCGTCACCACGAGGTAGTCGCGCATGGCGATGCCGTGCCGGTTCTCCTCAGCCGTCCAACGGCCCACCCACGTGCCCCACGCGCCGTCACGCCCGAAGCGGGTCGCGATCTCGCGGTGGTACGACGGCAGGTTGTCCTCGGTGAGCAGGTTGGTGAACATCGCGGCCTTGGCCGTCTCGGAGAGCTCCGACTGCTCGGGCGCCCAGTCCTCACCGCCGAGGAACGCGAAGTCGCGGCCCTTGCTCCACGGCACGTAGTCGTGGGGGTGCCACTCCTGGGCGACGCCCAGGTGGCGGTCGAGGTTCTCGGCGACGACAGGCTCGAGAGCCTCCAGCAGGTGCTCCGGTGCGGTCACCGTGTCATCGAACCACTTCTACACTGGCAGCACCATGACCACGAAGCTCCGCCCGGGTGTCCGGGCCCTCGACAAGCTGATGAAGTCCACCCCGGCGATGTCGGTCGCCCGGATGACGCCCGAGCAGCTCGAGAAGGTCCAGACGGCCGTCATCCCCGAGCGCGGTCTGCCGGCGCTGTTCCTGGGTCGGCTCCGCAAGGGCGTGAGCGTCCGCACCGACAGCTTCGTAGGGCGTGGTGGCGACCTCCCGCTGCGGATCTACACCCCCGAGGCCTGGTCGCGTACGGCGCGGCCGGTGGTCCTGAACTTCCACGGTGGCGGGTTCGTCCTCGGCAGCGCGCGGCAGTGCGACTGGATCTGCAGCACCGTGGCGGCCGACCTCGACGCGATCGTCGTCTCCGTGGACTACCGGCTGGCGCCCGGCCACAAGTTCCCGGCCGCCGTCGAGGACTGCTACGACGCCCTGCTGTGGACCGCCGCCCACGCGGCCGACCTCGGTGGTGACCCGGGCCGGATCGGCGTACTAGGTGACAGCGCCGGCGGCAACCTCGCCGCCGTCGTCTCGATCCTGGCTCGCGACGAGCACGGGCCGTCGATCGGCCACCAGGCGCTGGTCTACCCGGCGACCGACATGACCGACGCGTCCCGCGAGGACGAGTCGTTCCTCGGCAACGTCCTCGGCATCGTGCTCAGCAACGACGACATCGAGGTCTTCCGCGACCACTACCTCGACGAGGAGCACGACCGCACCGACTTCCGGCTCTCGCCGATCCTCGCCCCGGACCTCTCCGGCCTGCCGCCCGCCGTGGTCGTCGTCGCCGGCCTCGACCCGCTGCACGACAGTGGGGTCCGCTACGCACAGGCCCTCGCCGATGCGGGCAACGACGTGACCGTCGAGGACTTCCACCAGATGCCGCACGGGTTCCTGAGCTTCCCGTACTTCTCCCACGCCGCCCGGCCCGCGATGGCCGCGATCGTCGCCTCGCAGCGAGCCGCTCTGTACTGACGGAATGTCGCTTTCGGACGGTTGGGCGCCTAAAATGCGCGGGTGCGTATCTCGGTGTCGGCTCCGGTGTCCCTGAAGCTCCTGCTTTCCCTCCTGCTCGCGGTGGGCCTCCTGGCCCCGGTCGCGGGTCCGGTCGATGCCGCAGGGCCGCCACGCGTCGCCCAGCGGGCGGACGTGCCCTGCCAGGACGACGCCCCGACGGCGGAGTGGAAGCTTCCGACCCGGATGCTGATGGCACCCGGCAACGGCAGTCCCGGCCTGACGCTCGCGATGTCGCTGGCGGCTGCATCGGTCGGGCCGCTGGCCCCGTCGAGCGAGTACGGGGCGCGCACCAAGATCACGCTCACGCGAGCGCGGCTGGAGCAGGTCGAGCGCCACGGACTGCGCACGGCGTACTTCACGGGCTGGCGCGCGCAGGTGCGCCAGGACACCAAGCGTCTCGTCGAGCGGGTCGCGACCTGCCCTGGCGAGGCGCAGGTGCTCCTCGGCTACAGCCAGGGCGCGCTCGTGGTCCGCACGATGCTGCGCAACCTGTCCCGTACGGCGCACGGGCGCGACGTCCTGGACCACCTCGCCGGGGTCGTGCTGGTCGGCGACCCGACCGCCAACCCGCGCGAGCACATCACTCACCTCGGGGGCACGCGCGCGGCGGGCATCCTCGCGGCCCGCGTCTCGCTCCCGCGCACGCTGGTCCGGCGCGGGCTGGTCACCTCGCTGTGCACCGCCGACGACCCGGTCTGCAGCTCGACCCCGAAGTCGCGCCGGGGCAAGCCGAGCCGGGCGACCGGACGCAAGCTGGTGAAGAGCCACCTCGGGTACTCCCTCGGGTTCGGCGGCTCTGACCGGAGCACGAAGGCGAAGCGGATCGGCTGGCGGATGGCCGCCCAGCTGACGGCCCGGCTCCAGACCCACCCGACCTGGACGACCAACCGGCGGGACGTGACTCGCCCGGGCGAGTTCTACACCCGCGAGGGTGACCCGTTCACCCAGCCGGCCAACGCCTCCGGCTTCGTGCTGGTGCCGGCCGCCACGACCCTGCCGGCCGGGGTCGAGGCGTCCTCGGGCCTGGACCTGTCGGGGATCGCGCCCGACCCCGAGCACGACGACGTCGTGGTCGGCTACTCGAGCACGACGGTAGCGCCGGCGGTCGTCCGGCAGACGCACCTCTCGCTCGAGTCCTGGGTGCGGCAGGCGGCGCGGCCGGGTGTGCAGCGGATCAGTCACGCGCTTGGCGGAGGCCCCGCGAACGGTGAGAGCTACCAGGCCGACGTCTCGGCCGACGGTCAGCGCGTGGCCTTCGTGTCCCGGGCCTCCAACCTGGTGCTCGGCGACCCCAACGGCCCGGCGCCCGATGTCTTCGTCTGGGACCGTGGGACGGACACGACGAAGCGGCTCGCGGTCGGCGACGAGGCGACAGGATGGCCGCAGCTCTCCGCCGACGGCCGCTACGTCGAGTTCACCACGCAGGCCCAGCTCGCAGGCGACGCGGACACCCTGGCCGACGTGTTCGTGTGGGACACCCAGACCGACACCGTCCAGCTCGCGTCTCCCGGCACCGCCGTCCCGGTGCTCACCGGATCGATCACGCCCGACGGCTCGACGGTGTTCTTCCGCGAGGACCCGACGGGTCAGGGAGTGCTCGGCAACGCCGTCCGCAGCTGGGGCCGGGTGGGCGGGGCGGTCAGCACCGTGGCGCCGCCCGCGGGCCAGAGCTGGATGGTCAACCCGGAGTTCGGCCGACCGTGGGTCGCCTCGCCGGACGGACGCTACGCCGCGGTCGTGCAGCAGGCCGGGGCCGGTCCGGCGGCACTCTGGGACCGGCAGGGCGACACGCAGCACGGGTCGCCCTGTGCCGTGGCGTACGACGTCCGCTCCGGGTACGGCGACGTAGCCGCCGACGGCAGTGTCTTCTCGTACCTCGAGTACCAGACCCCCGCCAGCAGTCGCTACCCGACGAGCCGAGTCATCGAGTGTGAGCCCGTCAGCGGCACCAAGACCACGGTCTCGAACGGGCCGTCGCTCCAGTTCGGGCCGACCGGGCAGTTCGAGCTGACGACCAGTGGCACCGCACCTCGGTTCCGGGTCCGCACGACCGACGCGTGGACCCAGCCCGTGGGTGCCGCCGAGCTGCGGGGTTACGGCAACATCAACGAGGTCGGTCTGGCCACCGCAGACGATGACGCGTCGACCGTGGTGTTCGGCTCGGTCAAGGCCAACATCCTCGAGACGGTCCCGGCCAACTTCGGGCAGGCCGAGGTCTACCTGTGGGACCGGACGGTCAGCCCCTGACGGTGGGCTGCGCCCGCGCCATGTGCGCGGGCACGACGGCCAGCGCGGCGACGGCGATGAGCGCCGCGGCGGCGAAGACGTAGAAGCCCCACGGGTAGGCGATCCCGGCGGTCACCAGTGCACCGGTGATCGACGGGCCGACGATCGCGCCTACCCGGCCGACGCCTGCGGCGAGCCCGAGCGCGGTGCCGCGGATCTCCGGCGGGTAGAGGTGGCCGACGAACGCGTAGACGAGCACCTGGGCGCTGAAGACGAAGATGCCGGTGAGCAGGACCGCGGCGTACACGAGGGTCTGGTTCTGCATCTTGATGCTCAGCAGCGCCAGGAAGAGCGCGGCCAGCCCGAACCACAGCAGCACCGTCGGCTTGTTGCCACGTGCGTCCGAGATGGTGCCGGCGACGACCAGCCCGATCACCGCGCCGAGGTTGAGCAGCAGCAGGAGCGTGGTGCCGGCCTGGATCGAGTAGCCGGCCTCGCCCATGATCTTGGGCAGCCAGGTGTTGAGGCCGTAGACGAGCAGCAGGCCCATGAACGACGCGACCCAGAGGCCGAGGCTGACCCGGAGGTAGCCGCCGCGGACGACGTCGGCGAAGGTGGCCGACGGCTTCTCGCGCGCCTCCAGGAAGGTCTCCGACTCGGGGAGCTTGGCCCACATCAGCGGCAGTACGGCGAGCCCGGCGACCCCGCCGATCACGAACATCGCCTCCCACCCCCAGGCGTCGATCACCCACAGCGCGAGCAGCGCGGTGAGCACGGCACCGACGTGGTAGCCGGTCATCGTCCGGGTGACGGCCTTGGCGTTGTTGCCGGCCGGCGCGTGCTCCGACATGAAGGTCAGCGCGATCGGCAGGCAGGCGCCGAGGCCGAAGCCGGCGAGCAGGCGGAGGGTGATGAAGGTGTTGACGTTCGGGGCGAAGGCGACCGCGATCGTGAACACGGAGAACCACGCGATGCAGGCGATCAGGGTCCGGCGGCGTCCGAAGCGGTCGGTGACCGGGCCGATCAGCGCCGCGCCGATGCCGACACCGACCAGTCCGATGGTGGACGCGGTGGTGAGCGAGGCGTCGGTGAAGCCGAGGTCGCCGGACTTGCTGAGCGTCGGGATCACCGCGCCCATCACGACGAGGTCGAAGCCGTCGAGCGCGACGGCGAGCCAGCACAGGACGACGGGCCAGAGGCCGCTGGCCGACGGCGTACGTCGTGATGTGTCGGCGGATCTGGTGGAGGTGGACATGGCGGAGCCTTTCCCGAGACGTGTGCCCAGACGGTGTCCCGAACGAGACCGCGCTCACACCTCGGCGTTCCGCTGAACGGAAGTGGTGACCGACCGGTAACCTGCGTCACAGCCGCCGTCGGCGGCATGGCAGGATCGCGCCGTGAGCACGAACGCGGAGACCAGTGACGTCATCGTGGTGGGCGCCGGCCTGGCCGGTCTTGCTGCTGCGGCCGAGGTAGCGGACGCCGGCAAGAGCGTCCTGCTGCTGGACCAGGAGCCCGAGCAGTCCCTGGGGGGACAGGCCTTCTGGAGCCTCGGCGGGCTGTTCTTCGTGGACAGCCCCGAGCAGCGCCGGATGGGCATCAAGGACTCGCGCGACCTCGCGATGCAGGACTGGCTCGGCAGCGCCCAGTTCGACCGCGAGGAGGACCGCTGGCCGCGCCGCTGGGCCGAGGCGTACGTCGACTTCGCTGCGGGCGAGAAGCGCGCCTGGCTGCGCCAGATGGGGCACCGGACCTTCCCGATCGTCGGCTGGGCCGAGCGTGGTGACGGTCGCGCGGACGGCCACGGCAACTCGGTGCCGCGCTTCCACATCACCTGGGGGACCGGTCCCGGCGTCGTCGAGCCCTTCGAGCGGCGGGTGCGCGAGCACGCGGCGACGGGACGGCTGCGGTTCGGGTTCCGGCACCAGGTGGACGACCTGCTGGTCGAGGACGGCGCCGTCGTCGGCGTACGCGGGACTCTGCTCGAGCCCAGCGCGATCGAGCGCGGCAAGGCCAGCAGCCGGGTCGGCGTGGGCGAGTTCGAGCTCCGCGCGCAGGCCGTGATCGTCACCAGCGGCGGCATCGGCGGCAACCACGACCTGGTCCGCAAGACCTGGCCGAAGCGGCTTGGCACGCCGCCGAAGACGATGGTCGCCGGCGTGCCCGCCCACGTGGACGGTCGGATGCTCGGCATCACCGAGGCCGCCGGCGCTCGGGTGATCAACCCGGACCGGATGTGGCACTACGTCGAGGGCATCCGCAACTGGGACCCGATCTGGGACAACCACGGCATCCGGATCCTGCCCGGGCCGTCGTCGTTGTGGATCGACGCGACCGGCAAGCGCCTGCCCGCGCCGTACTTCCCGGGCTTCGACACCCTCGGCACCCTCAACCACCTGCGCACGACGGGCTACGACTACTCGTGGTTCGTGCTGACCCAGAAGATCATCGAGAAGGAGTTCGCGCTCTCGGGCTCCGAGCAGAACCCCGACCTCACGGGCAAGGACCTCAAGCTCCTGCTGTCGCGGGTGAAGAAGGGCGCGCCCGGGCCGATCGAGGCGTTCAAGCAGCACGGCGACGACTTCGTCGTGGCCGACAACCTCACCGACCTGGTGCGCGGCATGAACGAGGTCGGCGACACTCAGCCGTCTGGTAGGGGACTCATCGTCGAGGCCGAGCTGCGCGAGCTGATCGAGGCGCGCGACCGCGAGATCGACAACACCTTCACCAAGGACGCCCAGGTGACCGCGATCCGCGGCGCCCGGACCTACCGCGGCGACAAGCTGATCCGGGTCGCCACCCCGCACAAGCTGCTCGACCCCAAGGCGGGCCCGCTCATCGCCGTACGCCTCAACATCCTGACCCGCAAGACGCTCGGCGGCCTGGAGACCGACCTCGACGGCCGCTGCCTGACCTCGGACGGCACTCCGTTGCCGGGGCTGTACGCCGCGGGCGAGGTCAACGGCTTCGGCGGCGGCGGGATGATGGGCTACAACGCGCTCGAGGGCACCTTCCTCGGCGGCTGCCTCTTCTCAGGTCGTACGGCGGGCCGGGCGGCCGCCCGCGCGGTCTGACGCTCAGCTTGCTGCTTCGAGCAGCTTGCGTCGCAGCGTCATGGTGGCGCGGCTGTGCAGCTGGCTGACCCGCGACTCGGTGACCCCCAGGACCTGGCCGATCTCCGCGAGCGTGAGCCGATCCCAGTAGTAGAGGGCGATCACCACCTGGTCGCGCTCGGCGAGCTCGCGCACCGCGGCCAGGAAGCCAGCGGGGATGTCGTCGTCGGCACCCGGCAGGTCGATCGAGGTCCGGGGTGTCTCGTCGTCGTCGAGGGTGGCGTTCTCGAAGCTGACCACCGTGGTGTGCGCGGTCTGGGAGTACATGGCGCGCAGCTCCGCGACGGTGACGGACAGCTCCGCGGCCACCTCCTCGTCGTCGGGAGCACGTCCGAGCCGCACCTCGAGCTTGGCCTGGGCGGCGCCGATGTCGCGGATCTTCTCGCGCACCGAGCGGGGCACCCAGTCGGAGGCACGCATGCCGTCGACGATCGCGCCGCGGATCCGCGAGACGGCGTACGTCTGGAACTGGAGGCCCCGGCCGGGATCGAACTTGTCGATCGCATCCATCAGGCCGATGACGCCGTCGGAGACCAGGTCTGCCTGGTCGACCGAGGAGGGCAACCCGGAGCGGACCCGGCCGGCGACGTACTTCACCAGCGGCGAGTACTGCAGCACCAGGCGGTCCCGGGCGGCGCGGTCGCCGGTCTGCTTGAACCGGCGCCACAGCAGGTCGACGGAGTTGTCGGGCTCTTCCATGTCACCCCCATGGGTCGCGCCCGTCGCCGGGCGACATCCTTTCGGCACCATAGCCGGTTGGCTCAGCCCTCGTACTCGAAGTGCCAGGGTTCGGGTCGGCTTCCGCCGGCCGCCGCCCACGACGGGTGGAGCCAGCCGTACGCCGGTCCGTGCTCGACCAGCCACGCGTGCTCGCTGCTCGTGAAGCTCTCGATGCCACCGCAGAGGTCGACCGCCAGGCCCAGGCCGTGCACCGAGGTGCCGGGCTTCGCCGTGATCGTCGGCTTGCGGATGTGCGCGTCCTCCTGGCCGGCCCGGGACCGGTAGGAGTCCGTGATGCACAGGGTCTCGCTGTTGTCCCGCTCGAACGCGGCGCCCATCAGCCGGAAGGCGACGGCGGCGTCGCAGCGCAGCTGCTGCACACCATCAGGCGTTGCGGCGCAGAGTGCGGCGGCAGGCATCTCGCCGTTCGGGTACGACGCGCGGGGCGCCTCGGGCACGTCGAGCACCTGGACCGGGTCGACCGGCACCCCGTCGAGCCGGACCTCGAAGTGCAGGTGCGGGCCTGTGGTGTTGCCGCGGTTGCCGACCGCGCCGACCCGCTGGCCGGCGGCCACGCTCTGGCCGTCGGTCACGTCGACCTTGGAGAGGTGGGCGTAGAGGGTCTCGACTCCGCCGCCGTGGTCGATGCGGACCAGGTTGCCGGCCCACGACGGGTGCTCGATGGTGACCACGCCCGGGCCGGCTGCGGTGACCGGCGTACCGATCGGCGCCGCGAAGTCCTGTCCGGTGTGCTCGCCAGTCGACCAGAGCTCACCGGCGCTGCCGAAGCCGGACGACAGGACGTAGCTGTCCGGCGCGACCGGCAGCGTGAACGGACCGGGACCGCCGGTCGACCCCCCGGCGGCGGCGTCTCCCCCGCAGACGCCGTACGCCGGGAGGTCGACGGTCTTCTCCGAGGGAGCCCATGACCGGTCCTTCAGGAGAGTGGGACGCCGGGTGGCCAACACGGCGTGGGCGCCGACGCTGCGCACGCCCGCGGTGCCGGACGTGGGGTCGGCGACGATGGCGAGGCCGGGGCCGACGTACACGCCGGTCTCGCCCAGCCCGGTGCGCGTGCTGCCGAGGACGACCAGGTCGCCGACCTGGACGGTCCGGTCCGGCACGGGAGGAAGGTCTGCGAGCTGGTCGGCGGCGTCGGCCGGGAGGGTGATCGTGCTCCACGCGTTCGCGACCAGGCCGCCGCATGCGTAGGTCGATGCGGCGATCCCGCCGGGCACCTCGGCCAGGCCGAGGCGGTGGAACGCGTCGGACACCGCGCGGATGGTCTCGGTCGGCAGCACCGTCACGGGACGGCCGTCGGCGAGCCGCGCGGCCGCGACGCCCCGGACCGGCCGGAAGCCGGCGACCTGCACCGGCTCGAGCCCGGGCCCGAGGTGCGCCGGATCCAGCAGCTCGCGGGCGGCCGGCAGGACGACGCCGGCCCGGGACACCTGGCGCAGGTAGCGCTCCCAGGCATGCAGGGCCTGGCGGTTGCGGCGATCCTGGGCCCGGTCGGAGACGGCGTAGCCGGCCGGGGGCTGCGAGCGGCGGATCGCCGCGTCGACGACCTGGCCGGCGGACCAGGTTGCCTCGACCCGCTCCAGCCGGGTCTGCGCGGTCTCCCAGCGCTGCCGGTCCTGCTCCGCGCGGGCGATGGCCTCGTCGAGCACCCCCTGCACGAGGTCCGCGAGCCGGCGCGCGTCCTCGGCGTTCGACGCGGCTTCGGCCGCCCGATCGACGTCGGACTGACCGGGGGAGAAGAAGTCACCGAGGGCGTGCATGGCCCCGCCCTGCTCGTCGGCGACCTCGTCGCCCAGCTCGGTCGCCACGGACTCGGCCTGGTCGGCGCTGTCGTTCAGGCGCTCGGCCTGGGCGCTCAGGCCCTGCACCCGCAGCCGCGAGTCGGCGTACGCCGCGGCCGCCTCGTCGGCCCGCTGCTGCGCGGTGCCGGACTTCGTGGTGCCGGACTTCGTGGTGATCGGGTCGTCGTGGACTGCCGCCCGCTCCGCGTGCGCCGGAGCGACCGCCAGCGTCTGGAGCACGAGCAGGGTCGCGAGGACCAGAGCCGAGACGAGTGCGCCGAGGGTCGCCAGGATCCCGGAGCCGCGTGGGTCCGGGGTGCGCTGGCTGCCGTCGGCCATGGTGTCCTTGCTGTGGGTGGGTCGGTGAGGGTCAGTCGTCGAGGAACGCGACCTCGCGGAGCACCGCTTGACGGTGCTCCGGGTGCACGTCGTCCAAGGGGGTGGTCGAAGGGTTCGCGACGACGCGGAGCGCGGGCACCTCGCCGGCGTACGGCGCGGGTGCCTCCGGGATCGTCGGCACCTCGCGCTGCGCGGCCACGGCCGGGAGGTCGGGCATCGGGATGCTCGCCGGAGTCGTGTAGGTCGACGACGCGGGTGCCGCGACCACCTGCTCCTGCTGCGCTTCGGCCTCGGCGGCGACCGTGTCGCCGGTCCGGCGCGAGGCCTCGAGCCCGACGCCGAAGACGGTGCGGATCACGGCCGCCATCTCGAGGAGGATGTCTCGCGCGTCGCCCGGACCCAGCTCGGTGGCGGTTCTGTCAGCGGTCATGGTCATGGTGTGCTCCTCGAGAAGGAGTGGGAGTGCGGTTCAGTCGAACGGGAGCGGCGCCACGGTCAACGTGGTGCGCACGTGGATCAGGTGGTCGAACGCCGCGACGTGCTTCATCAGCAACGTCGGCGCTGTCTTGGTGCCGGTGAGCTTGACGCGGCCGTCGGGGTAGATGGTGAAGCCCTTGCTGGACACGGTGATGTCGTGCGGCTCGGCGTCCCGTTCCGCAGCCGACAGCGCGTCGACGGCGGTTCGCCTGGTCGCCGGTCCCTGCTTGGCGACGGCGGCCGCTTGGTAGCCGGCCTGCTGGACATCGTCGTGCGAGGACATCCTGGTCAGCACCACCGACCCGGCGTCGACCGCCAGCACCATGAGCACGAGCGCGGCGACCGCGATCAGGCCGCGGATGCTGAAGATGCTGAGTAGTCCACGCATGGCCGGTCCCCCCGGGCTCTAGTAGTGATGGAGCAGGGGGCAGTACTCACCGAGTACTGCCCCCCTGGCGACAGCGCCCCCCCGAGCGCTGCCCCCTGTCTGTGGGCTGGATCAGCAGCCGGCGCCCGCCGTGGCCTGGAGGCCGCCGTCGTTCTCCTTGTACGTCCACTGCTTGGTGGTCGCGTTCGCGGTGGCACCCGAGTTGTAGCCCGAGACGCAGAAGTCACCGGCTGCGGGCGTCCCGGAGATCACGAACGTCGTCGAGGAGTCGTGCTTCCAGTTGGCACCCTCCAGGATGGCCTTGGTGAAGGCCGTCGTGCTGGTCGGGGTGTCCGTGGTGATCGTGGCGGCGACCGTCGCGGCGTTCTTCAGGTCGGACTTGATCGACGCGTCGACGCCCTTCTGACGCTGGTTGAGGAAGACCGGGATGGCGATGGCGGCGAGGATGCCGATGATGATGATGACGACGAGGAGCTCGATCAGGGTGAAGCCCTGGTCCTTCTCCTTCATGGACTTCTTGAGCCGAGCGAGCATGATGTTCTCCTGTGCGAGATGGGGATCTGCTGCGCCTGACCCTGTGGGTCGGGCGTTGACTGACATCAAGAACGTCGGTGCGCCGGAGCGACCCCTTTAGCCTGATCTAGACGTTCTTCCAGGCACCCGCTCCGCTGAAATGACGGCTGGGGTGGGTGCCCGCACGGGCACCCACCCCAGCCGTCTGGTGGATCAGTTGAGCGACACAGCCGGGCCCATGGTGGCGGCCGCAGTGGCGCACGCGCCGGAGGTCGGAGCCGTGGCCGTGGCCGCGCCGGACTGGAGACCGCCGAGACCGGAGTCGTACCAGAAGAAGCTCGTCGTACCGCCGGTGCCACCGGAGTTCGAGCCCTTGATGCAGTAGCCGACAGCCGGTCCACCGGTCACCGTGATGACGTTGCCCGAGCTCTTCTTGAATCCCGCGGTGGTCACGTTGGCCGCCGTCCAGTAGGCGGTGGTCGCGTTGGCAGGCTTGCCGGTCGGGTCGTCGGTCGTGATCGTCTCGAGCACGGTCGCCGCGTTCTTGAGGTCGGACTTGATCCCCGCGTCGACGCCCTTCTGGCGCTGGTTGAGGAAGACCGGGATGGCGATGGCGGCGAGGATGCCGATGATGATGATGACGACGAGGAGCTCGATCAGGGTGAAGCCCTGGTCGTCCTTCTCGTCCATGGACTTCTTGAGTCGAGCGAGCATGTGATTCCCCCACAGTGGATGAGCTGCCGAGCGCGGTGTCGCACGGGTTGGCCCCGGCTCGCGCCTTGTCCTCGATTTCTTCGGGGCCGGCGAACGCTCACTTGAGGGCCGGTGCAGGAAAATTCGAACGCTCCTCGGTCGGCTTCGACTTTCTGGGCCCGGCGCCCGTCAAGTCCGACGTCGAGGGAGCCGACAACTCTGGCAGCCAGATCTTTCGTCGTGTGATGGAGAGTGCTGTGAAGAGTGCCGTGGGGGACCGGCGACGTACGGCCGACGGCCGGGACGCCGCCCCGGACGACGCGGGCATGACCCTCGTCGAGGTGGTGGTCGCGATCACGCTGTTCACGGTGATGGCGGGCTCCATCCTCGCGCTGCTCGGCGGGGCGATCCGGCTCACCCGCGACGACCGCTTCCACATGGAGGCGTCGATCCTGGCCAGCCGCGAGCTCGAGATCACGCGCGACGCCTTCAGCTCGACCTCGCGCGGACCGACGACGATCGACACCAACCAGGTGGTCAACCCGTCGCCACTGGACAGCGGCACCGTCGGCCAGCCGCTCGTGGTGGACAACGTGCCCTACACGGTGACCCGGACCGCGCAGTGGTCCGAGATGGGTCAGACGGCCGAGTCGACCTGCGACGAGGGCGGCTCCATCGAGCTCGCCTACCTGCGCGTGTGGGTGGACGTGACCTGGCCGGGTCTGGGCGACCGGCCTCCGGTGACCATGGAGACCGTCATGACGCCGCCCAAGGGCACCTACTCGGCCCTCACCGGCCACATCGGGGTCAAGGTCATCGACGCGTCGGGCGAGCCGTTCGCCGGCCGGACGGTGACGGTGACCGGCGCCTCCGGCACCTTCACGGAGACCACCTCCTCCGACGGCTGTGCACTCTTCGCGTTCCTCACGCCGGGGACCTACCAGGTCAAGGTGCAGACCGCGGGTTACGTCAACCGGAACGGCGACCCGAGCGGCACGGCCACGGCCCAGGTCCAGGTGGGTCAGCTCTGGCGCACGACCATCGAGTACGACCAGGCGGCGACGATCTCGGCGACCTTCACGACCGAGACCGGATACGCGCTCCCGGCCACGAACAACATTGCGATCGCGCTGGGGAACAGCGCGCTGCTGCCGTCGGGCTCGAAGAAGATCGCCGGCTCGGGCAACACCCGTTCGGTGAGCAACCTCTGGCCCTACCCGTCGGGCTACCAGGTCTGGGCCGGCTCCTGCCTCGACAACGACCCGCAGTACACCGGGCAGGACCGCGAGCTCCCGGTCACCACCGATCCGGGCAGCACGGTCGCGGCGAACGTTCCCCTGGGGGCGATCGAGGTGCAGGGACCGGCCAACGCGGCGATCACCGCCGTGCACGCGGCCGACACCGCCTGTACCTCGGGCCAGACGATCACCCTCGGCACCACCGCGGCGACCGGCAAGCTCAAGACCAGCGTCCCGTTCGGCACCTGGACGATCAAGTCCGGCACCCGTACGAGAAGCGTGACCGTGCTCAGCGGGGACAGCCCGCGGTCGGTGAGCCTGCCATGACGACGCCTTCTCGAGGAGCGGACCGGCAGACGGCCGACGACGGCGGCAGCCTCGCGGAACTGCTGGTGGCGATCGGGCTCTTCACCCTGCTCACCCTGCTGATCACCGCGACGTCCGTCCTCGGCTACCGGATCGCGGCGAACCTCGCGAACCGCACGGACAACGCCACCCAGGGACAGATCGCGGTCGACGCCGTGAGCAAGATCCTCCGCACGGCCATCCTCCCCGACCAGCTGACCGAGGTCTCCTGCACCAACTGCGCGGAGACCGCCATCGTGCAGGCGACCCGCACCCAGGTCTCGTTCTACGCCAACCTCGCCGCCACCAGCAGCATCGGACCGAGCCTGGTCTCGTTGCGCGTGGTCCAGGACACCCGCGCCGCCCAGACGTCCGGGCAGCTGGTCCAGACCCTGCAGCCGCCGACCGACCTCGGCGGTGGCAAGTACTCCTTCTGCAACCCCGCGACCGCAGGATGCGCCGTACAGACGCGGGTGCTCGCCCGGGGTCTCGCCTGGCCGGCGGCGAACCTCTTCGCCTACTACAACTTCGCCGGGTCCCAGGTCACCTCGGCCTCGTTCACCAGCGCGGATCTCGCGTCGGTGGCGAGCGTGGAGCTGACCCTGGGCGTCCAGACCGTCAAGGGGCAGACGAGATACCCCGCGTCGACGCTGATCAAGCGGGTCCGGCTGCCCAACTCCGACATCAACGTGCTCGTGCCCACGACCACGCCCACACCCTGAGGTGCGCCATGCGAACTCGTGACGACGAGGGCTCCGCCCTCCTGATGGTCCTCGGGATGATGATGGTGCTCACCATCATCGTGACGGCCGCCGGCACCCTCGCCATGCGGACCGCGGCGTTCTCCCGCCACTCGACGGACTGGAACGCCGCACTCGCGGCGGCCGAGGCCGGCGTCGACGACTACCTGGCGCGCCTCAACCGCAACGACAACTACTGGGTGACCAGCCCGGACTGCACCAACCTGGCGATGCGGAAGCCGAACGTCAGCCGCTGCAGCTGGACGTCCTCGACGACGGTCGGCTGGGCGAGCGTCCCGGGCTCCGACCGCGCCCAGTTCCACTACGACGTCGTCACCGACAGCACGCCGGTCAACGGCACCGTCAAGCTCACCTCCACCGGCCGCCTCGGATCGGTCAAGCGGACGGTGTCGACCGTGCTGCGCCGAGGTGGCTTCGGAGAGTTCCTCTACTACACCGTCTACGAGACCATCGACCCGGCGAACGAGGCGGTCTTCGGTCTCAACAACGAGGACGCCCAGGACAAGTGCGCTCACTACGCCTGGGAGCCGACCGTCGCCGGTGTCTCCAAGCCGCGCGACCAGGACGACTGCTACAACATCGACTTCATCACCGCCGACCGGATCAACGGGCCGCTGCACTCCAACGACACGATGGTGATGAAGGGGAGTCCCAAGTTCCAGGGCACCGTCACCACCTCGGACCCGGCGTGCAAGCCCGCGAACCGCCCGGTGACCGACTGCTACGACGTGGACGGTTCCGCGTCGCCCCAGTTCGACAAGGGCATCGCCTACCGGGCCGAGGTCCCGCTGCCCACCAGCATCGCCGACCTGAAGAAGAACGTCGACCCGGCTCGGACGTCGACACCGGGGTGCCTCTACACCGGCCCCACGAGGATCAAGCTCAACCCGAACCCGACCGGCACGTACTCGACGATGACGGTCTGGAGCCCGTGGTCGAAGACCGCGCTGAACCCGGGCTGCGGGAACTACCAGCAGACCTGGCCGCAGACCGTGGCGCTCCCCAACAACAACATCGTCATGGTCCGCGACGTGCCGTCGACCCAGTCCTCACCGTCCTCGAGCGCGTGCGCGTCCGGGACGATCGGAGGATTTCCGCAGAGCGACGACGTCAACCAGAGCCTGGCCGAGGCGAGCTGTCGGTACGGCACCCTCTACCTCGAGGGCAACCTGCACGGCCGGGTGACCTTCGCCGCGGACAACAACATCGTCATCACCGGCGACACGACGTACGTGGACGGCAAGACCGGCCTCGACGCGATGGGCCTGATCGCCACGAACTCGGTGAAGATCTACCACCCCGTCAAGTGCACCGGGACCTCGGACGGGGTCTGCTCCTCGGGGACCAACCTGTCCCGGCCGTCGGGCGGCGTCTTCCAGGACCCGACGGTGCACGCCTCGATCCTGACGCTCCAGCACAGCTTCACCGTCCAGTCGTACAACCTGGGCAGTCCCCTCGGGGGACTGCACCTGTTCGGCTCGTTCGCCCAGCGGTTCCGGGGGCCGGTCGGCACGTCCAACTCGTCCGGCGGCGTGGCCTCGGGCTACGCCAAGGACTACGAGTACGACACCCGGCTCAGGTACTCCCCGCCGCCGTTCTTCCTCGACCCCGTCTCGTCCTCGTGGGGCGTCAAGGCGTACGGCGAGTCGACACCGGCGTACTGAGCGCGAGGGCGCAGTCGCACACCCTCGGTGGCTGCTTGGTGGTTGCCCGCCCCATGGCCACCGGGCGCCCGTATGCTCGCGTCCCGTGACCGATGAGCACACGGACGTCCCGCCACCGTCCACCGGGCCGGCGGATCCGCCGGTCAGCAGGAGCGCGCGCCTGGAGCACCGCATCGAGATCGCGACGGTGGTCGGCTGTCTCCTTGCGGGGGCCGGCGTGATCGCCGGCATCGTCAGGGTGGCCGGGCGCCGGGAGGGTGAGTGCCCGGACGGCAAGACCTGGCCGAAGGGTGAAACGGACTTCATCTGCTACGTGCACCCCCACGCCTTCGAGGGGGCCGCGTTCATCGTCACCGCGTTGCTGCTCGGGATCCTGATCGGCCTGGTCGGCTTCGTCGCCCAGGCCGTCGTTGCTCGCGACCGGGCCGAGATCAACCGAGCGGCGCGCGAAGGCTGAACTCGTTGCCGTCCGGGTCGGCGAGCTCGAACCCGTCGGCGAGGTCGGTCAGCCGAGTCGCGCCCAGGGAGACGAGGCGGTCGGCCTCCCCGCTGGGGTCGGCCGAGACCAGGTCCAAGCGCTGCCGGTTCCGGCCGTGCTTGGGCTGGACCGGTGGACCGCCCCACGAGACCTTGGTACCGCCGAGCGGTGACTGGACCGCGGTCTCCTCGTCGTGGTCCCACACCAGCGGCCAGCTCAGTGCGTGGCTCCAGAACAGCCCGACGTCTCGGGTGCCGTCGCAGGTGACCTCGCCGAGCCGGCCGGTGCCGGCCAGGAACCGGTTCTGCGGCTCGATCACGCAGAGCTCGTCGCCACCGGGGTCTGCCAACACGACGAAGCCGGCATCGGGAGCTTGGCCGACGTCCAGGTGGCGACCACCGAGTCGTAGTGCCGACTCGACCGTCCGCTGCTGGTCCTCCGGGCTGGTGCTGGTCAGGTGCAGGTGCAGACGTCGGGGGCCGAGCTGTTCAGAGTCGGAGGTCAGGAAGCGAAGCCCGACCTGCGTGGGGCCGCCCGGCACCAGCACACCGTCCGCCTCCTGGAGGAGGTCGCGCTGGAGCAGCCCGGCCCAGAAGGCACCGACCTCGAGTGCGTCGGCGACGTCGAACGCCACCGCCTCGAGTTGCACCGCCATGCGTGCACCGTAGATCCGTACCGGCTTGGCCGGCCACCCGGTTTTCGGACTTGTCGGTCATCGAAAGCGTGTGGATGACAGACTTCGATCCGTGTCCCGGAGCCACCGTTCGCTGCTGCCCTCGGTCGGCCGAGCCCTTCCCAGGATCGTGGGCGCCGTCGTGGGTCTCGCCCTTGTCGTCTCCGGCAGTGGGGTGTGGGTCACCGTCGGCGCCGCGGTCCTGGTGTTCAGCGTGCTGACCAATCCTGCGAAGTGGTGGCGCTACGTCCGTACCGGCGCCCGTGCAGAGACCCCCGTGCCCGCGGAGTTCGTCGAGCCCGGGGTGTGCAGTGTCGAGCTGCGCAGCCCAGGAGATCGCCCCATCGAGACGATCAAGGGACTTCGCGAGGTGACCGGAGCGGGGTTCGCGGAGGCGAAGAGCAGAGTTCAGGACGGGCCCGTCGTCGTCGCGAAGGGCCTGAGTGTCGACAGCGCCGCGCGGGTCCGCGACCGGTTGGCACGCGCCGGCGCCACCGCCGTCGTTCGCACCGACGCCGACGAGGACCCGGCCTAGCGGCCATCTCGACGGCTCAGACAACGACAAAGGCGCCACGACCCCCCATGGGCCGTGGCGCCTCCGTGCTGGGTCTCAGCCGATCATGTCGAACACCTTGAAGATCGGCATGTAGAGCGCGACGATCATCGACCCGACGAGGAGGCCGAGGAAGGCGATCATCAGCGGCTCGATGAGGGCGGTGAGCGACTCGGTCATCGCTTCGATCTCGTCGTCGTAGAAGTCGGCGACCTTCATCAGCATCTGGTCGACCGCGCCGGCCTCCTCGCCGGACGCGATCATCTGCACCACCATCGGCGGGAAGACCTCGTGCTCGGCCAGTGGCCCCGCGACGGACTCACCACGGCGTACGGACTCCTGGACCTCCTTGAGCGCCCGCGAGATCACGATCGACCCGGTGGTCTCCGAGACGATGTCGATCGACTGGAGGATCGGGACGCCGGAGGACAACAGGGTGCCGAGGTTGCGGGCGAAGCGGGTCAGGGCGAGCTTCTGGAACAGCTTCCCGAAGACCGGGAGCTTCAGCTTGGCCGGGTCGACGACGTTGCGGACCCGCTCGGTCCGCCCGTACTTGCGCCACCACACGGTGAAGGCGACGGCGAAGACGGCCCCCGCCGGGACGAGGTACTTCATGGCGTCCGAGAGCCACACCAGGACCCGGGTCGGGAGTGGGAGCTCGCCACCGAGGTTCGCGAACATGTCCCTGAAGACGGGTACGACGAAGATCAGCATCGCGACGCACATCAGCATCGCCAGGACGAAGACCACGACGGGATAGGTCAGCGCCGCTTTGATCTTCCCGCGCAGCTTGACCTCCGCCTCGAAGTTGTCGGCGATCTGACGCATCGCCCGGTCGAGGAAGCCGCCGGCCTCGCCCGCCCGGGTCATGCTGATCATCAGTGGTGGGAACGCGTCGGGGTGCCTGGCGAACGCCGCGGACAGGCTCAGCCCGGACTCGACCTCCTGCTTCACGGCGCGCAGGACCGAGCGCAGCGCGTCGTTCTCCGACTGCTCGGCCATGATCGTGAGCGCGCGGGTCAGGGTCAGGCCGGCGTCGATCATGGTCGCGAACTGGCGGGAGAAGACCGCGAGGTCGCGGAGCTTGACCCGCTTCTTCATGCCGAGCCTGATCTCGCGCTGCATGCCGACGTTCGCCGGCTTCACCTCGAGCGGCACGTAGCCCATCGCGCGCAGCTTGTCGGCGACCGCGGTCTCCGAGGCGGCCTCGACCTTGCCCTCGCTCAGGCGACCCTGCGTGTCACGGACCTTGTAGGCGTACTGGGTGGCGGTAGCGGTCATCTCGATCTCCTCGGGTCGTCAGAGTGGTTGGTGGTCACGACCAGGAGGCGGCCGGGCGGTTGTGACCCGGCCCGGCGAGGGTCTCGAAGTCGGCCCGGTTGGTGCACGCGTCGAGACCGGCCGCGTAGGTGATCCGGCCGGCCTTCACCAGCGCGGCGAGGTGCGCGTTGAGGGTCTGCATGCCGTCGCGCGCCCCGGCCTGCAGGGCACCCTGGATCTGCTGCAGCTTGTTGTCGCGGATCATGGCGCGGATGCCCGTGTTGCAGACCATCACCTCGACCGCGGCCGTCCGGCCCTGACCGTCGGCGGTCTTCACGAGTGTCTGACAGGCGACTCCCTGGAGCGTCGCGGCCAGCTGGGTGCGGACCTGCTGCTGCTGCTCGGGCGGGAACACGTCCACGACGCGCGTGATCGTGTCCTGCGCCGACTGCGTGTGCAGGGTGGCCAGCACCAGGTGGCCGGTCTCCGCGGCGGTCAGCGCGACCGAGATCGTGTCGAGGTCGCGGAGCTCGCCGACCAGGATCACGTCGGGGTCCTGTCGCAGCGCGTGCTTCAGCGCCGCGCGGAACCCGTGCGTGTCGGAGCCCACCTCGCGCTGGTTGACCAGGCAACCGCGGTGCTCGTGGAGGAACTCGATCGGGTCCTCGATGGTCATGATGTGACCGCGCCGGGACTCGTTGATCTTGTCGATGATGGCAGCGAGGGTCGTGGACTTGCCCGACCCCGTGGGGCCGGTGACCAGCACCAGTCCGCGCGGCAGGTCGGCGAAGGTGCCGAGGACGTCGGGCATGCCGAGCTCGTCGAGCGGGACGATCTCCCACGGGATCACCCGCATCACGGCGCCGACGTCCTCGCGTTGCTGGAAGACGTTGACGCGGAACCGGGCGTGACCCGGCACGGCGTACGCGAAGTCGAGCTCGAGCTCCTCCTCGAAGACCTTGCGCTGCCGCTCGGTCATCACGTTGTAGAGGGTGCGGCGCAGCTGCTCGCCGGTCAGCTCCGGATAGCCGGGCAGCCGCTCCATGTCGCCGCGGATGCGCACGGTGGGGGGAGCGCCCGACGTGAGGTGCAGGTCGGAGCCGTTGAGGCGCAGCACCGAGATCAGCAGCTCGTCGAGGATCAGGGTGTGCGGGGCCGTCGTGGCCGTCGGGAACGCCGGGTACGCCGGCGCCGGGGCGACCGGTGCGGGCATGGCAGGTGCGACGGTGTCGGTGACCGCGTGCAGGGCGGGCGGTGCCGCGAGCTGCGTGGTCGCCGGCATCGTGTCGAGAGACAGGCCGAAGCCGTTCCTGAGGACGTCGTTCACGGATGCTCCTCGAGCGTGCGAGTCAAGGGATGGGCTACCTGGTTGATCGGTCGCCCGGCGCCGTGACTTGAGTCCGTGATCGTCAGACGACGACGCGCAGGACCTCCGCGATCGAGGTCCGACCCTGCGCGACCTTGAGCCAGCCGTCCTGCTTGAGCTCGGCCATGCCCTGCTCCACCGCGGTGCGCGTGATCTCGTCGGTGGAGGCCCGCGCGACGGTGAGCCGCGAGATCTCCTCGTTGACGGTCATCACCTCGTGCAGCGCGAGCCGTCCGCGGTAGCCCGTCTGCGAGCAGGTCGAGCAGCCCGCGGGACGGTAGAGCACCGGAAGCGGCTCCCCCTCTGTCCACGGGTAGCCGATCCTGAGGAGCTGTTCGGGCTCCGGGCGGTACTCCGCCTTGCAGCGCTCGCACAGCGAGCGGCAGAGCCGCTGCGCGACCACCACGTCCAGCGCGGAGCCGACCAGGAACGGCTCGATGCCCATCTCGACCAGCCGGGTGGCCGCCGACGGCGCATCGTTGGTGTGCAGCGTCGAGAGCACCAGGTGGCCCGTGAGCGCCGCCTCCACGGCGATCTGTGCCGTCTCGTGGTCCCGGATCTCGCCGATCAGGACGATGTCCGGGTCGGAGCGCAGGATCGAGCGCAGCGCCGACGCGAAGGTCAGGCCCGCCTTCACGTTCACCTGCACCTGGTTGATCCCGGCGAGCCGGTACTCCACCGGGTCCTCGACGGTGATGACGTTGACGTCGGGCCGGTTCAGCTGGTTCAGGGTGGCGTAGAGGGTGGTCGACTTGCCGGAGCCGGTGGGTCCGGTCGCGAGGATCATCCCGTAGGGCTTGGAGTAGGACTCCTCGAAGCGTCGGAGGTTGTCGGCGCTGAAGCCGAGGTCCGGCAGCGCGAGCTGGGTGTTGCTGTTGTCGAGGATGCGGGCGACGACCTTCTCGCCCCACACGGTCGGCAGGGTCGCCACCCGCAGGTCGATCCGGCGCCCGTCGTGGTTGACCGACAGCCGGCCGTCCTGGGGGACCCGTCGCTCCGCGATGTTCATGTCCGCCATGATCTTGAGCCGGGACACCACGCCGTTCTGGATGTTCTTGGGGGAGTGGTGAGCGTCCTTGAGCACGCCGTCGATGCGGTAGCGCACCCGGAGGTCGCGCTCGGTCGGCTCGATGTGGATGTCGGAGGCGCGGTCCGAGATCGCCTGGCTGATCAGCAGGTTCACGAAGCGCACCACCGGCGCCTCGTCCGAGACCTCCGTGAAGCCCGACAGGTCGGCGGACTCCTCGTCCGCCGTGAGGTCGTGGGACAGGTCGTTGAGCTCACCCTCGGCGCGGTAGACCTGGTTGAGCTTGAGGTCGATGTCGCCGCGGTTCGCGATGGCGAAACGCACCCGGCGGTTGGCCATCCGGCTGAGGTCGTCCTTGAGCTCGATGTTGCCTGCCTGGCGGACCGCCACCGCCACCACCAGCTCGCCGTGCTCGATCCGCAGCGGCAGCACGCTTGCATGCCGCACGAACTCTGCCGGCAGGAGCGCGGCGGCGCTCATGTCGACGGCGTACTCGGTCAGGTCGACGTACTCCAGTCCGGCGCTGGCCGCCGCCGTGCGGAGCATGTCGCCGCGGTCGACGACACCGTTGTCGAGGAGGACCTCGAGCACGCTGCGCGAGTCCCCGGCGGCGATCCGGTCTGCCTCGTCGAGCTCGCCGGGCGTGACCAGCCCGGCCGAGAGGAGCGCGCTCACGGTCTGCTGGTCGGTCTGGGACTCCATGCTCACTCCTGTGGGATCACTGACAGCGCGGCGAGCGGGTTCTCCCGATAACGCAGGATGAGCTCCCGCGTGGCCTCGTCGATGTGGTCGTGCAGCGCCCGCCGGTACGTCGTGAGCTGTTGCTCCGCCGTACGGAGCCGGGCCAGGGCGTCCTCGACCCTGGCGGTGTCGTGCGGGTCGACCTCGATCACCCACATCTCGCTGAGGATCGGCAGGTCCGGCAGCGGATCGGCGGCTCGGAACCGGACGAGCGCGCGGCGGGTGCGTCCCGACCCGGTGTCGCCCAGCGCGCGGACCAGCTCGTCCATGCTGAGCGGTTGGCCGCTGCCGGACTCCGCTTCCAGCACGTCGATCCGGGCGTGCACCAGGCGCCGCCAGTACGACACCCGGTCCTCCTCGGCCTCGAGCTCGCGGCGATAGCCACGCAGCTGGTCGAGGTCGAGGCCGGCGAGCTCCTCGGACGGCATCGTCGACACGACGGAGCGACGGCGGGAGGAGGGGTCCGGTGCTGGGCTCACGGCGTCCTCACCCGGCCTGGTCGACCAGGCCGGGGTCGATGCCCGCCCGCTTGAGCATGACCGACATGTCGTGGGTGTTGGAGCTGTACAGCTTGGCGTCGGCGATCGACACCGTGCGGTCGAGCACCATGCGCACCAGGTGCTGGTCGAAGGTCTGGCTGCCGTCGAAGCCGCTCGCGGCGATGATGTCCTCGATCGTGTCCGTCTTGTCGGGGTCGGCCACGGCCTCGGCGAGACGGGAGTTGTTGACCGCGATCTCCATCGCGGCGGCCCGACCTTCGCCGTCCGCTCGGGGCACGAGCCGCTGGCAGACGATCCCTTGCAGGGAGGTGGCCAACCCGAGCCGCACCTGCTTCTGCTCGTGCGGCGGGAAGAAGTCGATCACCCGGTTGACCGTCTCCTTCGCGTCGGTGGTGTGCAGCGTCGACATCACCAGGTGGCCGGTCTCCGCGGCGGAGAGGCACGCCCGGACCGTCTCGGCATCACGCATCTCGCCGATCAGGATCACGTCGGGGTCCTGGCGCATCGCCGCTCGCATCGCGACCGTCCAGTCGGCGGTGTCGGTGCCGAGCTCGCGCTGGGTCACGCTGGCGAGCTTGTCCTGGTGGACGACCTCGATCGGGTCCTCGATGGCGAGGATGTGTACGGCGCGAGCCTCGTTGATCGCGTCGACCATCGCCGACAGGGTGGTGCTCTTCCCGGATCCGGTCGGTCCGGTCACCAGGACCAGGCCGCGGGGTTCGAGGGCCAGCCTGCTGATCACCTCGGGCACGCCGAGGTCGCCCAGGGAGAGGGGCTCCATCCGGACCAGCCGCAGCACGCATCCGGCGGCGCCGCGGGCGCGGAAGGCATTGACGCGGAACCGCCCGATCCCCGGGACCGACAGGGCGTAGTCGGCCTCGCTGGTCGCCTCGAAGTTCGCGCGGACCTCGGCCGGCATGGTCTCGCGGATCATCGCTTCGGTCGCCTCGACGGTGAGCGAGTCCACCTCGAGGGGCACCAGGACGCCCGAGATCCGGATCTTCGGCGGCGCGCCGACCTTGATGTGGAGGTCCGATCCGTTGTTGACCACCACGGCCTGCAGGAATGGTGCGATCTGAAGAGTCAACGCTGGTGCCTCCCGGATTCGCAGTCGACTGTGGTTTGTGTACCACGGCCGCACCGGTTCTGTGGCGGAACGCCACCGGAGGCATGGACCACTGGGCCGGAAACGGACGACCGGCACGAAACCCGGTCACGCCTGTCAAGTCGCGGTTCGGCGATGCCGAACATCTCGGTGAACCTCCTAGCCGCACCTAGCCACCTTGAGGACTCGATGGCACGCACCCTGGTTGGTCTCGACATCGGCAGCACCGGTGTCCGCGCGGCCGAGCTCGTCCCGGGCCGGCGCCGCGCATCCCTGCGCCGGTTCGCCTCGGTTCCGCTCCGGCCCGACGTCGTCCAGGCGGGCGTCGTCCACGATGGCGAGGCGCTGACAACCGCCTTGCGTGAGCTGTGGTCGATCGGCAAGTTCGGCTCGAAGGACGTCCGGCTCGGTGTCGCCAACTCGGCGGTCATGGTGCGGCAGATGGTCCTCGAGTGGATGCCGCCGGCCGACTTCCGCCAGGCCCTGCGCTACCAGGTGCAGGATGCCCTGCCGATGCCGGTCGACGACGCCAACCTCGACTACCACCTGATCGAGGAGCTCCAGCTCGCGGAGGAGGGCCAGGACCCGCATCGGATGGTCCGGATCGTGCTCGTGGCCGCGGCCCGGGAGGTCGTCGACCCGTTCGTCGAGGCAGTACGCCGCGCCGGCCTGCGCACCACCGGCGTCGACCTGATGCCCTTCGCGCTGGTGCGGGCCCGGACCCCTGGAGGCCTGAGCGCGGCGGCGGAGACCGAGGCGATCGTGGACATCGGCGCCGACGTCGTCACGGTCGTCGTGCACACCGGTGGCGCGCCACGCTACGTCCGCATCATCCCGGGCATGGGGGGCGACGCGGTCACGCAGGCCGTCCAGCACGCGTTCGGCTGGAGCTGGGACGACGCCGAGCGCACGAAGCTCTTCGTCGGCCTGCCGGGCCATGCGACGCTCGACGAGTCGCAGCGCCAGGCAACCACGGGACCGACCGAGGGGCTCGACCACCCGGCCCAGCTGGCCGTCGTCGAGGCGGCGACCACCCTGGTCGGGGAGATCGGCACCACGCTGGACTTCTTCCGGGCGTCGGCTGCCGAAGCCGCCACCAGCGACGAGAGCCGCGACGACGTGTGCCGGGTCGTGCTGTCCGGTGCCGGAGCGCAGCTCGGCGGGCTCCGCGAGCTGCTCGAGGAGCGGCTCGGCAAGCCCGTCGGCTACTTCGACGTGAAGCCGTTCCTGAAGGGGTCCCGCAGCTCCAGGCTGACGCGTGCCGAGGAGTCGGTGCTGACCGTCGCCGCCGGCCTGTGCGCAGGAGCGGCGCGATGAAGGGCCGTCGCGGAGGCAGCCACCCGCGTCCGGGCCTGCCGCAGGTCAACCTGCTCTCGCAGTCCGATCTCGACCGGATCGCGGTCCGCCGACTGCGCACCCGCTTCGTCGCAGGTGGCTTCGCGCTCGCCCTGCTCGTCGGCGCCGGCTGGTTCGTGCAGCACCAGCGCGTCAACGACGCCAAGAAGCTCGTCACGGTCGAGCAGGCCGAGACGGACCGGCTGAGCAGCCAGGCCCGCGAGCTGACAGCGATCAAGACCTTCGTGGCCGGTGTCGACACGCAGAAGCAGTCCGTGGCCGCGACGATGGCGCAGGAGATCTACTTCTCCCGGGTCCTCTCCGGGATCCGCGGCGCCAGCCCGATCGGCACCACCCTCCAGTCGATCACCGTCACCCTGGCGCCGGATGCCGCAGGCGCATCCACGACCACCGCGGACGCGGCGTCCGATGGGTCGGTGTGTCCCGGTCCGGACCCGTTCCAGACGGAGCCGGTCGTCGGGTGCGTGACGCTCTCCGGTACGGCGGTCTCGCGCGCCGAGGTCGGTGAGCTCGTGACCAGGCTCGGCAGCATGGGCCTCTTCGTCGAGCCGTTCGTCTCCACGACGACCACGGGCGACGCCCAGGCGGTGGCGTTCAGCGGCTCCGTCGGTCTGTCGGACAAGGTCTACAGCCACCGCTACGGCCCGGTCCCGGCCGCACCCACGACCGAGGCCGCGGACCCCGCGGCCGCCGACGGCGCCGCGGACCAGGCTTCCGCCGCCACGGGAGGTGAGTCCTGATGGACCTCAGCAGCCCCACCGCCAGCAAGGTCGTCGGCACCCTGTGCCTCCTGGTGGTCGTCGCACTCGGCTGGACCTTCGTGGTCGGGCCGGAGACCAGCGCCCTGTCCGACACGCGCGCCCAGGTCGACTCCTCTCGTGAGCAGAACGAGCTGCTCCTGCAGCAGCTCGGACAGCTCCAGCAGCAGAAGACCGAGCTGAGGAAGACCCGCAAGGTCGCCGAGGAGCTCGCGACCCAGTTCCCGCCGACCGCGGACCAGCCGGGCTTGTTCGAGCAGGTCACGGCGGCCGCGGTGGACGCCGGCATCGGGCCCCAGGGTGTGACCACCCTGGCGCCGACGCCGCCGGTGATCGGTGCCGCCGCAGGCGGAGTCACCGCCGATGCGCCGGCCGCAGGCTCGGGAAGCCTGGCGACCCAGGACGTCTCCGTCTCCGTCACCGGCACCTACGACCAGACCCAGCGGCTGCTCGAGAACCTCGAGCACCTGGCCCGGGCCTACCTGATCACCTCGGTCGGCCTGTCCGGCTCGGGTGACGACACCACCGGGACCTTCACCACGTCGATCTCCGGGCAGATGTTCGTGATGCCCCCGGTCGCCGATCCAGCCGATGACGACGCCAAGACGGCGCAGCAGTGAGCGAGGGAGTATGACCATGGAACCCACCACGCAGGCCACATTGGTTGTAGGGCTATCGGCCCTACTGGTGCTGCTCCTCGTCGGCCGAGCCATCGGCCGGCGCAAGGCCCGCCGGGCCGCGGCCGACACCGAGGCGGTGTCGAGCGCGGTCGAGCAGCTCGAGGTCGAGCCGGACGTCCAGGTCGAGGTCGAGGCCGAGCCGGAGGCCGAGGTCGAGCCGGAGGCTGAGGTCCAGGCCGAGGTCGAGGCCCAGGTCGAGGTCGAGGTCCAGGTCGAGGCCGAGGTCGAGGACGTCGAGCCGGACGTCGAGCCCGAGGCAGCTCCGTCGGTCCCCAGCCGGCGCCGCGGGCTTCGCCGTCGACGCTCCCGCGATGCCGACGCGCCGGTCGTTCCGGTCGCGGCCGACCTGGTCGACGTGGTCGACGTGGTCGACGCGACCGTCGGGTCCGGGGACCAGGCGGAGATCCGCGCCCTGCGAGAGCAGCTGCGAGCCTTGGAACGGGTGGTCCAGCAGCAGGCAGCGGAGCACCCGACGGCCGCCCTCGCCAAGGTCGAGGAGACCGCGGCGCAGCAGTCGGAGGCCTACCTTCGACAGGTCTCGTACGTCGTGCGCGGTCTGGCCGCGCACACCAGCGAGGACGAGAACCCGCGCCGCACGCTGGCCCGCGTGGCGGCGGCTGTCGAGCGTCTCGGTGTCCCGAACCAGATGGAGCGCCCGATCCTCCCCGTGACCAAGGAGCTGGCCGCCCGGCCGCAGTCCGGCGGCCCGGCGAACCCGAGCCACCGTCTCGAGGTCGTCGAGCTCGAGACGGGTGGCGGCCAGGCTCCGCCTGCGCCGAGCCCGGCGCCCGATGTCTTCGCCGGACTGGCCGTGCCCTCCGTGGTCGAAGGGGCCGAGGCGGTGCTCGCGGCGTCCTACCCGGAGCCCGCCGCCGCAGGCGCCCGGTTCGACGAGCCGATCGGGTTCGGTCCCGAGGCCGGCGCGCCGGAGATGCATCCGTCGGAGCCGGACAGCGGCATCCCGGCGTACCACCTCTCGGAAGCCGTCCTGCCCGTCCCGCCGCCCGCCGCTCCGGAGGTCTCCGGTCGGCGCGGCCGACCGCGCAAGTCCCGCTGATCCCGGAGGAGCCGGACCATGACAACCGTCACCGAAGACACCGGGAGCCACGACGTGCGCGAGCGCGCCACCGTGCCCGAGCAGCTCGTGCGCCTGGCGAGCCGGTACGCCGCCGACGGTGACGTACGCCGTGCCCAGCTGGCCTCGTGGACGGCCGACGTGTACGTGCTCGAGGAGCTGCTCTGGGAGCACGGCCTCGCCGAGGTGCCGGACCCGGTCGCGCGGCTCGCCGCGATCGGCGAGTCCGTCGCCGACGCGCTGGAAGCGCTCGCGGAGGGCGTGACCGGCGAGGTGCTGCCTCGGGCCGTGGTCGAGGCGGCCCGCCGGGCCATGATCCTGACGTTCGACGAGTCCGTGCACGAGGTGCTGTGCGAGCAGCTCCCGTCGCTGGACCACCTCGCTGCCTGCGAGCCGGTGTCGATGACGGCACCCGAGCGAGCACACGAGGCTCCCGTCCACCAGCGGCTGGGGGACTGCTCCGCCGAGGAGCTGGTCTCCGAGCTGCGCCAGGTGGCCACCGACTGCCTGCACGTCGGCGAGGTCATGGACGTGGAGGGAGAGCTCACCGCCGCCGATCGGATGTCGCACCAGGCGGACGTGGCCACCTTCGAGGCCTACCTGATCGCCGCCGCCGTCCACGCCGGAGACCATCAGATGGCCTCGGCCGACCTCCGCTGGGAGCTCGCCCGCGACCTCCGCCCCACCGAGGGCACGGGCGACGGCGAGAGCCAGAGCTCGTTCGCGACGCTGCGTCGCGACCTGATCGCCCTGGTCGGCTCCGCCGAGATGGAGAGCCTCTGGCGTGCCTTCGAGGCCGCGGACGGTGGCGCATGACCGAGTACGTCGGCGCGTCGGCCGCCCTGCCGCCGGCTCTCTTGCCGGCGCTCCTGGGGGTCCTGGGCCTGCTGATCGGCTCCTTCCTCAACGTCGTCGTCCACCGCGTTCCGGCCGGCCTGTCGTTGGTCTCGCCCGGGTCGGCCTGCCCGGCCTGCGCGCATCCGGTCCGGCCGCGCGACAACGTCCCGGTCGTCTCCTGGCTGCTGCTGGGCGGCTCCTGCCGCGACTGCGACGCCCCGATCTCCGTGCGCTATCCGATGGTGGAGCTCGCGACCGGGCTGCTGTTCGCCCTGACCGCGTGGCGCTTCGGCTCCTCGCCGTACACGGCGGCGGCGCTGGTCGTGATGGCCGCCGGGGTCGCCCTGTTCATGATCGACCTCGACCACCTGCGGCTGCCGTTCGCGGTCACCGGGGCCGCGGCGGTCGGGACCGTGCTGGCTCTCGTCATCGACGTCGTGGTGCGAGGTCCGGAGGCCGTCCCGACGGCACTGCTGTCCACCGCGATCTGGCTGGCGGTGTACGGCGGCATCTGGTTCTTCACCTCGGGCCGGGGCATGGGGCTCGGCGACGTGGCCCTCGCGCCGGTGCTCGGGCTGGCGCTCGGCTGGCTCGGTTGGGGTGCGAGCGTCGTCGGCCTGGCCATGGGCTTCGCGATCGGGGCGGTCGTCGGGGCACTGCTCATCGCCTCGGGCCGCCATCAGCGCGGGTCCCGGGTGCCGCACGGGCCGTTCCTGCTCAGCGGGGCGGCCGTCGGTCTGTTCGTCGGTGCACCTCTGTGGGACGGCTACCTGCGAGTGGTAGGTCTGGGGTGAAGCAGAGGGACGAGCCGGCGGCCGGTCGAGTCCAGGAAGTGTCCGGACCCGGCGGCGCGGCGAGCGCGGGGTGCTGCGTCTCCCTCGACATCGAAGGCACCATCGTCTGGGCAGCTCCTACCTCGCTCGATGTCCTGGGCTGGTCGGCCGAGGAGCTGTCCGGTCGACACGTCTCGATCGTGGCGCCCCAGCTGGGGAGAGCGCTCGACCGGGCCGGGCGGGCCTGGCTGATGCGGGCCGGAGCGGTGGGCACGACCGTCGTGGACGTCGCGCTCCATCGAGACGGTCGTGCGTTCGAAGCCTCCGTCGACCTGGCGGCGAAGCTTTCCGCGGGCGGTGGCGTGATCGGCGCGACGGCCATCATCCGCGACGCCACCGCGGAGCTGCACTCGCGCCGCTCGCGCCGTCTGGCGCGGGACCGCGAGTCGGTGATGATCCTCGGGTACGACCTGGCCATCCGGCACGCGACGCCGGCCGCGGTGCAGCTGCTCGGGCTGGAGCCCACCGATCTCTTCCCACGTCCGAGCGGTCGCATCGTTCACCCGGGCGACCGGGCCGCCGTCGCCGAGTCCGTCCAACGTCTCCTGGCCGATCCCCGCCATGTCGAGCGGCTCGTGGCGCGGCTGCGTGCTGCTGACGGTCGGTGGCGGTCGATCGAGGTGACGCTGTCCAACTGCCTGGACGATCCCGACCTCCGCGGCCTGGTGGCACGGTTGCACGACGTGACCAACCAGGTGCGCACGCAGGAGGAGGCCCACCTCTCCGCCGCGCTGCACCGCGCGATGGTCGAGACCTCGGAGGAGGGGGTCGCGGTCACCGGGGAGGACGGCGCCACGCGATACGTCAACCTCGCGACCGCCCGCATCCTGGGCCGCACCGCCGACGAGCTGTACGGCGTGGACCTGCGGGCCGTGCTCGGCGCCGGCGACCGCTCCCATGGCGCCCTCGTGGCGCGCCAGGAGGTCGTCTACGCGCACCCGGATGGCTTCGACCGGATCCTGGCCGTCACCAGCAGCCCCCTGGGCGACGACGGGGCCGGACTGGGATCACTGCTGACCGTCGCCGACGTGACCGAGGCCCGGCTCTCCGAGCGCGACCTGCGCCAACGCGCCCTGTACGACTCGCTGACTGGGCTGCCCAACCGCTACCTGGTCCGCGACCGTCTCGAGATGGCTGCTGCGCGTCAGGAGCGGGTGGACGGCGGCGGCACGGCCGTCCTGTTCATCGATCTCGACGGGTTCAAGCCGGTCAACGACACCCACGGTCACGACGCGGGCGACGAGCTGCTGCGCCAGGTGGCGCATCGCCTCGCGGCGGCGGTGCGGTCGACGGACACGGTCGGCCGGCTGGGCGGTGACGAGTTCGTGGTCGTCTGCGAGGACGTCGACGAGGCGAGCACGTCCGTCGTGGCCGGCCGGATCCAGGCCTCGCTCAAGCAGCCGTTCGACCTGGGGCACGGCGTGGTCGGGATCGACGCCAGCCTCGGGGTCGCCCTGTCGCCGCCGTACCCGGTCGAGCAGCTCGTGCACGAGGCCGACGCCGCCATGTACCGCGCGAAGCGCGCCGGCGGCGGCACCACGACCGTCGCCCAGCCCTGAAGGACCCCAGCCCTGAAGGACCCGGTCAGTAGCCGGAGGTGAGGGCACCGGTGGCGCGGGCCTCGTCGGGTGACACCGCGCGACTCCACAGCCAGCCCTGGGCCGCGTCGCAGCCGAGGGTACGCAGCAGGTCGGCCTGCTCCTGGGTCTCCACGCCCTCGGCGACGACGCTCAGGCCCACGGCCCGGGCGAGCTCCACGATCGAGGTGGCGATGGCGAGCGCGCTCGGGTCGGAGACGACGTCCGTGACGAAGCTGCGGTCGATCTTCAGCACCGTCACGGGCAGGTGGTGCAGGTACGCGAGCGAGCTGTGGCCGGTGCCGAAGTCGTCGACCGCGATGGCGAACCCGCGCTCGCGCAGTCGGGTCAGCACCCCGACCGCGGTGGGAGCATCGGCCATGATCGCGCTCTCGGTGACCTCGAGGAGGACCTCGGCGGCCGCGAAGCCTGCTGCCTCGACCGCGTCGGCGATCCAGTGGTCCACGTCGGGGTCGCAGAGGGTGTAGACCGACAGGTTGACCGCGACGTAGGAAGCGGGCGCCATGGCGCCGTCGGCACGCAGGGACGAGGCGTCGGCAAGCGCCCGGCGCAACGCCCAGCGGTCCAGCTCGGGGACGAGCCCGAGCTGCTCGGCGACCGCGATGAAGCGGTTCGGGGCGACGTTGCCGTGGACGGGGTGGTGCCACCGGGCCAGAGCCTCGGTGCCGAGCACCCGGCCGGTCCCGAGGTCGATGACCGGCTGGTGGTGGAGCTGGAGCTCGTCGCGCTCCAGGGCCCGACGCAGGTCCCCGCCGAGGTGGTGGTCGTCGATGTCGGCGAGGCTGGTGTCGAAGAAGCGGACCCGGTGCCGGCCGGCCGCCTTCGCGGCGTGCATCGCGGCGTCCGCGCGGTGGAGCAGCTCCTCCGCCGACGCCGTCGGCGAGGTGGCGACCCCGATCGTGGCGGCGAGTGGGACCTGGCCCTCCGGGACGTCGTACGGCCCGTCGAGCGCGGTCAGCAGATCGGCAGCGAGCTGGCGGGCCGCGGCCTCGTCCACGTCCTCGCAGACCACCAGGAACTGGTCTCCGGCGAAGCGGGCGACCGTGTCGGTCGGACGGGCGGCGGCGATCAGTCGCGCGGCCACCCGGACCAACAGCTCGTCGCCCACGGCATGCCCCCACACGTCGTTGACGTTCCGGAACAGGTCCAGGTCGACGAAGAGCACCGCCGTGGCGTCGGGCTCGCGCACCAGGGCGTGCTGCAGCCGGTCGAAGAGCAGCGCCCGGTTGGGCAGGCCGGTCAAGGTGTCGTGCAGGGCCGCGCGGCGGAGCTGCTCCTCGAGCAGCCGCGCGTCCGTCACGTCGGAGACCATGGCGAGGGAGCCCTCGACGTTCCCACCGATGTCGTCGAGCGGTGCTGCGGAGACGCGGAGCGTACGGCGCCGTCCGTCCGGGTGGCGGTAGTCGACCTCGTAGCGATCGGAGTGCCGCTCCGACGATGCGGCCCGATCCCGCCGAACCTTGTGCGTGGGCGGCAGCAGGTCGTGCAGCGAGAGCTTGCGCACCGCGGCCGCGTCCAGTCCGAGGATCTCGAGCAGTCGGTTGTTGGCGTAGACGGCGCGACCGTCGGGCCCGAACACCGACAGCCCTTCCTCGGCGTTGTCGGCGATCGCGCGGTACCTCGCCTCGGATGCGCGCAGTGCGGCCTCGGCGTGCACCCGGTCATCGATGTCGCGCAGGTGCCACAGGACGCCGCCCATGGCGGTGTCGAGCAGGTTGCTGGCCGTCGCCTCCGTCCATCGCCACCGACCCTCGACGTCGCGCATCCGCAGCGCCATGGTCTCGGTGATGCCTGCGTCGGCCACCCGCTCGAACGCGTCCAGAGCGGCCGGCTTGTCCTCGGCATGGAGCTGATCGGTGGCGGCGAGCTCGACGAGGTCCTCCACCTTCCAGCCGACGAGCTCGGTCAGTGCCGGCGAGATGTAGAGGACCAGCCCGGTCGCGTCGGTGACCATGGCCAGGTCGCCGGCCCGCTGGGCCAGGGAGAGGAAGAAGCTCTCCTGCCCGCGGCCAGTGGGGCGCCGTACGCCGCTGACGTCCGGGACCGAAGCGATAGCTGCACTCGGGTCAGGTGCGCGCATCGGATCACCCCTCATGCCGGAGGGCTGTGGCCCCGGCCAGGGACACCCTAGGATCCCGGAGCGTTCTCATGACCCAAATGCGGGAAAGGCGCGCCGTGGCGCCCGCATCGACGGGAGAAGGTGTATAGACCGGTCTGCACATTCGGTAGCCCATGCGGCCGACCTGGCCATGTACGGTGCCGTGCAGTTCGGCGGCGGGGCGTCCTGTCACTGGAGGGGTGTCACAGTGGGTGATGAGATGGCGGGGAAGCGGGATCGCGTGGACGGCGTCGGCGATGATGTCGCGCTGACCGCCGCCCGCAGACTGCTCCGCGTGAACACGCGCGCCGAGGCCGCGGACGCCCTGCACGACGCGCTTCGCGACCTTGGCGGAGAGATCGTCAAGCCTCGGCTCGCCGATCCGGCTGCTCTCCCGCAGGACGTGTCACTCGGCGTCGGTGACCCGTTGGTGGTCGTCCCGGTGGGCGGCGCCTCGGTCAGGGAGCGTCTGGCGGCGCAGCTCCCGCACCTGTTGGACGACGCCCGCGCCGCGGCCGCTCGGTGCGACCAGCACCAGCGCCAGGAAGCCCGGGCGCGCACGGACGCGCTCACCGGACTGGCCGACCGAGGTGAGACCGACGCGCGGCTCGCAGGGGCGATCGCCGAGGACGTCGTCTGTCTGTTGGATCTCGACGGCTTCAAGAGCTTGAACGACACGCACGGGCATCCGGCCGGCGACCGGGCGTTGCGGAGCTTCGGCGCGCTGTTGCGGGCCAGTGTCCGCGATGTCGACTTCGTCGGCAGGTACGGCGGGGACGAGTTCCTCGTGGTGTTCGCTGCCGGCACCCCGCTGTCGATCGCGGAACAACGGATGGCGGACCTGGTCCGGGTCTGGGCCGAGGACGGTCCCGGGGTCGGCGTCTCGGTCGGGGTCGCCCTCGTCGACGCGCGCGGCTCCACGGCCGCGGCCGCGGCAGCGGATCGCGCGCTCTACCGCGCCAAGCGAGCCGGCGGCGCGCAGGTGCACGTGGCGGCGGGGTCGGACTGGGCGACGCCCTCGGCGGGGTCCTTGCCGGCGTAGTCCGTCAGCGGGCCGTCCCGTGGGAGCGGGTCAGTGGGCTCCGGTCAGGTTCAGGCCCACGACGCCGGCGACGATCATCGCCAGCGAGATGGCCTTGACCCAGCCGAGCGACTCGCCGAGGAACAGGTAGCCCACGACGGCCACCAGCGCCGTGCCGGCTCCGGCCCAGATCGCGTACGCGACCGACACGGGGACGGTCTTCACGATGACGGTCAGCAGCCAGATCGCCACGGCGTACCCGCCCATCACCGCGATCGTCCATGGGAGGTTCGTGAAGCCCTGGGCCTTCGGCAGCAGGGCGCTCGAGGTCACCTCCAGCGCAATGGCGATGGTCAGCAGGATCGCGGCGAGCATGGTCGTTCCTTTCGTGTAGCGACTGCTACAAACTGTAGCAGTCGCTACGCTTGGGGCGTGAGCCGCCGCGACGACCTGCTGGACCAGGTGACCGACCATGTGCTGGAGCATGGCCTGATCGGGCTGACCCTGCGCCCCGTCGCTGCCGCGATCGGCACCAGCGACCGGATGCTGATCTACCACTTCGGCAGTCGGGACAGCCTGGTGTCGGCCGTCGTCGCGCACGCCGGTGCGCGCAGCGTCCTCGCCGTCGACGCGCTGCCGGCGGCGCGGTCGGTGCGAGCCGGCGTCAACGCCCTGTGGGCGGCGTACCAGACCGAGCCGCTGAACAGCTGCCTCGACGTCTACTGCCAGGCCGCGGCCACCGGCCTGATCGGCGAGGAGCCCTACCTCTCCGACGCGCGCGCCAGCAACGAGAAGTGGGCGATCAGCCTGCAGGACTACCTGGTCCGCTGCGGTGCGCCGAAGCGCAAGGTCCGCCGGATCGTCACACTCGTCGACTCGGCCCTCTACGGCTTCCATCTGGACCTTGCCACCGATCCCTCCGACGAGCTCGCGCGTGGGGTCGACGACCTCGCCGTCGCGGCGCAGCGCCTCGCGGACTGAACGCGCCTTCGGTGGTTTCGAGGCTCGGGCCTGGCGGCCCTCGCACCTCAACCAACGAAGCCGGTGACGGCCGGTTCAGGTTTTAACCGGCCTGAAACGTCTGTGTCAGGACCTGAAACGCAGCCTCAGTAGCGTCCCGGCCACCCGAGACGTTCAACTGGAGGACTCCCACATGGCTGCAACTCCGCGCGCCCGCCGCCTGGCCCGGCGCCCCAAGATCGCGACGACCGCCGTGTCGTTCGTCGCGGTCCTCACCCTCGCGCTGGCCGGCTGCGGCTCGGACAGCGAGGGGGAGCCCTCGGCCGGCACCGATCCGTCCGACGCGTCGTACGGCGAGATCAGCCTGCAGTACTCCTGGATCAAGAACGAGGAGTTCGCCGGCGAGTACTACGCCGACGCGAACGGCTACTACGACGAGGCAGGCTTCGACGCGGTCAACGGGATCTCGGGCCCCGACACCGGTGTCGCCAAGCTGCTCAGCGGCACCGTGCAGGTCGCGCTCAGCGACGCCGCCTCGATCGGCGCCGCGATCGCCGAGCAGGACGCCCCGCTGAAGATCATCGGCGCGACGTTCCAGAAGAACCCGTTCACGATCCTGTCGCTCAAGGACGGCGCCGACATCAAGACCCCGCAGGACCTGGTCGGCAAGAAGATCGGCGTCCAGGACTCGAACGCCAGCGTCTTCGCGGCGATCCTCAACGCCAACGGCATCGACCCGAAGGACGTCGAGGTCGTCCCGGTCGACTTCGACCCGACCCCGCTGATGAAGGGCGAGGTCGACGGCTTCATGGCCTACCTGACCAACGAGGCGATCACCGTCGAGACGTCCGGCTACGAGGTCACGAACCTGCCGTACGCCGAGAACGGCGTGCCGTACGTCGCGGAGACCTACTCGGTCACCGACGACTACCTCGCCAAGAACAAGGACCTGCTGAAGGCGTTCCTGACCGCCGAGATCAAGGGCTGGACGGACGTCTTCAACGAGCCGACCGAGGACACCGTCAGCCTGATCACCAAGTACTACGACAAGGCGGCGTCCGAGAACGACGAGGGTCTCGAGGCCGTCTTCGGCGCCCTCGACCCGAAGAAGACCGGCCTGGGCCTGGAGGCGGAGAAGAAGCTCATCTCGACCCCGGACACGGAGGCCAACGGGCTCTTCACGATCACGCCGGAGCTCCAGGAGCAGACCGTCGCGTCGCTCGCGGCCGCCGGCTGGGACGTGACCGTCGAGGACATGTTCGACACCTCGATCATCGACGAGATCTACGAGGAGAACCCCGACCTCAAGGCCTACACGTCCTAACCGATGACGACTGAGAACCCCACCCTGGATGCCGGTGTCCGCCGCGGCACCGGCATCCAGGTCACCGGACTGGGCAAGACCTTCCGATCGGCTGGGAAGGTCCGCGGTGGCCGCAGTGTCACCGCCCTGCAGGATGCCCACCTGCACACCGACCAGGGCTCGTTCCTGGCGCTGCTCGGACCGTCGGGCTGCGGCAAGTCCACGATCCTGCGGATCCTCGCGGGTCTAGAGGAGCCGTCCTCGGGCGAGGCCATCGTGGACGGCAAGACGCCCTCGGAGCTGCGCAAGGGCAGCGAGCTCGGCATCGCCTTCCAGGACCACGCACTGCTGCCGTGGCGCAGCGTCCTCAAGAACATCCAGCTGCCGTTCGAGGTCGCCGGCCGCAAGGTCGACAAGACCTACATCCAGGAGCTGGTCGAGCTGGTCGGGCTCACCGGCTTCGAGGACGCCAAGCCGGCGCAGCTGTCCGGCGGCATGCGGCAGCGGGTGTCGATCGCGCGGGCGCTGGCCCTCAAGCCGTCCGTGCTGCTGCTCGACGAGCCGTTCGGCGCGCTCGACGACATGACCCGGCAGAACCTCAACCTCGAGCTGCTCCGGATCTGGACCGAGAAGCCGGCGACCACGTTGCTGGTCACCCACGGCATCAACGAGGCGATCTTCCTGTCCGACCAGGTCGCGGTGATGAGTCCGCGGCCGGGACGGATCAAGGAGATCATCGACGTCGACCTGCCTCGGCCTCGTACGCCGGACATGATGCGCAGCCCGGAGTTCCACGCGCTCGCGGACCGGGCGTCGGAGCTGCTGTTCGGGGCCGACGGCCGGGCGGCGGCCGAATCGTGAGGTGCCGAGTCATGAGTGTTGAGTCGTGACGGATCGCCGTACCGTCCCGGGCTGGCTCGCCGGCATTGTCGGGGCCCTCGTCCTGCTCGGCGCCTGGTGGGTCTTCTCGCTCGCCTTCGTGCCCGAGGACGGCACCAGCTACACGCCCGTGCCCTCGCCGTTCGCGGTCATCGGACAGCTGATCGAAGACGGGCTGTCGGCGTACTGGCCGTCGTTCAAGGTCACCATCACCGAGGCGGCGTACGGCTTCGTGTGGGGCAACGGGCTCGCGCTGTTGCTGGCCGCGTTCGTGCTGGTGGCGCCGAAGCTCGAGCCGGTCATCATCCAGGTGGCGGTGGTCAGCTACTGCCTGCCGCTGGTCGCGGTCGGCGGCATCGCGATCGTCATCCTCGGCGGCGCGACCCAGCCGGGCGACCCGTCGAAGACCGCGATCTTCCTCGCGGCACTCGCGGTCTTCTTCACCACCGTGGTCGGCGCACTGCTCGGCTTCAAGGCGGCCGACAGGGCGAGCCTCGACGTGGTGCGGGTCTTCGGCGGCGGCCGCATCATCCAGCTCCGCAAGGTGCGCCTGGTCGCCGCGCTGCCCTCGATCCTCAACGCCCTGCAGATCGCGGTGCCGACGGCGTTCCTCGGCGCCGTGCTCGGTGAGTACATGGGTGCCACCGACCGCAGTGTCGGAATCCTGCTGATCCGGCTGCAGGGCAACCTCGACTCCGAGCGGGTGTGGGCGGTGTTCCTGCTGAGCGCGCTGGTCGCGCTGGTCGGGTACGCCGCGCTGGGCCTCGTCTCCCGGCTGGTCACTCCGTGGGTCTCCGGAAGGGCGCAGCCATGAGTCACGTGCTGACCGCGAGTCCGGCCGGCTTCCGCCGTGAGCGCACCAAGGACTTCGGGAGGTCGATCGGCCGCTCGGCGCTCAACGCCGTCCTCACCCTCGGCATCGTGCTGGGGCTCTGGCAGGCCGTCGTCAGCTTCACCAGCGTGTCGCCGTACGTCGCCAAGGGGCCGGTCGACGTCTGGAACTACCTCTTCGTCACCGAGCCCGGTGCCCACAGCACCGCGGCCGAGCATCGCCAGCTGATGTGGGACCTGACCCAGCAGACGCTGCAGGACGCGGCGATCGGCTTCGTCGTCGGGATGACGCTGGCGATCGTGCTGGCGGTGCTCTTCACGCTGTCCAAGACCGTCGAGGCGGGCGTGATGCCGCTGGCACTGCTGCTGCGCAGCGTCCCGCTCGTCGCGATCGCGCCGGTGATCATCCTGGTCACCGGCCGCGGCACCCAGGCCTCGGTCGCGGTGATCGGCAGCATCGTGGTGCTCTTCCCGGCGCTGGCGTCGGTGCTCTTCGGGCTGAGCCGGGCGAGCAAGGAGAGCCTCGACCTGGTCCAGGTGTACGGCGGCGGCAGCTACGCCGCGCTGCGCAAGGTCGCCGTCCCCGGAGCGCTGCCGTCGATGTTCGCCGCCGCACGCGTCTCCGTGCCGGGCGCCGTCACCGGTGCGCTGCTCGCGGAGTGGCTGTCGACCGGCAAGGGCATCGGCGGGATGATCCAGAAGTTCAACGCCTCCGCGCAGTTCGACGCCCTCTGGGCCTCGGTCGCGATCATCACCGTCATCACGCTGGTGCTCTACAACCTGGTGCAGCTCGCCGAGAACATCGTGCTGGCTCGGATGGGGATGAGCCAGACCTAGCGGGACGTCGTACGAATGGTGGCCCCTGACCCGCGATTCGTATGACGTCCCGGCGACGGGTCACAGGCTGGTCAGGACCACCAGCCGCTCGGTCGCGCGCGTCATGGCGACGTACCGGTCGACGGCGCCCTCGATGCCGGTGCCGAAGGTGTCCGGGTCGACCAGGACGACCAGGTCGAACTCCAGTCCCTTGGAGAGCTCCGGCGTCAGCGACCTGACCCGGTCGGTGGCCTCGTACGCCGCGTCGGTGCTGATGACGCAGGCGATGCCCTCGTCGTGCTCGGCGAGCCAGCCGTCGAGGATCGAGTCGAGCTCCGCTGTCGACCCGTGTACGACGGGGATGCCGCTGCTGCGGATCGACGTCGGCACGTTGGCGTCGGGGAGGGCGGCCCGGATGACCGGCTCGGCCTCGGTCATCACCTCCTCCGGCGTCCGGTAGTTGATGCCGAGCGAGGCGAGGTGCACCTGGTCCAGGCCCGCGCGCTCGAGCCGTTCCTGCCACGACTCGGTGAACCCGTGACGAGCCTGCGCGCGGTCGCCGACGATCGTGAAGCTGCGCGACGGGCAGCGCAGCAGCAGCATCTGCCACTCGGCGTCGGTCAGCTCCTGCGCCTCGTCGACCACGATGTGCGCGAACGGACCGGCCAACCGGTCGGGGTCGGTGGTGGGCAGAGCGTCCTGGTCCACGAGCGCGTCGCGGATGCCGCCCTGGCTGAGCTGGGCCCACATGCCGTCCTCGTCCTCGAGCTGGAGGATGCTGTCGACGACCTGGTCCATCTGCGCGCGCTCGGCCGCGACCGCGGCCTCGCGCTGCCGCCTGGTGCGGGCGACCTCCGGGTCGCCGAGCCGCAGCCGAGCCGCGTCGAGCAGCGGCAGGTCGGAGACGGTCCAGGCCTGGGGATCCTTGCGCTGCAGGGCTCGCACCTCGTCGGGGGTGAGCCAGGGGGCGCACCTGCGCAGGTACGCCGGCACCTCCCACAGGTCACCAACCAGGTCGGTCGGCTCGATCATCGGCCAGGCCTTGGTGAGGGTCTGGCGCAGGTCGGCGTTCTGGCCGAGCGACCGCCGAAGCAGGTCGGGAGAGATCTCCTCCTCGTCGTACTTGTCGACCAGGATCGTGAGCAGCTCCTCCCAGATCTGGTCGCGTGCCTCGTTGTGCGGGACGCCGGCGACCGACGCGAACACGTCCTCCCAGTCGCTGGTGCTCAGCCACAGGTCGACCCATGGCGTCTCGACCTCCATGCCCTGCTTCGGCGGCTCCTCGTAGAGGCGTACGGCGGGTTCGATCGCGTTGACCATCCCTGCGGACGCCTTGAGCCGGGCCACCTCCGGGTCGGCCTCGAGCGGCGCCTTGGCTCCCTCGGGGACGAGCTCGCGGAGCGTGCAGGTCTGCACCCCCTCCTCGCCGAGGCTGGGGAGCACGTCGCCGACGTACGCCAGGTAGGGCTGGTGCGGACCGACGAACAGCACGCCGCCGCGACGGTGGCCGAGCCGCGGGTCGGCGTACAGGAGGTACGCCGTGCGGTGCAGCGCGACCACCGTCTTGCCCGTGCCGGGGCCGCCGTCGACGACGAGCGTGCCGCGGGAGCTCGCCCGGATGATCGCGTCCTGGTCGGCCTGGATCGTGCCGAGCACGTCGCGCATCCGCGCCGACCTGGTGTTGCCGAGGCTGGCGATGAAGGCGGACTGGTCGTCGAGCGCCGCGGCGTGGCCCTCGAGGCCGTCGGAGGTGAACACCTCGTCCCAGTAGTCGCTGACCCGGCCGAGCGTCCAGCGGTAGCGGCGGCGGCTGGCGAGGCCCATCGGGTTGGCGTGGGTGGCCCCGAAGAAGGGCTCGGCGGCGGGGGCGCGCCAGTCGAGCAGCAGCGGACTCCCGGTGCTGTCGGTGAGGCCCAGGCGCCCGATGTACACCGGGTCGCCGCCGTCGGCGGGGACCATGTGCCCGAGGCAGAGGTCCAGGCCGAAGCGGCTCAGAGCTCGCCGGCGAGCGGTCAGCCGGTGCACCTCCAGGTCGCGGTCCATCGCCGCCTGGCCGTCTCCGCCCGGCGCCCGCCGGGTCTCGTCGAGTCGGTTGGAGAGGTCGGCGAGCGACTGCTCGAGGCTCGCGGCGATGGCGGCGAAGTGCTGCTCGTCCTTGCTGATCAGGGCCGGGTCGGCCTTGGCCGAGAGGTTGGCCGAGAGGTTGGCCGAGAGGTTGGCCGAGTGGTTGGCGGAGTGGTTGGCGGAGAGGTTGTCGGGGAGGGCGAACGCGCTGGTCACGGGGTCGATGGTGCGGCACGACGGGGGCCTTGCCGCAACCCCGGGGGTCCGCTATAAGTTGAGAGTGGAGAGGCCGACGGGTCTCTCCATCGTCATGTCCGGCCGTCCTGTTGGATGGCCCCGTGGACGAACCGGTGATCGAGACCCCGACCTCCGCTGGTGTGGAGCAGGCCTTGGCCCTGGCACGGCGGTGGCTGCCGGCCTTCGTCGCCGGGCGTCGCGCCGCCGACGACGTGTACGCCGAGGGCGTGTCGACCTGGCACAACATCGGCGAGTGGGAGGCGGAGATCCAACGGACGCCGTCGCGCACCCGTCAGGTCGAGGCCGGCGCCGACCTCCGGATCGAGGACGTGCGGTTGCGGGTCTTCGACGGCGGCTGGGTCGTCCAGGCGACCGCCGTCGGCACCAACGCCGCCGGCGAGCCGGTCCGCATCCCGAGCTGCCAGGTCGTCACGCTGCGCGACGGCCGGATCGCGCGGTTCGAGGAGTACGCCGACTCGCGGGCGGCGGAGCGGCTGTTCGGCTAGAGCATTGTTCGTGGCCTCGTTCCCAGGTTGGTTGTCGACAACCAACCTGGGAAGGCATGGGCCCCGGGCCCAGGATCTGGCTGCCCGGTGTCGCTCAGACGTTGGTCGGGATGTGCATGACGGTCCCGCCGTCCACGACGAACTCGGACCCGGTCGTGAAGGTCGACTCGTCGCTCGCCAGGAACACCACGAACGCCGCCACCTCCTCGGGCCGGCCGGGGCGGCCGAGCGGGATCGGGATCAGGTCCGCAGGCATCTGGTCGGTGGCAGGAGTGCTGATCCGCCCGGGGTGCAGGGAGTTGACCCGGACGCCGTGCGGCGCGAGCTCCATGGCCACGGACTTGGTCAGGCCGGTCAGCCCCCACTTCGACGCGACATACCCGTGCGCCCACGGCGTGCCGCGGAGGCCCTCGATGGACGAGGTGTTGATGATCGAGCCACCGCCGGCGGCGATGATCGCGTCGGCCGACGCGCGGATGCCGAGGAACGCGCCGGTCAGGTTGACGTCGAGCATCTGCTGCCAGAGCTCCTGCTTGTAGCGCTGGAGCTGGCCGCCGTTGAAGATGCCGGCGTTGTTGAAGAGCGTGTCCAGCTTGCCGAACTCGGCGACGGTGTACGCGACCGCGCTCCGCCAGTCCTCGTCACTGGTCACGTCGAGGTGGACGTAGCGTGCCGAGTCACCCAGCTCCTCGGCGAGCGCCGCACCCTCCTCGTCGAGCAGGTCGCCGATGACGACCTTGGCGCCCTCCGCCACCAGCATCCGGGCACTGGCCCCGCCGATGTTGCGCGCGCCGCCGCTGATCAGCACGACCTTGCCGTCTACACGTCCCATGCGCGGGACGATAACCTAGATCCTTCCGGAGGTAGAACACGTTCCAGTTGAGGGAGTTCAGATGCCGATCCGCGTCGCCCAGGTCAGCACCGGGAACGCCGGGAAGCTCACGCTGCGCCAGCTCATCGCCGACGACCGGTTCGAGCTGGTGGCGGTCTCCACGTCCTCCCCGGACAAGGTCGGCAAGGACGCCGGCGAGCTCGCGGGGGTCGACACGGTCACGGGCATCGCCGCCGTCGGCGACCTGGACGCCCTGATCGCGGCCGGCCCCGAGTGCGTCGTCTACTGCGCGATGGGCGACACCCGCCCGCGCGAGGCGACCAACGACGTACGCAAGCTGCTCGAGGCGGGCATCGACGTCGTCGGGTCGGCGCCCGGGACTCTGCAGTATCCGTGGGACACGATGCCGCAGCCGGTGGTCGACAAGGTCGAGGCATCCGCGCAGGCAGGCAACGCGACGGTCTACATCACCGGCGTCGACCCCGGCTTCGCCAGCGACCTGGTGCCGCTCGCCCTGGCCAGCACCTGCCAGCGGATCGAGCAGATCAAGTGCTACGAGCTGGCCGACTACGCGACGTACGACGGCACCGAGGTGATGTTCGACCTGATGGGCTTCGGCAGCCCGGTCGACTCCACGCCGATGCTGTTCATCCCCGGTGTCCTGGCGCTCGCCTGGGGTACCGCGATCCGGATGATGGCCGCCGGGCTCGGGATCGAGGTCGACGAGATCGTCGAGTTCTGGGAGGCCGAGCCGGCGCCGGAGTCCTACGACATCGCGGCGGGCCGGATCGAGAAGGGCACCATCGCCGCGCTGCACTTCTCGATCAGCGGCCTGGTCGACGGACACCCGGCGATCGTCGTCGAGCACGTCACCCGCACCCGCGACGACCTGCGTCCCGACTGGGCCCGCCCGTCGGCCGGCGGTGGCTCCTACCGGATCGAGATCACCGGTGAGCCGTCGTACGTCGTCGACGTGGTCCCGAGCAGCGAGCACGGCGACCACAACCACGCCGCGATCGTCGCCGCCTGCGGCCGGATCGTGAACGCGATCCCGGACGTCCGCGCCGCCGCCCCTGGCATCCGGACGACGCTCGACCTGCCGCTGCCCACCGGCCGCGGGACGTACGTCGGAGCTCAGTAGTCGACCCTCAGTAGTCGACCCGGTCCGCCTTGCCGCGCCAGGCGTCGAACGGCGCGAGCGCGTCCGGGTGTCGCCCGGGCTGTACGACGGTCGGCCAGGTCGAGCGGTCGCGGCTGAAGAGCTCGTAGAACTCGCGGTCGTCGAAGCCGCCGCGGGCGGCGTCGTCGCGGTCGGCGGCGTAGACGACCCGGTCGAGCCGCGCCCACAGGCAGGCGGCGACGCACAGCGGGCAGGGCTCGCACGAGGTGTAGAGCACGCAGCCCGCGAGCGAGAAGTCGCCGAGGTCGGCGCACGCGGACCGGATCGCGAGCACCTCCGCGTGGGCGGTGGGGTCGTTGTCGCGGGTCACCCTGTTCTGCCCGGTGGCGAGCAGCACCCCGTCCCGGACGATCACCGCGCCGAAGGGGCCACCGCCCTCGGCGACGTTGGCGACCGCCAGGTCGAGGGCGTGGGTCAGCCAGCGGTCGTCGGTCATGGGGCCTCCGTGGTGGTGGTCGCTCTGCCAATCTGGTTGCAGAGTCGCCAGAGCCGGTCCCGGCTCATCGGCAGCTCATACGGTCGTACGCCGAGGGCGTCGCGCACGGCGTTCGCGATCGCCGGGGCGACCGGGTTGTACGGCGCCTCGCTCATCGACTTGGCGCCGCGTGGTCCCAGGTCGTCGTAGGTGTCCGCGAAGAGCACCTCGGTCGGCGGCACGTCGGCGATCTGCGGCACCCGGTAGTGCCGGAACGTGCGGGTGAGGACCTCGCCGTCCCGGAGCATCAGCTCCTCCTGCAGCGCGCTGCCGAGCGCCTGGGCGACGCCGCCCTCGACCTGGCCGCGGAGCTGTTCGGGGTTGATCACCCGGCCTGCGTCGACGGCGTGCACCGACCGCAGCACGCGCAGCTCACCGGTCAGCCGGTCGACAGCGACCCGGACGCCGTGGACGTTGAACGCGACCGACCTCGGCGTACCGGAGTGTCGCCCAGATCGGCTCAACGGAGGGGTTTCGCCGGCGTCGAGTGCGGCGCGCAGCTCCCGGGCAGCGTCGGCGACGGCCCTGCCGGCGACCACCGAACCGGTGGAGCCGAAGGCGCCGGTGTCGTACGCCGCCGCGTCGGTGTCGGAGGAGTGCAGCCGGATCCGGGCCGGGTCGATGCCCAGCTCCTCGGCGACGAGCTGGACGTGCACGGTGGCGGAGCCGTTGCCGAACTCCGCGCTGCCGACGCCGATCGTGACCGTGCCGTCGACGTCGATGGCGACCGTCGCCTCGCTGTGGTGGCCGCGGGGCGGGATCGTGGCGATCATCGAGGCGGCCATGCCGTCGCCGACCGCCCAGCGGTCGCCGACCGGACCATCCGTGGTGTCGCCTGCCAGCGCCGCCTCCACCAGGTCGAGGCACTGGTCCAGGCCGTAGCTGCCGAAGACCAGGTCGGTGTCCGGTGCCCCGTTGACGACGAACTCGTCGCCGGGGCGTACGACGTTGCGGCGCCGCAGCTCGACGGGGGAGATGCCGAGCTCGCGGGCGAGGTCGTCGAGGGCGGACTCGATCCCGAAGATCACCTGGCCGAGCCCGTAGCCGCGGAACGCGCCCGACGGCAGGTTGTTGGTGTAGACCGCCTCGGCGTCGACTCGCTTGTTGGCGCAGCGGTAGAGCGCGACCGACTCGTGGCAGCCGTGGAAGAGCACGCCGACCGAGTGGTTGCCGTAGGCGCCGGCGTCGCTGAGCACGTCGAGCACGAGCGCGGTCAGCACGCCGTCGGCGTCCGCGCCGAGCGTCACCGACACCGTCATCGGGTGCCGGCACGGTGCCAGCGTGAACTGCTGCTCGCGGGTCAGCTCGAGCTGCACCGGCTCCTGGGTCCTGAGGACGGCGAGCGCGACCAGGTCCTCGACGAGCATCTCCTGCTTGCCGCCGAAGCCGCCGCCGACGCGGGCGGCGACCACCCGCACCCGGTCCGGCTCCAGCCCGAGGATGTGGGCCAGCTCAGCACGCACCAGGAACGGGACCTGGGTGCTGGTCCGGATGACCAGGCGGCCCTCCTGGTCGAGCCAGCCGCGCGCGCCGTGCGTCTCCATCGCGGCGTGGGTGACGCGGGCCGTCTGCCAGGTGCCGCTCACGGTCGCGGCGGCCGCCGCCAGCCCGGCGTCGACGTCGCCGATCTCGCCGTGGGTCTGGGCGACGACGTTGCGCTGCGGCTCGGCGATCCGGGACTCGTCGGTCGCCTTGTCGCCGTGCAGCAGGGGGGCGCCGGCGCCGCGGGCGGCCTCGGGGTCGAAGACGGCCGGCAGTACGTCGTACTCGATCTCGATGAGGTCTGTTGCGAGCTGAGCGGCGCGCACCGAGTCGGCGACGACGGCGGCGACCCGCTGCCCACGGAAGCGGACGACGTCGTCGAGCATCCGGGTGTCGTCGGGGTCGTCGAGCCGGCTCTCGTGGCGAGCGGTCGAGTAGAGGACGTCGGGGACGTCGCGGTGGGTGAGGACGAGGCGTACGCCGGGGGCCGCGGCCGCGCGGGCGGTGTCGATGCGGGTGATCCGGGCGTGGGCGTGCGGGCTCTGCACGAGCGCCATGTGCAGCACGCCGGTGGTCGGCAGGTCGAGGGTGTAGGGCTCGGTGCCGGTGACGATCCGTTGTGCTGCCGGTGCACCGAGCGAGGCGCCGAAGGCCGCGCCGTCGCCGGGCCCGACGTTGCGCTTCCCGGCGAGGGCGTCGCGGATCGAGCGGTAGCCGGTGCAGCGGCAGAGGTTGCCCTTGAAACAGCGCTCGACGTCCTGGGTTCCGTCGGCTCCGGCCGCGGTCATGATGAAGCCGGCCGTGCAGAAGCCGCACTGGAAGCCGGCGGCGTCGGCGAACGCGCGCTGCACCGGGTGCGGGTCGTCGGGGGTGCCCAGCCCGGCGAGCGTGGTGACGTCGCGGTCGACGGCCCGGGTGGCCGGGTAGAGGCAGGAGTGCACCGGAGCGCCGTCGACGTGCAC
>Ga0190274_10000077_pt1 | contig 74555 bp, 70 predicted proteins | sample Popmic531T_FD_133002 | JGI IMG/M metagenome (GOLD analysis project Ga0190274, IMG submission 133002) | Populus adjacent soil microbial communities from riparian zone of Yellowstone River, Montana, USA - 531 T | ecosystem: Environmental > Terrestrial > Soil > Riparian zone | place: USA: Montana...
AACACCGCCAATGGCGGCCAGATCAAGAGCTATGGCGACAACATCCTGGACGGAAACACCAATCCGACCTCGTTCACCGCGCCCAACCTGCCGCCGGCATAAGCGCCGCAGCGGTCACAACGACAGAGAGGCGGGCCTCGCGGCCCGCCTCTTTTTCTTTTCTCGACCGGTCGCGCCGTCGATCCTGACTTCACCTTTTCCGGCCGCTGCGCCATGCGCCCGGTGACGCGGCGCGCCCACCCAGGCTTGCGACGATCCAGGAGAGCCTGAGCTTGAAACGTCGAGGTCGACGCGCGGCTATGCGGTCTCGACCGGCTCCTTGCCCTCTTCGCCATCCTCGATCGGCAGCGACCAGGTGATCTGGTCGCGGAGCTTGCGCTCATGATCGGCGAGGCCCCACCGATGCGCCTCGGCCCGCTTGCGCAGCAGCGAGACGAGGATTTCCGCGCGACTCTGCGGCACGCCCTTCGCGGCGCGTCCTCCCGAGACCGCGCGCGACAGCTTCAACGACAAATCGGACACGTGAGCGCTCCCGGCATCGACCGGAATCCCATGGGCTCATTCGATTATGGAAATGCTACCGCCTTTGGTTACGCATTCGTTCTGCAAAGGATGAGGCGCCGCGTGAGAAGCATTCTTGCCAGTCGCGGCCGTCGATGCTGTGTTGGGGGAGGAGGCGGCTATGATTCGGATTCCTCAAGGAAATCGTCGACTGCACATGACGGCCGGCGCCATGCTTGGCTTGCTGCTGTCGCTCGATGCTGCCGCGGCATCGGCCGCGCAGGGCGGAAACCGCTATGCGTCCGACCCGATGAGCGCCCCTCGCGTGAGGGAGGCGGTCGCCGCGTGGCGAGGCTGCGTCACCCATGGAACGCGGCAATTGGAGAATCCCGGCGAGCCCGCGACCGCGATCGCCGAGGCGGCCATGGCTCGGTGTGCCGACGCGGAAACCAACCTCGAGGATCGAATTGTGGAGACGATGTCGGGCGCGCGGTCGGTTCGCGACGCCCGCGCCTTCGCCCATGAAATGCTCGACGATTATCGCGTCGAGATGCGCTCGATCGCCGTCCGAACCATCGCGGAGAGCCGCCAAGGCCGGCGCGGCGGGCGGCGATAGCGTCATTGAAAGAGCTGGCGCGGCGGGCAGTCTGGCGCGAACCGGTCTTCCCTATGACATTGCCTGTTCTACGGGAAAATCAGGGATATCTGCACAATCAGGTGATCCGATCTGGACTCGACAGGGCTAGCTCCCTCGACAGCCGGCATTTGGGACAAATTCCCTATCGAGCCGTGCAGGGAAAGTAGTCGGCTATGTCCTGCCCGTTCAGCGATTATCCGCCGTTTCTAGCACGCGCGGCCAATTGGCGTTCCCTCGGGCGATTGCGTTCACGAGGTCAGCCTCCCACAGGAGCTTCGCGCGGGCGTTGAAATTCAGGTAGAGTCGGCCGTCAACGATCCGCCAGATATTGGGGTCGCCCGGTGCCAGATAATTCTGGCTAACCGCCCAGGCGCAATAGCCGCCGAAGCGCGGGGCGTAGGCTTTGGGGTCAGCAGCGAAGAGATCGCGTGCTTCGGCCGATGCGAAGCGCCAGACGGCGCCCTGCCAGTGATATTCGAACGCCGGGACGCCGGGGACAGCGCGCCCGTGCGTGAAATAGGCGGTGGCGTCGTAGCCGCCGATGGCAAAGCCGCTCAGGTCGGCTGAGACGGGAGCGGCGGGCGCTGCCGGGGCGGCCATGGCCAGTGCCGGGACGCCGACCGCGACTGCGGCGGCGAGGATAAGGAAGGTGAGGCGCATGAATTCGGCTCCTGTCAAGGAATGCGGACGGCGCGGTCGAGCGCTAACCGGCCGCCGCCCATGGCGATGAGGGGAAGGAGAAGCCCGGCCCAGCTGATGTGCGTCGGCCAAGCGTCGGGATAGACGAAAAGCTGGATGGTGAGCGTCATGCCGAGCAGGGCCGCGGCTGAGAAGCGCGTGAACAGGCCGAGGACCAGCAGGATCGGGAAGACGTGCTCGGCGGTCGTGGCCGCATAAGCGGCGTGGACCGGCTGCAGGAAAGGCAGCGCATAGTCGGTCTCGAACAGGTAGAAGGTGGTGTCCGAGAGCGTGAACCAGCCTTCGACCTTGGTCCGGCCGGAGAGGAAGAAGATCGCGGCGATGCCGAAGCGCTGAATGAGCAGCAGCAGGTCGAGCGGCAGCGCTCTTTCGGCGAGGCGCGCGAACAGGGCGAAGGGATTCCAGCGGCGGGCCGCCGGGGATTGTGCGAGAGTAGCCATCAGTGTTTCCTTTCGAGGGAGGGCGGGACGCCAAGGGCGCCGCCGTTGACAAGGGTGGCGAAGACCGAGGCGATGTCCGCCCCGGGATAGGTGGCGGCGGTCGCCGCAGCGGCCTGGCCGGCGCTCTCGCGCAACATCAGGCCGAAAAGCATGCGGTGGGCGGGCGCGTCGATCTGCTGAACCAGCACATCGGCGTCCGGGCGGGTGATCAGGGCGCCTTCAGCGCGCCATTCCGGCTCCAGCGTCTCGAAGCCGTTTCGATGCGCCTGCCAGATCGTGAGCGCGGGCGCGCTCAGCCAGATGAAGCGGCAGGAGGGGTGGTGTGGCAGGCGCAGGCGCTCCCAATCCTCGGGGGAGACGCTTTCGAGATCGGCCCAGCCGAGCGCGGGCGCGTCGGCGGCATTCTGCGCCTCGGCGCAGAGCCGTTCGATCGAGGCGACGCCGGGCAGGTAAGGCAGGTCGGCCACCCACTCCTGCTCCTCCAGATATTCAGCAAAGCCGGCGCCATAGGCGATCAGCACCGCATCCTTCGGTGGGTGCCGCCGGATGAAGGCGAGCGCGATGTCCTCGAATAGGGCCGCGCCCAGGATCTCGGCCGTGACCGGATAAGCGCCCGCCAGGGCGCCGGACAGCGCGCTGGGCGCGGTGTTGCGGTAAACGGCGAAACCTGGGTGGCGCGCGAGGCTACCGCGGCGGCTGGTCCGGTCCATGGCGGTCGCGAAAGCGAGCTGGAAGGTGGCTAGGTCAGGCACGGGCGACGGCCTTGCGCGGGGTTCGCATGATGAGGGCGGCGCGGTCGCGCTCGGCCATCAGCCCATCGAAAGCGGGCAGGTTGCCGTCGCGCTCGATCAAAGTGGGCAACGGGCCGGTCAGCGCGAGCAGATAATCGTAGAGCGCCCAGACCTCGTCCGAGATCGGCGCGTCGTGGCTATCGATCAAGAGAGAGGCGCCATGCTCGGGATCAGGGCTGTGCCCCGCGAGATGGATCTCGCCGACGGCGTCGTGCGGCAGGCCATCGAGATAATCATAGGCGTCGAAGCCAAGATTGTTCGCGCTGATCCAAACGTTGTTGACGTCGATCAGCAGGCGGCAGCCGGTCCGCTTCGAAACCTGGCGGAGGAAATCGGTTTCGGCGAAATCGTGGCCATCCAGCGGGAGGTAGAGCGACGGATTCTCGATCAATATCTGCCGGCCGAGGACGTGCTGGACAATGTCGACGTTGCGACAAATGCGCAGCAATGCCTCCAGCGTACGCGGGAAGGGCAGAAGATCGGGGAAATGGCGCTCGCCGTCGTGCGACCAGGCGAGATGCTCGGAAACGAGGAAGGGGCGAACCTCGTCGCTCAGCCTCTTCAGCCGCGCGAGATGCTCGGTGTCGGGATCGGCGGCACCGGCCAAGCTGAGCCCGACGCCGTGCAGCGACAGCGGTCTCGCCTCGCGTAGCGCGCGGAGCATGGCGAGGCGCGGACCGCCATCCACCATGTAGTTTTCGGGGTGGACTTCAAACCACAGTCCGGCCGCCGGCGAGGCAAGGGCCTCTTCCAGATATTGGGGCTTGAAGCCAATGCCGGCGGTCGGAACCATGGCCTCAGCGATTCACCGGGGTGAGCGAACCGTTGCCGCGCGACGTGCGGATGTTCGTGCAGGTGCCGCGGCGGACATATTTCCAGGCGTTGCCCTGGTAGTTGCGCACCGAGGTGCCCGCGCAGCTCGTGCCGGGGCCGGCGGCGCAGTCGTTCTGGTGGGCGAGGCTGATGCCGTAGCAACGGTCCATATTGGGCTGCGGACGAACCGGACCGGCATTGGCGGCGGTCGCGACCACGGCGCTGAGCAGGGCCGCGGCGGCGGCGAGGTGGGGGGCTTTCATTGCGTCAGATCTCCTTGAAGGGGTTCCCGCCCCCGCCGTGTTCCGGCCGCGGGGCTGTCCACGGCTAGAAAAACCGGACGCCGGAGTGAAATCGCGCTTGGCTATGGTATCGATGCAGGCAGGTTATTTGCGCGGCGCTAGAAGGCCAGCCATGCTGGCGGGGATCATTTCCCGCGTGTAATGTTCGAAAGCGGCAGCGACGGAGTCGTCCCCGATGGAGATGCAGCAGGTCCGCTATTTCGTTGCGCTAGCTGGCGAGCTCAATTTCACGCGAGCGGCCGAGCGCTGCAACGTCAGCCAGCCGGCCCTGACCCGCGCCATCCAGCAGCTCGAATATGAGCTGGGCGGGCCGCTCTTCCACCGCGAGCGCGGCAACACGCACCTCTCCGAGCTCGGCCGGATGATGCTGCCCTATCTGGAAGCCATCCAGGCCCAAACCGCGGCCGCCAAGGAGCAGGCCAAGGCGGCGAAGAAGCTCGACAACGTCACCCTGACGATCGGCACGATGTGCACGATCGGGCCGAACCTCATCGCCGACCTGCTGATCCGGTTCCGCGCGGCCCACCCCGAGGTCGAGGTGCAGGTCATCGATGCCGGCGCGCCCGACATGATCGCCAAGCTCGAGCAAGGCGAGCTCGAGATCGCCGTGGTCGGCGTGCCGGACGAGTTGCCCGACACACTCCACCAGCTGCCGATCTTCGAGGAGGATTTCGTGATCCTCCTTCCGCCCAATCACCGCCTCTGTGCGCACAATCCGATACAGGCGAAGGAGCTGCACGACGAGCCCTATGTCAGCCGCTCCAATTGTGAGGTGTTCGCGCCGGTGCGCGCCGATTTGAACGGCCGCGGCATCTTTATGCGCAAGGTCTTCTCCTCGCCGCGCGACGATTGGGTGCAGGGGATGATCAAGGCCGGGCTCGGCATCGGCTTCTTCCCCGAGTTCGCGGTGACCGATCCCGACTTGGTGGTCCGGCCGCTGGTCGAGCCCAGCTACAGCCGCAGCATCTATCTCGCCACGGTGCGCGGCCGTCCGCATTCTCCCGCCGTCGGCGCCTTCGTGCAGGAGGCGCGGCGCTATCCTTGGCCCGCCCAGAAGAAGCGCGAGCCGATGATCGAGATTGTGGCCCCGGAATCGGACTAGGCCGCTCCGGGCGGACTCAGCAGATCGTGGCATTCGGCCAGCGCGTTGAGCGCGGGTGGGAAGCCCGCGTATATCGAGATCTGCATGAGCAACTCGACCACCTCGTCGCGGGTCACGCCGAGATTGAGCGCGGCGGCGACGTGGACCCGGAGTTGCGGGATCGCCCCCAGAGCGGCGAGCGCGGAAATGGCGGCGGCCTCGCGAGTCCGAAGGTCGAGGCCCCCGCGCGAATAGAGATCGCCGAATGGAAACTCGATCGTCATTCGGGCGAAATCGGGAGCGATCTCGGCGACCTTGTTGGTCACCTGCTCGATCGACTCGCCGGACAGGCGCTGGAGGACGTGCACGCCGCGCCGGTAGCGGTCGTCATTCGCATTCATGTCGGTTCCTCTTCAGACAGGCCGCGGCCGAGCCAGGCGGCGAAAGCAAGCGCGGCGAAGATGCCCGCGACGGCGGCGTTCCAGCTGAGCCGGTCGAATAGCTGGCCGATCAGGGCGGCCCCGGCGAGACCGCCTCCATAATAGAAGAATAGGTAGAGCCCGCTCGCGGCGGCGCGGTCGCGCGCGGTGGTGCGGCTGACATAGCCGGTCGCGACCGCCTGGGCGAAGAAGGTGCCGACGCCGACCAGGACTAGGCCGGCGATCACCGACTCCAGCCGGGGCACCACGAGGAACGCCAACCCGGCGAGCGCGACGAGCAGCGACAGCGGCAAAGCGCGGCTGGCACCGATCCGGTTGACCACGGCGCCGGCCATGGGCGTCGTCACCATAGAGGGCAGGAAGACGAAGAAGACGAAGCCGGTCGCCATCATCGACAGCGCGAGAGGCGGCGCGGCGAGCACGAAGCCGACATAGGTGAAGGTACCGATGAAGCCGAACAGGATCAGAAAACCGATCGCGAAGGCGCGACGCAGTTGAGGAGTGCCGAGATGCGCGGCCCAGGCGGACAGGAGCGGCCGGGCCGGCTCCTCCGTCGCCGCCATCGGGCGGACGCCGGTCAATGCGCCATAAGCGAGCGCCGCGCCGCCGAGGTTCAGCATTGCGAAGAAATAAAAGGTCGCCCCCGTCCCGGCATAACTGGCGACGGTCGCCGCGCAGAGCCGCCCGACCAAGTTCGAGGCGACGCCGCCGGTCACATAGGCAGCGAGCGCGCCGGCCGCGTCGGCCTTGCTGCAACGCTCGCCCAGATAAGCGAGGGTGAGGGTGAAGGCGCTGGCCATGCAGAGTCCCTGCAGGATCCGTAGCAGCGCGAAGATGGTAAGGCTCGGTGCCGAGCCGAGCAGGAAGGTCGGGGCGGCGAGCAAGGCGAGACTCAGCCAGACACCGGTGCGCCGGTCGAGATTGCGGGCCAGGCCCCCGACCAGCAGGCCGGCAATCGCCATGCCGACGGTCGAGGCGTTGGCGGCGACGCCGATCGCGGACGGCGACACGCCGTAATCGCGGGCGAGCGCGGGCAGGATCGCCTGCGTCGCGAATAGATCGACCAAGGTCAGGAAGCCGACCAGGCCGATGACGAACGACCGCCGGAGCGCGCCTGTGGCGGCAAGCATGGGGATGGCGAACTCCGTCATCGGACGAACTCTCGAAGAGGGGGTGTGCGGCGCTCCGTGGCGGGGGTCAGCGGAGCGCCGCACGTTTGCCGGCGCGGGGGCAGGGCGCCGGGGGGGGCGATCAGTCGGCGGCCTTGACGTCGGCCGAGAGCAGGACGGCGGGCTCGCCGCCTTCATTGACCCAGTAATGGGAGAGGCCGTCCGCCTCGCGCGAGACCTCGCCGGCGCGGTGGACGATGCCGACCGCGCAGGTGGAGCGATATTCGGTGACCTGGCCCGAGACGGTGATGATCAAGGCCGGCCGGCCCTGATGGCTGTGATAGGGGACGATGCCGCCGGGCTGCACGACGAGGCGGCGCAGGCGCAGGTCGCGACCTTGGACGCCAATCTCGGCGCCGAGGGCGATCGAGCCGATCAGGTCGTCGGTGACGTTGGACGGGGCGGTCGGATGGCCGGAGAGGGGGTTGGCGCGGACCTGATCGGCCGGGCACTGGCCGGCGTATACGGGGGTGGCGACGCCGAAGGCGGCGATCGCGGCGAGGATGGCGGGACGGATCATTCGGTATCTCCTTGGAAAACGGTGCGAGGTGCACGAAGCCGGTTTGCGGAAGTGAGGGACTCCAAAGCTCCCGTGTCAGCTTGCTCCGAACCGGCTTCGTGACACGTCCTCAAATTACGGAGCCGGTCGGCCGTCGTGAAATCGCTTGTCGTTATGGAGTCGATGCACAGCCGGCATTTCAGCTCGGCCGCCGATTTCAGCATGCTTGGGCCAACCTCAATCAGGGAGCCCAATCATGGACGCGCAGATCCTGGAGAAAATGGATGCCCACCCCTCGCTCGCCGGGCGGGTCGCGGTGGTGACCGGCTCGACCAGCGGCATCGGACTTGGCGTCGCGCGGGCGTTGGCTGCGGCCGGCGCCGACATCGTCGTCAACGGCTTCGGCGAGCGTGGCGAGATCGACTTCACCTGCGCCGAGATCGAGCGCGATTTCGGCGCTCACGTCCTCTATTCGGATGCCAACCTGATGGACGCACGCGCCGCGGCCGGGCTGATCGAGGACACGCTCGGCGAGTTCGGCCGAATCGACATCCTGGTCAACAATGCCGGCGTCCAGCATGTCAGCCCGATCGAGGAGTTCCCGGTCGAGAAATGGGACGCAATCCTTGCGCTCAACCTCTCCGCCGCCTTCCACACCGCCAAGGCCGCCTTCCCGCGCATGAAAGCGGAAGGGTTCGGGCGGATCATCAACATCGCCTCGGCCCACGCCCTCGTCGCCTCGCCGTTCAAGAGCGCCTACGTGGCCGCGAAGCACGGCGTGCTCGGCCTCACCAAGGTTCTGGCGCTGGAAGGCGCCGAGCACGGCATCACAGCCAATGCGATCTGCCCCGGCTATGTCTGGACGCCCTTAGTCGAAAACCAGATCGGCGCCACCGCCGAAGCGCGCGGAATCAGCCGCGAGGCGGTGATCCGCGACGTCCTGCTCGCCGCCCAGCCGACCCGGCGCTTTGCCGAAGTCGACGAGATCGGCGCGCTCGCCGTCTTCCTCTCCGGGCTCGGCGCGAAGTCGATCACCGGCACGGCGCTGCCGGTCGACGGCGGCTGGACGGCGCACTGACATGCTCCGCCAAGCCCCCTTGCGCCCCGAGCTCGCCTCGGTCTGCCGCTACGTCGCTCTGAAGCGGCGCGGCAGGCTCGTCCGTCCCAGCGACCGCATGCCCGGAATCCTCGGCGAGCTCGCCAGCGGACGGGGCCTGCAGTGACCCGGGCCCGCCCCAGGGTGGTGATCGTCGGCGCCGGCTTCGGGGGCCTCGCCGCCGCGCAGGCGCTGCGCAAGGCACCCGTCGATGTGACGATGATCGACCAGCGCAACCATCATCTGTTCCAGCCTCTGCTCTACCAGGTGGCGACCGCCGCCTTGTCGCCGGCCGACATCGCCGCGCCGATCCGCTCGATCCTCTCGAACAACCGCAACACCCGCGTGCTGCTGGAGCGGGTGGACGGAGTCGATGTCCGGGAGAACCAGGTGCTGCTCGGCAGCGGGGCGCGCGTCGATTATGATTGGCTGATCCTCGCCACCGGCGCGCGCCACTCCTATTTCGGCCGCGACGATTGGGCCGCGCATGCGCCGGGGATCAAGACGATCGACGATGCGACCGCAGTGCGCCGCAAGGTGCTGCTCGCGCTTGAACGAGCCGAAACCGAGACGGACCATGAGCGCCGCAAGGCGCTGCTCACCTTCGTCGTGATCGGCGGTGGTCCGACCGGCGTCGAAATGGCAGGCGCGATCGCCGAGCTCGCCCGCAAATCGGTCTCGCGCGACTTTCGCTCGATCACCCCGCATTGCTCGCGCGTGATCCTGGTGGAAGGCGGCCCGCGCCTGCTCGCCGCCTTCCCCGAAGCCCTGTCGGCCAAGGCGAAACAGGCGATCGAGGCGCTGGGCGTCGAAGTCATGCTGGATGCCAGGGTTAGCGGAATCGCCGCCGATCACGTCCAGCTCGGCGACGCGCGTATCCCCGCCTTCACCGCGATCTGGGCGGCGGGCGTGCAGGCCTCGCCCGCTGCCAAGTGGCTCGGCGCCTTATGCGACCGCGCTGGCCGTGTCCTGGTTGGCAAGGATCTGCGCGTCCCCGGCTGCAAGAGCATCTTCGTCATCGGCGACACGGCTGCACTGCCGACCCCCCTCCCCGGCGTTGCCCCGGTCGCCAAGCAGCAGGGCCGCTACGTCGCGTCCCTGATCATGGGCCGAACCACGCAGCTCTTCCGCTACCGCGATTACGGTAATCTCGCCACGATCGGCCGCCGCGCGGCGGTCATCCACTTCGGCCGCTTTCGCATGTCCGGCTTCGCCGCCTGGTTGCTGTGGAGCGTCGCCCATATCTGGTTCCTGGTCGGCTTCCGGAGCCGGCTCGTCGTCGGCCTCAGCTGGATCTGGAACTACCTCACCTTCGCGCGCTCGGCGCGGCTCATCACCGGAGACATGACATGACCGACCTCCAACGTGAGATCAAAAGCCATGGCCAGACCGTGCTCGTCCTGCAGGGCGGCGGCGCGCTCGGCGCTTATCAGGTCGGCGTCTATCAGGCGCTTAGCGAGGCGGGCATCGAGCCCGACTGGGTGATCGGCACCTCGATCGGGGCGATCAATGCCTCGATCATAGCGGGCAGCCCGAAGGGGGAGCGGATCGACCGGCTCGCCGATTTCTGGCGCCGCATGGAGCATGGTCAATATATCGGCGGCCCGTTCGTCCCCGCCTGGGCCGCCGCCGCGGCGCGCAACATGCTGGCCGTGACCCAGGGCATTCCCGCCTTCTTCCAGCCGAACCCCGCCGCCTTCGTCAGCCCGCACGCGCCTCTCGGGTCCGAGGATGCCGGCTACTATTCCACCGGCCCCTTGCGCCGGACGCTTGAGGATCTGGTCGATCTCGACCAGCTGAACAGCGGCGAGGTCCGGCTCACCGTCGGCGCCTCCAACGTCCGCACCAGCGAAATGCGCTATTTCGACAGCCGCGACATGGCGCTCCACATCGAGCACGTCATGGCCTCTGGGGCGCTGCCGCCGGCCTTTCCGGCCGTTCGGATCGACGGCGAGCTCTTTTGGGATGGGGGCATCCTTTCCAACACGCCCGTGGAAGTCGTGTTTGACGACAATCCGCGGAAGAACTCGATGGTCTTCGCGGTCCATATCTGGAACCCGAAGGGCGAAGAGCCGGAGACGATCTGGGAGGTGATGAACCGTCAGAAGGATGTCCAATATTCCAGCCGCGCCCACGCCCATATCAAACGCCAGCGCCAGCTCCATCGGCTACGCCATATCGTCGCCGAGCTCGCCAAGCTGGTCCCCGACGAGAACAAGCGCGACAACCTGGTCGGCGAAATGGCGAGCTACGGCTGCCTGACGCGGATGCACGTCGTCCGCCTGCTCGCGCCTGCTCTCAATTACGAGGATCATGCCAAGGACATCGATTTCAGCCCGGACGGCATCCGGCAGCGCCGCGAGGCAGGCTACAGGCACACCATGATGACGCTGGAGCTTGCGCCTTGGCGCGCGCCGGTCGATCCGACCGAAGGCTTCATCCTGCACGAGGCCTGTGGCGGCGAGATGATCGAAACGGCGGCCGCGGCATGAGCGCGCTCGCCATTCCCGTCCTCTTGGGCTCCGTACGCCGCGACCGCATGGGGATCCGCGCCGCGCACTTGGTGACCGACGCTCTCGCCGCGCGCGGCCACAAGCCGGTGCTGGTCGACGCGCTCGAGCTGCAGCTCCCGCTCCTCGACCGGATGTACAAGGAATATGCGCCGGGCGAAGCGCCGGAGGTGCTCGAGCGGCTCGCGACCCTCTATCGCGGCGCCGACGGCTTCCTTGTGGTCAGCGGCGAATATAATCACGGCATCCCGCCGGCGCTGAAGAACCTGCTCGATCATTTCCTGGAGGAGTATTTCTGGCGGCCGTCCGGCATCATCTGCTACTCGGCCGGCGCCTTTGGCGGCGTTCGCGCGGCGATGCAGCTCAGAATGAGCCTCGCCGAAATGGGCATGCCGAGCGTCCCCAGCCTGCTCCCCATCCCCCGCATCGGGGAAACGCTGACCGAGGGCGGCACGGGCGACGAGCGCATCGCCCGCTCGCGCGACCGCTTCCTCGACGAGTTCCTCTGGTACGCGAAGGCGCTGAAGCCCGCGAAGGCGGCAGGTACGCCTTACTGAGCGACCTCCAGCGCGCGCATCCGCCGGGTCAGGTCCTTGAGATCCGCGTTGCGTGCCATGTCCCGCTGAACGGCCCGGATCGCACGCGCGACTTGCCGAGCGGGCTGCCGTCTGGCCCTGGCCCCAGCAGCAGTAAGCCGATCTCGCCTGCTCCCTTGGTTTCGAGAGGGACGCGGAGCGGGAAGAGTTGATCCTCGGCGATCTCGTGCGCTTCGACATGCCGCATCGCCACCGTCTCGCCGCCGACCAGCAAGGCGGCCCGCGCGGCGCGCAGGCCGCGTTCGAGCCTGGCCAGCAGCGTCTCGCTAAGCGTCGGGAGATCGGCTGAGGCCCGTACAAACAGACTTGAGGACGGAAATGTGGGAGTCAGCATCCAGCTCCGATCTTAATTCCGGGTTGAGGGCACTTTTTTGCCGCAGGAGAAATTCGAGCCAGGAAATGGGTTGGGCGTGCGGACAAATCGTCTCTTGGCCCCGAAGCCGGAAATGGACGCCTGTAACGGACGGAATTGTGGGCTCAATTCGGGTCCTTCTCGAGAGACCCGGGACACTGCTAAGTTATTGAAATCAGTGGCGCCTCCGGCAACATTCGAACTTGCGACCACAAGCAATCGATTGTCGAAGAATAAAGCGTATTTTCAAAGGTTTATGCCGCACGTATCTTGCGGCTCTCGCCTTGGAGACGGGTTCGCGTCAGACTGAATGAAACCCCAATCCACCCAAAGACCGGCAGTTTTCCGCTTGGGTTAGCGGAGCCTTGCGAGCAAGGTTTCCGCGGCCTGCAAGTCCAGTGTCTCCAGACCCTCGTCGAATTGCGCGAACACCGGACGCAGCAACGCCTGTGCATCGGCGGTACGCGCTCGGCCAGCCCACAATTCGGCGAGGCCGATTGCGGTGCGCAATTCCCAGGCGCGCGCGCCCTGCTGGCGGCTCAGACTGAGCGACTGCTCGAGCGCCTCTTCCGCGTCGCCGACGCGCAGGTCCGGCATTGCGAGCAGCAGCTTTGCCCGGACGCGCAGGGCTTCAGGCAGGTAGCAAAGATCGCCCCTGGTATCGATCCGCCCTATGATCGTGTCGATCAGGGCCACGGCTTCGCCGAACCGGCCGATCGCCGAGAGGCCCTCCGCCAGCGCGATCGTAAGCGGGGTCGTGGAAACCTCGTAGGTCGCCGCATGAAGCTGCTGGAGATAATGGCTAAGAGTTTCCACGCCGCCATTGGCGTCGCCTCGCTGGAGCGCGACGACGCCCTCCAAGGCGCGGCCAACGAGGAGATAGGGCGACAGCGAGTAGGTTTCTGCGCGCGAGATCAGCCGTTCGATCTGCTCTTCCGCGTCCGGTATATCACCCCGCCAGAGGGAAACAGAACTCGCGCCGAGCAGGGCGATGCACAGGGTCAGGCTATGGTCCATCTCCACGGCGTCGTTGATGTTCTGGCGGGCGCATGAAGCCGCCTGGTCCGGATAGCCCTGCATCCACAAATTCCGCGCCAGTATCCCGGCGAAGAGGCTCTTTTCCTCGTAGCCGAGATAATTGGCCGAACTCTTCCGGGATTGCGGCCGCTCTCCCGGGGGGGCGCCCAGCTCCACGCCGGCGCCGCGAATATCCCCCAGAAAGTGCAGGGAGGTGCCAAGGAGGAAATGGCCAAGCGCCACGGTGCCTGAATTCTCCGAGGTAGCAGTGATGGCGGCGGCACGCTTGGCATAGTCGAGGGTGGCCCTGAACTCCCCGATGCGCAGATGGAGCATATACAGTTCGCCCAGCATGCGCAGCTGACCGAGTTCGTTGCTGTGCGCCTCGGCGATTCCGATGCTTCGGTTCAACGCGGCGAGCGTCTCGTCACGGCCGCCGTACATATACATGCAGGAAATGCCGAGCGCCGCCTGCAAATACATTTCATCAAGGCCGCCGAGGGACGACTCGTCCAGCGCGGCAATTGCGCAGCATGACCAGCGATGACATTCGGACATCAGGCCCATCGACAAGAAAACCGGCGCGGCGGCGGCGGCGAGCCCGACCCCGGCGTCCAAGTTCCCATCCGCTCCAAAGCACCACTCCAGCGCCGCGCGGACGTTGTTGAGCGCCGCAAAATAGGGCACGCGCTCCGTCCCAGTCGACAAGGCCGGCCAGTCGGCCCCGGACTGCTCTAGCCAGCGCCGGTACCAGGCGGCGTGGCTAAGCCCCAGTTCGGTGCGTTCGGCGGCATCGGTTTCGATATCGAGCGCATAGGCTCGAGTCGTGTCCAGCAGCCGGTAGCGCATGGTCGCGCCCATCGGCCTGGTGGCGAGCATGGACTTGTTCACTAGGCTGTCGACCGCGCCGAACACGGCGGATCGGTCCAGATCGTCGGCGGCAATGACTTCGAGCGCCGCTTCAAGGGTGAAATAGCCGACGAAGATGGCGAGCCGGCGGAGCACCCTGCGCTCGGCCTGGGTGAGGAGACCGAAACTCCAGTCGAGCGTGGCCTGCAGCGTCTTTTGGCGCGGCGGCGCGGTGCGCAGTCCCGGCCATTCCAAGGCCAGATGCTGGTCGAGCAGCGCCGCGGTTTGAGGCAGGCCGCAGCTCTCGACCCTTCGCGCAGCCAGCTCGATCGCAAGCGCCACACCGTCGAGCTTGCGGCAGATGCTCCCGACGATCCGCGCGTCGGCGGCGCAGAGCTCCATGCTGGCGCCGCTCGCCGCCGCGCGGTCGACGAAGAGGCTGGTCGCCGGGAATGCCAAGATGGCGTCGGCGGGCATGTCCGGGTCGTCGGGCGGGCAGGCGAGGGCATCCAGTTTGTAGATCCGCTCGCCCTCGATGCGCAGCGCCTCGCGGCTAGTGGCGAGGATCCGAACCTGCGGGGCGCCCTCGGCGATGGCCGCCGCAAGCATCGCGACCGCGTCGATGAGATGCTCGCAGGTGTCGAGGATCAGCAATATCCGCCGGTCCCGCAGCCAAGCGATCAGGCCGGGCCGAGCGTCGCTGGAGCCGACCGGCAAGTCCAGCATGGAGGCGACGCCGGAGGCCACCAGGCCGGGATCGCTCAGCATCCCGAAATCGACGAAAAGGACGGCGCCGTCGAAGGCCGGGCTCACCCGGTGCGCGACCGCCATAGCGACCGTCGTCTTGCCGACCCCGCCAGCGCCGACGATGGTAACGACGCGCGATGCCATAAGCTGGGCGGACAGAAGTTCGACATCCTCATCCCGGCCGACCATCGCGTTCAGGCGGCTCGGCAGGTTGGTATGCCGGAAATCGGGGATTCGGGCTGCGCGCGGCGTATCCTGGCGTGATATGGGTGCGACGAAGCAATAGCCCCGGCCCGGGAGCGTCTCGATGTAGCGGGCGCCATCCCTGCCGTCGCCAAGCGCCTTGCGGAGGCCGTTCATGTGAAACCGCAGGCTTCCCTCCTCGACGATCACGTCGGGCCAGACACGGGCCATCAGGTCCGCTTTGCCGACAACTTCGTGGGGAGAGGAAATCAGGGCGATCAGCAGATCGAGCGCGCGCGAGCCCAATTCGACAGGAATGCCTTCCTTGGTGAGCAGCCTCCCGCGCACCAGCAATTGGAAGGGCCCGAACGACAGTCCGTCCCTTGCCTCATCCAGGCTAGTCGGCATCGCGAAACCAATGTTAGCGATCCGTCCCTGAGCGTTCAATCGGCGAATAAAACCGTTGATTATCAACCATTAATAACAGCTAACAGCGCCTAACGAGCATTGCTTCCGCAGAGGGTGCAGATGCGGTCCGGCACCAAGTGCGACCCAGCACGCCCATCATTGCGAGGAGGAAGACATGCTCATCGAGACAATCGAAGCCCCGAAAGCGGCTCAGACCAATGAAAATCCGGCGGCGATCCGCCCGTTCCGCGTCGACTTTCCGGAAGCGGAGCTCGACGAGTTGCGCCGGCGGATCCTCGCCACCCGTTTCCCCGAGCGGGAGCTCGTCGACGACGGCACCCAGGGTGCGCAACTCGCGCTCATGCAGGCGCTCGCGCGCTATTGGGCGACGGATTATGACTGGCGGCGGTGCGAGGCGCAGCTGAACGCTTTGCCCAACTTCCTGACCGAGATTGACGGGCTCGACATCCACTTCATCCACGTCCGCTCGAAGCATGAAAATGCGCTGCCGATCATCGTCACGCATGGCTGGCCGGGCTCGCCGATCGAGCAACTGAAGGTCATCGATCCGCTGGTCAACCCCACGGCTCATGGCGGCAGCGGGTCTGACGCCTTCGACGTGGTGATCCCGTCGATGCCCGGCTACGGCTTTTCGGGCAAACCCGACCGGCCGGGGTGGGACCCCGGTCGCATGGCGCGGGCTTGGGTCGAGCTAATGAAGCGCCTCGGCTACAGCCGGTTCACGGCTCAGGGCGGCGACTGGGGCGCGTTCGTCACGAACGAGATGGCGCAACTGGCGCCCCCTGAGCTGATCGGCATCCACGTCAACTTCCCGGGGTTCGCGCCCGCCGAAGTCGCCGACTCGCTGCAGGCCGGCGGGCCGGTGCCGACGGGCCTCGCGGCGGACGAGCGGCGGGCCTATGACCAGCTCGTCTTCCTGTTCCGGAACATCCCGACGCAGCAGATGATGGGTGCGCATCCGCAGACCCTCTACGGGCTGGCGGACTCACCCATCGCCCTTGCGGCATGGATGATCGACCACGACGTGGCGAGCTACGGGCACATCGCCAAACTCTTCGTCGACGGGGTGCCCTATGGCGCCCTCACCCGGGACGACATCCTCGACAACATCACCCTGTCCTGGCTGACCAACACGGGCATGTCTTCGGCCCGGCTCTACACGGAGCTCGAGGGCGGATTTATCCGCGACCTGGACATCTCCGTGCCGGCTGCTGTTAGCGTGTTCCCGGAGGAGGTCTTTCAGGCGCCGCGGAGCTGGGCGGAGCGCGCCTTCCGCCACCTCCTCCACTTCAACGAGCTTCCCGAAGGTGGTCACTTTGCCGCTTGGGAACAGCCCACATTGTTCGTCCAGGAATTGCGGACGGGGCTCAGGTCGCTGCGTTGAGGCCCGGGGACGCGCCGACTTGCCTCTCCGCGTCCCCAAATCCCCACACTGAGCGCAGGGACGGCCAGCGCTCCACCTCTGTCTCGCGCACCGCGCGAGCGTCCACCGGAAGGAGAACAGCCATGACCGACCGAAATGCAATCCGAGAGCAGATGGAAGTGATCGGCGCCGACGGCGTCCATGTCGGCACGGTCGACCGGGTCGACGGCAGCCGGATCAAGCTGACCAAGACTGATTCGGGCGTCCAGCTGGATGGTGCCGAGGGCGTTCATTCCGGGCACCACCACTATCTCTCGCTCGGCCTTGTCGCCGGGATCGAAGGCGCCCAAGTCCGCCTCAGCGCGACCGGCGCCAATGCCGTGACGTTCGAGGAAGAAGAGGCGGACCTGTAAGGGCCAGCCATTTAGTTCCGACGTTTTCACGAACCCGGCCGCCAAGCTCCGTCCCCCGAGCAAATCCCGCGGCCGGCGCCTCCTCGCTCTTCCCGTGGCGAGGGGGTGCCGCAGTCTCGCGAGAATAAAACCTTTATTTCTCAGTCATTAACAACAGCTAACAGCGCCTAACGGGCATAATCTCAGCCGGCGGTGCAGATGATTTCCGGCACGCAAGTGCGACCATCCAGACCAAATACGCCAAGGAGAATTGAAATGCTCATCGAGACCAAAGAAGCCGGCGAGGCGGTGGAGACCTGCGAAACCCGCGCCGCCATCCGTCCCTTCCTCTATCGCGCTACCGACGAAGAGCTCGAGGATCTGCGCCGACGGATCCTTGCGACCCGCTTTCCCGAGCGGGAGACAGTCGCCGACCAGACCCAGGGCGTCCAGCTGGCAACCGTCCAGGCGCTCGCGCGCTACTGGGCGACCGACTATGACTGGCGCAAGGTTGAGGCCCGGCTCAATGCCCTGCCCAATTTCATCACCGAGATTGACGGGCTCGACATCCACTTCGTCCACGTCCGCTCGCGCCACGAAAATGCGCTACCGGTTGTCATCACCCATGGCTGGCCGGGATCGGTAGTCGAGCAACTGAAGATCATCGGCCCCCTCACGGATCCGACCGCTTATGGCGGCTCCGCCGAGGACGCGTTCCACGTCGTGATCCCATCCATGCCGGGCTACGGCTTTTCCGGCCGGCCCGCGGTCATCGGCTGGGATCCGCCGCAGATCGCCCGCGCCTTTACCGAGCTGATGAAGCGCCTCGGCTACACCAGATACGTGGCGCAGGGCGGCGATTGGGGCGCAGTCGTCACGGACATGATGGGCGTGCAGGCCGCGCCGGAATTGCTCGGCATCCACGTCAACATGGCGGGCGTGATTCCGCGCGATATCGACGCGGCCTTGCTCACCGGCGGCGCGCTGCCGACAGATCTCTCGGACGAGGAAAAGCGCTGCTGCGAGCAGCTGTCCTTCGTCTACAAGAAGGGCATCGGCTACGGGTTCCAGCTCGGGTTGCGTCCGCAGTCGATGGCCGCTCTGGCGGATTCGCCCGTCGGCCTCGCGACCTACCTGCTCGACCATGACGCGCGCAGCCTGATGCACATCTCGGCCCTCTTCGTCGACGGCACCCCCTATGGCGCCATCACGCGGGACGACATCCTCGACAACATCACGCTCACCTGGCTGACCAACACCGGGGTCTCCTCGGGCCGGCTCTACTGGGAGAACAAGGACTCGTTCTTCGCGGTCAAGGGCGTGACCATCCCGACGGCGGTCAGCGTCTTCCCCGAGGAACTCTACGAAGCGCCGGAGACCTGGGCACAGCAGGCCTATCCCAGGCTCATCCACTACAACCGGCTCCCCGAAGGCGGCCATTTCGCGGCCTGGGAACAACCCGAATTCCTCACGCAGGAGATGCGGGACGGGTTCAGGTCCCTGCGCTGACCGAAGTCACGAACCCGGCCGCCACGCTCCGCCCCCCGAGCAAATCCGGCGGCCGGCCGGCGCCTCCTCGCTCCTCCCCGCGGCGAGGGGGCGCCGATTCCCCCGAAAATCCCGACACCAGGAGAATGACGATGTCCCGTCCAACTCTCGAAAACAGGATTTTGCCGGCGCCAAAGACGCCGAACTCCGATCCCGCGATTCCCGAGGCCTTCATGCTCGGTGCCGGCATCGGGCCGCTCGCGGACGGCAGCGCGATCCGGTCGTTTCGCGTGAACGCTACCGAAGCGAAGCTCGACGATTTGCGCCGCCTTCCGGTCGCTGCGCTGAACAGGAGAGAAATCATGCTGCGACCACGTTCGACGATCTGCTTCTTTGCCCTCGCGCTGACCGGGGCGCTCGCCCTGTTCCCCACAGCCGGCGGCGGAGCTTCCGCCGCGACGCACATGACGACGACGCGACCAGCTGTCGACGAGTCGATCCGCCCATTCCGCGTCCGCGTCTCCCAGGCTGCCATTGACGACATGCGGCGCCGGCTGCGGGCGACGCGCTGGCCCGACCGAGAGACCGTCACCGATCGCTCGCAGGGAGTTCAGCTGGCTCGTTTACAGGCGCTCGTCCGTTACTGGGGCGGCGGCTATGACTGGCGCAGGGCGGAGGCGCGGCTGAACGCACTGCCGCAATTCACGACCACCATCGACGGGGTCGAGATACACTTCATCCACGTCCGGTCCCGACACCCGAACGCAATGCCGCTCCTCATCCTGCACGGCTGGCCGGGATCCCTCTTCGAGCAACTCAAGCTGATCGCCCCGCTCACCGATCCCACGGCACATGGCGGCCGCGCGGAGGATGCCTTCGACGTCGTGATCCCGTCGCTGCCGGGCTACGGCTTCTCCAGCCATCCCGCCGAGACGGGTTGGGGCCCCGAACGCATGGCCCGCGCCTCGGACGTGCTCATGAAGCGGCTCGGTTACAGGCGCTATGTCGCGCAGGGAGGCGACTGGGGATCGGTCATCGCGGAGGCGATGGGCCGCCAAGCGCCGGCAGGGCTGCTCGGCATCCACGTCAACCTCCCGGCTGCAGTGCCGCCCGACGTCGCGCCCGCTTTGGTAAGTGGCGTCGCGCCAGCAGGCCTCAGCGAACGGGAACACGCGGTGTTCGAGGCGCTCGGCGGGTTCTTGCGGCAGGGAAATCTGGCTTATGTGGCGATGATGACCGCCCGGCCCCAGGCGGTCAGCTACGGCATGACCGACTCTCCAGCCGGCATGGCCGCATTCATGCTCGTCCACCCAGGCTTCGCTCATTGGTCGTTCGGCGACGATCCCCGCCAGTCCCCGGACGTGGACGACGTGCTCGACAATTTCTCGCTCTATTGGCTCACCGGCAGCGCGGCATCGTCAGCTCGCCTCTACTGGGAGAACGGCGGGCGAAGCGCGACCAGCAGCGCAGCGCACAGGACAAGCGAGATCGCGATCCCGGTCGCCGTTACGGTCTTTCCGGAGGAGGTATATCGCGCCCCGGAAAGCTGGGCGCGGCGCGCCTTTCCGAACCTGCTCTATTTCCGCGAAGCTGAGCAAGGCGGCCATTTCGCCGCCTGGGAGCAGCCCGCTTTGTTCGCCCGCGAGCTGCGGGCCGCGTTCCGGACGTTACGCTGAAACCCAAGAAGAGCGACCGTCATGACCAGATGTAGCCTCATCTTCCTGACCGGGCTCGCGGCGACGCTGGCCGCCGTGGCGTCGGGCCAGGCCCCGCTGCCGCCGCGCGTGACGCGTACCGAACTTCAGCGGCACGATCTGGGCGTGCCGGGACGTGAGGCGATCCAGATGCGGATCGCTTTGGCCCCCGGTGTAACCTTTCCCGACCACAGGCATCCGGGCGAGGAGATGATCTACGTCCTCGAAGGCACGTTCGAATATCGGGTCGAGGGGCACTCGGTGACGGTAGAGGCCGGGGAGGTCCTGTTCATCCCGGCGGGCACTGTCCATTCGGCGCGCAATTCCGGCAGCGGTAACGCCGTCGAGCTCGCGACCTATATTGCCGAGAAAGGCCGGCCGCTACTTGAGCTCGCCGACCACATCCCTGAAGGAGAATGATGATGTCGAGTTATCGAAAGTCCGACGAGGCGCTCGCGGCGCTGACGCCCCAGCAATATCAGGTGACGCAGCGGGGCGGCACGGAGGCCCCCGGCACCGGCGCGCTTCTCGATAACAAGGAGCCGGGCATCTACGTCGACGTCGTCTCGGGCGAGCCGCTCTTTGCCTCGTCAGACAAATATGATTCCGGCTCGGGCTGGCCGAGCTTCACCAAGCCGATCGAGCCCGCTTACGTGAACGAATTGCGCGACACCGCGCATAGCCTATTCGGCACCGAGGTGCGCTCCACGCATGGCGACAGCCATCTTGGCCATGTGTTTCCGGATGGCCCGCAGGACCGTGGTGGCCTACGTTACTGCATCAACTCCGCCTCGCTCCGCTTCATCCACCGTGACGACATGGTGGCCGAGGGCTATGGCGAATATCTCGATCAGGTGGAGGACGTGGCATGACACAGGAACGCGCTGTTCTCGCCGGTGGCTGCTTCTGGGGAGTGCAGGATCTAATCCGCAAGTTGCCGGGCGTCGTCTCGACGCGGGTCGGCTATACCGGCGGCGACGTCCCCAACGCCACCTACCGCAACCATGGCAGTCATGCCGAGGCGATCGAGATCATCTACGATCCCGCCGCAACCAGCTTCCGCAAGCTGCTCGAGTTCTTCTTCCAGATCCACGATCCGACCACGCTCGATCATCAGGGCGGCGACATCGGTGCCAGCTATCGCTCGGCAATCTTCTACACGAGCGAGGATCAGAAAGTCGTCGCCGAGGACACGATCGCCGACGTCGAGGCGTCCGGACTCTGGCCAGGCAAGGTGGTGACCGAGGTCACGCCGGCGACCGACTTCTGGGAGGCCGAGCCCGAGCATCAGGATTATCTGGAGCGTCACCCGCACGGCTACACCTGTCATTTCGTTCGACCCGGATGGGTGCTGCCAGTCCGCGCGGATGCCGCGGTCTGATCAGGCGATCGACGCGCCGGCGCATCGGGTGATGATTGATGCGTGGCCGTCTATCTCGCATGCCGCTTTCCAGCCACAACGTACGGTCATCACTCGCGCGGGGATTACTATCTTCTTGCCTTTGAGGACACTTTTCCGCCGCGGGAGAAAGCCGGCCAGAAATCGGTCACCTGGCGCGGACAAATGGTCTCTTGGCCATGACTAGGACGGCGCGGTCCTGCAAAGCCTCGGAAATGCGGGGATAATTCCGGCTAACTCCAGATTAATAAAATCGAGTAATATCAGTGAGTTATAGTGGCGCGCCCGGCAGGATTCGAACCTGCGACCCCAAGCTTAGAAGTTTAGTCAGGGCCGATTTCAGGGCATTTCAGAAAGTGCCATTTCCTTTGAAATCAATTGCATAGCGTTCCACGCGATTCCATGAAATTCCGGCGCTTGTTACCTATGTGTTACCTAGCGCGCCTTTAGGTAACATTCCAATTTCCGCGAAAACGCTCCAGCTTCGTCGAAGGGTCAGTGCCGCCGCGGCGGCTTCGAGAGGAGAGGTCGCCTGCTTGGCGGGTGCGGCCACGGGTCCGTTTGGGCCTGCGGTCGGATCACGTCCGAGCACAGGAGCGGCGCATGTTAACGGATTCCAGAGTCGCGGGCTTCAAACCGCCGCCGAATGGCCAGCAGGAATATCCTGACGGAAAGGTGACTGGGCTTCGCCTGCGCGTCGGCGCGGGCGGCACGAAGGCCTGGATATTTCGAGCCCGGACCGGCGACCGCACCGTGAACAAGAAGCTCGGCAGCTACCCCGGCATGAACCTTACGGAGGCGCGGGCTGCGGCGCTGAAGCTGATCGCGGCAATCGCCAGGGGCGGCAGTGCAGAGGCGGCCGAACGGACCTTCGGCGCCGTCGCGCAGCACTGGATCGAAAAGGTGGCTCAGCCGCGGAATGACAGTTGGCGGCTTCAAGAGAGGCGGCTCGAGATGCACGTCTTCCCGGCATGGCGCGACCGAAGGATCGCCGACATCCGCCGCGCAGATGTCCGCGACCTTGTCGAAGGGTTGGAAGGAGTTGTTCTTCCCAACCACGTGTTGACCCTCGTCAAAACGATCTTCCGCTTCGCCGTGAGCCGCGACTGGATCGATTTCTCGCCGGCCGAGGGCGTCAGTAAGCCGAACGTCGAACGCGAGCGTGATCGGGTCCTGACCATGAGGGAAATGGCGCAGATCTGGAAAGCGGCGGAGCTCCTTGGCTATCCGTTCGGTCCCTATGTCCGCCTTCTGGCTTTGACGGCTCAGCGTCGCACCGAGGTCGCCGGCATGCGATGGGACGATCTCGATCTGGACGGGGCCATGTGGATCATTCCGGCTGCCTCGACCAAAAGCGAGCGCAAGCATTTCGTCCCTCTTTCCCCGGCTGCGGTGGATATCCTGAGGGCGCTGCCGCGTCTGGGCATCCACGTTTTCACCACGGATGGGCGAACCCACATGACAAATTACGCGAAGTTGAAGGCGCGGCTTGACGCCTTTATCGCGGCATCAGGCGCGACGGTGGACGCCTGGCGGCTTCACGATCTCCGACGCAGTGGGGCTACGCACATGGTTCGCCTCGGCGTCCGGGAGGAAGTTGTCGGCCGAGTGCTGAACCATGCGGTCAAGGGTCTCACTGCCAGAGTCTATGCACTCCATACCTATGGGCCAGAGAAGCGCCACGCGCTGGATGCCTGGGCGGAGGAGATCGTGCGCGCGACGGCCGTGTCTGCTGTGCAGAACGCGATGACAGCGGAAGCCGCTGACGAACCTACCGCACCCGATGGGAGTCGGCTCGAGGCCGGCGCGGCTCATCGTATTAGGCAGATTGGTTGACCGTAGCGAAGTGACCGACTTTGGCCGTTTGCGTCAAGCCGCTTCCATGCTGCGGAACAGGTCGGCCCACAGATCGAATGACAGGTGTAGGTCGCTAGGCCAGTAGGGTCGTTAGGGCGCTCACCGGTACCCTGGCCTTGCCGGGGGCAAAGCGCGACGGGTGCGCATAGTCGGGTCGGATGGGCGTTGAAACCGCGTGATAGCCGCCCTTTTCATTCGGCCAGTGGAACACCGCCTGCGGGCCATCGTCCCGCGTTTTCACCATGATCGGGTACAAAACATCGAAATTGGGGACAGCAGGGAACTTGTTGCCGTCGGCCAATAGGGCGCTCGGAAGCCACGCAATGATGCCCTCATCGAGCAGGGCGAGCTGCCCGGTCGAATGGACCTTGGCAGGTAGCTTTGCGTAGAACAGGTGCATTCCTTTGTAGCGCACCTCGCCATCGTCTGTTTCAGGCCAGAAGGCGACACCGCGATATTTCAGCGACCGCGGTGCGACGGCGCGACCCAGCTCTTCAAGCAGCTCGCGGAGAGCGGATGCATCGGGAAGCTCGTCAGGCTCGATTTTGCCGCCAACGAAATTCCACATGTCGACAAATGGCGGCTTGGTGCGCTTTAACATCAGTAGCTCGCCCTCCGCATTCTCGCACGCGATCAACGTAAACGGAATAGACACCTCGGCATCCGACAGCGCGGTGCGCCAATCCGGCAGGTCTCTGCGTGTCGTCATGGCCGCCAATTTTCACGGAAGGAACAGCGCGCCATTGCACGGTAGCCGATTGAACCAAGCCATTCCGGTTGGTCGAAATGAAGCGGTCGATCGCGCGCCCACGCCGAGAAACTTGCGAGACCAGCCCTAACACAAGCCTCAGCCAGCAGGCGCCCCGGGCATGAATGCCGGCCGAACCCGAAGGTCAGCGGAGAGTTGTCGCTGCCCCAGATTGCTTCGCGCGCAGCGGCCCCGATGCATGCGACCACGCGCGTACCCCCGCCAATCTCAACGCCGTCGATTTCAAGCGGTTCGCGTGACGTTCGCGCGATATATTGAAACGGCGCTTCACGATGGAAACGAAACGACTCCTGGCGGCCCACGACGCGCGGATTGTTGGCAAATCGCGCATGCACTTCGGTCGCCAGTGCCGCCGAACTCGGATGAACGCCATCGCCGAGTAGGTTGATAACCAGATCAGTGAGGGCAGTTCCGTCCAACCGGTCACCCGCCGCCTCGCCAACCAAAAGCTTAAGGCGGAAATCAGCTCGCTCTGTTACCTGCGATCGCAGACGGATCAACGCGGCCTCGATTGGCAGCAGCGCCTCCGTCGATGGGCTGACCAAACCCGGAACGCTGCACACCAGTCCGACAATCCCGTGCCAGTCATCCTGAAAGTCGTGCGGGACGCCAAAGGCGCGGCACATGAAACGCCAGGCAAACGGCTCTGCGAAATGCGCAACTAGGTCGAGCTCCCGCCCGTCACGGGGTAACGTGAATGCAATCTCCGGGTCGGCGGAACAGCTGACCTGTGCTAACGCCGCAGCCGCCCTGCGCCGTCGATCGGTGTGCTCGACGCCGTCGCGGTACATCATCCAGTTCGAGAAAAACTCCGCGAGCGCTGGGACGCCGGCGCGTTGGAGGCGTACTATGAGATCAGTCCGCTCGGACGACAATGACGCGGACGACAGGATTTGTTTGCACGCGGCCGAGGTGAAGAACCAATATTCGTCCTTGTCCGCACGTCTTCCCGCCGGCGCTTGCTCGGCATAGACATCGTAACGGTGAGCAAGGATGTTCGCCGCGGAGAAGTCGCAGCTCATAGAGGTAGCTCTGCTTGCTCAAATCCGGGTGCGCGCGTGTGTGCCACGGTAGGCTCCAATGATCCGTCGTCGCCAAGCACATAGGCGAGTGTGTGTGGCGCCCAATGGGCGCCCGCTTCGCGAGCAATTCTCAATCCGATCTCTGCATGATCGGGTTGAAAGCAGAAGAGAAACGCGACGTGGCTCGTGTTGATGACGGCGCCGGCATAACGGCCGATGATGCTCTCCAATCGCGCTAGCTGGCTGGTCAGATAGGGCAATCGCGGGACACGAGGATAATGTTGGTAAATCGCCAGAGAATGCCCGCCTTCCCAGACATATCGAAGTTCTTCGGGAAAGACGTACTTGGGCGCAGCGGGCGATTGCGGGCCAACGGCCGGCGTATTCAGACCATTGTCGGGGTCGAGAAAGACAAGGCCCGGCCGCGATGCCAGGGTCAGAAATTGGGCCAGACTGTCGACGCGGCTTTGCGCCTGTCGGTGCCACTCATCGAAGCAAAACGCGGCGCCTGGAAGAAATCCATGCTGCTCGACGGCATGAAGGGACCGTCGGTTGGCGTCGAGTTCGCACTTCAGCACATCGAAGATCGGCGGGTTGAAATGTCGCCAGAGGTTCGGCTTCGCGAGGTATTTGGTGCGGCTTCCATCCGACGATCCGTCATTCGGGGTCTTGGTCCAATGCACGAAGAGGTCGATGCCATCGCTCACGGCGAAAGCCTGGAGAATCCCGTATTTGATGAAGTCGGTCTGGTCGCCGAAATACTGATCCTTCACGCTGGGCGCGCTCCATTTCTGCCTTTGCGTATCACGGTGGCCGCAGTTTCCGGTCCCGTGCTGACAATCGTGACAGGGGTGTTTGTAGCCGCTTCGAGCTCATCGATAAATCGCCTTACCGGCGCAGTCAGCGCGTGCTCCGCGGTGGCATTCCGAACGCTGCAGTCCAGATAGTCGGCAAAGGTGAGGGCGATGTCGGTGGCGCTGTTGAGCCTTGCCGCTCGAATGACCATCCCGAGGTCAAATTCGGCGACGCGCCGGAGGCGCCCGGTGACCGTTGTGTATTCACGGATCGGCGTCGCATAGCCGGACCTTGCCGTAACATCGTCCCAGCTGATTTCGGCGGGCAATGGCCCCGAGGTGCCGGCGACGCGGATGGGGTATGTTCTGACGACCAGGACAACGCGCTCGACATCGAGCGGTCCAACTCCCGCCTCGCCGCAAATGGAACTGGCCGTCGTCTCTCGGCTCGTGACATACGGAAAGGGGCCATGGTGGAGGCTAAGGCCGGCGCCCTGCGTGCCCTCCAAAAGAATATTTTTCCCGTCGCGAAGCGCGCTGTGCAACGCATCCGCCACATCCCCAACATAGCGGGAAAGTTCCGGGACATCGCGCGCCAGGAGGATATCGGAAGCGCGGAGAACCTTGGTCGCCACGGCTGCGCCGACCCCCTTTCCGGTGGAGCCGATTCGGTGCACGAGTTCAACCTCATCGTCGAGATGGGACCGCGTGATGACGACCGCGGTGGGATCGATCCTCAATCGCGAAGGCGATATCTGATTCTCCGAAATCTCCCGAAGTAATATGTCGGGATCGAGAATACTTCCGGCGCCCAGGTATAGTGCTGCGTCGGGATTTACCACGGCGCACGGGAGGTGCCGCAACACGATCGTCCTTCCGCCGTCGACGACCGTATGCCCGGCATTCGGGCCCCCGGTCCGGACGGCATGCTGGAAATCTGACGCCAGCCAAGCGGCGATCTTTCCCTTTCCCTCGCTGCCGAACTGCCCACCGGCGACAATCGTCGCTGGCATCACAACTCTCCCGCCGCAACGCGCCGCCACAGGTCTCGAGCAGCATTGGCTTCAACCTCCGCGATCGGCCATGTCTCGCGCCATGCCGCGAGCGACAACAAGCTTGAGTAAGAAGGCAGGCTATCGCGATAGGCGAAAGCCATCAGCAGATCTGCGGCGACATCGAGCGTCGAGGTGTTGATCACGACATAGTCGGCGACTTCCAAAAGGCTCGGAATTTCACGTTCCACCTCGTGCTCGTCGCGTTCGCGCAAGCAACTCCCCGGCTCCCGTTCCTCGAAGCGGGCGCGCCGCGTATCATAGGGAGCCTTAACGCCGACAAGATGGGCTCGCGGTCCGTACGCCGCTTTGATCCGTGTCCAATGGGTAAAGGGCCGAATAGCATCGATGACCGTGGTCTGGTTTGGATGGATCAGCTTTTGCAATTCTGTGAAGAACAAGTTGGCGCCCTCTTCCGAAGAAAGGGTGAGGCCCTTGTCTTGGAGGTTTTGCAGGCTGTCTGAACCTCCGAGAAGTTGAACGATATCGCGCGTTCGAACCCAGTGTACGCCATATCGCTCTTGAAGGTGCTTCGCGAGGGTGGTCTTGCCTGCGGCAGGATACCCCGCAAGCGATATGATTTGTGCCATCTCCGCCCTCCCCGAGTCTGCATTCGAGCTTCTTCAATTTTGATCTTGGGCGCGCCGGGCAGATGTTACAATTGCCAGTAACGCCGCAGTGATGTCTATCGCCTACTGCTCAGCGGTTTCCAAAAGCACGCGGGCTGTGAACAGCGATCAGCCGGTGGGACAGCAATTCGACGACAGCAACGACTATCGTGTTCGATATTTTCTCGAACGACGGTCCGGTCCGATCGGTGCTGCGCTTGCCACGTCGATTACCCTGTCAAACGACGTATGACCCACCTATCTCTGAGACATGCGAAGCGGCGACATACCCTTCAAGTTCGATCTGACTGATCTCATGGCGCGTGCCCGGCGCCAAATATCCGGGCGCGTCGGCAACATCACGCTGAGCCTCCCCTTTGTCAGTATCGAGGTCAGCCCGAAAGATCGCGAGCGCCGAGTGGCGCGCGAGATCGTGCTCCGATTGCGCGATCGGCGCGTGCTCTCCGCCTGGGAGTGCTGCGATAACTGCATCGACAATGCGCTCGCCTCGCTGCGCGAGGTCCGGCAGCTCATCGTCGACAAGGAAGTCGAGCTCGCTGACTTGCAGGACGGGCCACTGTTCCTGCTGCTCGACGCGATGGGCGTCGGCATCCGTCAGTTCATGACGTTCGAGGAGTTCCTGCGGCGCGATGAGTCAGCAGCACCCCATCCTCGGTTCGGCGAGTTCCATCGCCCCGGCGACATCCGCCAGGCCTATTTCGACGGGCTCGAGATATTGCGCGGACATCTCAGTCGCTGCTTGGGCCAGATCGCGCGCATTGCCGGCATGCCTCTTCCCGACGAAGGGGCCATCGCGCATTATCAGGGGCCTTGGCAGCTTGAGGCCTATTCCGAGCCTATGGCACTTCCCGCGCCAGTCGAAACGGCATTGGATGGCAGGCCCAACGACGCTTCCGAATAGACCGATCGCGCGTTTGAAACCGGCTCCGCCCGCCCGCCTTAAGGATCACCAGCGATTCAGTGTTAAGCACTGTACGGCGTCAGTGCGGAAGGTCGACTGTCGTCAGTCGAGGCCGAGTGGATCACACCGCTTCATGCCCGCGTGAACGACCGGGCTTCGCAACCAAGACTCCACGTCCGACTCCCGCCAACCGATGCAGCGCTCGGAAAGCCTGAGCGGCTTAGGGAAGGTGCGTGCCTGTATCTTCCGATAGACAGTCGACCGGCTCAGGCCAGTTCGCTCGATCACGCTTGGGAGGCGCAGGATTCGGTCTGGGCGATTGGTAGACATGATCTCTCCTGACTGGTTGGGCATCGTCTCGGATTGAGCTGAGCCAGCCTGCGCCGCGCCGCAAGATGCGCGGGCGCAGGCAGCATCCAGCAGGACATCGATGCCGCTAAAAGGCACGGTGGCGATCGATTGGGGAACGGCGGGAACGGCACATGCGGGAGCGTGTCGCCGCCGGATTGGGGCGTGATCGACCTTTGGGTGAGAGGAAAGTGGACCGGGGACCGGTGAGCGACGGGTGCGGAGAGGCCGCACCGGCTCTAATCCGGAGAAACGCCATGATCAGGCACATCCCTCTCAAGAAACTACGGCCCTCGCCGCGCAACGTCCGTCGGGCCATCGATGAGCAGGCCGACCTTCAGCTGAAGGCCGACATCGAGGCGCGAGGCCTCCTCCAGAATCTCGTCGTCGCGCCGACGCGCAAGCCGCGCAACAGCTTCACCGTGGAAGCGGGCGGGCGCCGGCTTCGCGCGCTCAAGGCGCTTGCCGACGAGGGCAAGCTCGACGCGACGCATGAGGTCGCCTGCCTCGTCATCGACGGCGGCGCGGCGGTGGCCCAGGAGGCCGGCCTCGCCGAGAACTTTCAGCGCCTCTCGATGAACCCAGCCGACGAATGCCTCGCCTTCGGCCAGTTGATCGAGCAGGGCGCGGACGTAGAAGGGATCGCCCGGCGGTTCGGGCTGACCGTCCGCTTCGTGGAGGGGCGGCTTCGGCTCTCGGCGCTGGCCCCGGCCGTGTTCGAGGCGCTCGGCGCCGGCGAGATCACGCTCGATGTCGCCAAGGCCTATGCGGCGACACCGGACCGCGACCGGCAGGCCTGGGTGTTCGATCAGATTGGCCGCGGCTATTCCGGGGCGCATCCCGACAGCATCCGCCGGATGATGACCCAGGCGACCGTCAGCGCGACCGACCGGCGCGCCCGGTTCGTCGGCGAGGAAGCCTATGTCGCGGCCGGTGGCCGGATTGAGCGGGATCTGTTCTCGGAAGACCAATCGACGCGCTGGCTGGACGTGCCCCTACTGGAGCGGCTCGCGGCCGAGAAACTGGAGGCACTGGCGACGGACGCCGCGACCGAGAACGGCCTCGCATGGGTGCGCCCGACGCTCGACAACTGGATCGGGCACGGTCATTTGTCGGGCCTTCATCACGTGCCGGTCGAGATCGCCCCGCTCAGCGAGGAGGAAGAGGCACGGGTCGAGACGCTGGAGGCCGAGATCGAGACGCTGGCCGTCACCGTCGACGACGAGTCGGTTACCGATGAGGAGCGCGAAGCTGCCGAAGCGGAGATTGAGTCCCGCAACGACGCCATCCGCGCGATCGTCGACAAGCCGCCTTTGGTCGATCAGGAGGCGCGCGCCGCTGCGGGCACATTTCTTCTGCTTGGCGATAATGGCCAGCCGCGCCTGCACACTTCCTTTTATCAGGAGCAGGCACCGGACGAGCACGAGGAAGATGAGGCCGACCCGGGCCGGCCTCCGCTGCAGGTCAATGGAGGCGCTGATGGCGGACAGGCTGCCGCCACTCCGGCGAAGCCCGCGCTGTCGCAGCGTCTGAAGGAGGAGCTGTCGATGCAGCGCCGCGACATCCTCGCCGCCAATGTCGCCGCTGCGCCGGACTTGGCGCTCGATCTTGCCGTCTTCCTGATGGTCGATCCCATCGACGGATATGTGTCGGAGCGCAGCGGCTCCTCTCTGTTCGCTCGCCACCCGACCGACCCGGTGCTCGACTTCAGGATGCCGGAGGCGCCCGCGACGATCGCGCTGGTGCGCATGGCCGAGGCACTGGACCGAAGCTGGGCCGCGTATGACACACGCGCCGAGCGGTTCGACGCGTTCCGCGCGCTGGGCGACGAGGTGCGGGCGGCATGGCTCGCGCATGCGGTCTCGCGCACGCTCGAGGCCAGCCTGGGCGGAGGCGACACGGGCGGATGCGAGTTCCACGACCATCTCGCGCAGCTCCTCGCCATCGACGTCGCCCAATGGTGGCGGCCGCGCGGCGTCACTTGGTTCGACCGGGTGCCGAAGGCGCTCGCGCTGGAGGCACTGACCGAGATCGGCGGCCCTGCCTTCGCGGCGCGCTACGCCAAGGCGAAGAAGGCTGAACTCTCCGAGACCTGCGAGCGCATCTTCGCCGGCGAGTTCGTCGGCGAGGTCGAGGTCAAGCAGGCGGCGCTCGCCTGGCTTCCGGAAGCCATGCGGTTCGCATTGCCGGTCATCGAGGACGCGGCGCCGCAGGCGGATGATCCCGAGACGCCGCCCTGGGAAGAGGAGCCCGGCGAGGAGAGCGGAGGGAGCGTCGTGGACGAGCGGATCGAGGAAGCGGCCTGAAGCCTCTTCCGTCCTGGCGGGCGGTCCTCAGTGGCCGCCCGCTTCTTCCCCTCGGCCCCGGCCCGGGGGCGGCGAACGGGACTTGATGTCCACGAACCGGACCTAGTCAGAACTGGCCAGAGGCGCTGTCCAAAGGGTCATGCGGGCAGCGACCTACTATCCGACGCAATCGACCCCGACCAACGTGCCTAGCCGAGGGCCTCACTGAGCAGCCGGCCAGCACCCGTCCGGACGGACGGCCGACGCCTCACAGGAGATTGGCGACCATGGCGCACCGGTCGGAACGGATTGCCTCCCGGTTTCCCCGCCGTCCCCAACCGGTGCCGAGTCGTCTATCGGAGAACGACCATGGTGAACGATCGTCAGCCCATCGATGCCGACCGGATCGAGCGCGCCGCGCGTTGCCTCACCGCGCGCGAGCGCCAGGTGCTGGTGCTGAGCGCGTCCGAGAATCTCGGTCTTGAGACGGTGGCCGACCGGCTGGGTTTGAGCCTTTCCGAGGCGCAGAGGCTGCTCGCCGATGCCCTCTGCAAGCTCGACCGCGCGCTCGAGCGCCAGGAGGGGCCATGGTGGCGGTTCTGGTGACCAGATTCGCCGGTCTCGCGGGCGTCGCGAGCCGCGCCGCCGCTATCGCTTGAATATGTCCATGAAGCTGATCGTGCCGCTGAACAGGGCGTGGGCGACCAGCTGCGATCGGCTCACGGCGTCGTAGTTGGCGCGGGCCTGCTTCACATATTGATGCACGGTTTGCGGGCTGATCCCGAGGATCGTTGCGATCTCGCAGTCCGACTTTCCGCGAGCGACCCAGATAAGGCAGTCGCGCTCCCGATCGGAGAAGCGAGCGGGATCACTCAGCTTATGGTGCTCGCGCTTCACCAAACGCCGGGCGGCCTCGAAGGCGAAGGCTCCGACCAGCTGCGCCGTTGCCAGATTCTCAGCTTGCAAAGGCCGGCTCCGAACGGTCGCAAAGGAGCAGGAGCCGTTGACTTCGCCGGGCACGTGTGCCGGCACGGTGAAGCCATTGGCGACGCCCTGTTTTGCAGCAGCCTCGAGGATGCGGTGGTCCTGGCGAGTGAGCGGGATCATCCTCGACAGCTGCGACCACGCGAACCCGACCGCGGTCGTCTGGCAGGCCCGATGGACCGGATCCGTCCGCCCGAGCTGCTGGCGGTCGTAGTAACGCTCCCATTCCTCGGGATAGTTATGGATGCGGATCGCCGGCTCGGAAGAGCTGCGCAGGTCCACATGATGGCTGAGCGCGAAATGGGTGAAGCCCAGCTCCCTGGTAATTTCCGCAAGGACCGATTTCAACTCAGCCTCGGTGCCGACTGCATTCACGTCATCAACGAATGCACTAACTCGCTCGAACATGCCGAACCGCTGCGTTCCGCACGGTCACGAGAGGCGTCCCAAGCGCGCCGGGTCCACGTGCCGCCCTCATAAGGCCACGTCCCGGGATCTCACTCCGCAACGTGGCCGCCAGTGGCCGCGTCCGCACTCGCCGACCAGTCGGCGAGGTTGTCCACGATGCCATTATGGCAGGAGATGGTGTGGTCGCGCAATTCCCCCAATTGGGGGAATGGCTTAGCAATCTAAATCATGACAGCAGAGGGGAGGGAGCTTCCGCACCGCGGCTCGGCAGGAGCCGGTCAGATTGTGGAGACTCCCGATGAAACATGCAGTCAGCCGGCTATCTCCGGCGGATACGATCACGGCCGCGATCGTGGAGCGGCTCGAGGCGGGGACGCGACCGTGGGTCCAGCCGTGGAGCGGCGCGTCCGTCTCGCGACCGTTGCGCGCCTGCGGCACCCCTTATCAGGGCATCAACGTCCTGTGGCTCTGGATGGCGGCCGAAGCCGCCGGCCATGCTTCGCCGTTCTGGATGACCTATCGCCAGTCGCAAGTGCTTGGAGGCCAGGTGCGCAAGGGCGAACGCGGAACCGTCGCCATATTCTACCGGGCCTACAGGCAGGAGGAGACGGGCGAGGCCGAGGAAGCCGAGGAACGACGGACGCGGCGCGTCTTGAAGAGCTTCACGGTGTTCAACGCCTGCCAGATTGATGGGCTGCCCGGCAGGTTCTTTCCGGAGCCGCGACCGCTCCCGCCACCGACCGAGCGAGATCATGACCTCGACCGCTTCTTTGCAGCGGTCCCGGCGAGCATTCGCCATTGCGGAGCGGAGGCCTTGTACTCTCCGGCGCTAGACCAGGTGACCATGCCCGAGCCCGGCCTGTTCAGAGACCTGGACCACTATCGTGCGACGCTCGCGCACGAGCTGTCGCACTGGACCGGCCACGACAGCCGGCTCGCGCGCCAGATGGCCGGCCGGTTCGGCAGTGAGGCTTACGCGATGGAGGAGCTGGTGGCAGAGCTTTCCTCAGCGATTCTCGGTGCCGAGCTTGGACTGCCGGTGGATCATCTCGACAATCACGCCAGCTACCTAGCTTCGTGGCTCAAGGTGCTGAAGTCCGACAGCAGGGCCATCCTCACGGTTGCGGCCAAGGCCGAGGAGGCTGCATCGCTGCTCCTGCGGCTCGGACGGCGAGAGGTCTCCATCAGCTCCACTGACGATACCCTCGCCGAGCGTCCCGAGGCCATCGCGGCCTGAGCGCGAGCGATTCGGGACGAGGTCGGCGGCAGAGAGTGCAGTCGCGCTGCTCCCGGGGTGGCCGGGTCCGGCGCGGGAGAGGCCCTGCCCCGGCGGCGGTGGACCGCAACCCGCTTCGCCCGCGGCCCGTGTTGGCATGCCGCTTCGCAGGCACGCCTGCCCGCGCCAGCCGCGGCTTCGGGGTTTCCCGCCGCTCTCGCGGCGGTGCGGTCCGCCGCCTCGTGCCGGGGCTTCGGGCTCCCGGCGCCGATCCCCGGCGCGCTTTCAGGAGAGCCTGCCATGCACACCACCCTTGCCGCCCAGCTCGCCGCACTTGAGCTCGGCCACCTCAACATCGCCGCGCTCGATCGGACGCCTTGCACCGACCCCGTCGATGCCGAGGCCGCTGAGCAGACGCTCGTCGCGGTCTGGTCCGACCTGTTCGCGCTCTTCCCCGACACCGCCCTTGAGAACGATGCCGAGGAGCTCGGCTGGGCCTTCGTGAACCTCTTCCACCGGGCGGCGCTGAAGCGATCCGGCCAGATCGACCGCGCGACCGACGAGATCAGATGCCTCATCGCGTCCGGAGACGGATCAGAGGTGCACACCTCCCAGCTCGAAAACGAGATCGCCCGTGCCCAGTCGGCCGAAGCTGCCATGCTGGCGCTAGAGAACCTCCGCGAGACCGCGGCTCGCCTCTACCTCAATGAAACCGGCCACTCCTGGCGTCCCGCAGGCGGCTCCCGGGCCAACCACGGCGCGACTCTGACCTCTGCCGTCGTCGACGGCCGGGACTTCCTGCGAGCGAGGGTCGAGAGCCGGCGCAAGGCGGTCACGCCGGAGGGCACCCCAGTGGTGTTTGCCGGCGGGCGCCTCTCGTTCCCGACCGACGAGCAGGCGAAAGCGTTCGCGGGCAACGTCTGGGACACGCTCGACAAGGTCCGCGAGCATGTCGCCGACCTTGTCTTGGTCCATGGCGGCGACACCAAGGGTGCCGACCGGCTCGCCGCTTCCTGGGCCGAGAGGCGCAAGGTGCCGCAGTTGACGTTCTCGCTGGACCGGCGGCTTGGACAGCGCGCCGGATTCAGGCGCAATGAGCAGATGCTCTCCCTCAATCCGCGCTACGTGGTCGCGTTCGCCGGCAACGGCGTCCTCGAGCGACTGGTCATCCAGGCGAAGGAGAAGGGCGTCTCCGTTGTCGATCGCCGTGGCCCGCTCGGCATGCACCCGAAGCACGCCGCCCGCATCGCCGCCATGGCTGCCTAGCCGCTTTCGCTGGACCGGCTCCGGCCGGTCCAGCTTCGGCTTTACCCGAGGTGGAGGCCCTCGACAGCTATCTGATCGAGAGGGGAGGTCGCGCCGGGGGATGTGACCAGCGGCTTGCATCCGCGCCGAGAAACGGGAACGACAGCTTCATGAAATCGGGTATCGATCATCTTCCGCAGGTTCAGCAGGACGAGCTCGCGCGCGTCACGCGGATACTGATGACCGAGTTCGAGGAGGTGACCGGGCGCGCGACGCAGCCCTGGCGCCGGAACGGGAAAATCTACAAGATCATCCTGTTCGGAAGCTACGCCCGCGACGATTGGGTCGATGAACCCGACAATGGTTACCAATCCGATTTCGACTTGCTGATCGTCGTCAGCCACCGGGATCTGACCGAGATCGCCGATTATTGGTACGTCGCCGAGGACAAGATCCTGCGCGATCAGGCGATCGGTCGCCCGGTCAACATCATCGTCCACTCGATTGACGAGGTGAACAGCGCGCTCAAGCGAGGAGAATATTTCTGGGTCGACATCGCGCGCGATGGCACCGCGCTCTACGAGTTGCCGCAGCATGAGCTGGCGACGCCCCAACCGCTCACGTCCGCAGATGCATATCGGATGGCGCAGGAGTACTTTGATAGGTGGTTGCCGAGCGTTGACGCCTTCGTTCGAGGCGCTGGTTACGCGATGGGCGACGGCGACCTGAACAAGGCCGCATTTGACCTTCACCAGGCGACTGAGCGGCTCTACATTTGCTTTCTGTTGGTGCGGACACTCTACTTCCCCCGCTCCCACAATATCAAATTCCTGCGCTCGCTTGCTGAGGCGAAAAACCCTAGGCTGGTCGATGCATGGCCGCGCGAGACGAAGCTCGACCGGCGCCGGTTCGAACTGCTGAAGCGGGCCTATGTCGAGGCCCGGTACTCCGCGAATTACGAGATCAGCCGCGACGATCTCGATGCCTTGACCGGCGGCGTTCGCCGGCTCCGCGATCTTATTGAGACCGTTTCGCGTGAGCGCCTGGAGGAGCTGCGGATCGCGGCAGGGTCCGCTGACGCGACCTAAGCGTGGCGGCGCGCAGGCGCGTTTTTCCCTTCTATCTCCGCCGGATTGCCGCGTTACCAGGCGCGCGCATGCCGGCTTGCATCTCCTTCCGGAAACGGAGACGACATCGTCATGCGTACCGATCTCGATCACCTGCCGCCCGCCAAGCAGCGCGAGCTCGAGCGCGTCGTGCAGATCCTTTTCGAGGAGTTCGACGAGGCGACGGCCATCGCCAATTCGGACTGGAAGAAGAAAGGCCGCATTCTGAAGGTCATCCTCTACGGCTCATACGCGCGCGGCGGCTGGATCGACGAGCCGCATACGGCCAAGGGCTATCAGTCCGATTTTGACCTGCTGATCATTGTCAGCGACGAGCGGCTCACTGATCGCGTCGAATATTGGGCGAAGGCCGAGGAGCGGCTGATCCGGGAGCTGGCAATCACCAAAACGCTGCGCACGCCCGTCAATTTCATCGTCCACAGCCTGCACGAGGTGAACGATGGGCTCGCCCATGGCCGCTACTTCTTCATGGACGTGAAGACTGAAGGCATCGCGCTGTACCAGAGCGACGACAGCGAGCTGCATACGCCCAAACCGAAGACGCCGAAGCAGGCGCTGGCGATGGCGAAAGAGTATTTCGAGGAGTGGCTGCCGAGCGGCTCGGACTTCTTCCACGGTTACCAAGATGCCGTCGCACGCGGTAGCTCGAAGAAGGCCGCCTTCGATCTGCATCAGGCGACAGAGCGACTATATCATTGCGTCTTGCTCGTCGTGACCTTCTACACACCGCACGTGCATAATCTCGCCTTCCTGCGCACCCAGGCTGAGCGCATCGACCGCCGACTGGTCCACGTCTGGCCTATCGATACCCGGCAGGAGCGGGCGCGTTTCGCCAAGCTCAAGGACGCCTATGTGAAGGCGCGCTACTCGAAGCACTACCGCATCAGCGAAGACGAGCTGGCTTGGCTCGGCGCCCGGGTCGAAGAGCTCGGGCAGGTCGTGCATGCCGTTTGCAGTGAGCGGATCGCGCAGCTCGAGGCCAAGGCTGGCTCGGCGGAGTAGCGTTGGGGCTGGGCTTGCGGAGGCGATAGAGCACTCCGCGATAGGGCTCTTGAGAACCTGATTGGTCTTCGCAAGCGTCCGGCGTTCCCGGCCGCTCGGACCGCACCCATCTCCTTCTTCAGCCCTCCTGGCGCGGCTGCGACGGCGCGCAACCCGCCGCCCTTCGGCCCGTGTTGCCCTGCGGGCTGCCCGCGCCGGCCTCGGGCCGGGGTTTCCCTGCGGCTTCGCCTCCGGTGCGCGCCGCCGCTTCGCCGCGCCTTTCTTCGGGCTGTCGACGGGGCGGTCCCGGCGGCAGGAACAGGAGACTTCTCATGACCAACATCGTTCTTCTCGTCGGCAATCTGGGCGCCGATCCCGAGCTCCGCTCGGCCAACAACGGCACCGACATCGCCATCTTCAACCTCGGCACCAGCCGTCCGAAGCGCGACAGCGAGGGCAAGACCTACAAGGATGCGAGCGGCTTCACCGCCAAGGACACCGAGTGGCACCGTGTCACCTGCTTCAACGGGCTCGGCCGGATCGTCGCGCAGCATGTCACCAAGGGCATGCTCGTCTCGGTCCGCGGACGGCTCCACTACACCAAGTGGACCGATCGGGAAGGCATCGAGCGCTACGGCTGCGAGGTCATCGCCGACGACGTGCAGTTCCTGAGCCGGCCGCGTCAGGCCGCCGGCGACGGCGCCGACAATCAGCCGGATGCCGACGAGGAAATCCCCTTCTGAGCCCTGCTCGGACGCCCCGGCGGCTACGGTCGCCGGGGCTATTCTTATGTCTGTGGAAAAAGAGTTGAGGGGGCGGGGGAGGGGCTTTTCTCGTGAGAGGCCCAGTGTGGCGGGCGCCGCACCGGCTATCAAGGATGCGCGGTCCCCCCAATTTGCTTCGCAAATCGGCTCCCCCACGCCCCGCTTCGCGGCGCCTTCGGCGTCCCTGACAGCCGCCGCGCCGCCCGCGCGACTGGCTTCGTCTTCGATTGGAAGACGATGCGAAGGAGGCGGCAATGAACATGATAACGACAATCGAGCGGCGGCGCGGTGACCAGCAGATGGACGCGATCCGGGCGGAGTTCGGAGCGGTTATTGCAGAGCGAATTCTGGAAGCTGAAGCCGCGGACTTTCTGTGGGAAGCACGCATTCGGGAGCGCTATCTGGGACAGCATTTCGACTTCATCTGCGACGACGAGGATGGGTCCCAGGACATCTCGCGGATCGCGTTTCTGAGCCTTTTCGATGGCGTTTGGTACGCTGGAATCGGCCTCGTGAATGGCGATGGCGCGGCGGTGGATCTGCTCTGGAAATGTCGGTTGGAGAGCTATTTCGAGGCCGAATCGGCGTTCATTCGCGCGCGTTGAAGCGCAGGATTAGGACCAGCGGGAGCGGCGCGATGGCGTCGCTTCCGCTTTCTTTTTGCTCGGTGCGCCAGGGGCCTTGGTTCCGGTTGGGCGTGAGGTGCTGGGATGTCTTGGGACGAATCTGGGTGGGAGGCAGAAAGGAGGCAGTGATGGCAAGATAAAGCGGATTTCAGCTCGTCGCAGAAATGCCGCTATGTAATTGTCTGCACATCGTTTTTTCGGGAGATGGTTTGTCTCTGCGCTTGGCCGGCGCAGAGACTGAGGGGACGTTTCGACGCACGAAACGGCAGAGTTCCGCCGTTCGTCCGAGAGACACTTTAGCCGCGCTTTCGGCTGGCGCATATCCTCGGCGATGACTGAGGACGAAAACAGATTCGAGCCGCGGCTCGGCCGCATGCGAAGCCAGAAGAGGCGCAAGGCCGGAACCCGCGCGCTGCAATCTCTGCTCATCGCTCGGATCGCACGCGGAGGCGGCGATGCGCGGCGGCTGGCCAAGCCCGCACCAGCGCGTGCCACTGGACGGTTCAACAGCCGGGGGCGCGGCGCCAAATTCTCGCAGGCGGCGCGCCATAGCTCCGGCTGGTCGCTCGACCCAGTATCGAAGATGCGTGTTCGAGCGCGCCGTGTGATGGTGAAAGCGCGGGTGGTGAAGCTGTCAGGCGCGAAGGCCCTTGGCGCTGCCGGCGCGCATGTTCGATACCTGCAGCGGGATGGAGTCACGCGCGAAGGCGAGCAGGGACGGTTCTACTCGACCTTCAGCGACGATGCCGACGGCAAATCTTTCTTGGCGCGCGGCGAGGGCGACCGGCACCAGTTCCGGTTCATCGTCTCGCCGGAGGACGGCGCATCGCTCGACACTCTGCGCTCCTTCACGCGAGAGCTGATGGCAAAAATGGAGCAGGACCTTGGCACGACCCTGGACTGGGTGGCCGTGGATCACTTCGACACCGGGCACCCGCACACGCACGTCCTGCTGCGCGGCGCGACCGAGGACGGAAAGACGCTCAACATCGCCGGCGACTATATCGCGCACGGCATCCGGGCCCGCGCCTCCGAGATCATGACGCAATGGCTGGGTCCGCAGAGCGAGCTCGAGGTGCGGGAGCAGCTGGCGCGGGAGATCGATGCCGAACGGCTGACCAAGCTCGATCGTGACATCCTTTCGCGGTCAGAAGGGCAGATCGTCGAACTCGGCAAGCCCGCGACCTGGGATGGCGATGGCTCCTACCAGCAACTGCTGGTCGCGCGGGTGCGGCAGCTCGAGCGGATGGAGCTGGCGGAGCGCGAAGGGCCGCTCGCCTGGCGGCTGGCGCCGGACTTCGAGAAGACGCTCGCCGATCTCGGCCGGCGCGGCGACATCATCCGAACCATGCATCGGGCGATGACGGAGGCGAAGCTGGACCGCCGGCCCGAGCTTTACGTGATCGACAGGGCTGAACCCGGAGCTGCGCCAGTGGTCGGCAAGGTCGTCCATCGTGGCGCGGCGGACGATCTTCACGACCGGCGCTTCATCATCCTCGACGGAATAGACGGGCGCACGCATTATGCGGAGATCGGCGCCGGCGCGGCGTCGACGCCTGTCGGGAGCCAGGTCGCGGTCGCGCAGGTGCGCCCCGAGCTCAGGCCAGCCGACAGGAAGATTCACGAGATCGCGCGGGCGAACGGCGGCGCCTACAGCATCGATCTCCATCTCGCTCACGACCGCTCAGCCAGCGAGGAGTTCGCGCGGACGCATGTGCGGCGGCTGGAGGCTCTCCGCCGCATCGACGGGTTCGTAGAGCGGGAGCCCGACGGCACTTGGCGCATTCCGCGCGACTATCTGGACAAGGCGCTCGAACATGAGCGCGCCGCCGCACGGGCGGCGCCGGTCCGCGTGCAGCTTCTAGCCATGCTGGATCTTAAGGAGCAGGCCGTCATGCAGGCACCTACCTGGCTCGACGGGCAGCTCAAAGGAGAGGCCGCGCTGGAGGTTGCGAACCATGGCTATGGCCGGGATGTGCGCGACGCGCTGGCACGGCGGCAACAATGGCTCATCGCCCAGGGCCTCGCGATCGTTCGTGGCGACCAGGTCGATTACCGGGCCGACATGGACGACGTGCTGCGCCAGCGCGAGGTCAGGACGGCCGCCGCGCGGCTGAGCCGCCAGCTCGGTCTGCCCTTTGCCGAGGCGGCGCCCGGTGAGCGGGTGACTGGAATCTGCCGGCGCCGGGTCGACCTGTCGTCGGGAAGCTTCGCCTTGGTCGAGAACTCGAAGGAGTTCGCGCTTGTGCCGTGGCGGCCGGTGCTGGAGCGGCAGCTGGGGCGGGAGGTGTCCGGCATCATGCGCGACCGGGGAACGATCAGCTGGACGTTTGGGCGCCAGCGTTCAGGACCGCAGATTGGAATGTGACCGGTCGAGCTGCGGCGAAAGCGTAGCTTGTTGCTGCGGAGTAGCCATCGGCAGGCGACATCTACGCGATTACGAAGTCCATGCGCGATCGTGCGCACGGACTGCGGAGGAAGCCTTGAAGTCGAACAAGATCCGGCACCAGCTCTTCTTGCCGAAGGAGCTGAGTGACCGCGTCGGGCGCATTGCCGATGGGACCGGCCGGCCGCGTTCTGAAATCCTGGTCGAAGCGCTGGACGCCTTCCTGGCGCGGCGCAATCCGGCGGCCGCGGAGGAGGCCCTGTCTGGCCGGCTCACCCGGTTCGAGCGGCACGTCGAGGCTGTCCGCCGGCAGCAGGGACTGCAATGGGAGGTGCTTGCACGGATCATGCGGCACCAGATGATCACGGCGGCTGGGCTGCCACGAGCGGATGCGGCGACGGAAGCGGCGGCTGCGAAGGCGTTCGAGGCTGTTATTGACGAAATTGCCGACAGGCTGGCTGGGAAGGGCGCACCGCCCTCCGCCGATGCCGGGATCGATAAGGTGCGGAAGTTTCACTGATTTTAGGGCTGGCAAGAAACTGAGACTGGAACATAGCAAGCCCGGACAGGTCGAAAACAACGAGTTGTGCCGGGGAATTAGCCCAGCTAGTCTGTGGATATGCGCTACACCCAGGGCCAAGTTCGGGACCTACTTGATCTGCCGATCGAAACGCTCAGGCGATGGCGCGATAGCCTGTCGGTTTTAGCGCGTCATAAGGGGCACGGGCCGACCTTCTCTCCCGGCGATGTTGTCGCGCTTGCCCTCACGGTCGATCTGGTCAACATCTACGGAGTGCGGGTCAACACGCTCGCTGCCCGACTGGATGAGCTATTCGAGCTCTGCCACGGCTGCTCTTGGCTTACCCTCGAGTCGTGCGTGATCGAGATCTCCGCCGAGGAGACACGGATGTTGCAGGCCGATGACTCGCGCCGCGACCTTGATCATGGGACAGTGCTCTCGATCCCTTGCCGCTCGATTGTACAGCGGCTGCGGACCAAGCTCATCGCCGCCGAATTTGAGGATCCGCAGGCGCAACTGCAGTTTCCCCCCACGGCAGTAGCGGCCAAGGCTCGATGACGCCGGACGCGCTTCGAGTTCTCGCCGCGGCCGGCTACCTAACGGACGATGCGGGTCCGTCGGAAGGCATGGTGCTTAGGGCTGATGCGCTTCGCAACCCGAGCGATGCTGCACGCCTCGCCCCCCTCATGTCATCAGAGCGCGGCGGCTTGGGCGCGGATGCGGTGTTCCGGGTCGGCACCTCGCCTGTCATTGTTTTCAAGTCGGCCTCGGCCCCTACCGACGAGGAGGCCGAGTGGCATCGCTTGGCGTGGAATGCGGGTGCGGCGCCGCTACTCTGGGTGACCACACCCCAGTACGTGCGCCTCTACAACGCCTACCGGCCCCCAAAGGAGTACGACCGAAGGCCGGCGCTTCTCAGAGAATTTCCGTTCGGTTCAGCGATGCAAGACGCACTTCGCGACATTGCGAATGTCTGCGGGCGGCGTCATGTCGCGATGGGATCGTTCTGGCGTTCGGAGTTGGCGCGCCCAATCGACCGACGCAGCCGCATCGACAACGTGCTCTTGTTCGAGCTCGAACATCTCCTGAAGAAACTCGTCGGCCAAGGATTGCGTCCGGCGCTCGCTCAGAAGTTGGTCGGACGTTGCATTTTCTTTCAGTATCTAGTCCACCGAGGTTACATCGCAGACGCTGAGCTAAAGAACCGCTTCGGCGCGCCGGATTTGAGCGGCATTCTGACCAACCTCGCGGGTACATATAACCTCTTCCGGTGGATCCGTTGCACCTTCAACGGCGACCTTTTCCCGATTGAGGACGAGGCGAGCGAGCGGGCACAGCTCCGACAGGACCCTGCTCTGCTCGCACCGCTCTCCGACTTCTTCGGGCGGTTCAACGTCTCCGACAGTCAAGGGCGCTTCTTCCCGTTCCGCTTCGACGCGATTCCGGTCGAGCTCATCAGCTCGATCTACGAGAAGTTCGTGCATATGTCAGAGACGGACGGCATGCCCCTTCGGGGCGTCCACTACACGCCCATCAACCTGGTTGATTTGGTACTCGACCCAGTGTTCGAGGGGTTACCAGCAACTGCCAGGGTGCTCGATCCGGCGTGCGGCTCAGGCGTGTTCCTGGTGGAGAGTTTACGGCGGCTTGTTTGGCTGCGCACGCGAACCGAACCCCTCACCCGCGAACTGATCCGCTCCGTGTTGATGACCCAAGTGCGCGGTGTCGACATCAGCCCTGCGGCGCTTTCGGTTGCCGCCTTTAGTCTCTACCTTGCCCTACTTGAACTCGACCCGTCCCCGCCGAGTGGGCTCGACGCCTTGGACTGTCTCAAATTCGACCCCCTCGGCGACCAAGTGTTGTTCGCACGGAGTACATTCGATCCGGGTCTGGAGGACGCCATCGCGCGTATGGACGGCCCGGAGCGTTTCGACGCGATCGTGGGTAATCCCCCGTGGACCTACAGCGCAGAGGAGAAGCGGGAAGACCGGGCGCTCGCCCGCAGTGGAAGCGACAATGATGACGGATACGAGGGAGTCTCGTCCCACGAAGTTACAAATAGGGCGTCAGAGATGGCTGCCGTCGACGACCCCTCTCGGCGCTCCGGCACGACCTACGCGCGATTGGCGCGGCTCCCCATCCCCCCCCGGTCCACTGACTGGCCTTTCTTGTGGCGCTGCCGCGACTTGGGACACGACGCGACCCGTATTGCGCTAGTTATGAAGGCTACTCCATTCTTCAGTTTGGACCGGACGACGAGCACCGCCCGCGACAGCCTGCTGCGCACGTTCCCGAACGTCGGTCTCGTCAACTTGTCCCAGCTACGCACCTCACGCTTGTTTCAAGAGTACGAGGACGACGCACCGGACCAGCGCAAGAAGAAGCGTGCCGCAGGACCAGCGATGTTATTCTTTTCGAATTGCCTAGCTGTGAATGCCGGCAGCGTCACAACCATCAACCTGCCTTGGACGCCGAGCTTCCTGCGAACCGGTGTTTTCGAGTTGCCGGCCGAGCCGCCGAAGGTGGTGCCCTTGGATCATGCCGCCCGTCAGCCCGCTCTCCTTAAGGCGTCTTTTTTTGGCACCGAGCGCGACGTGTGGTTCCTGGAACGGCTCGCGGACAACAACCAGACGATCAGGTTCGCAGACTGGTTGCGAGATCTGAAATTGCCGGCAGGACAGGGCTATCAAGTGGGTTCCAAGATGCCCGCGGCGCACCTGAAGGGATTGCCGGTTGTATCGGCGAAGGACTTCGCGTCGCTGCAGTTGCCCTTGGATCTGGAGTTGTTCAGCGCCGACCGTGTTCATCGGGCCCGCGATCCAGAGATTTACCGTGGGCCACTAGTCTTGCTACCCGAGGGGAAATTGACTGTAGCCGCGGCGCCCGGCCGTTACGCTGCCATCTTCGACCGGCGGGATCTTGCATACAATCGCTCCTTCATGGGCGTGTCCTTCCGCGGCCGCGACGAGGTGCTCGCCAAGGCCTTTGCCGCGGTCATGAACTCAACTTTCATTGCTCACCAGATCGCACTGATGGGCGGAACGGTGGGTGTGAAGCAGACTAAAGTCGAGCCGGCTGATCTCGAACAGATTCGTATTCCACGCTTGGAACTGCTGGATGTGGCTGCGGTCGCCGGTCTCGGCGAGGTGGCCGACACGCTCGCCATAGAGACAGACTTGCGCGTGGTCGCCGCAACCCTCGTTCGGTTGGATGAGATGGTGGCTGACATGATCGGTTTGAGCAACCAAGACCGCGCGCTGCTAGCCGATGCGGATCGGCGGGCCCGGGCCATCTTTTTCGAGACGCCGATCGCGCGCCGCTCAATGGAGGCGTCGCCAACCTCTAAGGAGATCGGAACTTACGCCAACAACCTTTGCTCGGCGTTCAACGCGTTCGCGAGCGACGACGAAGACCTAATACTCGTGCCTGACCGCTACAGTGCCATGCCAAGCGACCTTATAGTAGTCCGCTTTCGCCTGGCCGAACGCGGCAGCGCGCCGAAGCCCGATCTCCGACAGGCCGCTCTGCCCGAACTGGGCGACCGACCGTTCGAGGCACTCGGCGGGAGCGAGTTGCCATATCTTAAGCCCGCTAAGTCCCTTCGGCTCTACGTGGACAGCTCGGTCTACATGCTGAAGCCTGCTCACTACCGTCACTTCTCGCCTGCGGCTGGTCAGTCGGATGGCGACCGGATCGTTGCCGACCTGATGGAGCCGAACATCGGACTTGAAGCCGCCGCGGTGCGCGCTTGAGCCTTCTGGGTGGCCACCTTACCGGGGAGGCGGGCACTCCGCCGACGACGGCGTTCTACCGCGCTAGGCCTCAGATCCTGCGCAGCGTGATCATCACGCTGCAACAAGCCGTGGCAGCCACTGTCGCGGTGGTTGGGGATCGGCGCATTCTTGAACCGCGGTTCACGCGGCAGTTGGCAGTTGACTTCGAGCGGGTCAGAGCCGCCACGCCTGGGGCCCCGCGATATGACATCGTCCATCAGCCCGAACTCCCCATCGTCGACGAAGGTGGAGCGGTGGTCCGCTATCGTCGACTTGACATACGATTGTTGTTCCTTCGCCAAGTGGGAACACCCGGCGACTATTTGGGTTTGGAATGCAAATACCTCGACGCCAGTGACCGCAACACCGACGCAGAATACGTGGATGACGGGGTGGAGCGCATCGTCTGCGGCGACTACTCCCGTAACCATCCGTGGGCGGTAATGGTAGGGCTCGAAAGGCGCGGGCCTCTCATCCGATCCGCGGCCAACGTCGATGCGCGTTTGCGCGAACGCTACGGTCAGGATGCTGGCTTCAAATCAACTTGCGGCGTGCGACTGGAGAACGTCCGGGAAAGCGAGCATTTGCAAGCGGGAGGATTACACCGAATCTCCATCCTGCATAGTTTCTTCCTAGTCACCGTTCCAACAATTTGACGGTCCGTATCTTCAATCGCGACGACCGAGAGCCCGGCGACCTAAGCTGTTGGGCCGTACTCGTAGCAAGTAATATCGAGGTGCCCGTCCGGTGGTGACAAAGCCGCCGGTCTGTCCCCGTGGCGGCGCTCGGAACCCATCGACCGGGGGTACGCCTAAGGGCCTGCGGTTTGCGGACGAGAAGGAAAGTTGGAGTGCGCAGGTGAGGAGTTTCAACGCGGCCATTTTGGCGGGCGCCAGCCCGCAATGTTCGCCACGCTGGATTGTCGATGAACTCGTGGCGCTCGACTGGCGCCGCCGCTATCGTGTGGGTTCACGTCTAGCCCCAGCCATTGCGAGCCACACTTGAACGATCTCTTCCTTCGCCTCGTCCAACGCAATGAACGTCGCTCCGAAGCCGAAATTCAGGCGGATGTGCGACAGTTCATCCTGTCGGCTCCCTTTGAGCTCGATGAAGGGGACGTACGCGTCGTGAACCTCGAGACGAGCGTTGGTGATCGACGCAGGATTGACGTTGAAGTCGGCTCGACCGTGATAGAGATAAAGCGCGACCTACGGCGCCAGCGCATCAAGCAGGAAGCTGTTCTTCAATTAGCCGATTACGTCCGCGGCCGGACTAATGAAACGGGTTTGCGTTATATTGGCGTCCTAACCGACGGCACGGAGTGGGTCGCCTACAATCTTGTCGGCCAGTTGTTGTCGGAAGTATCGTCATCAACCTTTGGCCAAACGCCGGATGAGCTGTCGCGATTGATTGCTTGGTTGGAGGGCGTCCTCGCGACGGCCCATCATATTGCACCGACTATTGAGAATATTACCGCTCGCCTCGGAGCCGCAAGCAGCGCTTATGCCCTCGACCGCGCTACGATCGCTTCGCTCTACGCATCCAACCAATCCAACCCCAGCGTCGTTATGAAGCGCACATTGTGGTCACGCTTGCTCAGATCGGCATTGGGAACGCAATTCGAAGATAGCGAAGATCTCTTCATCGAACATACGCTGCTTGTGAATACGGCGGAGATCATTGCTCATGCCATTCTCGGCATCCCTCCTGAAACGGTCACGCCCGCAACGCTCCTTGGTGGCGGAAAATTCGATGAAAGCGGCATTTTTGGCGTTGTGGAACCAGACTTCTTCGACTGGATCGTCGAGGTTGAGGGCGGGAGCACTTTCGTCAGGACCTTGGCGCGGCGACTCTCGCGTTTCGATTGGTCGGCGGTCGACCAGGACGTCTTGAAGGTTCTCTATGAAAGCGTGATCGGCGCCGAAACCCGAAAGCGGCTGGGGGAATATTATACACCCGATTGGTTGGCCAACGCCGTCGTCGCCCGTACAGTCACTGATCCGCTGAATTCGCGGGCCCTTGATCCTGCATGCGGATCAGGCACTTTTCTGTTTCACGCAATCCGGGCCTACATCGCTGCTGCGCGAGAGGCAGGCTCGGGCGTCGCCGAGATGCTTGACGGAGTGACGCGCAGCGTCATCGGAATGGACTTGCATCCAGTCGCAGTGACGCTTGCGCGCGTGACCTACTTGCTAGCAATCGGCCGGCAGTTACTGACCGACCCCGACCGCGGTACGTTGCAGATTCCAGTTTATCTCGGTGACTCGCTCCAATGGGAGGAACAAAGTCGCGACCTTTGGGCTGCCGGCAATTTGGTGATCCAGGTCGACGACAAGCGAGAACTGTTCGGTGCCGATCTCCGCTTTCCTGACCAGTTGCTCGACGATGCGTCGCGTTTCGACCAGTTGATCACCGAAATGGCCAATCGCGCGTCGCGACGGAAACCTGGCGCACCGATCCCCTCTTTGAGATCGGTGTTTCAACGGCTCGCAATCGAGCCCGCGTACATAGACACCCTCGAGGCCACATTTGCCCTAATGTGTCGGCTTCATGATGAGGGGCGAGACCACATTTGGGGGTATTACGTTCGAAACCTTGCTCGCCCTCTGTGGATGTCACGAGAACGCAACCGCGTTGATATGCTGATCGGCAATCCTCCTTGGCTGGCGTACCGCCATATGACTCCGGAAATGCAGGTCAGTTTCAAGCGGATGAGCGAGCGCCGAGGGTTGTGGGCCGGTGCCGAAAACGCCACACATCAGGATCTGTCGGCGCTATTCACGGTGCGTATGGCCGAACTCTATCTGCGCCACAACGGCCGGTTCGCCTTCGTACTGCCCAACGCCGCTCTCGACCGCGCCCAATATGCGGGCTTTCGTTCGGGTACATACGGCGATGCATCCATCGCGATGGGGCTGACGTTTGAGGAGCCATGGGACCTTCGGCGAATCAGGCCGCATTTTTTCCCGCGCGCCGCGTCCGTCGTCTTTGGAAGCAGGACCACGGCTGGTTCGGCGATGGGCGAGCGAGCGCTGATCTGGAGCGGGCGTGTTGCTAGGACAAACGCCAATTGGGCTGCTGTTGAAGCGACGTTGGAGCGCGTGGAAGGTCGTCTCCGCCGGAGCGGCGAAATAGATCGCTCACCCTACGCCCCAACTTTTTCCCAGGGCGCGACTTTTGTTCCTCGCTTGGCTTTTGCGGTGGAGTGCCAGGAAGCGTCCCCGCTCGGCCTACCCGCAGGGCGCATGGCGATCCGCTCATCGCGTAGTGTTCAGGAGCCCAAGCCTTGGAAGACGCTGCCCAGCTTGAATGGTGTGGTCGAGTCAGAGTTCGTTCGACCCTATTACACGGGTGAGAATGTCTTCCCGTACCGCCTAGGGCCCGCACTATTATGCGTGATGCCGGTCGATCGCACGCATATGCTGGCCCCTAACGAGATTGAGCTTCACCCAGGCTTACAGAGCTGGTGGGAGGAAGCCGAGGAGTTATGGACGGCCAATCGCGCCAGCGAACGACTGACGCTGCGTCAGCGCATCGATTATCAACGCAGCCTTTCGAAGCAGCTGCCCGTCGCGGGGAGTAGGGTCGTGTATAATCGAGCCGGGATGCATGTCGTTGCGGCAAAGGTTGCCGATCGCCGCGCGTTGATCGCCAGCGGTCTCTATTGGGCACGGGTGCGTTCCGAGCGGGAAGCCGACTATCTCTGCGCGATCATGAATTCGCCCGCGACCACAGAGTTGGTCCGCCCTCTAATGTCATACGGCAAGGATGAGCGCGACATCCACAAACATATCTGGGAGCTGCCGATTCCGCTGTTCGATCCCGATAATCACCAACATGCTCTCCTTGCCGACCTGGGTGCTCTTTGCGAGCGTCACGTTGCCGCGCTTCCGCTCGCCGCGGGCATCCATTTTTCTGCGGTGCGCCGGGCTGTGCGCCAAGAGCTCGCGAAATTTCAGCCAGCGTGCGACATCGACGAATTGGTCTACGAACTCATCGGCTAGGATTTGTTCATCAGGCCACGCTCCACGATTTGCCACAAACTTCAGCAGGCGGAAGGCGGCGTGGCCGCTTTGAGAGCATGTGGCGTGATTTGGACGCAAGGGATCCGCCGGTTCAACTTGCGTCGGACCGTACCTTTGCCGCACAAGCGCAGCAGCTCGCGTAGGCGGACTGGCATTGCCTCAATCATCCGCTTTGCGGCACGCTGTGATACAGCTACTCCCGTGACATTGCCCGCTAAACTTCTGGTGGAGACGTCCCTGTCCAGGTGAAGCCGCTCGACCTCATTCGCGCTGCGCCGTGGGAGCAGGCGCTATTCACGACCTATGCGCTCAGCCTTGCCTTCTTCGAGGCAGTGCTGCTTGACGCGCTCATGCGCGGCGGTAGCAAGCAGGCGCTGATCATGACAGATCCCGAGGGTCTGCGCGCTGCCCTAAGCGAACATGGCGCCACCCGGGCCGGCCGAGAGTATGAATTGGAGCCGGTCGGCTGCACTACCGGCTGCTTCCATCCCAAGATTAGCGCGCTGGTCGCTGGTCGCGATGCCCACCTGCTGGTCGGATCGGGCAACCTCAGCTTCGGCGGATGGGGCGGTAATCTCGAGTGTATCGATCACCTGCACCCGAGCTTTGCAGCCGGGGCCTTCAACGATGCCGCCGACCTGTTCGAGCTGATGACGATGGACGCGACGATCGTATTCGACGCCCAGGAGGCCTGCCTACGCCTCGCCGAGACGCTGCGTCGTGCCGCAACTGGCGCGCCCGCCGACGGACGTATTCGCCTGGCCCATAGCTTGGGAACCCCGATTGGCGCGCAGTTGAAAGAGTTCGCCGATGAACTTGGCGGGGCGAAGCGACTCAGAGCCGCCTCCCCATATTATGATCTCGATGGCCGAGGAATAGATCGGCTGGCACGTGAATTAGGCTGCGACGAAATCCTTCTGCATGCCCACAGGGCTGGCGCCGTACGCGGCGTCGGCGCGGTCGAGTGGCCATTCGACGCCTCGCGCGTCGTAACGCCGGTTCGGTTTGACGAGACCTTCCCTGCTGATCATCGCCTGCTCCACGCCAAATGCTTCGAAATCCAGTGCCGACGGGGCGCGATCCGGGTCGCCGGCAGCGCCAACGCAACGCAGGCCGGGCTGTTCGGCGGCAATGTCGAGGCCTCGGTTGTCCGTATCCTACCTGGATTCAAACGCTATTGGACCGCCTCGCCGGCCGAGCCGCCAGTCCGGAGCGACGCGGACGAGGAAGTGGAGGCGTTCGAGACGGATTCAAGGGTTGGAATAGTGCGCGCCACGCTCGAAGGCGATCGCCTGCTTGGGCGGGTCATCACGCCGCGCATCAGCGGCAGCGCTGAGACGGTGCTGGAGACGGCTGCCGGTGAGCGCAAACTTGGTCCGGCGGCGATCAATGGCGATGGCCGGTTTGAGATCGCTGCGCCAGGAATTGAGGTAGTGAGTTTTAAGGAAGGGCGGCTTGTCCTGCGCCTCTTGCAGGGCGAACGCATTCTTGAAGGCATCGTCGCAGTAGCCGCCGCTGCCGAGCTCACCCGGCGCGTTGGCGCGATGGCGCCCAAGCTGATGGCGATGCTGGCGGGTAGCGAGACGCCGGCGGACGTCGCCGCCATCCTCAGTTGGTTCCACGACGATCCGGCGCGGCTGCCTCGTGACATCAGAGGCAGAGGCAATGGTGACGGCAGCGACGGCGGCGATGTCCAAATGAGCTTCGTCACCCTCGCCGAATTGGAAGAGACTGCTGCACGAGAACCGGCATCCCCCAGCCAAACAGGCGGCGGTAATGCGGCCTGGAAGGGCGCCGTGGCGCTGTTGAAGGCAGCGCTCCGAAGCCGGCGTGGTCCCATCACCAGCGGCGGCGGCAGCGAGGAAGGCGACGAGGATCCCGCCCAGCGTGAACAGCGCGCGCTCGAGGAGGAACAACAGAACACCAAGTCGCTTGGCGTGTTCGACGAGTTGTTGCCAATCATGCTCGAGGCGGAGCGCGAGGGTCGAGACGCGCTGATGGCGCTGGCGTTAGCCCACTTCCTCGCTGACCGGATTCGGCCGTCGCCGGCCAAACTGCGCGAATGGCTCGGCCAGATCATGCCGCAGATCCGGAGTTTCGACGGGTCGGACGGGCCACTGGCGATCGAGGCTGCCTTGGTTTCGTTCGCGTCGGACGACCGGCCCGACGCCGCGACCCGGGCGAGACAGTATTTAGTCCAGCGTGGGGCCGATCCCGCCGCCTTGCCTCGGCCGGGCGACCAGGAAGGCGCCGCCTTCGCCGAGCTGCTTGCTCCCGGAATGATGTTCGACCATTTCGTTGCCGAAATCCGCGTCGCGCGCACGCCCGGGGAGCAGGTTGCGGCCTATCTCGCCGCCGCGCGGGGCGAGGGACCGCGTAGCGGCTATCCCCTGCTCGAGCGCTCGCCTCACTGGTCGCGCCTCGCGCGTGGGCTCGACGATCCGGTGCGGTTTGCGCGGTTCGAGATCATTCAGCAAATCCCGCGCTCCTGTCCGCGCTGCAGGATTGCGCTCCCCGTCGCCGCCAGCGAGGAATTGCGCGACACGGGTGTGACCTGCTGCTGCTCCGTCATTCTGCACGGAGAGCTCTGATGGCGAAACCGCCGACGATTGAGGAGTTGCTCGCCGACGCGACCAGCGCCGAGGGGCCGCGACTGGTTGCCGAAAGCGATATCCGGCGCGGCGGTATCGATCCCCTAGGTCTCCTCCAGATCAATCTCGGCCTGCTGGACGAGGTGCTGCCCGACCTCAACAACACTGCCGCCCATGTCCGTCCCTATGTGTTAATGGCCTGGGCCTGGCGTCGGGTACGCCGGATTGTCACGGCCGGCCGGCGATCCGGGGCAACCGACGAGGCGATGCGCGACTTCGTCGACCGAATCGAGGCAATCTACGCCTGGTCGCAATTCCTTAACGGAAACTCCGGTCTGCCCGGCAGGCGCGCGCTTCGCCCACTGCTTGACAAAAAGAGCTATCGTTTCGGCGGCCAGGCTTGGGAGGAGCTACGCGATATGCGGCGCACTTCGACGGGACTGATTTCGCCGCTGAACTACGGCCCGACCCTCCGCACACTCGGATGGCTTATACCGCTCGATGGTCGGACCAGCCTGTTCCAACCGCCGGACACGCTCGATCCGGTACTGGACGCTTTTGAGGCGCGGTTCGCCGCTGAGATAGGCAACGACGCTTTCAACCGGTTCGGCACAGTCATCGTTGCGAGCGATGACGTCAGACGATGGGGGCGGATGTGGGCTCTCGATGCGCCACGTAAGAGAGAAAAGGCGGCGGCGTTCGAGCGGCTAGGCGGCGCTTTGGCCGATCCTCGCCGCCAGGCAGGAGTAAGCCTCATCCGTGCCGCTTGGCGCGACCTTGACGACGACGAGGCGTCGGTCGACGCCATCCGGGCTCGGATGGCGGACGTACCCGCCGAATGGAAAACCGAAACGCCGCCGTCGGCAGCCAGCGCCTGGCGGTCTGCGCAAGTCCGCCAAGTATTCCGGCTGGCGGTCGAATCCCTCTTCTTCTGGATCATCGACACGCTGGCACACAACGGTCCGATGCGAAGCGCGGCGCTTGCCCAGATATTTCTCGACCAACTTGGCGGCAAGCATCCCAGTACCGCCGCGGCGTGGCTGCTCGACGGAAAGAACGACGACAATCCAACCGATCATATCGAGGCGCTCGAGTTCGGGCTGGGTCGGCGCGCCGATCTCTCCGCCGCGATCGCCGCCGCGCTGCGCCATGCAATGCGCGAGCCGCCGACCAAGCATTCTTCTGAGCGGCGCGACCGCTTGCCGCTTGCACGCGCCCAGGAGGAAGCGCGGCAATGGGCGCAACTCTCGCCCAAAGCCTTCCTCATTAGGCTAATTGAGGTCTGGGTTATCGCGCAACACACCTACTGGTCGGTCAACCGCGGTCTCAATGATGCAAGGAGCGACGGCAAGACCATCCTTCGCATGCGCATCGTCATGGAGGAAGCGGGTTGGACGCTGACTCCCGGGACGATTGGTGGCAACCGCCCCGATCCAACACCGGATCGACTCGGTACTGCGGTCAGCCTGCTATGGGAATGCGACCGCCTCAATTAGTCATGCGAGCGGGGCGACCATCGCAGATACCTTGCTGCTCACCTCCCGGACGGTCGCACTCAGCCTGTTGAGCTGCGACGCCGTCCCGGTCATCTCTGGGCCATACCGAGTGATCAGATATTCCCGGGTTTCGGAGATACTCTTCAGGTGCAGAATTGTACGCCGCCTCAGTCTCAATCCAGCTCCAAGGGCGAGGTCGGTACGAGCGGCGAGATTGTGCTGCAATGCTCGTAATTTGGCAGATGAATGGCCTCGATCGAGCAGTAAGGCGTTTAGGTATAGCTCGATCGCATGCAGCGCCGACAGCCGATATGGCGCGCGAGAAATGGGGTTCCTGCGTTTGCCTGTGGGAAGCAGAATATCTGCCGCTCGCCGATATTGGTCTGCCAATCCGATGATCTGGTGCGGCGTAGCGATATCGCCGGGATATGGTTTCCGCGCGTTCGTCAACATTCGGCCAAAGTAGGCTGTCAAAGCCAAGAAATTGCTAATGCTTGCGTGTGGGCAACGGGAGCCGCCAGGGCCGGCCCTCCGTCCGAAGATGCGCCGTGAGGTGTCACCATATCCCGTTAGCTGTTACCTATGCGTTACCTGACGCAGAATTAGGTAACAGAAAAATGGCGGAAAACTGGCGCGCCCGGCAGGATTCGAACCTGCGACCCCAAGCTTAGAAGGCTCGTGCTCTGTCCAACTGAGCTACGGGCGCGTGGGCGGACCTCTAGCCTGCTTTGGTGAAGATCGGAATTCCGATTCCGGGACTGTGTCGCTAAGGTGGGTGCGCGAAGGAGCGGCACGATGGGCAAACAACGCAAGCTGACCGCGGGCGAAACGGCGCTCGCCCGCAAGGCCTTTGGAAACAAGATCCGATACGAGCGCGTGAGGCTGTGCGACGGACCGGGTTTGCAGCCTTTGGCCCATGCCGCCTTTGCAAAGGGGAACCCCGCCATAACGGTCGGCTCCACGGTCTATTTCAAGGATCGTTATTGCGACGATTTTTCCACGCCCGGCAAATCGGCCGGAAGCTTCATCCATGAAATGACCCATGTCTGGCAGTATCAGACCATGGGCATGCCCGCCTTTTTTGCCCGCTACGGCGCCGAATTCGCGCGCGTGCACGGGAAGGCGAACGACATGTACAAGTACAAGGAAGAGACGGACGCCTTTCCGGACGCAATGCTCGAAGCGCAGGCAGATATGGTCCAGCATTACAGCGAGGCCGTCTGGGCGGCCAATGCCGCGAGAACGGCGCGGCTCGCCAAAAACATGGCCCGAAGCGGTCTTTACGGGCTCTAGCGCTCCGGACTAAGCCCAATGGACCAGGCACCGATCAAAACCGGCGCGGCGGCGCTCACCGGCCGGCCGCTTCGCTACTTCGATTATGTGATGGCGGCGTTCGTTACCGTGCTTCTGCTTTCCAACGTGATTGGCGCCGGCAAGGTGGCGGTGGTCGATCTGCCGGGGCTGGAGCCCTGGCCGTTCGGCGCCGGCATCTTGTTCTTCCCGATCTCCTACGTGATCGGCGACGTCCTGACCGAGGTTTACGGCTATGCCCGGGCGCGCCGCTGCATCTGGGCGGGCTTCTCCGCTTTGCTGTTCATGGCATTCATGGCCTGGGTGGTGGTGGCGCTGCCGCCGTCGGAGAACTGGACCGGCCAGGCCGCCTACGAGGCCGTGTTCGGCCAGGTGCCGCGGATCGTCTTCGCCTCGATCATCGCCTTCTGGGCGGGCGAGTTCGTCAACTCCTACGTGCTCGCCCGGATGAAGATCTGGACGAAGGGGCGGCATCTCTGGTCGCGGACGATCGGCTCGACGGTCGTCGGCCAGGGGATCGACAGCCTGATCTTCTATCCGCTCGCTTTCTACGGTGTGTGGGACAATCAGGACCTGTTCTGGGTGCTGCTCACGCAATGGGCGCTGAAGGTCGGCTGGGAGGCGGTGCTGACGCCGGTCACCTATGCCGCGGTCAGCTGGCTGAAGCGGCGTGAGGGCGTCGACGTCTATGACGAGGGAACCGATTTCACCCCGTTCCGCGCGAAGGTTTAGCGCCGAGCGTCGCAAACGCCGTCAGTGAGGAAATCAGGGCCAGGACGGCGCCGGCGATCGCCGCGCCGTGAAAGCCATCGATCAGGGCCCCGCCCCGCCGCGAGAGGACGATGCCGAGCAGGGCGACGGCAATCAGGCCGCCGCCGCGGGCGACCGCGCTGTTGAGGCCGGAGGCGGTGCCGACATGGCTGTCCTCGACCGAGCTCAGGACGGCGGTGGTGAGCGGCGCGACCGCGATCGCCATGCCGGCCGAAATGGCGAGGATCGAGGGCAGGACGCTCGTCCAGTAACTTCCCTCGGCGTCGACGGTCAGCATCAGCGCGAAGCCGCCGGCGACCAGCAGCGGGCCGATGCTGAGCGGCCAGTGCGGGCCGATCCGGGCGGCCAGCTTGCCCATCGGCGGAGAGCCGATGGCGATGATGACCGGCAGCGGCAGAAGGGCCGCGCCCGCCGTCGCCGCCGGATAATGCGCGCCTTCGATCAGCACATAGGGAAGCAGCAGCATGAGCCCGCCGAGCGCGCCGTAGAGCAGGAAGGTGAAGATCGTCAGCCCGACGAAGGCGCGCGCGCCGAACATGGCGAGCGGCACCATCGCCTCGCTGCCGCGCCGATGCTCGGCCCACAGGAAGGCGACCGCGAGCGCGGCGCCCGCGCCGAGCGAGGCGGCGGTCGCGCCGTCGAGCCGGTCGCCCGCCGCCCAGGCGGTGAGTCCCCAGGTCAGCGCGCCGAGCCCCAGCGTGCCGAGCAGCGCTCCGAGCCAGTCGGGCGGCGGCCGCTTTTCGTTGTCGCTTTCGGGAACGTAGAGCCAGCCGAGCAGGATCGCGCCCGCGGCGATCGGCAGGTTAAGCAGGAAGATGAACGGCCAGCCGAGCCCGTCGACCAGCCAGCCGCCGAGCATCGGCGCCACCGCGCCCGAGATCGCCCCGACCGCCGCCCAGGTGCCGACCGCGCGGCCCTTGGCCTCGCCGGTGAACGAGGCGGAGAGGATGGCGAGGCTGTTGGGCATCAGCATCGCCGCGCCCAGGCCCTGCAGCACCCGGCCGGCGAGGAAGATGGCGAGGCTCGGCGCCGCCGCGCAGAGCACCGACGCGAGCGTGAACAGGACGATGCCCCAGAGCATCAGCCGCCGCCGCCCGTAGAGATCGCCCGCCGCGCCGCCGAGCAGCAGCAGCGCGGTCAGCGGCAGGGTGAAGGCGTTGATCACCCACTGCACTTCGGCGGTGGCGGCGTGAAAGCTGCGGCCGATCGCGGGCAAGGCGACGTTCAGCACCGAGCCGTCGATGAAGGCGAGGCTGGAGGCGAGGATGCAGGTGGCGAGGATCAGCCGCGGATGCTTCGTCCCCGAGCGGCACGCCCCCGACGCCGCGGCGCCGTCGCAGGGCGTGGGAAGGCCGAGGCTCATGGGTTAAATGGGGACAGTATATATTTATCGCGGGCCCGGACGCTCGCGGTCCCTCTGCCGGGCCGATAAATATATACTGTCCCCATTTACAGCGGTGTCCGATCTACAGAACTTCGAACAGCCCCGCCGCGCCCATGCCGCCGCCGACGCACATCGTCACCACCACATATCTGGCGCCGCGCCTCTTGCCCTCGATCAAAGCGTGGCCAGTCATCCGCGCGCCCGACATGCCGTAGGGATGGCCGATCGAGATGGCGCCGCCGTTGACGTTCATCCTGTCGCCGGGGATGCCGAGCACGTCCTGGACGTAGAGGACCTGGACGGCGAAGGCCTCGTTGAGCTCCCACAGGTCGATGTCGCCGACGGCGAGGCCGAACCGGTCGAGCAATTTCGGCACCGCGAAGACCGGGCCGATGCCCATCTCGTCGGGCTCGGTGCCGGCCGCGGCCATGCCGATATAGCGGCCGAGCGGGGTGAGGCCACGCTCGGCGGCGACGCTCGCCTCCATGATCACCGAGGCCGAGGCACCGTCGGAAAGCTGGCTGGCATTGCCTGCGGTGATCATCGCATCGGGCCCCATCACCGGTTGCAGGCTCCGCAGGCCCTCGATCGTGGTGTCGGCGCGATTGCCCTCATCCTTGCTGATGGTGACCTCCTTCTTCGAGGTCTCGCCGGTGGCCTTGTCCTTGACCAGCATCGTGGCGGTCACCGGGACGATCTCGTCGTCGAACTTGCCGGCGGCCTGGGCGGCGGCGGTGCGCTGCTGCGACTGGAGCGCATAGGCGTCCTGGCGGTCGCGGCCGATATTGTAGCGCTTGCCGACGATCTCGGCGGTGCCGATCATCGGCATGTAGACGTCCTTGTGCATCGCCACCAGCTCGGGGTCGCCGCCGAGCCGCATCTCGGCGGTCTGCACCATCGAGATCGATTCGACGCCGCCGGCGACGCAGACGTCCATCCGATCGACGATCACCTGCTTGGCGGCGGTGGCGATCGCCATCAGGCCCGAGGCGCATTGCCGGTCGATCGACATGCCGGGAACGGTGACGGGAAGGCCGGCGCGGAGCGCGGCGGTACGGCCGATCGTCGCCTGCACGCCCTGCTGAAGCGCGGCGCCGATGATCACGTCGTCGATCTCGGCCGGATCGACGCCGGCGCGCTCGACCGCCGCCCGGATGGCGTGGGCGGCGAGGGTGGGCGAAGGCGTGGCGTTGAAGGCGCCGCGATAGGCCTTGCCGATCGGCGTGCGGGCGGTGGAGACGATGACGGCTTCGCGGTTCATAAACGGGTCCTTTCGATCCGATCTCTGGATAGTCTCTCATTGTGCTCCCGCGAAAGCGGGAGCCCCGTCAGGCCTATCTCCGGGTTCCCGCGTTCGCGGGAACACAATGCAGTAGCGTTACACAAAGATCATGCCGATCCAGTCGGCGATCAAGGCGGGCTTGTCCTCGCCCTCGATCTCGACGGCGACGTTGTGCACGAACTGATACTGGCCCGGCCTCTTCTCCTCGAAGCTGGCCAGGGTGAAGCGGCCGCGTACGCGCTTGCCGGCGCGGACCGGGGCGAGGAAGCGGACCTTCTCGAAGCCGTAATTGACCCCCATTTTCATGCTTTCCGGGCGGAGCATCGCGTCGGCGGCCATCCGGCTGAGCAGCGACAAAGAGAGGAAGCCGTGGGCGATGGTGCCGCCGAACGGGGTCTTCGCCGCCGCCTCGGGATCGACATGGATGAACTGATGGTCCTCGGTCACCGCGGCGAACGCGTCGATCCGCGCCTGATCGACCAGGATCCACTCGGAGACGCCGACCTCTTCGCCGAGGCGGGCCTTGATCTCTTCGATATTGGCGATGGGCATGAGAGCGGTCTAGAGGCAGCGCGACACGAGACTCAAGCCCCACGAGGAATCCCTTATGGCTGACGCTACGGCATCGGCGCGCGCGGAAATCAGCCGGCTGCTTCGGGCGCCCGAACCGGAGGTGCTGGCGCCGCTGATGCGCGACGCCGCGCTCGATCCCGACTCGCGGACGCGGGTCGAGAAGCGGGCTACCGCCATGCTCGCCGAGCTTCGCGACGCGCAAGGGAAGGGCTGGGTGAACCAGTTCCTTCAGGAATATCGGCTGAACACGCAGGAGGGGGTGGCCTTGCTGAGCCTCGCCGAGGCGTTCCTGCGCGTGCCCGATCCCGAGACCGCCGACAGCCTGATCGCCGACAAGCTCGGCGAGGGCGACTGGCGCGCCCACAAGGGCAAGGCCAATTCGGCTCTGGTCAACACCGCCACCTGGGGCCTGGTCATCGGCCGCGCTTTGACCAGCGACAGCGATCATGCCAGCGCGCTCAGGAAGCTGATCGCCCGCACCGGCGAGCCGTTCGTCCGCCAGGGCGTCGGCGCGGCGATGCGGATGATGGGCGAGATCTTCGTCATGGGCCGCAATATCGGCGAAGCGATCGCGCGGATGAAGAAGCGCGAGAACAAAGGTTTCACCGCAAGCTTCGACATGCTCGGCGAGGCGGCGCGGACCTTCCCCGACGCCGAGCGCTATTATCATTCCTACGAGGACGCGATCCGCGCCGTCGGCAAGGTCGCCGGCGAGGGGCATTCGATCTCGGTCAAGCTCTCGGCGCTCCATCCCCGCTACGAAGTCGCCCAATATGAGCGCTGCGTTCCCGCGCTGGTCGAGCAGGTCGAAGCGCTGGCCGCGCTCGCGGCGAAGCTGGACATTCCCTTCACCATCGATGCCGAGGAGACCGAGCGGCTCGAGATGAGCCTCGACATTATCGAGGCGGTCGCCGGCCTGCCGTCGCTCAAGGGCTGGGACGGGCTCGGCATGGCGATCCAGGCCTATGGCAAGCGCGCCAGGCCGACGATCGCCTGGGCCGACGCGCTCGGCGCCAGGACGGGCCGGCGGATCGCGGCGCGGCTGGTGAAGGGCGCCTATTGGGACACCGAGATCAAGCGCACCCAGGAGCAGGGCCTCGGCGACTATCCTTTGTTCACCCGCAAGGCGGCGACCGACGTCTCCTACCTCGCCTGCGCGAAGGACATGCTGGCGGCGAGGAACATCTGGCCCGCCTTCGCCACCCACAATGCGCTGACCGTCGCCACTTTGCTCGAATGGGCGGGCGACAGCCGCGACTTCGAATTCCAGCGGCTGCACGGCATGGGCGAGGGGCTCTACGAGAGCCTGGTCCGCGAGCAGGGTTATCACACCCGGATCTACGCGCCGGTCGGCGGCCATCGCGATCTGCTCGCTTATCTCGTCCGCCGGCTGCTCGAGAATGGCGCGAACAGCTCCTTCGTCCACCAGCTCGCCGACGAGAGCCTGACCGACGCCGACCTGCTCGCCGATCCGGTCGCCAAGATCGCCGCGGTCGGCGGCACGCGTCACCCCTCGATCCCGCTGCCCAACGAGCTGTTCATGCCCGAGCGGAAGAACAGCTGGGGGCTCGACCTCAACCACCGGCCGGAGCTTGAGCGCGTCGCGAGGGCGGTCGCCAGGCCGCTCGATTTCAAGCCGACCCCGTGCCCGCCGGCTGACGAGCTGGTCACCCGCGCGCTCCGCGGCTTCCAGGACTGGTCGAAGCGCAGCGTCGAGGAGCGCGCCCAGTGCCTCGAACGGCTCGCCGACCTGCTCGAGCGCGACCGCGACATGCTGATGCGCATCGCCGTGCAGGAGGCGAAGAAGACCATCCCCGATGCGTTGGCCGAAGTGCGCGAAGCGGTGGACTTTTGCCGCTATTACGCCGCGCAGGCGCGCAAGCATCTGCAGCCGGTCGAGCTGCCCGGCCCCACCGGCGAGCGCAACGTGATCCGGATGGAGGGCAGGGGCGCCTGGGTCTGCATTGCTCCCTGGAATTTTCCGCTCGCCATCTTCCTCGGCCAGGTCAGCGCCGCGCTCGCGGCGGGCAACAGCGTGGTCGCCAAGCCGGCCTCGCAAACCCCCGAGATCGCCGCCTATGCGGTCGGCCTCGCCCATGCCGCAGGCATTCCCGAGGACGCGCTGCTGCTCGCCGCGGGCCGGCGCGACCTCGGCCAGAAATTGATGGAGGACGCGCGCATCGCCGGAGTCGCCTTCACCGGCTCGACCGCGACCGCCAAGACGATCGCCCGCACCCTGATCGCCGACGATCATCGCCCGATCATCCCGCTGATCGCGGAGACCGGCGGGATCAACGCCATGATCGTCGATTCCACCGCTCTGCCGGAGCAGGTGGTGCAGGACGTGATCACCTCCGCCTTCCGCTCGGCCGGGCAGCGCTGCTCGGCGCTTCGACTGCTCGTGCTTCAGGAGGATGTCGCGGAGCGCACCCTGGAGATGCTGTCGGGCGCGATGGACTCCTTGATCGTCGGCGATCCGGCGGAGCCGCGCACCGACGTCGGCCCGGTGATCGATCAGCCCTCCTACGACCGGCTGATGGGTCGCCGCGAGACGATGAAGGACCGGATCCTGAAGACGATCGATGCGCCTGAAGGCGGGCTCTACGTGCCGCCGACCCTGATCCGAATCGACGCGATCGAGGATCTGAAGGAGGAATGGTTCGGGCCGTTGCTCCACGTCGCCACCTGGAAGGGCGGCCAGCTCGCCGACACGGTTCGGCGGGTGAATTCGTCCGGCTTCGGCCTCACCATGGGCCTCCACAGCCGGATCGCCCGCGCCGCCGAGACGGTCGAGGAGACCGGCACGGTCGGCAATCTCTACGTCAACCGCTCGATGATCGGCGCCATCGTCGGCTCGCAGCCGTTCGGCGGGGAGGGTCAGTCGGGCACCGGCCCGAAGGCGGGCGGGCCGCACTACCTGCCGCGCTTCTGCACCGAGCGGGTGACCAGCACCGACACGACCAGCTCCGGCGGCAATGCGACTTTGCTGAGCCTGGAGGATGTCGGCTTCTAGCCCGTCCGGTCGGCGGCGTTTTCCAACAACTCGTCCGTCGTTGAAGGCGTTCAGCCGAAACGAGATTGCGCGATGGGGCACGGTTGTGCCTCTGAAACGACTTGTTCTGTGAGCGGGGCGTTGCGATGCGGATGATCGGCGTATTTTTCGGCCTTATCGCCTTGGCGGCCCAGCCCGCTCTGGCGCAAGCGCCGCAGTCGCGGCTGCGGTCGCTGGAGCAGCGGCTGGCCGCCACGGCGTCCGACAATCCCGGCGAATATGGCATCGCCGCCATGGACCTGACCAGCGGGCGGATGATCGGCTTCAACGCCGACATGCCCTTCCCGATGGCGAGCACGGTGAAGGTGGCGGTGGCGGCGACCTATTTGGCTGAGGTCGATGCCGGAATGCGATCGCTCGACGATCAGATCGGCGGCGCGACGGCGGCGCGGCTGATGGATGCGATGATCACCCGAAGCGACAATCGGGCGACCGATCAGCTGCTGGCGATGCTCGGCGGGCCGGGCGCGGTGGACCGCTGGCTGCGCTCCCACAACCTCACCGGAATCAGGGTCGACCGCACCATCGCCCAGCTGCTCAGCGACCGGCGCGATCTGCGGGACGTTCGGGATTCGAGCACGCCGGCGGCGATGCTGAACCTGCTCCGGGCGATCGACTCCGGCAACGTGCTTCGGCCGGCGAGCCGCTCGCTCCTGCTCGACATGATGAGCCGCTGCATTACCGGATCGAACCGGATCAGGGCGCTGCTGCCGGCCGGAACGAGGGTCGAGCACAAGACCGGCACGCTGAGCGGCTATACCGGCGACGTCGCCTTCGTCACCATGCCCGATGGGCGTCGGATCGCGATGGCGATGTTCGCCCGCGGCGGCGAGAACCGGCCCGGAGTCATCGCCACCGTGGCGCGGGCGATCTATGACGGGTTCGCCCCGGCGGCAGCCGACGCCGAGGCCGGCATTGCCGGGGTTCTTCGGCAGGACCGCGCGGTTGGCGCCTACAGCCGGCGGCCCTGAGAGGTCCGTTCCAAGCCTTGGCAGATTCGTCGCGCGGGCTGGCCGTTTCGTCGCCCCGTCGAGCGGTGTCGCGGTCTCGTCGCGCAACGCTCCACCGGGGCCGGCGCGCGCGATAACGGCGTCCTCACATCCGTTCAGGGAGTGAGTGATGCTGTTCCATATTTCCATCGACGCCGACGATCCGCGCCGAGTCGCCGAGGTCCTCGCCGAGCTCTGGGGCGGCCGCGCCTTTCCGTTTCCCGCCGTCATCGAGGGCAGCTGGGCGGCGCTGGCCGGCGATGAGCGCGGCACGATGATCGAAATCTATCCGCGCGGCACCCAGCTGCTTCAGGGCGGTGCCGAAGCCGGCGCTCACGGCGTTGCGGGCGTGCCCCGGCGGCACGGCCCGGTCCATATGGCGATCGCGACCGAGATGGATCTGGCCCAGGTCTGCGCGATCGCGGCGCGCGAGGGCTGGCTGGCCAAATATTGCCTGCGCGGCGGCCGCTTCGGCGTGATCGAGCTTTGGATAGAGGGTTGCCAGCTGGTCGAGGTGCTCACCCCGTCGATGCAGCGCCAGTATCTGGACACGATCACCATCGAGAATTGGGAGATGATGCTCCGCGAGGGCGCGCCGGTCCGCCAGGCCGCCTGAGCGATCGTCAGGCCGGCTTTTCCTCGGTCGGGTAGGGCAGGATCAAGGTCCCGTCCGGCGCGGCGGTGAAGCTGGTCTGGGTCGGGTAAGCGAACTCCACGCCTTCCTCGTTGAACCGCTTCAGCAAAGCGATCAGCACCTGGCTGCGCGCGTCGAAGACCTTCTGCCAGACCTCTGAGCGGACATCGAACTCGAACGCGTAGTCGAGGCTGGAGGCGCCGTAGCCGACCATTCCGCAGCGCAGGAAGACGCATTTCTCGCAGCCGTTGACGACCTCCTTCACGATCTCCGGGATCCGGGCGCAAAGCTCGACCGGGGTCTGGTAGACGATGCCGAAATTCTGCAGGATCCGGCGCCGGTTGAGCCGCGCCATGTTGTGCAGCTCCTTGCCCAGCAAATTGGTGTTGGAGATCACTACTTCCTCGCCGGTGATCGCCCGCACGCGCGTGCTCTTGAGGCCGATATTCTCGACCGTGCCCGAGGTCGTGTCCCAGCGGATCGAATCGCCGCGGCGGAACGGCTTGTCGAAAATGATCGAAAGCGCCGAGAAGAGGTCGTCGAAAATGCCCTTGGCGGCAAGGCCGATGGCGATGCCGCCGATGCCGAGTCCGGCGATCAGGCCGGTCACGTTGACTCCGAGATTGTCGAGCACGACGACAGTCGCGATCAGGAAGATGGCGATGGTCGCGAGCAGCCGGATGATGCCGATCGCGCTGCCGAGGCCGCTGCTCTCCTCCAGGCCGCCGGCGCGATGTTCGATGATGCCGAGGATGAGCTCGCGCACCCAGAGCGCGACCTGCAGAGTCGCCGCGATCACGAACAGGGTGCTGATGGTGTCGGCCACGCCCCGCGGCGCCTGAGCGTAGCTCGCCACCAGCCGAGCCGCGGCCGGGATCATGAACCACAGCCGCGTGCTCGCGAAGACCCGGCCGAGCACGGTGCGCCAGTGGCTGTGCTCGGGGTCGCTTCGGCAGATGCGCAGGCCGACCCATTTGAGGCCCAGCATCACTGCCACGACCAGGGTGGCCGCGGCGACGCCCAGGATGATCTGCAGGCTGTGGCTCGACATCCAGGAGGTGATGTCGGCCCACAGAGTCCGGAACTGCAGGTCAAGCGATGCGGGTTCGTTCATGTCTCGCGTTTCTTCCCGGATTTGCGGCGGCCTCGCCGGTCGAGGAAGCGGATCAGGCCCCGCTCCGCGCTGGACAGATATTTCGTCGGGCGGGGGCATTGCAAGGCGAGCGCGGACTTGCGGTCCTTGACCGCTTCGATCAGCGCCGGATGGACGTAGGATTTGCGGCTGATCGCCGGCGTGTTGCCGAGCGCCTCCGCGACCGGCTCAAGCATCGCATTGAGCCCGATACCCTCCTCGCCGGCCGCGCAGATCCGCTCGAAGGCGATGACGCTGGCGCTCCAGGTGCGGAAATGCTTGGCGGTGAAATCCTCGCCGGTGGCATCGCGGATATAGTCGTTGACGTCGGTCGAGCTCACCGGATGGGGGTCGCCGTCGCCGTTGATATATTGGAAGAGATGCTGGCCAGGCAGATCCTGACAGCGCCTGACGATTCGGCTCAACCTCCGGTCGGTGATCGAGAGCTCGCGCTCGATGCCGCTCTTCGCCTTGAAGCGCATCTTCACCGTCTTGCCACGTACCCTGGCATGGCGGTTGCGCAGCGTGGTGGCGCCGTAGCTCTTGTTGGACTGGGCATAGGCCTCATTGCCGACCCGGATCCGGCCGATGTCGAGCAGCCGCACGACCGCGGCGACGACGGTCTCGCGGCTCAACTTGCGCTTCTTCAGGTCGGCCTCGACTCGCTTTCGCAATTTCGTGAGGGCGCGGCCGAAATCGGCGCAGCGCTCATATTTGGCCGCCTCCTGGCTCTCCCGGAAATAGGGATGGTAGCGATATTGCTTGCGGCCCTTGTCGTCATAGCCGATCGCCTGGATATGGCCGTTGGCCTTCGGGCAGAACCAGGCGTCGCGATAGGCGGGCGGCAGGCCGACGGCGTTCAGCCGATCGATCTCGTCGCGATCGGTGACTCGCTTTCCGGCCGAATCGAAATATTGCCAATAGCGGCCGCGCCGGCGTCTGGTGATGCCGGGCGACTGGTCGTCCACGTAGCAAAGCGCGCCGGTCATCGCCCCCTAAAGGCGTGAGAGTCCGCTTCGTTCCCTCGATGAATGGTGGGCCCCGCGGGATTTTTACCTGCACCTGACCGTAATCTGCGGTCTGCTCTGGCGGTTGAGCTAGGGGCCCGGATCGCGGTCTAGGGCCGAGAGGTTGAAAAAGTCCTTAGGAGCCGGCGGGAGAAGAGCGTTCGGGGATCGAGCGCCCCCGCAGCAGCTGATCGAAGGCCCGGTTCAGTCGGCGCTGGGCGGGCCTTTCGACGAGATGGTGGAGCGCGATCGAAGCGGCCAGCACGAGCAGGAGGAACAGGCCGATGAGAGGAAGAGGGACGTGCGCGGCATCGTCGATGAACACCAGCTTGAACGCGATGAAGAGGAGGAAATGGCAAAGGTAGGTCGCGTAGCTGATCTCCCCCAGATAGTGGAGCAATGGCCGCCCGAGCGGATTTCGAGGCGAGCCGGCGGTCAGCGCGACCGTCATCAGCAACCCGGCAAACATCAATGGCACCGCCAGGGTTTCGGAGAGGCCCGCGAACCATGCGGCAGCAGCCGCCGCCGAAGCGGCCAGCGCGATGATGGCGGCGCGCCGGGGCGCCTGCCGAAAACGCCCCCACAGCGTGCAGATCACCGTGCCCATGGTGAATTCGAGCAGGGCCCTGGGCAGGCCGAAGCGCGGGATCTGCTCGCCGAGGCTGGTCGCGCCGCCGGCCGCCATCAACGCGCTCAGGCACAGCGCGAGGAGAAGCAGCAGGCCGCACAATGCCGGCGTGCCGAACCGGCGCCAGTCGGCCGCCAATGCGAGCAGGGGAAGCGTGAGATAGGCGGCGAATTCGCAGCTGATCGACCAGGCCGGGTCGTTCCAGGTCAGCGCGTCCGTGAGCCCCCAATTCTGCATCAGCGCGAGGTGGAGCGGAAGCTCGCTCCAGGGATAATGATCCGAAGGCTCGCGGCCCGTCGCCGCCACCACCAGCACGAAGGCCATCGCGCTCATCAGCATCACCAGGTGAAGCGGCCAGATCCGCGCGATCCGGCGAAGCAGGAAGGCGGGCGCCTCGCCGATCCCCCCCGCCCGCAGGCGCCCCGAATAATTGAGCCACAACACGAAGCCCGACAGCATGAAGAACAGGTCGACCGCGAGATAGCCCTTCGAAAGGATGGAGAGGGCATCCGGCGGCAGCGCCCAGGCCGCGCCCATGCGGATATGGTAGAGCACGACGATCCAGGCCGCGATTCCGCGGATGCCGGTCAGGGCCGGCAAGTCCGCCCGCGCTTCGATGGCCGCCGTCGCCACTTCAGGCCGCCTGGGAAACCGTCGGGTTCGCCGCCGCCGCCGGCGCGACGAGAGGCTGTCCCGACTTGCGGCCATAGGTCCGGCGCAGCCAGCAATCGAAGCCGATCTGGGTGCCGAGGATCAGGTAGACGAACGGCTGGTAGGCGATGGCGACGAACACCGCCCCGACCAGGTAGATGATCTGGAAATGCTGGAGCGCGGACGCGAGCGGGGCGATCCACGCCGTCTCGCCCGTCGAGCGCCGATAGCGGCGGCGGATGATCTCCATCCGGGTGAGGCCGATCGCGTGGATGATCAGGAACAGGAACAAGCCGGGGAAGCCCTGTTCGCCCAGCATCTCGAAATAGGCGCTGTGATAGGCGCGTCCCTCGTCCGCCTCGGTCTGCGAGGTGACGACCTGGACCTCGCCCGTGGTCTGGGCGCTCGTCGTCTGCACCTGGATCCGGTTGCCGCGATAGGCGCCGAAGCCGCCGCCGAACGGATGGGCCCGGGCATAGTCCCAGGTCCAGGCCCAGACGGCGAGGCGGGTGCCGGCCGACTGGTCGCCCTGAAAGCCCTGGATCGTCTCCATCCGGCTGGTGAAGGAGGCGGGCAGGAACGGAATCGACGCGAGGCCGAGCAAAGCCGCGCCCGCGATGTAAAGGAAGCGGCGCTTGACGTCGCGGAGCATCAAGATGCCGAGCAGGGCGATGCAGACCAGGCCGGTGCGCGCCTCGGTGCCGATCGGGATCAAGAGGCAGGCGAAGATCAGGCCCCCGCAGAACAGCTTCACCCGCCAGTCGGATGGATAGATGGTGCCGTGCCTGGCGAACCAGAGGATCAACGGAATGAGGCCGACGGCGACGGTCGAGATCGTGCTGCTCTCATAAAGGCCGCTATTGTTGTCGACCATGAGGTTGAGCACGCCATAGCCGCCGCCCGAGAGCACGGTCTTGATCCCCCCGACGATGACGATTGCGGCCGCGGACAGGGTGAGGAAGAGCAGGACCGCTTCAAGCCTGAGCTTCGTCCGCAAGGTGAAGGGCAGGAAGATGGCGAAGGCGAGCGCCTTCCACGCCCAATCCCATTTCTCCGCGGCGTCGACCGGGAAATCCGCGATCGTCGTGGTCCCCCCGGCATAAGCGAGCAGCAGCAGGATCAGCCCCTGCCGGGCGGTGAAGCGGAAGCCGTCCTTACGGTCGGCGATCAGCCAGCCGGCGAAGGCGAGCACGGCGACGATCATCGAGATCGGGATCGAGTTCAGCAGGTAATAGGAAATGCGATGCGGCGAGACGGTATCGACATAGATGTAGGCGAGCACGAACAGGAACGGGCGCTTGACGCCGAGCGTGAGCAGCGCGGCCAGGAAGCCGATCAAAGCAAGGTCACGCATCCTCGGGCTTGCCCTTCGCGAACCAGCCGCGCTTCGCGGTGCGCGGCGCGTCGTCGTCCTCGAGGTCGGGACGCGACAGCAGGCGCCAGGCGGCGAGCAGCATCAGGCCGTGGGTCAGGCCGAGCGCGAAATTGTCGATCATCCGGGCCGTCCTTTGCCGCGCCTCACCGAAGGCTCCTTAGCGGGTCGCGGTTGACGGGCCGTTAAGCCTGAACAGCTAGAGCGGCGGCATGGCCGGTCTCTTTCTCGTGCAGACGCGCGACCGCAGCTTCGCGGACTCCGCGATGGCCGTGGCCCGCGACCAGTTCGCGCTGCACGGCTTTGCCGGCTGCACCGAGCGCGCGGTGGGCGGCTGGCGCCTGCTGCATGCGCCCTATGTGCTGGGCGGGCCGGACACGTTGCTCGTCGCCGGCGACGATCTGGTCGCGGTGGCGGGCACTTTGACCTGCGACGGCCGGATGGGCCGCCCCGCGCTCGAAGCCCTGCTTGCCATGGAGAGGCCCGATTGGAGCCGCCTAGGCGGCCAGTTCGTCGCGGTCGTTCACCGGGCCGGGCGCACGTTGCTGTTCACCGACTATTTCGCCGCCTTCCAGCTCTTCCACGACGCCGGGCGCCGGTTCTTCTCGACCTCGCTGCTCGCCGCCGCGCGGGCGCTGCCCAGGCTCAGCTTCGATCCGCAGGGCGTCTACGAATTCGCCTTCAACGTCGTTCCGGTCGGCAACGACACGGTCTTCGCCGAGCTGAGGACGCTCGGGCCGGATGAGCTGATCGAGCTGGGTGACAGCGCCGTCGGGCGGCGGATCGAAAAGCCGCTGCCCGAGGCATCGGTGACGATGCCGCTGCAGGAGCGGATCGCCGTTCACCGCGAGCGGCTCGGCGCCGTCGTTCGTGCCCATGTCGGCCAATTCGGCGACGCGATATTTTGCCCCTTGTCGGGAGGGCTCGACTCCCGGCTCGTCCTCGCCGCGTTGCGCGCCGAGGGGTGCGATCCGAGCCTCTACGTCTATGGCGGCGAGGAGAGCAGCGACGTCCGAATCGCACGCGCGATCGCGCCGGACATCGAATGGCGCGACAAGGAGGCGTTCCGCGCCGTCGCGCCCGACGAATTCCCCGAGCAGGTCGAACGCAACTTCCAGGCCTATGACGGCCTGCCCAATTACGGGGAACTGTTCGAGAATGGCGGCAACGAAGCCGCCCGCCGCGCCCGGCACGCGGGCGGCGCCCTCTCCGCCTCGGGGGGCTGCGGCGAGATTTTCCGCAACTTCTTCTTCCTTCCCGATCGCCCGCTCTCCGCCGCGGCCGTGGCGCGGACCTTCTTCGCGCGCTTCGCCAAAGGCGACGGCACCGGCCTGTTCGACGAGACGGCGTTCCTGCGGGCGATCGAGGACAAGCTCCTCGCCGCGCTCGGTGCCGCGGGCGAGCGCGGCCGGCTGCCGCGGCCGCTGCTCGAGCAACTCTATCCGCGCGTGCGCTGCCGGGCTTTGTTCGGGCGGGAGATCAGCCTGGAAGCGCGCTACGGCGCCTATCTGATGCCGTTCCTCGACCACGGGCTGGTCGCCGAGGCGATGAGGCTGCCGCTGGCGCTCAAGAATGCGGGGCGGTTCGAGGCGATGCTGCTCAATGCGATCGATCCGGAGCTGGCGCGCCGCCCCTCGGCCTACGGCCACGACTTCGCCGGCCCGCCGAGTCGCCGGCACCTTTTCGACGAGTGGGCGACGCGGCTTCGGCCGGTGGCGCTGCGGCGGCGCAGCTACCCGCTTCGCAGGCGGCTGGGGCCGGTGGCGGACGAGCATGGCGGGCTGCTGACGCCCGAACATATGGGCCGGGTCGTCGACCTCGACTATCCGGCGATGCGACGGTTTTTTCGGACCGACCGGATCACCGACAGCGGAATGATGCGGCGGATCGCGAACCTCGAATATCTGGCGGGCAGGCTGGGCGTCACCTAAACCGTCATGCCGGACTCGATCCGGCATCCACCTTCTCGTTCTGCGCCGTCAGGAAGGTGGACCCCGGATCGAGTCCGGCGTGACGATCGGGTGCCCGCCTAGCGCCGGGCGAATTCGGTGATGCTCGGCCCGAGGCGGTTGTTGCGGATCACCAGCGCTTCGCCGCTCCAGTCGCCGACGAACGCGCTGGTCCAGCGGAAACCCGGCGCGACCGAGGCGACATTGTCCTCGATCACCAGGCCGGCCGAGGGGTTCTCGCCCTCTTCGGCGTGGACGGCGATCAGGGTGCCGTAATTCTCCTTGCCGGTCCCCTGCACGAAAGTGTTGCCGGCGATCCGGCCGACCGAGCCTTCGGGCAGGTCGATCATGTAATTGGTGTCCCGGCCCTGGCTGTCGTCGAAGCTGTTGTTCAGGATCTCGACCCTAGGCGCCCGGCTTTTCAGATAATGGCCGCCGGTGCCGCGCTCGAAGCGCGAATTGGTGATGCGGAGGGCGCCATAATGGCCGACATAGAGCGAATGGGCGCCGTTCCCGTCCGGATGCTTGCCGAGCCGGCTGAAGGTGGAATGGTCGATCGAAATCGTGCTCGAGGGATCGCTTGCGGACAGGATACCGCATTGCGCGTCCTCGAAGCGGTGTAGGCGACGGTGAGATCGCCCTGCTCGATGCGGATTCCGGCGCCGTTGCCGTCCTCGACCCGCATATGGGTGAAGACCAGCCCCTCGACATGCGAAGCGCGGCCGCGCAGCACCAGAGTGGCCTTGCCCTCGCAGATCGCCGCGTCGAACACCGCCGTGCCCTGGGTTTCGGCTACGAACGCGATCCGGCCGCCTTCCTGGACGGCACAATCCCTGTAGCGGCCGGGGGCGATCCGGATCGTGCCGTCGCCATCGCCGATCGCGGACACCGCGTCACCCAGGTGAGCGAAGCCTTGACCGGTCTCGACGACGGTGAAGGGGCGGGACGCTCGCTGTCCATTCGCGGCGCCGGCGAGCAGCAACGCGGGACAGAGCGCGAGAAGGAGGCGATGGGTCATTGCCGGGCCTTACCGCGTCCCGGTTGACGCGCCGTTAAGCTCGCTGTGGCATGAGAGCCGGGATGCGTATCCTGCACGTTCTCGACCACAGTTTGCCGCTGCAGAGCGGCTACACCTTCCGCACCCGCGCGATCGTCAAGGCGCAGCTGGCGCGGGGGTGGCAGGTGGCGTGCCTGACCGGCGCCCGCCATGCCGCGAATGGTCCCAATGGTCGCGATCCTGAAGTGGTGGACGGAATCACCTTCTACCGCACCCCCAGGCCCGCGCCGGCGCCGGCGCCGCTCGGCGAATGGCGCGAGATCAGGGCGCTTTCCGACCGGCTCGACGCCCTGGTGCGCGAATGGCGGCCCGACCAGCTCCATGCCCATTCGCCGGTGCTCGACGCCCTGGCGGCCTTGCCGGTGGCTCGGCGGCACGGCATTCCGCTCGTCTACGAGATCCGCGCCTTCTGGGAGGACGCCTCGGTCGGCAACGGCACCGGCCGGGAAGGCTCCGCCCGCTACCGGCTCACCCGGATGCTGGAGACCTATGCGGCGCGCAAGGCCGACGCGGTGGCTGTGATCTGCGAAGGGCTTCGGCAGGATCTGATCCGGCGCGGCATCGAGCCGGACAAGATCATGGTCTCGCCCAACGGCGTCGACATGAACCTGTTCGGCCGCCCGCCCGCGGCCGACGCGGCATTCGCGCGCAGCCTCGGCCTGGACGGCGCCGACACGGTCGGCTTCATCGGCTCCTTCTACGATTATGAGGGGCTGGATGATCTCATCGCCGCCATGCCCTTGCTCGCCGCGCGAAGACCCAAGGCGCAATTGCTGCTGGTCGGCGGCGGGCCGATGGAAGAAGCGCTGAAGGCGCAGGCGGCGGCGTCGCCCGCGGCGGACCGGATCCGCTTCGCCGGCCGGGTGCCGCACGAGGAGGTCGAGCTTTATTACGCGCTGATCGACATCCTCGCTTATCCGCGCAAGGCGATGCGGCTGACCGAATTGGTGACTCCGCTGAAGCCGCTCGAGGCGATGGCGCAGCGCAAGCTGGTCGTGGCGTCCGATGTCGGCGGTCATCGCGAGCTGATCGAGGACGACGTCACCGGCACCCTGTTTCCGGCGGGCGATCCGGCCGCGCTCGCCGACGCGCTCGCCGACCTGTTCGAGCGGCGCGGCGATTGGGAAAAGCGGCGCGACACCGCCCGGCGCTTCGTCGAGCGCGAACGTAACTGGTCGTCAAACATTTCCCGTTATGCTCCTGTCTACCAACGACTTACGGGCAAGGCTTTATGATCGTTTCGAGACCATTTTCGGATATGGTGCGCGGCGTCGGCCGAAACGCCCTCGACCTGCCGGTGGCGGCGTTCGCCGCGGTCGCGGTCGCCTTCCTCGCTTTCGCCATGCCCGCCGATCTGCTCACCGATCTGGTCGGATCGAGCGGCCTGCCGTCGATCCTGCCGGCCGCCGAGCCGCCGCTCGGCTTCAAGGCGCGGATCGGCGTCGGCCTGGTTGGCGCGTTGCTGATATTCGCCGTGGTGCTTGTGCTGCTGCGCCTGCTCGACCGGACCGGTCTCGACGGGAAGAGCGCGAAGGCCGCGGAACCGGAGCAGCCGCGCACCCGCCGCCGCGACTTTCACCCGGACGCGCCGGCACCCTGGCCGATCTCGGCCGCCCGCGACTTCGGCGAGCCCTCGTCGACGGCCGATTCGCGCCCGCTCTGGCTGGATCCCGTCGAGCCCGAACCCGATGCGGTCGCGTTCGCGGAGGTGCCGGAGGCTTTCGCCGATGAGCCGGAGCCCGAAAGCATCGAGCTCGAGCCGGAGTCGCCGGCTTTTCAGCCGGAGCCGCAGCCTTTCGATGTCCGGATGGAGCTGGATCCGTTCGATTTCGCGCCGGAGCCGGAGGCGATCGCCTTCGCCCCGGAACCCGAGACGCGCCAGGAGGCCGCGCCGGAGCCGGTCGACGGATCGGCGAGCCTCGCGGAGCTGATCGCGCGACTCGAGCGGGGGCTTGCCCGGGCGCGCACCGGCCAGGACACGGCGCCCGCCGCCCCGGCTTCGCCTCTCCCGGCTCCGCAGGTGTTTCCGGAGGCGAATGACGATCGGCTGCAGAGCGCGATCGACAGCCTGCAGCGGCTGACCTCGCGGCAATCCTAGCACGCCTCCTCCACCGTCAGCGCCTCCAGGCCGAGGCAGACGCAATCCTCGCCAAGCTCGCACAGGTCGCCGCGCGCGGCGAGGTCGGCCAGGATGTGGCCGCGCATGGAGAGCTCGCGCTCGCCCAGGCCCGCCAGGAAAGCGATTGTCGCTTCCCTCGCTGACGGTCCCTGCAAGCGTAGGGTGAATTGGTGGCGAGCGCCGGAGAAGGTGATGCTCGCCCAGGGCCGGCTGGCCATCTTTTCGACCGTGGCCGAGCCGGCGAAGTTGACAAAGATGACACATATGGCCCGCGCGAGCTCGTCGGCCGGATCGGCGATCATCGGCGCGCCTCGTGACGGTCGAGCCAGGCCTTGACCTTGGCGCGGGTCGTGGAGCGGGGTTGTCGGCCCCGTCTCAGGTCTGCCACGAAATGGGAATCGCCCACGACCTCCCGGCCGAACCGGGCCGCGGTCATCCGGTTCCGCCTGAGGTAACGTTCGATCCGCTGACGCAAAAGCATGACACTCTCCGAATCACTGTTCTCTTTCTGTTCCAGTATCGGCAGACATTTCCTACTTGTCTAGGAAAAATCCTATCTATATTGGAGCAATATGGCGGACGAGGCTGGACGGACCGCGCTGGAGCGGCTGATCGCGGAACGGGGCGAGGATTATGCCGGCCTCTCGCGCCTGCTCGGCCGCAACCCCGCCTACATCCAGCAATATATCAAGCGCGGCAGCCCGAAGCGGCTGGCCGAGCAGGATCGCCATCTGCTCGCCCGATATTTCGGAGTGGAGGACAGCCTGCTCGGCGGGCCCGAGCGGAAAGCGGACCGGCGGGCGATGGTCGCGGTGCCCAGCCTCGATGTCGGCGCTTCCGCCGGTGCCGGCGCTTTCGACGGCGACGAAAGGAGCGAAGCCCATATCGCCTTCGATCCGGCCTGGCTGCGGCGGCTGGCGCGGGGCAAGCCCGACGAATTGTCGATCATCCGGGTCGCCGGCGATTCGATGGCGCCGACCCTCGCCGACGGGGACGACATCCTCGTCGACCGCGGCGACGGCGCGGCGCGGGCGCGCGACGGCATCTACGTGCTGAGGATCGAGGGCGCGCTGGTGGTGAAGCGGCTGGCGGTCAATCCGGCGGCGCGCACCGTCTCGATCCGAAGCGACAATCCGGCCTATCCCGAATGGCCCGATTGCGATCCGGCCGCGATCGACGTCGTCGGCCGGGTGGTCTGGACCGGACGAAGGATCGGCTAGCGCCGCATCAAGTCGAACAACCAGACGAGGATCAGCAAGCCGAGGCCGATCCCGAGCCCGTAGAGAAATCCAAGACTCGGCTGCCCCTTGATCGAGCCGACGACGACACCGCCGAGCACGGCGATGGCGAGCAGGCAG
>Ga0190274_10000078_pt1 | contig 73910 bp, 62 predicted proteins | sample Popmic531T_FD_133002 | JGI IMG/M metagenome (GOLD analysis project Ga0190274, IMG submission 133002) | Populus adjacent soil microbial communities from riparian zone of Yellowstone River, Montana, USA - 531 T | ecosystem: Environmental > Terrestrial > Soil > Riparian zone | place: USA: Montana...
GCCGCGGCGTCGAGGCGCCTTGCAGCTTCATCAGGATCGCCGCCGCCTCGGGGTGGCCGATCCAGATCGGCAGGAAGCGGTTTCCGTCCACGGTCTTCAGCAACACGATCGGCTGCTTGCCGACCATGTCGAAGCTGACCCCATAAATCTGCATCTGCTGCACGAGAAAAGCTCCCGACCGTGGTGGACGGCCAAGTATAGGTCGGGCGAGTGGGCGATCCTGGATTCGAACCAGGGACCTCGTCCTTATCAGAGACGCGCTCTAACCAACTGAGCTAATCGCCCGCGGGCTGGCGATGATAGCGGCGCCGAGGCGAACGCTGAGGCCCTGGCTCAGCGGGGGCGCTTGCCAAGCCGGCGGGCCAGGGAGCGCGCTTCGTCGAGGTCGTCGAAGCGCAGCTCGGCCGCCACCCCGTCGCCCTTGGCGCGGACCGCGACCTCGTGACCGAGCGCCGCCTCCAAGGCGTCGCCCACCGCCTCCAGAGCCGCTGCCTGCTCGGGATCGACCGGCGCCCGCTTCCCACGAGCTTTTGGCTGGCTGGCCAGCCGAACTCTGTTCTCGGTCTCGCGCACCGACCAGCCGGCGCGGGCGGCGTCGCGGCCGAGGCGGCGGCGGACGTCGTTGCCCTTCGCGCCCAGCAGGGCCTTGCCGTGACCCTCGCTGAGGTCCCCGGACTCGAGCAGCCCCAGGGTCTCGTCGGGCAGCTCGAGCAGGCGGATCAGGTTGGAGACGGCGGGGCGGCTGCGTCCGACCCGCCGAGCCAGATCCTCCTTGCTGAGGCCGAGGTCCTCGATCAGCGCCGCGCAGGCCCGCGCCTCCTCGACCGGGTTGAGGTCCTCGCGCACCATGTTCTCGATCAACGCCGCCTGCAGCCGCTCGGCTTCGGCCTGGTCGCGGACCACCGCCGGGACCTTCTCGAGGCCCGCCTCCTGGGCGGCGCGCCAGCGGCGCTCGCCGGCGACCAGCTCGTAGCTGCCGTCGGGCAGGGGGCGGACGAGGAGCGGCTGGACGATGCCGCTGGTCTCGATCGAGGCGGCCAGGGCGCTGAGCGCCCCGGAGTCGAACTGGGTCCGGGGCTGATCGGGGTTGGGCTTGATCAGGGCGACGGGCAGTTCGCGCAGCTCTCCGGCGCCGTCGCCGGAGCTCTCCGGCAGGATCGCCGCGAGGCCGCGGCCGATGCCGGGCCGGGTACCGCTAGCCACGGGTGGCGAGCTCCCTGGCAAGGGCCCGGTAGGCGACGGCGCCGCGGGAGGCGGGTGCGTGATCGGTCACGGGCAGACCATAACTCGGCGACTCGGCGACTCGGACGCTGCGCGGGATCACCGTCTCGAAGACCATCTCGGGAAAGTGCCGGCGCAGCTCCGCCTCGACGTCCTGGGCGAGGCGGGTGCGCTCGTCGTGCATGGTGACCAGCAAACCCGAAACCTCCAGTTGAGGGTTCAGCTCGCGCCGGATCAAGCCGAGCGTTTCCAGGAACTGGACGAGCCCCTCCAACGCCAGGTACTCGGCCTGCACCGGAACGATGACGCGGTCGGCGGCGGTGAGCGCGTTGACGCTGACCGGGCCCAGCGAGGGCGGGCAGTCGAGCAGGGTCATCGCGAAACGCTCGCGGACCGGCCCGAGGCGCTCGCGGAGGCGCGTCTCGGAGCCGTCGATGCGCGGCAGCTCGACAGCCGCGCCGGCCAGGTCGCGGCTTCCCGGCACGACCCACAGATTGTCCGGTCCCGCCGGTTTCGCGGCCTCCGCGACCGAGACCTCACCGGTCAGGCAGTCGTATGAGGACGGGTGCGCGTCGCGGTCCCCGCCCAGCGCCACGGTCGCGTTGCACTGGGGGTCGAGGTCGACCAGCAACGTCTGCTCGCCCCCGTGAGCGGCGCAGGAAGCCAGGTTCACGGCCGTGGTCGTCTTGCCGACGCCGCCCTTCTGGTTCGCGATCGCGTAGACGATGCCCATGTCCGGGCCACCCTAGTTGCCCGCGCGGGGCGGCGAGAGGTCGGATAGCCTGCTCCCCGTGAGCGAGACGGTCGATTGGCCCCAGGAGCCCGCCGAGCGGGTGCGCGACCTGGTCGAGGGCGTTCTCGACGAGCTGGAGCTCGGCGGGGAGGTCGGGATCGAGGAGGACGACGATCACATCGTCGCCACGGTCGAGGGCGAGGACGACTACGGGCTGCTGATCGGCAAGCGCGGTCAGACGATCGACGCCCTGCAGCTGCTCTGCTACCAGGCGGCGTTCCGGGGCCTGCGCGAGCGCAAGCGGGTCGTCGTCGACGCCGCCGGGTACCGCGACCGACGGCGCGAGACCCTGGAGGGACGCGCCGATCGCGCCGCCGACCAGGCGCTGAGCGGCAACCACATCGTCGAGATGGACCCGATGAGCGCCCAGGAGCGCCGTGTCGTCCACGAGCGCCTCAAGGAGCGCGCCGGGATCGAGACCTACAGCGAGGGCGACGAGCCCCGCCGCTGCGTGATCGTCGCGCCGCTCGTCACGGAGTGAGCCCCGACCCCACGGCGGCACTCGAGCCCCGCGGACGCGTGGCGCTGGAGAGGGTGCTTGAGCTCCTGGCAGAGGAGCGCGCCTCGGTCAGCTCGGTAGTCGACGAGCGCGCCTGGAAGGTGCATGTGGCCGACAGCCTCACCGGCTTGCGGGTGCCGGGGCTGAGGGCGGCGGCCCGGATTGCCGACGTCGGAGCCGGAGCCGGCTTCCCGGGCCTGGCGCTCGCGGTCGCGCTCCCCGAGGCCCGGGTCGACCTGATCGAGTCCGTGAGCCGCAAGTGCGCCTTCATGGAGCGCGCGGTCGAGGCCGCGGGGATCCCCAACGCGACGGTCCTCGACACCCGCTCCGAGGACTGGGCCAAAGCGGACGGCCGCGAAGCCTACGAAGCGGTCACGGCCCGGGCCGTAGGCCGCCTATCGACCCTAGCCGAGCTCGCGTCCCCACTCCTCAAGCCAAACGGAGTCCTGATCGCCTGGAAGGGCAAACGCGACGAGGACGAGGAAAACCAACTCGATCGAGCCGCCGAGTCCCTGGCAATGCGCCCCGAAAATGTCCTCGACGTGGGCACCGAAGCCGGCAGCAGACACCGCCACCTCCACGTAATCAGAAAGGTGGGAGCCACGCCCACCAACCTCCCCCGCCGCCCAGGCATGGCCAAGAAACGCCCCAAGGGCTAATCAGCCAAAGCAAGCGAAGGGCGAAGCACCACACGGCTCCGCAGCAATGCAGAGAACCGGGGGTCGCCGGGGGAGGGGTCGGGTGCCTCTCGAAACGTCTTGTACTTTTTCGCGAGAGCTCCCCCCAAGGCGTCAGCCACCGCCGCCTCTCGAAAAAGTTAAGTGAAGAGAGGCACCCGACCCCTCCCCCCGGTCACCGCCGCCGCTTCTTCTTCTTAGGCGATTTCGGAGGAGCCTTAGCAGCCTTCGCCGCCGCAAGCACCTCGGGTTTCGCCTTATCCGGCATCGGCACCAGTTTCTGGATCGTGAACTGCTGCCCGATCGTCCAGATGTTGGTGGTGATCCAGTAGAGGATCAGCCCCGCCGGGAAGCTGATGATGAAGGGGACGAAGATCAGCGGCAGCACGAACATCAAGGTGCGCTGGCTTTTGTCGGCCGAGATCGCCATGACCAGACCCGAGATCAGCTGCGTGACGACGTAGATCACGAGGAGGGCGATGAGGACCCCGCCCTCGGCCTTGGCGGTCAGGTCGGGGATGAAGAGGAAGCTTTCGCCGAAGAACCCCGCCGCATGGCCCTGGGAGGAGGCGAACTCGCTGCAGGTTTTCGCCGTCTGCCCGCAGATGTCGGCGCGCAGGTCATTCTGGAGGACGTAGAAGAGGGTGATGAAGACGGGGATCTGCGCGAGGAGTGGCACGCAGGAGGCGAAGGGGTTGACTTTGTTCTCCTGGTAGAAGCGCATCACCTCCTGCTGCATGCGCTGTTTGTCGTTTTTGTATTTCTCCTGGATCTCCTTGAGCTGCGGCTGGAGCGCCTGGAGCGCCCGCATCCCTTTCAGCTGTTTGTAGGTGAGCGGGATCAGGAGCGCCCGCACCGAGATCGTCAGGGCGATGATCGCGCCGCCCCAGGAGAGGCCAGCCGAGTCGTGGAAGAAGACGAGCACCTTGTCGCCGATGTCGACCAGGAACTGCGGGGCGAGCTGGAGGGCGAGCGGCAGCATCAGGCCTGGGCCTCACCGTGGTACTCGGCGGGATCGACCGGTCCGGTGCGGAGCGTGAACTTCTTCGGCACCGGGTCGAAGCCACCGTGGCTGAACGGGTTGCAGCGCAGCAGGCGCCAGGCGGCCAGCAGGAAGCCGCGCGCGGCGCCGTGCCGTTCGATCGCCTCGACCGCGTAGGCGGAGCAGGTCGGCTCGTAGCGACAGCGGCGCGGGCGAGAGGGCGAGATCCGGCGCTGATAGGCGCGGATCGGGGCCAAAAGGACTCGTTTCACGTGGAACGGTCTCCCGCCACGGCCTCTTCGAGGCTTTTGGCCACGCCGCCGGTCCCCTCGCGCTCGATCAGGCCGCCGATCTCGGGGCGGGCGACGATCACGAAGTCGTGACGGTCGGGCAGCCGGTCGGAAAGCCCCCAGAAGGCCTCGCGCAGAGCCCGCTTGACGCGGTTGCGCTGAACGGCGCCGCCGACCTTGCGGTTCACCGACACACCGAGCCTCACGTCTTCGCGCTCCTCGTCACGGCGAGGGAAGCTATAGAGAACGAGGTAACGGGTGGCATGAGATGAGCCGTCGCGATAGACGCGGTCGAACTCGCCGCTTCGCGAAAGGCGCCGTCGCTTCGACGCCATCTAGGGGGTGAGGCGCTTCCGCCCTTTGCGCCGGCGGCGCTTGAGGATCGCGCGACCGCCGCGGGTGCTCATCCGCGCGCGGAAGCCGTGCGTTTTCGCCCGCTTCCGCTTCTTGGGCTGGTAGGTGCGCTTCATGCCGGCGAGAGTATACGGACGGCGGCGTGAAGCGCCCCGGGAAATCTTTTCTGCGGGATTTGCGACTCGGGGGCTCTGCGTGCTCAGGCACGCCGCTATGGTCGCCGCCAGGTGCCAGATGACCCCCTCCGAGACCAACTCGATGCTCTGTGGCGAACCACGCAGGAGCAGCTGCGAGCTTCCGTTCCCGAGTCGACGTACCGGCTCTGGCTGGAGCCCCTGCGCGCGGTGGGGTCGGATGCCGACACTCTCTACCTGACGGCCCCGGAGGGCATCAGGGCCTGGGCCGAGCGCCGCTACTCGGCGCTGATCGCCGCGGCGCTTGTCGATTCCGACTCGGGATTACGAGAGGTCGCCTTCGCCGACAGCTCACCCGGAAAGGGCGGCGGTGCGCTGCTCGAACCGGTCGAGCTGAACCCGAACTACACGTTCGACCGCTTCGTGATCGGCGACGGGAGCCGCTTCGCCCACGCCGCCGCCCTTGCGGTCGCCGAGGCCCCCTCGGAGGCCTACAACCCGCTCTTCCTCCACGGTCCCCCGGGCCTCGGCAAGACGCACCTGCTGGGGGCGATCGCCAACTACCTGCGGACCAACGCCCCCGTTCTCAGCGTTCGCTACACGACCGCCGAGTCGTTCACGAACGAGTTCGTCGGCGCCCTCAAGTCGACCGGGTCCGACGCCTTCAAGGCGCGCTACCGCGATATCGACGTGCTGCTGATCGACGACGTCCAGTTCCTCGAGGGCAAGCCGGCCACCGAGGAGGAGTTCTTCCACACCTTCAACGCCCTCTACGAGTCGGGCAGCCAGCTCGTCCTGTCCGCGGACCGCATCCCCAGCGAGCTCTCCACCCTCGCATCGCGCCTGCGGGATCGCTTCGAGTGGGGCCTCACGGTGCCGGTCGAACCCCCCAACCTGGCGACGCGACTCACCGTGCTGCGGCGCCTCGTGCAAGAGGCGGGAGTCGAGATCGTCGACAGCGGGGCCCTGGAAGAGCTGGCCAACCGGATCGACGCCAACGTGCGCCAGCTGCACGGCGCCCTGACGCGTGTTCTCGCCCAGGCCTCCCTGATGGCGCGGCCGCTCAGCACCGAGCTGATCGCCGAAGTGATCCCCCGCGGGCGGTCCGCCCAGGCGACTTCGGTCGAGGAGATCCAGCAACGGGTTGCCGAGGGGTTCGGCATCTCGCGGGCCGAGCTGATCGGCAGCAGTCGGGCGGCGACCCCTCTGCGGGCACGGCAGGTGGCGATCTTCCTGACGCGGGAGCTGACCGATCTCTCGCTGCCGCAGATCGGCCGCCTCTACGGCGGGCGCGACCACTCGACCGTCCTCAACTCCCTGCGCCGGATCGAAGCCGGGATCGGCGACGATTCGGAGCTGGCGGAACGGGTCACCGATCTGCGGCGCGCAATCCACAATCCGGCCGGAGAGGGACGCTGACGGCCGACGGCGCTGTAAGAATCGGGGCTTTCCACAGTCGGATCCACAAGCCACGATCCGCATCCCAAAGCCGTTTCCTCCGCGACCCACCTCTTTTCCACAACATCTAACCCAACTTAAGAAGGCAACGATCACTTGAAGCTCACTACCAAACGCGAAGAACTCGTCGACAAGCTCTCCGTCGTCTCGAGGGCCGTCTCGACGCGCGCCGCGACCCAGGCTCTCTCCGGCGTCCTCGTCACCGCCGCCGAGGGCCGGGTGACGTTGTCGGCCACCGATCTCGACATGGCCCTGGAGACCACGGTCGCCGCGGAGGTGGAGACCGAGGGCTCGGTGCTGCTGCCGGGCCGGTTGCTCGCCGAGGTCGTTCGCTCCCTGGCGGACCCGACGGTGGAGATCGAGTCGCGCGAGGCCGAGCACGACGTCGAGATCCGCAGCGGCAGCTCGAGCTTCCACCTGCGCGTCCTCCCCGCCGAGGACTTCCCGAAACTGCCGGCGCCGGCCGAGCAGGTCCTGAAGATCCCGGCCAAGGAGCTCGGCGCGAGCATCGAGCTGGTCGCCCCCGCCGCGTCCCGCGACGATATGCGCCCGGTGCTGACCGGCGTCTTCGTCACCGCCTCGGGCTCGGAGATGACGATGGTCGCCACGGACTCCTACCGCCTGGCGGTGAAACGGACCCAGCTCGGGAACGAGCTGGGCGGCGAGATCGAGGCCAACATCCCCGCCCGCGCCCTGCGTGAGCTGGGGCGGATCCTCTCGAGCGAAGGCGTCGAGGAGGCAACGGTCTCGCTGCTGCCCAACCAGGCCGTTTTCCAGGCAGGGGCGATCCTCCTCTCCACGCGGCTGATCGAGGGGCAGTTCCCCAACTTTCGACAGCTCCTCCCGGAGTCCTACGACCACGACGTACGACTTCCGCGCGGCGACTTTCTCGACGTGACCCGGCGGGTCAGCCAGCTCGCCCAGCGCAACGCGCCGCTGCGGCTCGCCTTCTCGTCGGGGGAGTTGACGGTCTCGGCGGAGACGCCCGACGTCGGCGACGCGCGGGAGACGATGCCGGCCGCCTTCGACGGCGAGTCGCTGGAGATCGGCTTCAACCCGGAGTTCCTCAAGGAGGGCATCGAAAGCGTCGAGGGGGACGAGGTGTTGCTGCGCTTGATCTCGCCGCTGCGTCCGGGGCTGCTGCAGCCCGTCGAGGGGGAAGACTTCCGCTACCTGTGATGCCGATCCGGCTCAACGTCTGAGGTGATGCCCGGGTGCTCGTCACCGCGATCGAAGCGAGCCCGGTGCGGAGCCTCGAGCGGATCCGGGTCGAGCTCGAGCCCGGGATCGTCAGCGTGGTCGGTCCCAACGGGGTCGGCAAGACGAACCTCCTGGAGTCGCTGTATTTCGCGCTCACCGGCCGTTCCTTTCGCACCTCCGACCGCCGCGACCTGATCCCGTTCGGAGCCCCCCTGGCCCGCGCCGAGGCGACGGTGCGCGACGAGGACGGCCTGGAGCGCCGCCTGCTCGCATCGGTCAGCCGCAGCGAGGGGCGGCGACACCTGCTCGACGGAAGCGCGGCCGACCCGGCCACCATCGCCCGCAGCCGCCCCCCGGTCGCGGTCTTCGCGCCGGACCGCCTCAGCTTGATCAAGGGGCCGCCCGCGGAGCGCCGCGCGCACCTCGACGCCTTCCTCGGCGCCCGCTGGCCCACCCGGGCCGAGCTGCGGAAGCGCTACGGCCAGGCGCTCGCACAGCGCAACGCCCTGATCTCCCGCTTGGCGGCGGGGTTCGGGTCGCCGCAGGAGCTCGACTCCTGGGACGCCGGCCTCGCCGAGGCGGCGGCGCTGCTGGTCGACGCGCGCGCCGCCGCGGTCGCCGAGCTCGCGCCGCCGTTCGCGGTCGCGGCGGGGGAGCTCGGCCTGGAGGGCGAGGCGGAGCTCGAGTACGCGCCGCGCGCGGAAGGGAGCGCGGAGGAGATCCGCGCCGGTCTCGCCGAGCGTCGCGAGCAGGACCTGCGGATGGGCCGCAGCTCCTGGGGCCCGCACCTCGACGAGCTCAAGGTCTCGGCCGGCGGCCGCTCGCTGCGCCGCTACGGTTCGCAGGGCCAGCAGCGCGCCTCCCTGCTCGCGCTTCTGTTCGCCGAGCGAGCGGCGCTGCGAGCGGCGCGCCGGGTGGCGCCGCTGCTTCTCCTCGACGACGTGATGAGCGAGCTCGACCCCGGCCGACGGGAGCGTTTGGTCGAGTGCCTCGCTGGCGACGGCCAGGTTTTGATCACCGCCGCGTCCGAGGAGTCCGTACCGGCCCGGGCTCTCGCCTCGGTGGTGCGGATGCCGGCCCCGCCGATCGAGGACGCGGCCGCCGCATGAGCCGCCGCCGCGCCCCGCGGCAGGCATCGGCGGCGATCCGCGCCGCCCGCGACCGCGCCGCCCCGCGCACCGGTCTGGCGGCGGTCCAAGCCGCCTGGGACGGGGTGGTCGGCGAGCAGCTCGCACAGGCCGCGACGCCCGTCTCCGAGCGCGCCGGGACGGTGACCGTCGAGTGCGTCGATTCGGTCTGGGCCCATGAGTTGGACCTGATGCAGGCGCAGTTGCTGGAGCGGCTTCGCGACGAGCTGGGGGAGCGGGCGCCGTCCGCTCTTCGCTTCCGCGTCAACACCGACCGTCCGGGCCCATAGCCCGGCCCGGGTTTATCCACGATTTGCAGGGAAATTGTTGCAATTTGCGCGGTCTTCCGAAGGGCCCAACTGATATCCTTATGTCAACTCGCGTTACGCCCCGGCCAGTGTGGAGCGCGGCTCCAGGCGCCGGGGTTTTCTGTGTCAACCGGAAGGGACGAATTGCCTGAGAAGAAAGCCAAGGGCGCCGGCTCCGACTCATACGGCGCCAAGGACATCACCGTCCTCGAGGGACTGGAGGCGGTGCGGAAACGTCCCGGCATGTACATCGGCTCCACCGGTCCCCGCGGCCTCCACCACTTGGTCTACGAGGTCGTCAACAACTCGGTTGACGAGGCGCTTGCCGGCCATTGCGACAGCGTTCGGGTCGTCCTGCACCCGGACAACAGCTGCACGGTCGAAGACGACGGGCGCGGCATTCCGGTCGAGACGATGGAGAAGGAGGGGCGACCCGCGGCCGAGGTCGTGCTGACCGTCCTCCACGCCGGCGGCAAGTTCGGGGACGGCGGCGGCTACAAGGTCTCCGGTGGACTGCACGGCGTCGGCGTCTCGGTCGTCAACGCGCTGTCCGAGCGCCTGCATCTGGAGATCAGCCGCGACGGCAACGTCTGGTCCCAGGACTACGAGCGCGGCAAACCGCAGAACGACCTCAGCAAGGGCGAGAAGACCGAAGCGCACGGGACCAAGATCACCTTCCTACCCGACCTGGAAATCTTCGAAGACGAGATCGAGTTCGACTTCGAGACGCTGGCTGAGCGCCTCCGCGAGACCGCCTTCCTCACCCGCGGGCTGAAGATCGAGCTGATCGACGAGCGCGGCGCGACCAACAGCGTCACCTTCCAGTACGAGGGCGGGATCGAGGACTTCGTCCGCCATCTCAACGAGAACAGGGACGCCGTTCACAAAAAGGTCATCTTCTTCGAGGGCGACAAAGACGAGGGCCAGGTCGAGGTGGCGATGCAGTGGAGCTCCTCCTACCAGGAGTCGATCTTCAGCTTCGCCAACAACATCAACACCCACGAGGGCGGCTCCCATCTCTCCGGCTTCCGCGCCGCGCTGACCCGAACCCTGAACGCCTATGCGCGCAACAAAGCCCTATTGAAAGAGAAGGACGACAACCTCGCCGGCGAGGACGTGCGCGAGGGGCTGACCGCGGTGATCTCGGTGAAGCTGCATGACCCCCAGTTCGAGGGACAGACGAAGACCAAACTCGGCAACCCGCCGATTCGCGGTCTGGTCGAGGAGACGGTCAACCGCAAGCTCAGCGAGTACTTCGAGGAGAACCCGGCGGACGCGCGCCGGGTGATCAGCAAGGCGATCGATGCTGCCCGGGCGCGCTCAGCGGCGCGCAAAGCCCGCGACCTGACCCGCAAGTCGGCGCTCGAGAACTCAACCCTGCCGGGGAAGCTCGCCGACTGCACCGTCAAGGACCCGACCCTGGCCGAGATCTTCGTGGTCGAGGGCGACTCCGCCGGCGGCTCGGCGAAGCAGGCCCGCGACCGCAACACCCAGGCGGTGCTGCCGCTGCGCGGCAAGATCATCAACGTCGAGAAGAGCCGGATCGACAAGGTGCTGGCCAACAACGAGATCCAGGCGCTGATCACGGCGATCGGGACCGGCGTCCACGACGAGTTCAAAATCGAGGACGCCAGGTACCACAAAATCGTGATGGCGACCGACGCCGACGTCGACGGCGCCCATATCCGCACCCTGGTTCTCACCTTTCTCTACCGGCAGATGCCGGAGCTGATCGAGGCCGGCTACGTGTTCATCGCCAAACCACCGCTCTACCGCGTGAAACAGGGCAACCAGGAGACCTACTTGGAGCGCGAGTCCGAACTGGAAGAGTTGCTGCTTCGGGACAGGCTGGACGAGTTTGAGGTGACGGACGCCGTCGGCGAGAAGCGGAAACTGAACTCGAGCCGGTGGAAGGCCTACGTCCGCCGCTCGAAGGAGTACGAGGGTTGGGGTTCCTCCCTACAGGCCGAGTTCGGCCACGAGGTCGTGCGCTTCCTCGAGGAGTCGAACCTGCTCGACGAGCAGGTGGCGACGCTGGGCGCGGCTCGCAAGTTGATGCAGGGCAAGACCGCCGACCGCGAGCCGTTCGACACCGAGGTGATCTCGAGCTCAGATGACCTGCTCGTCGTCAAGGCGGTCGAACGCAAGAGCGGGCTGGCGCGAACGCACCAACTCCCGGCCGAGCTCTTCGCGCACCACGACTACCGCAAGTTCGTTGAGGTTCACGAGGCGCTGCTGAAACAGATCGGACGCCCGCCATTCGAAGTCACCCGCGGCGGGAAACAGTCCTTCGCCCTCTCCTTCGAGGCGCTGCGCGGGGCGGTCCTCGAGCTGGCTCGCCAGGGCGTCCAGCTGACGCGCTTCAAGGGACTCGGCGAGATGAACGCCAAGCAGCTGCGCGAGACGACGATGGACCCGGCCTCGCGCACGCTTGCCCGGGTGACGCTCGAAGACGCGACCGCCGCCGACCAGATCTTCTCGATGCTGATGGGCGACCAGGTCGGTCCCCGCCGCGATTTCATCGAGACCCACGCCAAGGAGGTTCGCTTCCTCGATGTCTGATCGATTCGAGAGGGAAAACTGATGGCACTCGACGCCCTGATGGGCAACATCGAGGACCGCGGTCTCGAGAAAGAGATGCGCTCGTCTTACCTCGACTACGCGATGAGCGTCATCGTCGGCCGGGCGCTCCCGGACGTTCGCGACGGGCTCAAGCCCGTTCACCGCCGCGTGCTCTACGCGATGCACGACATCGGGCTGCAGCCGACCCGGCCGTACCGAAAGTGCGCCTTCATCGTCGGCGAGGTGATGGGGAAGTACCACCCGCACGGCGACTCGGCGATCTACGACACGCTGGTCCGGATGGCGCAGGACTTCTCGCTGCGCTACCTGCTCGTCGACGGCCAGGGCAACTTCGGCTCGATCGACGACGACCCGGCGGCGGCGATGCGGTACACCGAGGCCCGCCTCGGCCGTCTCGCCACCGAGCTGCTGCGCGACATCGATGCCGACACGGTCGACTTCGGCCCCAACTACGACGAATCGACCCAGGAGCCGCTGGTCCTGCCGGCGCGCTTCCCGAACCTGCTGGTCAACGGCACCTCGGGCATCGCGGTCGGGATGGCGACCAACATCCCGCCGCACAACCTGCGCGAGGTCGCGGCCGCGGTCGCCGCCTACATCGACGAACCCCAGATCGACATGGCCGGGCTGATGGAGCACGTCAAGGGCCCCGACTTCCCGGGCGGCGGGATCATGAGCCGCGAGGGGATCCGCGACGCTTACGCCTCCGGGCGCGGCAGCATCAAGGTCCGCGCCCGCGCTCACGTCGAGCCGCTGAAGGGAGGCAAGGAGGCGATCGTCGTCACCGAGCTTCCCTTCACGGTCAAGAAGCTCGGTGACAGCGGGTTGGTGACCAAGATCGCCGACCTCGTTCGCGACAAAAAACTCGAGGGCATCTCCGACCTGCGTGACGAGAGCGACGAACGGTCCGGAATGCGCCTGGTGATCGAGCTGAAGCGCGGCGGCCCGCCGGCCAAAGTCGTTCTCAACAACCTTTACAAGAAAACGCCGATGCAGACGACTTTCGGCGCCAACATGGTGGCGCTGGTCGACGGGGTCCCGAAAACCCTGAGCCTGCTCGAGCTCATCCACCACTACGTCGACCACCAGCGCGAGGTCGTCACCCGCCGCACCCAGTACGAACTTCGCCGCGCCGAGGCGCGTGCCCACATCCTCGAGGGGCTGTTGGTCGCGCTCGACAACCTCGACGCGGTGATCAAACTGATCCGCGGCTCCGCCGACCCGGACGCCGCTCGGGACGGCCTGATCTCCGAGTTCGAGCTCTCGCGGGAGCAGGCGCAGGCGATCCTCGACATGCGCCTGCAGCGCCTCACCGCGCTCGAGGCGGACAAAGTCCGCGCCGAGCACGCCGATCTGATGGAGCGGATCGGCGAGCTGCGGGCGATCCTCGGCGACGAGGCCAGGGTGATGGGCCTGGTCAAGGAAGAGCTGGCCGAAATCGTCGAGGCCTACGGCGACGAGCGCCGCACCGAACTGGCCCACTTCGAGGGCGACGTCGGGATCGAGGACATGATCGCCGACCAGCAGATGGTGATCTCCCTCACCGCCTCCGGCTACGTGAAGCGGTTGCCGCTGGCGACCTACCGCCAGCAGCACCGCGGCGGCGTCGGCGTGATGGGGATGAATCTCAAAGACGACGACTACATCGCCCACCTCCACATCAGCTCGACCCACGACTTCCTGCTCTTCTTCACCAACCGCGGCAAGGTCTACCGACTCAAGGTCTACGAGCTGCCGGAGGGCTCGCGCAACGCGAAAGGCAGCTCACTCAACAACCTGCTGCCGCTGCGCGAAGGCGAGCGGGTGATGGCCGTGATCCCGACCCGCGACTTCAAAGAGAACAAATACCTCGCCTTCGCGACCGCCCAGGGCCTGATCAAGAAAACCGAGTTCCTCGCCTACAACACGCCGATCCGCGCCGACGGGATCATCGCGATCAAGGTGCGCGACGGCGACGAGCTGGTCCAGGTCCGGCTCACCTCGGGCGAAGACGACATCCTGATGGTCTCCCACTCGGGCCACGCCTCTCGCTTCTCCGAGCAGCACGTGCGGAAGATGGGCCGCGACACCAGCGGCGTCAAAGGCATGAACGTCGCCGGCAAGGACAACCGGGTGCTGGCGATGGACGTCGCCCGCAACGACACCGAACTGTTCGTCGTCACCGAGAACGGCTACGGCAAGCGCACCCCGGTCTCGGACTACCCCGTGAAGGGACGCGGGACGAAAGGCGTGCTGACCGCGAAACTGACCGAGAAGAAGGGCGGCCTCGCCGGCGCCCTGATCGTCGGTGAGCACCAGGAGCTCCTCTTCATCTCCCAGAACGGCATGGTCCAGCGCACCTCGGTCGGCGGCATCTCCCAGATGGGCCGCTCCACCCAGGGCGTCAAGGTCATGAACATCAAGGACGACGACCGCGTCAGCGCCGTGGCGCTGGTGGTCGAATCCGAAGGCGAGTCGAGCCAGCCGGATGGTTCACAGCCTGAGGAACTGCCATCTCAGGACGGCGCGTCGCTCGACGGGTCGGGGGAGTAGACGCGCCTGCACCGTCCGGTTCAGCCGCAGAAGATCGTTGCAAGAAACGACTACTTGCCGTAAATCGCAAGTATGTCGTTCCCGCAAATAAAGTCTGAGGACGGACGGGTCGAGCTGAAGGTCGGCTTGCGCCGCGCGAGTCTCCTGCTCGATGGCAAGAGGGTTGTGGACTTCGACGTCAGGCACGAGGAAACGCTCTCGACCCAAGCTGCCGAAGCGATGGAGCTCCCCGACCCGCCGCCGAGGTGGCTGGTCGCCTTCGAGCGATCCTCTCCCAGAGCCCGGCACGTCCTGCGGGCGCTCGGAGTCTCCTATGTCTCGACGACGGGGGAGATGCATATCCATGCGCCCCCCGTCCACGTCGAGCTGCCCGCCCGCCGCCCCTCATTCTCTGAGGCCGCCCCGTTTCGCAGCTCTCCGTTCGCGATCCGCGCCGGCCGGGTGCCGCGATGGCTGCTCCTGCATCTCGAGGCGACGCCCTCATTCCGCGACCTGGGCGCCGAGGTGGACCTGGGTGCGTCCGTCGTCTCGCGCACGGTCCGTGCGCTGGCAGAGGAAGGGTTCGTCGCAGTCTCTTCCGACCCGAACGACTCGCGCGTCCGCAGAGTGCGCGTCCGTCGACCACCTGCTCTGCTCGAGGCCTTCGAGCGGGCATCGCTCGGCCGCAGGGTCGCGCAGAAAACCTGGGACATCGGCTCGCGCGATCCCGAGAAGACCCTCGAGAGGCTGCACCGAAGTGCGAACCGAATCGGGCTTCCCTACGCGATCGGTGGTCTCGCGGGCGCTTCGCGCTTCGCGAAAGTCGTCGAGCCGGCGTCGGTGGACGTCTGGATCCGGAGAAAGGACATCGAGGCCTGGGCGGACGACCTGTCGGCCGTACCTGCTCGTCCCAGGCCTGGCACCGTCACCTTTCGGGCCACGCCGGACCCCTACGTGCTGTCGCTTGCCGAAGAGCGGGGAGGCCTTCAGGTGGCGGATCCCGTGCAGGTCTATCTCGACTGCCGGGGCGCGGGTGAGCGGGCGATCGACGCAGCCGACCACATCCGGCAGGAGATGGGCTGGTGAGAGTCGTAAGCCCGACCGCGCTCCTCCGGGCTGCGGCGGATGTCCTCGGCCCAGTTCGCGACGACGTGGTGGTGATCGGAGCGCTGGCCGTGCAGATCGCCCTCGACGGCGCCGACGTTCCCCTCACTCCGACCCGGGACATCGACGTCGGATCCTCGACCGAGCGGGCTAACGAGGTCGTCGCTCACCTCGAGGAGTCCGGGCTCGAGCGCAGCGAGATCGAGCACGAGAAGCCCTTCACCTGGGTGAGGGGCGAGGTCAAAGTGCAGGTCATTCGGCCTTTTCACCCCTTTCCGAAGGGCGCTGCCGCCCGGCTTCCGGTGAACCAGCTGATCCCCGAGCTCGACGCGAACCGCTGGCTGGTCGCCTTCGAGGGGGACCCGGAGGCAGGTCGACTCTGGGCGGCGAAGCCAGCTGCGCTGGTCGCTCTCAAGGAGAAGGCGTTCGGTCGTTCCAGACCCTCCGGTGAGAGGGTGGATCGGGACTTCAGCGATGCAGTCCTCCTCCTCGACCATCGCGGCGAGGAGATCGTCGACGAAGTGGCGGGGGGCGGGCAGATCCGAGCTCGGGTTGTCGCGGCTGCGGAGCGGCTGCGCGACGACGACGGAGCCGCTGAATCCGCTGCCCGAGAGCTGCTGGCAATTGGCGAGGCGGAGACTCTCCGCGAGGGCGAGACCGCCGCCCGTCGCACCGCTCGCGAAATTCTCGCCGAGCTCGGTTAGGCGGCTACGCGGCAGCCGGTAAGTACTGCTGCCAGGCGCTCGGGATCTTCGGGCTAGCCACCTGGATGAAGACCGTCGGAGGTGGGGCCTTCGGGGAGTTCTTCGGGTGCATGTGGATCTCTTTGGGGAGGCGGTTGCCCTTGCGGCGGTTGCAGCTGGCGCACGCGGCGACGATGTTCTCCCAGACGGATTTGCCGCCGCGGGAGCGGGGGATTACGTGGTCGACCGTGAGGCCGGACTTGGTTGAGCCGCAGTACTGGCAGGTCCAGGAGTCGCGGGCCAGGACGGCGCGGCGGGTGATCTTGCGGCGGTGGGCCTCGCGGGGGATACGCACGTAGCTGGTCAGGCGGATCACGTCGGGGCGGTCGAGCGTCATGTGCTCGGAGTGCAGGGCGCCACCGTTGCGGCGCTCGAGAAGCTCTGCCTTTTCCTTCAGAAGGAGGACAGCGGCTCGTCTCAACGTGCAGACGTTGATGGGCTCGTAAGTCGCATTGAGCACCAAAACCCGTGCCATATGCCCGCAGATTGTAAGCGGGTCGGCCCCCGGGCTCGCCTCTTCCCCTCAGCCGAGCGGGTAGGAGCCGAGGATCCGCACCGACTCGGCCTTGGTGCGCAGCGCCGCGATCGCCTCTGCGACACGCTCGTCGCTCTGCGCTCCCTCGAGGTCGCAGAAGAACATGTAGCGGCCGAGACCCTGCCGCATCGGGCGCGACTCGATCCGGGTCAGGTTGATCCCGCGGTCGGAGAACTCGCGCAGCGCATCGACCAGGGCGCCGGGGTGGTCCTCCCCGAGCTCCGAGAAGACGAGCGCGGTCTTCCACTCCCCGCCGCCACCTGGTTCGGTGCCGGCCGGCGCGATCCAGACGAAGCGGGTGACGTTGTCGGCCTCGTCCTGGATCCCTTCGCGGAGGATCGTGCAGCCGTAGAGCTCGGCCGCCGCGCGCGAGCCGATCGCCGCCCACGGCCGCACCGACTCGGCGACCATCCGCACCGCCGCCGCGGTGCTGCTGACGCTGCGCAGTTCGACGCCGCCCAGGTTCTCGCGCAGGAACCGGGCGCACTGGGCGAGCGGCTGCTGATGGGAGAGCACCGCCTCGAGCCGGCCGAGCTCCACCTCCTCCCGGGCGATCAGGTGGGCGCGCACCGGGTAGTCGTGCTCGCCGACGATCGTCACCGCGTCGGCGTCGAAGGCGAGGGTGTCCAGGGTGCCGCGCACCGAGCCCTCGATCGAGTTCTCGAACGGGACCAGGGCACGCTCGGCCTCGCCCCGTTCCACGGCGAGGATCGCGTCGTGGATCGTCGCGGTCCGCAGCGGCTCGAAGTCGCCGTCCGGCGCCGCCTCGCGCAGGGCGTCCTCGGTGAAGGTGCCGGCCGGGCCGAGATAGGCGATCCGCATCGCGCCCAGGCTAGTCGGTTCGGTCGAGGCCGTCGCCTATTCGAAGACGACGGTGTAGCCGGCTTCGTTGTTTTCGGAAACCTGCTCGCCGGGGACCGTGTCCACTTTGACTTCGAGGGTGACTTCGCCTTTCGGCGTCGGCGTGAGCGGGATCGAGACCGCCGCCGTTTCGCCGGGTTCGATCGTTTCGATCGTGCCCTCCAGTTCGGTCCCCCCGACCGAGACCGTGACGCCGATCCCTTCCTCGGTCGATTCGCCCTGGTTTTCGACTTCCACTTCGACTTCCGGCGTTTCTTCGGTCGCGATCGAAACCGCTTCTTCGCCCAGTTCGGAGCCGCTGACGCTGACCCCGGTGAGTTCGGTGCCGTGCAGGCCCGAGGCGTCGGCGGCGCTGGAGCCGCTGATCGCACCCAGCGCCGCGGCAACCGTGGTTTCTTCCAGCCATTTCGTGTCTTCGGGCAGGAATTCGCTCTCCGGGACGTCCTTGCCTTCGATCCCGTTCTCGGCGAGGACGTTGTTGATTTCGGCGCGCACGACGGTCTCGTAGAGGGCGTCGGAGGCGAACAGCTTGCGCATCTGGCGGGCGATTCCGGCGATCGCTTTGGCGGCCCCGGCGTCCCCCAGCGCGGTCGGCAGCTTGTCGGCGATTTCGTTCATCGCGCTGCTGCGCAGGTCGTAGGTCAGCTCCAGCGCCGTCTGCGCGTGTGACATGTCGCCGGGGGCGTCGAGGCCGTCGATCCGCGCCGCGTAGCTGTCCATCGCGCTGCGGTCGGCGTTGACCTCGGCGACGAACTCGGTCACCGAGAGGGTCCCCGGGTCGGAGAGCTTGCCGAAGAAGTCCTTGCTGGTCTGTTCGGTCTCGGCGACGATCTGGCTGACGTCTTCGGCGTAGTCCTCGAGCGCGCGGTCGGCGCGCGCGTCGAGGCACCCCTTGACGGCGAGCACGAGCAGGATCAGGGCGATCAGCCCGCCGCCCAGGGCAAGGCCGCGCCGCAGCATGATCTGCTGGCGTTCGGGGCGGCGTTTCGGACGCGGCCGGCGGCCCGGCGCGCGAACTGGGGAATCCTCCAAGGGGCTGCTCTCCAAGCTCGTTGGTGGCCGAAGAGTATGACCGCTGCGGTGGTCGCCGCGTCAAGAGAGGCCGCAAACGGCTGGTTTTTCCCAGCTCCGGCGCCAGAGGAAAGACGCCGCCGGCAGCGAACTCTGAAGGTGCTTTGGTCGGCTCCCTCGTCCTCAACCGCTTCCTGATCGAGCGCCGGATCGGCAGCGGCGGGTTCGGCGTGGTCTACGAGGCCTGGGACGGTCGCCTCGAGCGTCCCGTCGCGGTCAAGGCGATCGAGCAGCGGGGGGAGGCCGGGCGCCGCGTGCTGCGCGAGGCCCAGGCCGCGGCGCGGCTCAACCATCCCGGCATCGTGACCCTCTACGAGATGGGCGAGGAGGACGGCAACGCGCTGCTCGTCACCGAGCTGGTCGAGGGCTCGACCCTGGCCCGCCGCGCCCACGGCGGCGAGCTCAGCGACCGTGAGATCGGCGAGATCGGCGCCGACCTCTGCGAGGCGCTCGACCACGCCCACTCGCGCGGGGTCGTCCACCGCGACATCAAGCCCCAGAACGTGCAGGTCACCGAGGGCGACTGCGAGGGCGAGTCGCGGGCCAAGCTGATGGATTTCGGGGTCGCGCGGCTCGCCGAGGAGGCACCGCTGACCGCCGCCGGCGACGTGGTCGGCACCCTCGCCTACATGTCGCCCGAGCAGGCCGAGGGCCGGCCCGCCGGCCCGGAGGCCGACGTCTACTCGCTGGCCCTGACCCTGTACGAGTGCTGGAGCGGGGAGAACCCGCACCGGCGCTCGAGCCCGGCCGCCACGGCGCGGGCGATCGGCGCCCGCACCCGCCCCCTGCGCAGGCTGCGTTCCGACCTGCCGCGGGAGCTGGCCGAGACGGTCGACGCCTGCCTCTCGCCGCGGCCGAACCACCGGCCCTCCCTGGAGGAGCTGGGCACCGCGATCGAGGACTCGCTGGAGCTGCTCGCCGACGACACGGCGGTCTCGCGCGGCCCCCTCGGCCCGCGTCTCGCGGCGCTCGGCCTCGCCGCCGCGCTCGGCGCCTGGTTGGCGCTCGGGCATGGCGCCGTGCTCTTCTGAGCCATCTAGGATCTTCCGATCGGCGTCCTACGCAATCTCGAGTCCAGGATCGAAGGCCTCGTCGAGGGAGTCTTCAGCCGCGCCTTCAGCTCCGAGGTGCAGCCGGTCGAACTCGCCCGCAAACTGGCGAAGGAAATGGACGCACACAAGACCGCCTCGGTCCAGCGCGTCTACGTGCCCAACGAGTACACGGTCTACCTCTCCAAGCAGGACCGGGCGAAGCTCGAGGGCTACGAGCGCTCGCTCGAGCAGGAGCTCTCCGGCTACCTGCTGGAGCACGCGCGGCGACGCGGCTACGACCTGCTGACCCGGCCCGCGGTCGAGTTCAGCACCGATGAGCGCCTGCGGCTCGGCGAGTTCGGGATCCAGGCCCGGTTGGTCAAGCCGCCGGCCCACGAGGGCGCGCCGCCCGAGCAGGGGGAAGAGGGGCACACGATGGTCTACTCGGCGGTCCGCGAGCGCGACCGCAACCGGCCGAAGCGCCCCGAGCAGGCGGTCGGCGCGCTGGTCTCGACCCGCGCCGTGGTCTCGCTCGAAGACCGCCGTTATGTGCTCGACGGGCCGCGGGCGACGATCGGCCGTTCGAAGGCGGTCGAGTGCGTGCTCTCGGATCCCAACGTCTCGCGCCGCCATGCAGAGCTGCGCCGCTCCGACAGCGGCGACTGGCAGATCGTCGACCTCGGCTCCACGAACGGGATCAAGGTCAACGGCCGTCGCGTCTCCTCGACCCGGCTCTCCCCCGGCGACCAGGTGACCGTGGGCGCCACGACCTTCCTCTTCGACATCGAGCAGTAGCGCCGCCCGGTGGCGATCTGGGCTCGTCATTAGGGTTCTGGCGTGGAATACGACCCGATCTCGGTCGCGCTGAAGTTCGGCTTCCTGGCCGTCCTCTACCTGTTCGTGCTGGTGATCGCGCGCAGCGCCCTGAAGGATCTGCGCCGGACCGTCTCGCCGGCACCCGACGCGACCGGGTTCCACGCCGCCCCCGCCTTCGCCGAGAGCCCGCGCGGCGCCGACGCCTGGCTGATCGCCGAGCGCGGCGGCGGGCTCGCGGCCGAGGAGCGCTTCGACCTGATCGGCGGCCTCTCGATCGGGCGCTCGAAGGACTCCGACGTGCGGATCGAGGACCGTTACGCCTCCGGCCTCCACGCCCGCCTCTTCGAGCGCGGCGGTCGCCACTTCGTCGAGGACATGAGCTCGACCAACGGCACGCTGCTGAACGGCGCCGAGCTGCGAGGGGAGGCGGAGCTGATCGACGGCGACACGGTGCAGATCGGCGACACCGTGTTCAGATTCGAGGCGGGCTGATGGCGCTGCGCATCGAGGAGCAGGCCACCCGCACCGACACCGGGCGCCAGCGCAACGCCAACGAGGACTCGTTCTTCACCCGCGCGCCGATCTTCGTCGTCGCCGACGGGATGGGCGGCGCCCAGGCCGGCGAGGTCGCCTCCAAGGCCGCCGCCGAGTCCTTCGACCGCGAGCTGCCGCAGGCGCCGCCGGAGCGGATTCTGCGCGAGACGATCGAGACCGCCAACCGCGCGATCCACGAGCAGGCCCGGAGGGATCCCGAGCTGGCCGGGATGGGGACGACGATCACCGCGGTGCTGGTCGATCCCGAGGCCGAAGAGGTGGCGATCGGCCACGTCGGCGACAGTCGCGCCTACCGCTTGCGCGGCGGCCGGTTCGAGCGCTTGACCCGCGACCACTCGCTGGTCGAGGAGATGCGGCGAAAGGGCCAGCTGACCGACGCCCAGGCCGAGGACCACCCGCAGCGCTCGATCATCACCCGCGCGCTCGGCCCCGAACCCGAGGTCGAGGTCGACGTGCAGACCACGCCGGCGCAGGCCGGCGACGTCTTCCTGATCTGCTCCGACGGCCTGACGACGATGCTGAGCGACGAGCAGATCACCAGCGTCCTCGCCCGCTCGACCTCTCTGCCCGCCGCCGCGCGGGCGCTGGTCGACGAAGCGAACCGGGCGGGGGGGCGCGACAACATCACGGTCGTCGCCTTCCGGCTCGCGGACGCCGCCGCCCCGGTCGCCGGCGAGCCCGGCTCCGGTCCTGCCGAGGGCGCGACCCTGGTCGGATCCGCGGCCGAGGAAGCCGGCCTGACCGCGACCGAGGTGCGCCGCCGCGCCGCCGGCGAGGCCGCCCGCAAGCGCCGCGAGGATTTCGCCGCCCAGCCCGGCCGCCGCGGCCTGCGACGCGCCGCCAAGGTGCTTGCCGCGCTCCTGGTCGTCGCCGCGATCGCCTTCGGCGCCTGGTACGGCACCCGCCAGGTCTGGTTCCTCGGCACCGACGACGCGGGGCGGGTCTCCCTCTACCGCGGCCTCCCGTACGAGCTGCCCTTCGGGATCGAGCTGTACAGCGAGCGCTACGCCAGCCCGATCCAGACCGACTCGCTGCCGGCCCGGCGCCAGGACGCGGTGACCGGGCACGACCTGCGCTCGCGAGAGGACGCGGTCTCCCTGGTCGAAGACATCCAGCAGAGCCAGGGGGTGCGTTGAGCTCCGCCAGGAACCGGGAGCTGTTCGCGCTTGTCCCGGTCGCGCTCCTCCTCACCGCGGGCTTCGCCGCCGTCTTCGCCCAGGAGGAGGACCAGCTCGGCAACCTCAGCCTGATCTACGGCGCCTACTTCCTCGCCGTCTGCCTCGCCACCCACGTCTTCCTGCGGATCCGCCTCCCCAACGCCGACCCGTACCTTTTCCCGCTGGTCGCGACGCTCACCGCGTTCGGCCTGGTGATGATCTACCGTATCGACGACGGGCTCGCCCGCGACCAGGCCAACTGGTTCGTGCTCGGCCTGATCCTCTTCGCGCTGACCGTCCAGTTCCTGCGCGACTACGAGGTGCTGGAGCGCTATCGCTACACGATCGCCGTGGTCGGGCTGTTGCTGCTCCTGGCGCCGCGGCTGCCGGGGATCGGGCAGCAGGTCAACGGCGCCTACCTCGGCGTCAAGATCGGCCCGCTCGCCTTCCAGCCGGCCGAGTTCTCGAAGATCTGCATCGTTATCTTCCTCGCCAGCTACCTGCGCGAGCACCGCGAGGTGCTGATCGTCGGGGCGCGGCGCGTGCTCGGGGTGACGCTGCCGCCGCTCAAGCACTTCGGGCCGATGCTGGTCGTCTGGGGGGCCTCGATGTTCATGCTCGTCTTCATCCGCGACCTCGGCAGCTCGCTGATGTTCTTCGCCGCCTTCCTCGCCCTGCTCTACGTCGCCACCGGCCGTTTCTCGTTCGTGGTGATCGGGATGGCGATGTTCGTGGTCGGCGCCTGGTTCTTCGCATCGACCGTGCCGCACGTCCACGACCGGGTGGAGATCTGGCTCGACCCCTACGTCGACCCGACCGGGACCGGGTACCAGATCCTCCAGTCGATCTTCGCCCAGGCCGACGGCGGCCTGTTCGGCAAGGGCTTCGGGCAGGCGCTGATCACGATCCCCGGCACCGACGATCCGCTGCTGCCGGCGGCGCAGACCGACACGATCTACTCGCTGATCGTCAACGAGGTCGGCTTGTTCGGCGCCTGCGGCGTGGTCCTCGTCTATCTGCTGATCGCGGCCCGGGGGTTCAAAATCGCTCTGCTCGCCAACGACGGCTTCTCGAAGCTGCTGGCGACCGGGTTGACCGCGGTCTTCTCGATCCAGGCCTTCGTGATCATCGGCGGCGTCACCCGGGTGATCCCGCTGACCGGCGTCACGCTGCCGTTCATCAGCTACGGAGGCAGCTCGATCGTCGCCAACTTCGTGCTGCTCGCGCTGCTGCTCCTGATCTCCGACCGCGCCCGCCGCGAAGCGGCTGAGCCGAGCGGCCGGGGCCTCGCCCTGGGGGCCACGTGAACCGGCAGATCGTCAAATTGTTCGCCTTCATCGTCGCCCTCTTCGGGGTTCTGGTCGCCTTCACGTCGTGGTGGTCGGTGTTCGACGCCGAGGCTCTGAAGGAGAAGGAAGCCAACAAACGCCCGCTGCTGGAGCAGCAGCAGATCCGCCGCGGCCGCATCCTCGCCGCCGACGGCACGGTGCTCGCCCGCTCGATCCCGAAGGGCAGCGGCGACAACCTCCGCTATGTGCGGCGCTACCCCGAAGGCTCGCTCTACGGACACCCGATCGGGTACAGCTTCGTGCGCGAGGGCGACACGGAGTTCGAGCAGTTCCACAACGACGAGCTGATCGGCGAAGACTCGGAATTCGCCTCGATCCTCGACGAGCTGACCGGCGGCGAGCAGGAGGGCAACGACGTCGTCACCAACATCGATCCGGAGGCGCAGCAGACGGCGACGGCGGCTCTGCAGGAAGTCGGCTTCGGCGCGGTCGTCGCGATCGAGCCGCGCAGCGGCCGGGTCAAAGCTCTCGTCTCCAACCCCTCGTTCGACCCGAACCGGATCCCCTTCGAACAGGAAGAACTGAACCAGAACAAAATCGAAGCTCCGCTCTTCAACCGCGCCACCCAGGGCCAGTACCCGCCCGGCTCCACCTTCAAGGTGGTGACCGCAGCGGCGGGCCTGGAGAGCGGCGCGATCACGCCGGAAACGCCGATCGACGCGCCGGGCTCGCTGGAGGTCGAAGGGCAGCCGCTGGAAAACGACTTCGGCAAGGATTTCTTCGGCGCCACCCTCGACACCGCCCTGACCAACTCGGTCAACACCTGGTTCGGCCAGCTCGGCCAGCGGGTCGGCAACGAGACGATGTTCGAGACGATGGAAAAGTTCGGCTTCGGCGCGACGCCGCCGATCGACCTGCCCGAAGAAGCGCTCTCGCGCAGCGGCGTCTTCGACGGCGACGAGCTGCTCGGTCGCGGCGAACCGGTCGACCTGGCGCGGATGGCGATCGGGCAGGAGCGGCTGCTGGTGACGCCGCTGCAGATGGCGATGGTCGCGGCGGCGGTCGCCAACGGCGGCAAGCTGATGAAGCCGCAGATCTGGAGCCGCGTGGTCGACCCCGACGGCCGCGTCAGCAAGCGTCTCGATCCCTCCGAGTACAGCGAGCCGATCAGCGCCGAGACCGCCGCCGACCTGGCGACCGCGATGGAAGGCGTGGTGAGCGAAGGGACCGGGACCAACGCGGAGATCCCCGGCGTCCCGGTTGCCGGCAAGACCGGCACCGCGGAAACCCCCGGCAACGAAGCCTGCGGCGGCGGGCTCGACGAGAACCAGGCCTGGTTCATCGGCTTCGCCCCGGCCGACGACCCGCAGATCGCGATCGCGGCGACGGTCGAGTGCACCGAACAGTTCGGCAACGACGTGGCGGCGCCGATCTTCCGGGCGGTCGCGGAATCGATCCTGGACGGCGAATGAGCGCGATTCGAACATCTGAGGGAGGATGCGGTCGTGCCTGAAGTGAACGAGGGGACGGTCGTCGACGGCCGCTACCGGGTGTTGGGACGGATCGGTGCCGGGGGCATGGCCGACGTCTGGCTGGCCGAGGACACGCACCTGCAGCGCCGCGTCGCGCTGAAGGTCCTGCACCGCCGCTTTGCCCAGGACCGCGAGTTCGTCGAGCGCTTCCGGCGCGAGGCCGAGTCGGCGGCCGGCCTGCAGGACCCGAACATCGTCTCGGTCTTCGACCGCGGCGAGTTCGAGGGCACGTACTACATCGCGATGCAGTACGTGGAGGGCCCGACGCTGAAGCAGCTGATCGACCGCGGGCTGACTCCCGAGCAGGCGGTGCCGCTGATCCGCCAGGTGCTCGAGGCCGCCCGCTTCGCCCACCGCAAGGGCGTCGTCCACCGCGACCTGAAGCCGCACAACGTGATCGTCGACGACGAGGCCAAGGCCCACGTGACCGATTTCGGGATCGCCCGCGCCGGCGTCTCGGAGATCACCCAGACCGGCTCGGTGATGGGGACGCCGCACTACCTCTCGCCCGAGCAGGCGCAGGGCCACGACGTCACCGCCGTCTCCGACCTCTACTCGATCGGGGTGATCCTCTACGAGGCGCTGACCGGCCGGGTTCCGTTCGAGGCCGACTCCGCCGTCGCGGTCGCGATGAAACAGGTCTCGCAGGTGCCGCAGCGGCCGAGCTCGATCAACCCCCGGGTCTCGCCCGCCCTCGACGGGGTGGTGATGCGGGCGCTGGAGAAGGAGCCGGGCCAGCGCTTCCAGAACGCCGATGCGTTCATCGCGGCGCTCGACGCGGCGATGAAGGACCCCGGGCAGGGAGCCGGGACCGCCGACTTCGCGGCGCTGCCGCCGGTGGTCGCGGTGCCGGCGGAGCCGGGAGAGGATCCTGAGGAGGAGGAGCGCCGCCGTCGCTGGTGGATCGCCGCCGCGGTCGCGGCGGTGCTGATCGGCCTGCTGGTCGGGCTCGCCCTCACCCGCGACACCAGCACTCCGGTGCCGAACGTCACCGACAACCAGCTCAACGTCGCGATCTCCCTGCTCCAGCAGGACGGGTTCTCGGTCGGCGAGGTGAAGCGGGTCGAGCGCGATCGGCCGGCCAACACGGTGCTCGAGCAGGACCCCGGGGCCTCGCCCCCCGAGGCCTCGCTCGACTGCGCCTTCATCACCTTCTTCTGCTCGAAGCCGGAGGTGACGCTGACGGTCAGCGCCGGCCCCGGCAGCGGCAAGGTGCCGGCGACCGCGGGCCTCTCCCAGGAAGAAGCAACCGAGAAGCTGGAAGCGGCTGGTTTCGAAGTGGACGTGGAAGCGGTCAACTCCAAGAGCGTCGAAGAAGGCCTGGTGGTCAAGTCGAACCCGGCCGGCGGCAGTACCGTCACCAACGGCTCGACCGTCTCGATCGTCGTCTCCTCCGGCCCGAAGCTGGCCAAGGTCCCGGTCCTGGTCGGCAGCCAGCGCCGCCTCGCCGTGCAGCAGATCCGCGGACGCGGCCTCACGCCGAGCGTCAGCGAAGAAGAAGACTCCTCGCCGGCGGGAGAGGTGATCAGCCAGTCGCCCAGCGCCGGCACCGAGGTCGAACCGGGCTCGACCGTCTCGATCGTCGTCTCCTCCGGCGAAGCCCAGCCGACGGTGCCGAACGTGATCGGGCGGCAGCGCTCCGAAGCGGTGGAAGCGGTCCGCGCCGCCGGCCTCACCCCGAGCGTCGAAGAAGAAGAAACCGAAGTGCCCGGCAAAGTCGGCCGGGTGCTCGACCAGTTCCCGCCGCCGGGCTCCGAGCTGAAGGCCGGCGACACGGTGACGATCGTGGTCGGCAAACGCGCCGCCGGCAGCGTCGAAGAAGAAGGCGAAGAAGAACCGTGAAGGTCGCGGTCCTCTGCGGCGGCCGCTCCTCCGAGCACGACGTCTCGCTGCGCTCCGGCGCCTCCGTGGTCGCGGGGCTGCGCGCCGCCGGCCACGAGGTGGTCGAGGTGACGATCGGCCGGGGCGGCGAGTGGAGCCACGCCGGCGGCACCGTCGAGCTGATCCCGGCGGGCGGGCTGCTCGGCACCGACGCCGCCTTCCCGGCTCTGCACGGCCCCTTCGGCGAGGACGGCAGCATCCAAGGGCTGCTGGAGTGGCTCGACGTCCCTTACGTCGGCTCGGATGTCCTCTCCTCGGCGGTCTGCATGGACAAGCTGACCCTGAAGCGCCTCTTCGCCGCCAGCGGCGTCCCCCAGGTCGAGTTCACCGCGGTCGAGGGGCCCGACTGGTGGGGCCGCTGCGAGCGGCTCGGGCTGCCGCTCTGGGTGAAGCCCTCGCGCCTCGGCTCCAGCGTCGGGATCACCCGGGTCGACAGCCTCAACCGGCTCGACGAGGCGGTCGAGCTGGCGCTGCGGCACGACCCGCGGGTGATCGTCGAGGCCGCGGCACGGGGCCGCGAGGTCGAGTGCTCGGTGCTCGGCAACGAGCAGCCGCAGACCTCGCCCCCGGGGGAGATCGTCGCCCACGCCGACTGGTACGACTTCGAGGCCAAGTACACGGAGGGCGGGATGGAGCTGCGCGTCCCGCCGCCGCTTGACCCGGCCGCGAGCGCCCGGGTGCGCGAGCTGGCCGCTGCCGTCTTCGCCCTCGCCGGCTGCTCCGGCCTCGCCCGCTGCGACTTCTTCGTCGAGCCGGACGGCAACGTCCTGGTCAACGAGATCAACACGATGCCGGGCTTCACCGAGACCAGCGTCTACGCGAAGCTCTGGGAGGCCGGCGGCATCGCCTACCCCGACCTCTGCGACCGCCTCGTCAACCTCGCCCTCGAACGCCACCAGCGCGCCCGCTCCTTCAAGTTCTAGCGGCGTCCCGGCCCGCGGGTCCTGTCGTCGCGGCATCCCCCACGGTGCTCGGCGCTAGACGCGCCTCCGCGCCGCGGGGGACCCCCGCCACGACGCCACCCGCGGGAGGAACGGAAGCTGGAAACGAAGAACAGCCCCTTGGTTGTCAGCTTCCCTCTGTCTGACGACCGGAGCTAGTCGACCAGTTTCACGTCGTCTATTTCGAGGCGGTAGCGGCCCTCCTGGTCGAGCGAGGGGGCGGCTTTGGTGAACCAGATCAGGAAGTACTTGGAGGGGCCGGGGACGTCGAGTGGGATCTCGGCGGTCTCGCTCGCGTCAACGATGTCGCCGACCGGCGCCCCCCATTCTTCGAGTTCTTCCGGGGGGCCGGAGGCGGTGGCGTAGATGCGAGCGTCCCAGCCGGGGGCGCCGCGGACGACCATCTCCGACGGACTGGCCGGGGATTTGGCGGTGACGTAGAGGCCAACGCCCGGTTCGCTGCCTTCCTTGGTGCCGGCGAAGTCCTCGCTGTCGTAGTGCTCGCTGGTCCAGGCGGTGGTGGTCGGGTTGCCGTCGACCGCGAAACCCACCTCGGCCGGGCCCTCTTCGCCGTCGCCGAACGGGTCGAAGTCGGTGGCGGAGCCGATCCCGACCAGCGATCCCTTGTCGTCGAGCGCTCCCCCGCCGCCCCCGCCCTGGCTGATGAAGTACACGGCCGCGACCGCACCGGCGGCGACCAGAGCGAGCAGCGCCACCGCCACCCAGGAGCCGCGCGACCCACCCGAGAGCTTGCGCTGCGGCGGCGGCACCGCGTCGAGCACGCTGGTCGCCTCGCCGGTGGTCGAGCCGGCCCGCGCCGCCTCCACCTCAAGCGCGGTCGAGAGGTCGTCGATCATCTCGCCGACCTCCTGGTAGCGCTGCGCGGGATCCTTCGTGGTGGCCCGCTCGACGACCAGCGCCGCTGCGGCGGAGACCTCCGGCCGGCGCTGCTGCACGTCGGGCAGCTCCTCGTTGACGTGTTTCATCGCCACCCCGACCTGGCTCTCGGCCTGGAAGGGGACCTGGCCGGTCAGCATCTCGTAGAGGACGACGCCGAGCGAGTAGAGGTCGGAGCGGGGGTCGACCGCGCGCCCCATCGCCTGCTCCGGGGCGACGTAGTCGGTGGTGCCGAGAACGCGGCCGGTCGCCGTCATCCCGTCCTGCTCGAGCTGGCGCGAGATCCCGAAGTCGGTCAGCTTGGCCCGGCCCTCGGAGTCGATCAGGACGTTCTGGGGCTTGATGTCGCGGTGGACCATGTTGCGCGCGTGGGCGACGGTCAGCCCGCGGGCGATCTCGATCGCGTAGGCGAGCGCCTCCTGGGTGTCGAGCGGCCCGAGCCGGGCGATCCGCTGTTTCAGCGTCTCCCCTTCGACGTACTCGAAGACGATGTAGGGGTGTCCGCCGTCCTCGCCGGCGTCGATCACCGCGACCACGTTGGGATGCGAGAGCTTCGCCACCGCCCGCGCCTCCTGGCGGAAGCGCTCCAGCTGGTCCTCCTGCTCGGACATCTCGCGGTGCATCACCTTGACCGCGACGGCGCGGTCCAGCGTCGCGTCCTGGGCCAGGTAGACGGTCGACATGCCGCCGCTGCCCAGCTTCGCCTCCAGCTTGTAGCGGCCGGAGAGAACGGTGCCGATCATCTGCGAGCTGGTCGGGCGGGAGTTCATCTAGGCGGGAGTATGTCGGGCACGCCTCCCGTAGCGGTCGCCACGCGGGCGGCGCAACTGAGCTAGGCAACCACCTCGTCGTTCTCGAGGAAGACGTCGCGCAGTCGTGCCAGCTCGGACGGCAGCGAGCCATCCGCGGCCAGCGCGTCGAGCCTGGCCAGATAGCGATCTACTTCCCAGGCCGGCAGCAGCTGCCGGCACCGGACCATTGCCAGGTCGCCCTCCTCCTCGAATCCCGCTGCGGCCGCGGCGAGGGCGTGCTGGAACTGCCGGTCCGCATCCTGGTCGTCCAGGCCGGCGCGGATCCGCGCCACGGCGAGCGGCCGCTGACTCTCGGCCAGACAGTCGGCGTCATCCAGCGCCTCGATCCCCTGCCCCAGCTGTTCGTAGGCCGACTCGAGGCCGTCGACCCGAGCCAGGCGGAGCAGTCCGAGGCGACCGAAGGCGGCGCCCTCGGCGCCCTCTTTCAGCAGGGAACCGGCCAGGGACTCCTCGGCGCGGGCGTCGAGCAGAGTCGACGCGTGCTCTTCGAGAAAGCCCTGGGACTCCGGGATCGCGAGCTCCAGCCACTGTTCGATCAGGTTGCGCCGCTCCGCGTCTTCGATCCCTTCGAACACCTGGCGGTAGGTCGCCGCGACGCCCTGCTTCCGCGCCGCGAGCTGGATTCGCCGGTGCTGGGTCAGTTCGGGCAGGACGCCCCGGCGGTCGTCCATCAGGTGCTCGAGCATCGCTTCGCCGCGGTCGCTGAAGAGCTCTTCGTGCGCTTCGAGAAACTCCTGGGACGCGTCCCAGCTCGACGTCTGGATCCACTTCACCAACAGCTCGATCAGCTCCATGTCCCGATCGGGGTGCCGCAGCCAGACCGGGAGCTCGGCCCAGGACCCCTCCGCCCAGATCGAGTCGAACTCCTCCTCGTGCCGGATGCGCAGGTTGCGCAGGAAGATGCGCGCCTGGCCGTAGTTGTCGACGTCGTTGTCTTTGCCGGCGCGAGAGAGTGCCACCACCCCGCCCTTCAGGGCGGCGCCGGTGTCCCCGACCGCGGAATGCCACTGAGCGAGCGACAGCTCCAGAGGCGCCGGCGCCGGCGGTCCGTGTTCCTCGATCGCCGCCTCGATCGCGCTCCTGGCCTCCGCGCCGCGGTCGAGCGCCAACGAGATATCGGTGAGGCTGTTCAGGGACATCGCGAGCAGGCCCAGATGGCGACCGGGGTTCTCGGCCGCGAGCTGCCGCCGCATGCCCAGGGCCTCTTCGACCGCCTTCAGGGCCTCTTGGGGCCTGTCGCTTGCTTTCAGCCGGGTGGCGTAGTTGCTCAACAGCGTCGAGAGCGGGTGCAGATAGCGCACCGCGCCGTTCTGCGCCAACTCCCTGTGCAGGTCCAGGGCTTCCTCGATCGCCTTCAGCGCCGCCTCCCGGTCACCGACGTCGCCGAGCGCGTTCGAGAGGTTGCTGAGGGAGCCGATCAGCTCACCGATGTGGCCGCCGGGCGTCCTCTCCACCGCTTCGCGGCGCAGCTCGACCGCCTCTTCGATCGCCCGCAGTCCCTCCTCGCTCCGGCCGATCTCCCTCAGCACGGTGCTCATGTTGTTCAACGAGGTCGCCAGGTCCGGCCCGAAGCGGGTGCGATTGCGCTCGACCAGCTTGCGCCGCAGCTCCACCGCCTCTTCGATCGCGCCGAGCGCTCGCTCCGGGCGCCCCACTTCTCCGTAGACCACGGCGAGGTTGTTGAGCGCCATTGCCAGATCGGCGAAGAAGCGGTCGGGGTGCTCTTTCGCCAGCTCGCGGTAGTGATCCACGGCCTCTTCGATCGCCGGGATCCCCTCCGTGTAGCGACCAAGCTCGATCAGCACGGCGGAGAAGTTGTTCAACGAATCGGTGAGGTCCGACAGATGCCGCGTGCCCTCCGACTCGATCAGCTTGCGCCGCAGCGCGATCGCCTCTTCGATCGCCTCGCGGGACAATTCGAGCTTGCCCTCCGAGTCGAGCCGGTTCGAGAGGTTGTTCAGGGACATCGCCAGGTCGGGCTTGTAGCGCTCCGGGTTCTCGCCGACCAGGCCGCGGTAGTGGTCCACCGCCTCTTCGATCGCCTCGAGCGCCTCCTTGGTCCTGCCCTGTGCCTCGAGCTGGTTGGAGAGGTTGTTCAGCGTCCCCGCCAGGTCGGGCAGGTGCCGGCGATCCTCGGCGACGAGCCCGCGCCGCAGCTCGACCGCCTCTTCGATCGCGGGCAGCGCCTCGTTCCTCCGCCCCAGGTGACCGAGCACCACCGAGAGATTGCTCTGCGACATCGCCAGGTCCGACGCGTAGTCCTCGCCACTCCCTTCCGCCAAGGCGCGGTAGATCCGGGAGGACTCTTCCATCGCCGCCACGGCCTCCTCGTAGCGGCCGGCTTCGCAAAGGCGGTTGGAGAGGTCGTTCAACGACCCCGCGAGGCCGGCCGAGGCCCGGTCGTCCCCCGACTCGACCAGCTTGCGCCGCAGCTCGATCGCCTCTTCGATCGCCGCCTGGGCCTCCGCCCCGCGGCCGAGGTTGTGCAGCACGAATGCCTGGCGGTTCAACGAGCTTGCGAGCGCCAGGCGGAAACGGTCGGCATCGCTTTCGAAGAGGATCCGCCGTGCTTTGACCGCTTCTTCGACGGCTGAGAGCGCCTCGGCGTGCCTGCGCTCATCCGAGAGGGCGGTCGAGAGGGTGACCAGGGAGCTCGCGAAAGGCGCCAGGTAGCGACCCGGTTCCTCCTGGGCCATCAGCGCGAAATGTTCGGCGGCGACCGCGTGGATCGGCACGGACAGGGTCCCGAGTTCTCCGAACTCGGGGGAATCCGCCTTGAGCACGGCGACCCCGCCCTGCCTCGGCCGCGCCTCCGCGATCGCCAGCTCGAGGGCGGTGGTCAGCCTGTCGCCCCCCTTACCGGCCCGTCGCACCAGGTCCGGCAGGCGCTCGTCGAGCGCCGCGCGGAAGAGCTCGCGCAGCGGCTCGCTCCCGGCTGCCGCCCGCGTGATCACGGCCAGCGCCTGGACGAGCTGCTTGTCCGTGGCGACGTCGAGGCTCCTTTCGAGCAGCCGCGGATGCGCCGTGTACTCGTTGGTGACCAACGCCTCGGCGAGCATGTCGGGCTCGATCGGGCCGAGCGCCGGAGCGCTGTCGAGGCGGCCCAGGCTGTACAGGCGGCTGAGCCAGGAAGCGACGGAGCGCCGCCGCTCCGAGGAGGCGTCCTCGAGGGCGGGCACCACCCCGACCACCGCCATGGCTTCCTCTTCGCCGTCGGCTCCCATCACGGTGGACGCCGCGACCGCCTGCCACTGGATCTCCGGGTCGAGCTCGATCTTCAACTCCTCCGCGAGCCGCCGCCAGTACCAGGACTCATGGCGGTCGAGCATTTCCAGCATCAGCTCGTCCTGGCTCATCGAGTCGATCTTGGTCTGCGGATCCTGGGAGACGAGCAGGGCAGCGGCCAGCACGAACAAGGGCCGGGAGAAATGCTCCTCGCGGAGCGAAGGCGCAGGGGTCTCGTCGGTGTCGCTTCCGAGAATCGATCGGAACGACGCGACGCCGGATTCGAAGAGGCCGCGGCGGTCCAGCTCCTCTTCGTCGAGGCGGATCGGGTCCGCCCGCGAAATCGCTTTCGCCACGTCGTCATGGCTGTCCCCGGTCGCGAAGAGACGTTCCAGCTCCGGCTTGGTCTGGGCCTGCCGGCAGATCAGGATGAGTCGCACCGGCGGGCCACCCTCGCGCCTCAGCAGCCGCTGGATCAGCGCGCCGACCAGCGCCGGCCTCGTCTCGGCGTAGTCGATCGCGACGAGCAGGCGGGCCGGCCAGGAGGTCAGCTGCGTCAGAACCCGCTCCTGGTCGAACTTCTCCTCGAGCCCCAGCATGCCCGCGGTCCAGCCCGCGCGACCGGCCTTCTCGCACTCCTCGAGCGCCAGCCGGGTCTTGCCGAAGCCGCCGCCGCCGGTTATCAGGGCGATGCGCAGCGCGTCATCTGACTCCCGCCACTTCATCAGTCGGTCCTGGAGGTGCTTACGGCCCACCAGCTCCACCACCCCGTACCTGGGTTTGAGCAGGTCGCTCTGCCGGTCCCCCTCGGCCCAGTTCAGCGCGGTCAGGCCGGGCTGAAGCGGCAGCGGCTCGAGGTCCTGGCGGCTCCTCTCCGCGAGCGCCTGCTGTTCTTCGGTCTGCCGCCAGGTCGGGTTGGCCTCGTGCCACTCGCGGTTCCTCTCCAGCACGCCGGGCAGGGCCCGCTCGAAGGCCGCGACCGGAACTCCGAAGCCACCAAGGTCCTGTTTGGCATCGCGGGTGCTGTCGATCACGGCGCAGACGCCGCCGGTCCTCAGGTTCAGGGCCGGACAGCCGCTGTAGCCCCGCAGGACCTGATCGTCGCCGAGCTTCAGCAGCCGCTCCCCGCCGCTGTCCAAGGGTCCCTTGTAGTCGACCGCGGCCGGGCTGGGCGCGACCTCGCCGCCGCGGTACTCGCCGAGCGAGTAGCCGTAGAGGCCGAGGACGTCGGGGCGGGACGCCGCGGAGGGCTCCGCGGCGTCGAGCAGGACGCACGGCTGTGAGTCAGGCGGCTCCTCCACCCTCAGCAGCGCGAGGTCGGGGAAGGGATAGAAGCCGGCTTGCGGATCGTCCTCCGCCAGTTCCGGCACACACAGAAGCACCTCGGCTTTCGAATCCCGATCGCGGCCTGCGACGGTGACACTCCCCGCACGGTGCACGACGTGCGCGCAGGTGACCACTTCGTCCGACGTGACGAAGAATCCGGTGCCGCGGAACTCGCCCTCGACGTCGACCCGAACCACGCACTGCCGGAACAGGGGAAGGATTGGATCGACGACCTCGGCGGTGCCCTCCCTAGCCGCCATCACCCTTCCATTCAAGCGTCACGTTCAGGGCGCCCTTGCCGCCACCCTCGACGATCAAACCACTCAGCCGGCCGTTCTTGACAGCCAACTCCAAGGCGAGCTCCACGGTCACGTTGTCGGGCGCGACCTGTTCGAGCGAACTCTTGATGGCCGCCGCGATGCCCTCGAGGGTCTCACCTACCTCTTTGAAATTGAACTTCGCCAGGCTGGCGGTCTTCTCGGCGCCACCATCGGCAACCGCGACGCGGGCAAGCGCGGTGGAACCGTTCGCCAAATCCAACTCGACTATCTGCTCGGACACTCACGCCTCCCTTACGGTGGGTGAGTCCAAGTGTACGGTGTGGACTAGGAGCGCACGATCCTGCGAGGGCCGTCCACGGTACGGCCGATTCGCCTCGCGTCGACGTAGTGCTCGCGCAGGAACTCCAAGGCCTCCGACTCGGACTCCGGAGCGACGACGACGCAGAAGCCGCAGCCCATGTTGAAGACCTGGTGCATCTCCTCCGCGCCGACGTTGCCCCGCTCCTGGATCAACGTGAAGATCGGCGGGACCGGCAGCGGGTCGTCGATCTCGTAACCGACGTCCGCAGCGAGGCGCAGCAGGTTGCCGAGCCCCCCGGAGGTGATGTGGGCGAGCCCGTTGACCTTGACGTCGGAGCGCAGCAGCTCGAGCACCGGCTTGACGTAGATCTCCGTCGGCTCGAGCAGGACGTCACCGAGCGGCCGCCCGAGCCGGTCGTCGTCGAGGGGGATGCCCTGCAGGGCGGAGCGGGCGAGCGTGTACCCGTTGGAATGGATCCCGGAGGACGGCAGCCCGATCACCGGGTCGCCGGGCCGGACCGCCGCGCCGTCGACGATCGAGTCGAGCGGGACGGTGCCGAAGCAGGCGCCGGAGACGTCGACGCTGGAGACGAGCTCGCCGAGCTGCGCGAGCTCGCCGCCGGGGATCTCGACCCCGGCCAGCTCCGCGCCGCGGGCGAGGCCGACGCCGATTTCCTCGCAGATCCGCGGGTCGGCCTTCTGCACGGCGATGTAGTCGAGCATCGCCAGCGGCTCGGCGCCGACGCAGATCACGTCGTTGACGTTCATCGCCACGCAATCGATCCCGACCGTGTCGAAGCGCTCCAGCTCCTCGGCGATCAGGAGCTTGGTCCCGACCCCGTCGGTGGAGAGCGCGATCCCTGTTTCGGAGTCGAGCGCGATCACGCTCGCGTAGTGCCCGGGCAGCGGAACCTGCAGCGAGGGCCGCCCGAGCTTGATCCCACCCAGGGCCTTGACCAGCCCCGCGACCGCGGAGTCGGCCGCCCCCTGGTCGACCCCGGCCTTGGCGTAGGCGTCGCTCATATTTGGACTTGTTTTGTCATGTTTTGCAGGGATATCCAAATCCATCCAAATTTCTCCCAAAATTTGGATTAGCTAGCGTCGCAGCTTGACGAGTACCGCGGCGGCCAAACCCGCCCGGTAGGCGGCGTAGGGCCAGAGCGCCCGGTCGCGCTCGACGAGGCGGATCAGGCCCTGGGAGGCGAGGGTCGAGGCGAAGGAGGCGGCGACCCCGACCGCCAGGGTGCGGCGCAGCTCGGGGGTCGTGCCGCGCTGGGCGAGACGGCCGCCCTTCAGGGCGGTGGCGCCGACGATGATCGGCAGCGCGATCGTGCGGGAGAGCAGGTTCGCCTGGTCCCGCGAGAAGCGCCGCCACCGGGCGGCGGCGAGGGTGACGCCGTTGCGCGAGACGCCAGGGGCGAGCGCCGCCGCCTGCGCGACGCCGAGCGCGAGGCCGTCGCCGAGGGTCGCGTCGCCGCGCCCGCGCGCCTGGGGCCGGGTGTCGGCGGCGAGCATCGCCGCGGCGCCGGCGAGCAGGCCGTATGCCGTCGCGCGCGGGCCTCCCAGCCGCCGCTCGATCGGCCGCTCCAGCGCGTAGCCGACGATCGCCGCCGGCAGGAAGGAGAGGCCGAGGAAGACGATCCGCCGCGCGTCGAGGTGCCGCAGCTCCTCGACGATCACCCGCCGCTGCCCGATCAGCAGCGCCGCAGCGGCGCCGGTGTGCAGCGCCACCTCGAAGCTCTTGCGCAGCTCGGGGTCGACCTCGTCCCAGTCCCACCCGGCCAGCCAGGGGATGAGGACGATGTGGGCGGAGCTGGAGACCGGCAGCAGCTCGGCCGGGCCCTGCACGATCCCCAGCGCGACCGCGCGGCGGGTCGGCAGGCCTGCCGCGTCGCCGTCGCTCAAGCGCCGCCCGCGCCGCTCGGCTTGGGAGCGCCGGCCGGCGCTCCCTCGTCCTCGGCGGGCGGCCCGCCGCCCCGCATCCGCCTGACCAGCAGGTAGACGCCGAGCACGATGACGGCCAGCACCACCAGGTAGTCGAGGTAGTGCAGGTGGTCGCGCCACTCTTCCCAGTTGTCGCCGACGCTCTTGCCGATCAGCGCGAGCATCAGCACCCAGGGGATGCAGCCGAGCAGGGTCAGCACGGTGAAGCGCCAGAAGGGCATCTTGGCGACGCCGGCCGGCAACGAGATGAAGGTGCGGATGATCGGCAGCATGCGCGAGAAGAAGATCGTCGCGTCGCCGTAGCGCTCGAACCAGTCGTCGGCCCATTTCAGGTACCTGGGCGGCAGGTGGATGAAGCGGTTTTTCTCCAGCAGGTCGATGCGGCCGTAGTAGCCCACCGCGTAGGCCGCCCAGGAGCCGACCAGGTTGCCGAGCACCCCCGCGGCGACGACGCCGAACAGGGTGAGTTCGCCCGCCGCGACGCTGGAGCCGGCGAACAGCATGATCGCCTCGCTCGGGACCGGCAGGCAGGCGGACTCGAGCGCCATCAGCACGAACACCGCCGGCAGGCCGGTGGCGCTGATGAAGTCCGTTCCCCAGTTGACGATCGGGTCGAGGAAGAAGTCGGTGACGCTGGCGAGAGGCAGGAGCGGCATCAATGAAGCGGAGATTGTAGGGACGCAGATATATAGGGACTAAACTCGCTCCGTCCATGGGCCGGTTGAATCACCCCGTCTATCGCAACCGGGTTCTGCAGGTAGCGGCCGACGGCGCGCTCGTCGCGCTGGCCTACTTCCTCGCGTTCCAGCTGCGCTTCCTCGACGAACCGAACGGGCTGCCGCACCGCTACGAGGTGCTCTTCGCCCAGTCGGTCGGCTTCGTCGTGGTCGGCAAGCTGGTCGTCTTCTACGCCTTCGGGCTCTACCAGAAGTGGTGGCGCTACGTGACCGGGCGGGACTTCCTGCTGATCGTGCGGGCCGTCGCCGTCGCCAGCGCGATCCTCGTCATCGTCTTCGCCGTCGCCAAGCCCTTCGACCACGCGCTGCCGCGCTCGGTCGAGGTGATCGACTTCATGCTGACGATGCTCCTGATCGCCGGTGCCCGGCTCGCGGTGCGGCTGATCGTCGAGCGCCCGCAGCGCGGCGCCCGCGTCCCCAAGCACGAGGTGCTGGTGGTCGGCGCCGGCTCGGGCGGCCAGATGGTCGTGCGCGAGCTGCAGCTCAACCCGAACCTCGGCGCCACCGCGATCGGCTTCGTCGACGACGACGCGCGCAAGCGGGGGATGCGGATGCTCGGGCTCAAGGTGCTCGGCTCGACCGACGAGATCGCGAAGATCCTCGACGAGACCGAGCCGGCCGAGGTCGTGATCGCGATCCCCTCGGCGCCGGGCACCGTCCGCGCCAAGGTCGTCGCCGCCTGCCGCGAGCGGGAGGTCCGGGTGCGCACCCTGCCGACCGTGTTCGAGCTGCTGCGCGGCGGCGTCCAGCTCAACAAGCAGCTGCGCGAGGTGCGGGTCGAGGACGTGCTGGGCCGCGAGCCGATCGTGCGCGAGCTCGACCGGGTCGGCGCCTACCTGCGCGACCGCATCGTCCTCGTCACCGGCGCCGGCGGCTCGATCGGCTCCGAGCTCTGCCGCCAGATCGCCCAGGTCAGGCCGCGCCTCCTGGTGATGCTCGACCACGCCGAGGACAACCTCTTCGAGATCGACCGCGAGATGGTCGAGCTGCGCCACTTCACCAGCGCCGAGTCGGTGCTCGCCGACTGCAAGGAGCCGCACCGGATGCTGGAGGTGATGCAGCGCTTCAAGCCGAGCGTCGTCTTCCACGCCGCGGCCTACAAGCACGTGCCGCTGATGGAGGCCAACCCGCTCGAGGCGGTCCGCAACAACGCGCTCGCGACCCGGGTCACCGCCGAGACCGCGGCCGCCTCCGGAGCCGAGCGCTTCGTCCTGATCTCCACCGACAAGGCGGTCAACCCGCAGACGGTGATGGGCGCCTCGAAGGCGATGGCCGAGTGGATCGTCGAGACGGCCGGCCACAGCCACCCGGGCACCCGCTTCGCCTCGGTCCGCTTCGGCAACGTGCTCGCCTCCTCGGGCAGCGTCGTGCCGATCTTCCGCAACCAGATCGAGCGCGGCGGGCCGGTGACCGTTACCCACCCGGAGATGACGCGGTACTTCATGACGATCCCCGAGGCGGTGCAGCTGGTGATCCGGGCCGGCGACATCGGCGCCGGCAAAGGCGAGGTCTTCGTCCTCGACATGGGCGAGCCGGTGAAGATCGTCGACCTCGCCCACAACATGATCCGGCTCGCCGGCTACGAGCCCGAGCAGGACATCGCGGTCGAGTTCACGCAGCCGCGCCCCGGCGAGAAGCTGCACGAGGAGCTGTTCGGGGCGACCGAGAAGGTGCAGCCGACGGCGGCGCGGCGGATCAACCGGGCAGTGCGCGAGGTGCCGCTCGACTCCGAGTGGGTCGACTCGACCCTGAACTCGCTCGAACACCTGGTGATGGCCGGCGACGAGGCGAACCTGGCCGAGCGGGTGGTCGAGCTGATCGCCACTCCGGGCGGGGACGCGGCGGCAGTCGGGCGCGGCGAATAACCTCTCGCCGGCTTGCTAGAGGTGATCGAACAGATCGGCGCCTTCGCCGGCCTCGCCGCCTTCCTGGGTCTGGGCGTGCTGGCGTTGCTCTCCTTCACGCACGGGCGCGACATCCGCCGCCTGCGCGAGTGGGCGGGCTCGGCGCCGGAGCGCGACGCCGAGCGCAAGGAGTCGACCTCCGCGGTCGCCGCCCAACGAGCCGAGGAGCTGCGCGAGCTGGAGGAGGCGCGGACCGCCGAGCAGGAGGCGATCGACGAGCGCGAGGAGCGGCGCAAGCGGCGCGAGGCCGGGCTGCCGGAGCTGACCCGCGGCGAGCGGCTGCGACAGGGCACCTCCCGGCTCGGCGAGCGGCTGGCCGAACCGCGCTGGCTGGCGGCGATCTTCGTCGTCCTGGTTGTGGCGATCGGCGCCGCCGCCTACCTGCTGCTGAGCGGCGACGAGGAAGGCGGCAAAGGCGGCAAACAGGCGGCGGCGAAGGTGAAGCCGGGCGAAATCGAGGTGACCGTCCTCAACGGGACCTCGGTAGCCGGTTTGGCGGCGACCTACGGCGACAAGGTCGAGGGCAAGGGCTTCGGGCTGGGCGCCGTCTCCAACACCGAGCAGCCGTTCGAGGCGAGCGTCGTGATGTTCGAACAGGGCCACAAACCGGAGGCGCAGAAGGTCGCCAAACAGCTGCAGATCTCCGAGCTGCAGCCGATGAACTCGGAAGTCAAAGCCGCCTCGGAAGGGGCGGAAGTGGCGGTGGTGGTCGGCGAGGACAATGCCGCGGCGGCGGGTTAGTCCGGCCGCTCTGGTCTTCGCGATCCTCGTCCTCGCAACGGTTGCCGCCTTCGGCTGGGCGCAGCGGCTGAAGCGCGACCCGCTGGTGCTCGACCGGGTGACCATCGGCAACGAGGTCAGCCGCGGCTTCACCCCGAACGGCGACTGCCGGTTCGACCAGGTCCGGATCCGCTTCCGGACGACCCGGTCCGACGACGGGACGGTGCAGGTGATCAGGCCGGGGGGCCGCGTCGTGGTCACCCTGGCGCGTGAGGAGTTCCTGAAGCGCTACACGTTCCACACCTTCTACTGGGACGGGCGCCGGCGCGGCGGCGGCATCGCCCCGCCCGGCCGCTACAAGCTGCGGGTCAAACTGCTGAACGAGGACCGCACCCTGGTCACTCCCGGCGTGATCGCCCTGCACCGGGCGACGACCTCCAAGGACTCGACCTGCGCCCCACCGGCGGGGGAGCGAAAGCCTTGAACGACTTCCTGGCCGGCGCCGGCCTGCTCGTCGCGGCGGGCGCCAGCGCCGCCGCGATCCTGCTGCCACCGGGACGCACCCGCTCGCTGGCGATGGTCGTCGCGATCGCGCTTTTCCCCACCTTGATCCTCGGCGACCAGTGGCACACGGCGCAGATCGTCGACCTGCGCCACGACGGGGGGCGGATCGTCGCCCTGGTCGCGGTCGCGGCGGTCGCGATCGGCGTACTCGCTTATCTCTTCCGTCGCTGGCCGCTGCTCTTGCCGCTGGCGATCGTCGCGGCACTCCCGTTCCGCATCCCCCTCCACGCGGGAGGCGACACCGCGAACCTCCTCGTCCCGCTCTACCTGGTGATCGCCGCCGGGGTCGTGGTGACCGCACTGCGTGACCGGAAGGCATCTCCCGCCGGCCGCAGCTCCTTCTGGTTGACGCGGCTGCTGGCAGCCGTGGTCGTCCTCTACGCCTTGCAGACGCTCTACTCCGAGGACTTCTCCAAGGGGCTGCAGAACGTCTGCTTCTTCCTGGTGCCGTTCACCGTGGCGTTTGCACTGCTGCGGGAGGTGGAGTGGGAACGCAAGCTGCTGACCTTGGTGCTGTGCGTCGTCGGAGCAGAGGCGGCGGTCTTCGTCCTCATAGGTTCGGTCGAGTACGTCACCCGGAGCCTGTTCTGGAACGACCAGGTGATCCGTTCGAACGAATTCCACACCTACTTCCGGGTCAACTCGGTCTTCTGGGACCCGAACGTGTACGGGCGGTACCTGGCATTGGTGATCACGGTCGCGACGGCGGCATTGCTCTGGACCAGGGAACGAAGGAGCTTCGCGCTGCTGGCGATCCTGATCGCGTTCCTCTGGCTCGGCCTCGCGCAGACCTTCTCGCAGTCGAGCTACATCGCCCTCCTCGCCGGCCTCGCGGTGCTCGCCGCGATCAGGTGGAGCCCGAAGTGGACCCTCGCCGCCGTCGCGGTTGGTGTGGTCGGAGCCTTCGTGGCGGTCGTCTTCGCCGGCGGCAAGCCCGAGCTCGGGCGGATCAACATCGACACCAGCGGCCGCGCCAACCTGGTCAGCGGCGGCGTCGAGCTCTTCGCCGAACGTCCGCTCCAGGGCTACGGGTCCGGGTCCTTCCAGGATGCCTATCGCGAGCACCGCGAGAACAAGGACGTCCCGGTCTCCGAGTCCCACACCGAACCGGTGACCGTGGCGGCCGAGCAGGGGCTGATCGGCCTGGCCGTCTACATCGCGCTGATCGTCGTGGCCCTGTGGACGATGACCGCCGGAATTCGGGGACCTCCGACGCTGCTCGCCGCACGTGCCGCGGTCCTCGCCGCCTTCGTCGCCCTGCTCGTCCACTCGCTCGCCTACGCGGGCTTCTTCGAGGACCCGATCACCTGGGTCCTGCTGGCGATCGGAGTGTCGCTGGCGCCATCTCCTGCGATCCGCGACTCGGCGTAGGGTCGGGTCGTGTCGGGATACCTGCGCCGCCTCGCGACGACCGGCGCCGCCTACACGGCGGCCAGCATCCTCTCCAAGGTCATCGCGGTCGCGCTGCTGCCGCTCTACACGCGCTATCTCATCCCGGCCGACTACGGCGCCGCCGAGGTGATGTTCTCCGCGGTCGTCGCGGCCAGCATCGTCGTCCGCTTCGGCCTGATCGAGGCGGTGCTGCGCTTCTACTACAAGGACGGCGAGGATCCGGACCGCGTCGTCGCCTCCAGCTTCGCCGGGCTCTTCTGGTTCTCGACGCTAGGCGCGCTGATCGCCTTCCCCTTCGCGGCGCCGCTCTCCGAAGCGCTGCTCGACCCCGAGACGTCGGAGCGGCTCTCGACCAGCGCGGCCGCGGACCTCGCCCGGATCTCAATCGGCGGCCTCTGGGTGCTGACGATGTTCGAGTTCCTGCTCACCCTGTTCCGGCTCGAGGAGCGGGCCCGGGCCTACTTCGTGACCACGATCGCGAACGTGCTGATCACGATCGGGCTGACGATCGTGCTCGTCGTCGGCCTCGACGAGGGCGCCCGCGGCCTGCTGATCGGCAGCTACGCGAGCGGCGCCGCCTTCGTGGTCGGTTTGACTGTCGTCCAGCGTCGCCGCCTCGCGCTGCGGTTCGACCCCGGCCTGCTGCGCCGCCTGCTGCGCTTCGGGTTGCCGACGATGCCGGCCGAGGTCTCGCTCTACGCGCTCAACTTCATCGACCGGATCATCATCGTCCGCACCGTCGGCCTCGCCGAGGCGGGCCTCTACTCGCTGGCGATCAAGTTCGCGCAGGGTGTCAACGTGCTGGTCCGCGGCTTCCAGCTCGCCTGGCCGCCGCTCGCCTACTCGATTCGCGACGACGAGGAGGCGCGCCGCACCTACGCGACGGTCGTCACCCTGTTCGTCGCCGGCTGCGCGTTCGTCGTCGCCGCGACCTGGTTGTTCGCCCGCTGGTTCGCCCGTGTTCTCGCCGCGCCGGAGTTCTTCGAGTCCTACGAAGCGGTCGGTCTGATCTCCACCGCGGTCACCCTCTACGCCCTGTACCTGGTGCTGATCGTGATCCTCGGCAGAACTGGCCGCACCGAGTTCAACTTCCCCGCCGCGCTCGGCGGCCTCGCCACCAACGTCGTCCTCAACCTGCTCCTCGTCCCGTCGCTGGAGATCGTCGGCGCCGGCATCGCCCTCGTCGCCTCCTATCTGGTCGTGCTGGCGCTGATGTACGGGTTCAGCCAGCGGCTCTTCCCGGTTCCCTACCAGTGGGGTCGCCTCGCCCGCGTCGTCCTCGTCGCGGGGACGCTGGTCGCGGCAGGCGAGCTGCTGATGCCGACCGAGGGCCTCGACGGGCTGCTCGGGCGCGGGCTCCTGCTGGCCGCCTACCCCCTGGCGCTCTTCGCGACCGGCTTCTTCACGCCGCAGGAGCGCCGCTGGTTGGCGCGCCTCCGCCAGCCGGGTGAGCTGGTCGCCGAGCTGCGCCGCCTGCGCGCCGAGCCCGCCGTCGACGGGCGCATCTCCGAGGTCTACGAGGTCGAGCGCATGGACGAGGACGCGCGGCTCTAGGCGGATGCCGCCGGCCGCCGGGCGCGCCCGTTCCAGGTTCGTTCGATCTGCCGCATCAGCGCCGGGTAGACGATCAGGTACCGGAACGGTTTGATCGCCGCCATGTACCCCTTGCCGAAAGCGCCGCGCGGCTTGACGTAGACGGCCATCTGTCCCTGGTAGCGGCCCTCGCCCTGCTCGACCCAGGCCAGTTGCATCGCGCCGTGGACGGTCTTGTTCGAGACCTCCGCGGCGAACTCGGTCTCGGTGCGGAAAAGGGGCTCGAAGGGCAGGGAGGCGAACTCCAGCCCCGCCGCCGTACCGCGCAGATCGTCCGGCAGCCGCTGCGCGAGCGAGGTTTCGTCGGTGCCCGGGATCGGCAGCCTGCCCTCCGCGCTCCCGTCGCGCGCCGCCCCGATCCGGCCGAGGTCGAACAAGCCGCCGAGGCGATCGCGCAGCCGCCACAGGAAGCGAGCCGGCCCGGATTCCGCTTCGGAGGGATCGCTGGCGGCCATCAGCTCGAGCAGCGTCTGGAAACCCTCGGCGCCCCCCTGGACCGGCAGAGCCCAGACGTCCTCCAGCGTGAAGTCCGGCACGATCTCGAGGATCCGCCAGGAACCGGATTCGTGCGTTGCGTTCGGGAGCCTCATGCCGATCTCTCCATACGATGTCGCATGTGAGCGCTCGAGAGCGTCCGGTACTCCTCTACGACGGCGACTGCGCCTTCTGCACGAGGTGCGCCGGCGTCCTGGAGAGGATCGGGCCCGCCGCGGAGATCGTCCCGTGGCAGTTCTCCGACCTCGACGAGCTCGGAGTCACCGCCGAGCAGGCGTCCGATGCCGTCCAGTGGGTCGGGACCGATGGCACGGTGCGCTCCGGGCACGAGGCGATCGCCGCGGTGCTGGGCACGGCCGGCCGGATCTGGCGGGCCGTCGGCCGTTCCCTCCTGCTGCCGGGCGTCTCGTGGATCGCGGCGAAGGCCTACCGGCTGGTCGCGGACAACCGCTACCGCCTGCCCGGTGGCACGCCGGCCTGCGCGGTCGGCGATCCCGCTCAGCGCCGCTGAGCGCGGTCGCGGATCGACTCGCCGCGGTTCGGGAGGAGCGCCTGGCGGGCGTGGGCGAGGTAGACGAGCGTCGGCTGATGGGGAAGGGCCATGGAGACAAGGGCCCGCAGCCCGTAGGCCCAGGCCGTGAGCAGGCGGACGAGCAGCGCCGCGACTCGGCCCTGGTGCTTGCGCACGTAGAGGTCGCGGTTGCGGTGGAATTCGACGAGCCGCGGGAGGCCGGCGCCGAGGTCGGTCGAGAGCTGGTCGTGGTGGATCGCCGCGGCGGCGGGGACGAAGAGCGAGTGCCAGCCGGCGTCGGCGAGGCGCTTTGCGAAGTCGGACTCGTCGAAGTAGACGAAGAAGGCAGGGTCCATGAAGCCGACCTCGGCCGCGGCCTCGCGGCGGACGAGCAGGGCGCTCGACTGCGCCCAGTCGACGCGCCGCGTCTCGGCGCCCTTGCTCTGAACCGTGAACCAGCGGTGCAGGAAGAGCGCTCCGATCGCCGCCGTCCCGACTCCCGGGAAGCGCCAGGCGGAGGGCACCGGATCGCCCTCGTATTCGAGCAGCTGTGCCCCTGCCGCCGCAGCTTTCGGGTCGGCGTCGAGCGCCGCCAGCAGCGCCTCGACCGCCCCGGGCCGCAGCTCCGAGTCCTCGTTGAGGAGCAGGCAGCAGCGGCCGTTCGCCTCGCGCATCAGGGTCGAGTCGTTCTCCGCCTTGCCGGTCCGCCGCTCCAGCGCGATCAGGCGGATCTCGCCGCCCAGCGCGCGCACCGCCTCGGCCGAGCCGTCCTCGGAGGCGTTGTCGAGGACGAGGATCTCGCGCTCGACCCCGGCCGGGTGGGTGCGCTCGATCGCCGCCAGGCAGGCGAGCAGCAGCTCGCGGCCGTTCGTGTTCACAACGCAATATGAGAGCGTGGGCGGCAAGGCGATGACGATAATCGCCCGTCTGAAAGTTCAGCTTGTCGACCCGTCGGCGTTTACGCCGCCTTATGACCGCGCGCTTGCCGCGGCGCTGGCGCGAGCCGGGGTGGAGGTGGAACTGGCGACCTCCCGTTTCCTCTACGGGCCGGTGCCGCCTGCCGACGGCTACCGGGTGCGGGAGCGCTTCTACCGGCGCAGCGCCGGTCGTGGGCTGAAGGCGCGCGCCCGGCTCCCCTTCAAGGCGGCCGAGCACGTCGCGGACATGCTGCGCTTCCGGCGCGACGCCGACGCCGACGTCGTCCACTACCAGTGGCTGACCGTTCCCGCCCTCGACCGCCACCTGCTGCCGGGGTTGCGGCCGCGGGTGATGACCGCGCACTACATCCTGCCGCCGCGCCCGCGCCGCCGCCAGGTCGCCTCCGCCCGCCGCGTCTTCGGCGCGATGGACGCGGTGGTCGCACATTCCGAGCACAGCGCCGCGCGCCTGCGCGACGAGGTCGGGCTCGACCCGGACAAGGTCCGGGTCATCCCCCACGGCGCCTTCGGCTACCTGACCGAGCTGCCGGAGAAGCCGTTGCCGGCCGAGCTGGCCGGGGCCGAAGGCCCGGTGATCCTCGCCTTCGGCCTGCTGCGTCCGTACAAGGGGATCGAGAACCTGCTCGAGGCCTTCCGCGCGGTCGAGGGGGCCGAGCTGTGGATCGTCGGCAACCCGCGCATGGACGTCGGTCCGCTGCGCGAGCTCGCCGCGCGGGCCCCGGGACGGGTCCGCTTCCTCACCCGCTTCGTCGAGGACGCCGAGATCCCGGCGATCTTCCGCCGCGCCGACCTCCTCGCCCTCCCCTACCTCGACGCCGAGCACTCCGGCGTCCTCTACACCGGCCTCGCCTTCGGCAAGCCGCTGGTCCTCAGCGCGGTCGGCGGGTTCCCGGAGGTCGCCGAGGCTGGCGCGGCGCGCCTCGTCCCGCCGGGCGACACCGGTGCCCTCGCCGCGACGCTCGCCGAGCTGGTCGCCGACGAGGCGGCCCGCGCCGAGCTCACGGCCGCCGCAACGCGCGCCGCCGCCGGCCCCTTCTCCTGGGATGAGGCCGCCCGCCGCACGCTCGACCTCTACCGCGAGCTGATCGAGGCCCGGTCGTGATCGCCGTCGAGATCCTCTTCTGGCTCTGCGCCGGCCTGATCGTCTACACGCACGTGGGATACCCACTCGTGCTCTGGGGGCTCTACGCCCTCGTCGGGCGGCCTCGTCTCCGAGATTTGGTGCCCTATAGCCCCCCAAATCTCGGAAGCGATGCAGTGGGGGAGCTCCCGCCGGTCTCCCTGATCGTCCCCGCCTACGACGAGCAGGAGGTGATCGCGGACAAGGTCGCGAACGCGCTGGCGCTCGACTACCCGCGCGAGCGCCTGCAGGTGATCGTCGCCTCCGACGGCTCCACCGACGCAACCGTCGAGCGCGCCCGCGCCGCCGGTGCCGACCTCGTGCTCGACCTCCCCGCCGCCGGCAAGGTCGCGGCGCTCAACGCCGGGGCCGAGCAGGCCACCGGCGAGCTGCTCGCATTCTCCGACGCCAACAGCGCCTGGGCGCCGGACGCGCTGCGGCGCCTGGTCGAGCCCTTCGCCGACCCTGCGGTCGGCTACGTCTGCGGCCAGGTCCGCTTCATCGACGAGGGAGGCGGCAACCTCGAGGGCGCCTACTGGCGCTACGAGATGGCGGTACGGGAGTTGGAGTCGGGGCTGGCCGGGGTCACCGCCGGCAACGGCGCGATCTACGCGGTCCGCCGCGACGCCTACCTGCCGCTGGAGCCGTCGGGCAGCCACGACCTCTCCTTCCCCTTCCTCCTCGCCAAGCGCGGACAGCGCTCGCTCTACGCACCGGCGGCCCGCGCCGCGGAGAAGATGGTCCCGACCCTGGAGGGGGAGTTCGCCCGCAAACGGCGGATGATGGTCGGGCTCTGGGACATCGTGGTCGGCGAAGGGATGCTCGGGCCGCGCGGCTACCCGCCGCTCTACGCCTTCGAGCTCGCCTCGCACCGGCTGCTGCGCTATCTCAGCCCGGCGCTCCACCTCGTCGCCTTCGCCGCCAACGTCGCCCTGCTCGGACGGGGCTGGGTCTACACCGTCGCCTTCGCCGCGCAGCTGGCCCTGCTCGCCGCGGCCCTGCTCGGCCGCTGGATCCCCGCCGCCCCGCTGCGGATCGCCCGCTACTACGTGATGACGACCGCCTCGATCGCCGCCGGCCTCTGGGATCGCGCCCGCCACGGCGTGCCGGGGCGCTGGGAGAAGGCGGAGGGGACCCGCTGATGCCGCGCGCCTTCGACCTCGCCCTCGCCGCCCTGGCGCTGCTCGTCTCCTCGCCCTTCCTGCTCGCCGCCGCCCTCGCGATCAAGCTCGGCAGCCGCGGTCCGGTCCTCTACCGCCAGCGCCGCATCGGGCTCGACGGCCGCGAGTTCGAGATGCTGAAGCTGCGGACGATGGTCGAGGGCTCCGACCCGGTCGGCTACGGCACCGCCGTCACCCGCGACGACCCGCGCGTCACCCGCGCCGGCCGCTTCCTGCGCCGCACCTCGCTCGACGAGCTGCCGAACCTGTTCAACGTCCTGCGCGGCGAGATGGCGATCGTCGGCCCCCGCCCCACCATCCCCGCCCAGGTCGACGACTACACGCCGCGCCAGAACCGGCGCCACGAGGTCCTGCCGGGCATCACCGGCTGGGCCCAGGTCCAGGGCCGCGCCGGCATCCCCTGGGAGGAGCGGATCGAGCTCGACGTCTGGTACGTCGAGCACCGCAACGCCGCCCTCGACGCCCGCATCCTCGCCAGGACCGTCTGGCTCGTCCTCACCGGCCAGGGTCTGGCTCCTGACTGAAAAGAGATCTAGGGTTCCGGCATGAGCGAGAAGCCAATGGTCGGCCTGCGGCGGTTCGAGCCCGGCGACGCGGCGGCGGTGCACCGCTGGTTCAACAACCCGGCGGCGACCGCGTCGCTGATGGAGCAGCGCGACGGCTTCTCGTCGCAGGACGCCGAGGGGTGGACGCGGCGGGCGATGGACGACTCCGGCGAGGACCGCAAGTTCGCGATCGTCGTCGAGGGCTACGAGGAGCCGGTCGGCTTCACTGCCCTCTACGGCCTCCTCCGTCAGACCGCGCCGGAGCTCGGGGCGCTGATCGGCGACGACGTGCGCGGCAAGGGGGTCGGCCGGCGCGCCGAGGCGCTGACGATCGCCAAGGCCTTCGACGAGTACGGCGCCCACCGCGTCTACGGCCGCATCCCGGCCCGCAACGAGGTAGCCAAGAAGACCGTGACCAGCCTCGGCTGGGTGCACGAGGGGACGATGCGGGGGCACCTCGCCCGCGAGGGCGGGCCGCCTGAGGACTGCGAGGTCTGGGGCGTCCTCCCGGACGAGTTCCGCGCCGCCGCCGCGGACCTTTTCGAGTGACCGCAAGCGCCGAGCTGATCGAGGACAGCGGCGAAGCCGCGGCCTCCGATCAGTTCTTCCGTTCGCGGCCGTTCCTGGACGCCGAGGGCGTCACCCACACGCTGCGCCTCGCGACCGACGCCGGCGACTTGATCGCCCCCCTGATCGTGAGGGAGATCCCCGGAGCCGCCGCGCGCGACGCGATCTCGCCTTACGGCTATCCAGGGTTGGCAGGGACTCCCCTTGCCCTCGATCCCGGCGCGATCGACTTCTCGGGGACCGGACTCGTCTCGGTGTTCGTCCGCCACGCGCTCGGGGAGCCGCCGCTCGCCGGGGCGACGGAGCGCAACGTCGTGCAGATCGCCGACCCGGCGCTGCCGCCGAAGAGCCGGCCCAGCGACCGCCGCCAGGTGCGTCGCAACCTCGAGGCCGGCTACGAGCTGCTCCTCGTCCCCGGCTCCGAGACGACGCCGGTCCAGCGCGCCGCCTTCCTCGACCTCTACGAGCAGACGATGCGCCGCGCCGCCGCCACCGAGCACTACTTCTTCGGCCCGGCCTACTTCGACCGCGTCCTCGAAGCCGATCGCACCTGGCTCGCCCTCGCCACCGCCCCGGGCGGCGACCCCGCGGCCGCCTCGATCGCAGCGGTCAGCGACGGCTACCTCCACTACTACCTGAGCGGCAGCGCCGACCCGCACCTGCGCGACTCACCGATGAAGAACGTCGTCTCCCGCCTCGTCGAGCTCTCCGTCGAGCTGGAGCTGCCGCTCAACCTCGGCGGCGGCCTCTCACCCGGCGACGCCCTCGAGGAGTTCAAGCGCGGCTTCGCCAACCGCCAGCAGCCCTGGCACACCTCCGAGATCGTCTGCGACGAAGAGAAGTACGACCAGCTGAGCGGAGGCCCCGTTCACGGGACCTTCTTCCCGGCGTACCGAGCTTCTTAGGACCTATCCCGCCGGTTCGACCGGGGTCGGCCCGGTGAACGGGAACGCTTCGGCCGACTCGCCGCCGTAGCGGCCCCAGGTCGCCTTGCCGAAGGCGCGGATCGCGTCGAGCGTCGCCGCGCCTTCGTAGTTCAGGCAGCCGAGCAGGTTGGTCCAGGTGGTCGCGGCGACTTCGTAGGGCATCGAGTTGTTCGGGAAGAGCAGGGTCGCCCCGTACATCGTGTCGTAGAGGCCCTTCAGCTCCAGCTGGTCGGCCTCGGGCAGATAAGGCGAGTACTGGACCTCCAGCCGCCCGTGCTCGAGCGAGTGCACGATGTAGATTTCACCCGGCATTTCGGAGTAGGCGCCGTCGGCCTGCTGGTAGGGCGGTTCCACGTGGTTGCCGGAGGTCGGCGGGTTCGTTCCGTAGTCCTTCGGAGTCTTGGGCGGGAAGTGGCCGTGCCCCTCGTCCCGCCGTTCGAGCAGCAGGTCGCACCCCGCCTCCTCGGCCGCTTCCTCCAGCTCGGTGGTCTCCACGGGCGGCGGCGGCGTCCCTGCCCGGTTGTCGGGCTTGATCCCGTTGGTCGAGCCGCTCGCCGTGTTGATGTGGGCGTCGCCCTTCGCGTTGAGGTTGATCGGGGCGGCGCCTTCCGCGACGTCGTCGCTGTCGTCCCCTCCGCCGCTGGCGAGGACGAAGATCAGCACCGCGATGGCCAGCACCACGGTCGAGGCGATCGCGTACGCGACGATCAGGCGGTTGCGGCGGTCGTCCCCTTGCTCAGCCATTGGGCAACAGTTTATTGATTATTCGGTGTTGCCGGTTAGTGAGGCGGCGTCGCCGCGGACCCGCTCCCAGGGACGGGAGGCGCGCAGGGAGCCGAGCACGGCGCGCGTCGCCGGCGCTTTGTTGAGCGCGTAGAAGTGAATCCCCGGTGCCCCGGCGATCAGCAGCTCGGCGCACTGCTGGGCGGCGTAGGCGACCCCGAGCTCGAACTCGCGCTCGGGATCCTCGCCCGCGGCGGCGAAGGCGGCTTCCAGCCGCGGCGGGATCGAGGCGTCGCAGAGGTCGCAGATCCGCTTCGTCTGGGCGAAGCTGGCGACCGGGATCACCCCGGCGAGGATCGGCACCTCGATCCCGCGCGCCCGCGCCGCCCGCACGAAGTCGAAGTAGACCTGGTTGTCGAAGAAGAGCTGGGTGATCAGGAAGCCGGCGCCGGCCTCGACCTTCGTCTTCAGGTAGGTGAGGTCGGTGTCGAGGTCGGGCGCCTCGGGGTGGACCTCCGGGAAGCAGGCGCCGCCGATCGAGAAGTCCCAGCCGGCCGAGATGAAGGCCGCCAGCTCCGCGGCGCTGCCGAGCCCGCCCTCGGGTTGGACGAAGTCCTCCTGGCCGCGCGGCGGGTCGCCGCGCAGCGCGAAGACGTTCTCGATCCCCGCCGCCTCGATCCGGTTCAGCGTCTCCGCCAAGCCCTCGGCGCTCTCGCCGACGCAGCTCAGGTGGGCCATCGTCTCGAAGCCGACCTCGTCCTTCAGCGCCTTGGTGATCTCCACCGTGCCGTCGCGCGTCGACCCCCCCGCCCCGTAGGTGACCGAGACGAAGTCGGGCGCGAGCGGAGCTAGCTCGCGCGCCGTCTCGTAGAGCCGGGCCGTCGCCTCCTCGCTCTTCGGCGGGAAGAACTCGACCGAGAAGGTCGGCGCCCGCGCGGCGATGATCTCGTCGATCCGCATCCGCGGAGGGTACCCAGCGGAGAATCAAGCCCGCCGGTCGACCCGCGCCGCAGAACCAGAAGGCGCCGATCCCGCCCTGCGGACATGCATTGATTTGTCTGAGTGCTCCCTTTAGCCCGGACTTTGCGGAATCGCGGAGCCAGCACCCCTTGCATTGGCTGAGAGCCGGCGGCTAGGTTGCCTCTGCGACCGGGAGAGACCGGGCTCTGCGGAAGCCAAGCGGAGACGGGCTTGAAGGTGGCGCGACGAGCTTCTTAGCGCGAAGGCTACGCGCGAGGCAGAACCCGAGCGCCATCACCGGTCGTGTTTTTGTTCCGGTCGCGAGCAACGTTGAGCGGGAGTGCAGCGTCCCCCGGCGCTGTCCGATTCGCCGCCTAGCGTTCGGTGGGCCGCGGGAGACCTGCCCCTCCCCGGCCCGCGACCGGGGCGCACCCCACCGGGAGCTGGGTGTCGCCGACGACCCCGCGAACACTCGCGGCGACTAGCCCGCCCGCTCCCACCTCACCTGCGAGGATGCCGCCATGGGCGACGAGGTTCGCTACGAGCGGGTCGGCGCGGCGGCGGTGCTGACGATCGACCGCCCGCAGCGCCGCAACGCCGTCGACGCCGCGACCGCCGCCGCGCTGCGCCGCGGCTTCGACGACTTCGAGGCCGACGGGGAGGCGCGCGTGCTCGTCCTCACCGGCGCCGGCGGCGAGGCCTTCTGCGCCGGCGCCGACCTGAAGGCGCTCGACCTCGACGTCGACGACCCGGCCGGGCCGATGGGGTTCAGCCGACTCACCCCGTCGAAGCCGGCGATCGCCGCGGTCGACGGCTGGTGCCTGGCGGGCGGTCTCGAGCTGGCGCTCTGGTGCGACCTGCGCATCGCCACCCCGAAATCGGCCTTCGGCTTCTTCGAGCGGCGCTGGGGCGTCCCGCTGATCGACGGCGGCACCCAGCGGATGCCGCGGGTCCTCGGCCTCGGCCGGGCGCTGGAGCTGATCCTCACCGGGCGCCCGGTCGGCGCCGAAGAGGCGCTGCGGATCGGGCTGGTCAACGAGGTCGTCGCCCCCGGGGCGCACCTCGAACGCGCCCTCGAGCTCGCCGAGCGGATCGCCTCCTTCCCGCAGGAGACGATGCTCGCCGACCGCCGTGCGGCGATCGAGGGTGCCGGCCTGCCGCTGGCCGAGGGCCTCGCCCTGGAGCACCGGCTCGGCCGCGAGACGCTCGAAGTCGCGGTCCGCGGCGCCGCCCGCTTCGCGGCCGGCGAGGGCCGCCACGGCGAAGGCGTCTGAGGCGCCCGGCGCTCAGCTCTCGCGGGCGACGCGGCGCATCTCGTCCTCGGCCGCTTCCGGGCCGATGTACGGCATCAGGACCGCGAACACGAGGTCGGGCAGGATCCGCCGCAGTTCCGGACCGCGCCCCGCCCGCACCTCGTCGAAGATCATCGAGGTCGCCCCGCCGATCGCGAAGCGGGCGGTGTCGGCCGGCAGCTCCTCGCCCTGCGAGGAGAAGGTGCGGCCTTCCTCGAGGAAGTAGGTGAAGCGGCCGAGCGCCGCCCGGTAGCGGATCCGCGCGTCCTCGCCGACCGCGGTCACCTCGACCATCGCCATGCGGGCGATGTCGTGCTCGCGCGCCAGCAGGTCGACCAGCGCCAGCAGGCCGGCCTCGATCCGGGCCGGCCAGGGCAGACCCGAGGCGCTCTCGAAAGCGGTCGAGACGTGGGCGACGAGGACGTCGATGACGGCGTCGTAGGCCTCGAGGAAGCAGCCCTCCTTGCCGACGAAGGTCGCCTCGAACGTCTCGCGGCTCACCCCCGCCGCCTCGACCACGTCGGCGGCCGTCGTCGCCTCGTACCCTTTGGCCGCGGCGACCCGGACCATCGCCTCCAGCATGCGCTCGCGCTCCGAGCGAACCGCGTAAGCCTTCGGCAGTGCCTGGCTCGTTCCCATCCCGGGATGTGGATTCGAAGCCGATGAATCCATCCCGTCCAGCGTAGGGGAGTGATGGCGGCGTGTCCAACCGCGCCTATGCTTGCCGCGATGAAGATCGGAATCGTCGGGCTCGGCTACGTCGGCCTGCCCCTCGCCGTCGCCTTCGCGGAGGCCGGGAACGAGATCGTCGGGCTGGACCTCGATCCCGCCAAGGTCGAGGCGCTGAAGGCCGGGCGCAGCTACGTCGAGGACGTTCCCGACGCGGCGCTGCAGCCGCTCGGCGAGCGGCTGCGGGCGACCGCCGACTACGCCGACCTGGGCGACTGCGAGGCGGCGATCGTCTGCGTGCCCACGCCGCTGACCGCCTCGCGCGAGCCCGACCTCACCTACCTGCTCGGCGCGGCCGAGTCGCTCGCCGGCGTGCTCCGGGCCGGTCAGCTGGTGGTGCTCGAGTCGACGACCTACCCCGGCACGACGCGCGAGCAGCTGGCCCCGATCCTCGAGCGGAGCGGTCTCACCGTCGGCGAGGACGTCTTCGTCGCCTTCTCCCCGGAGCGGATCGACCCCGGCCGCACCGATTACACGATCCGGACCACCCCGAAGCTGGTCGGCGGCCTGACCCCCGCCTGCACCGAGCGGGCCCGCGAGCTCTACGAGCTGGTCTGCGACGAGGTCGTGGTCGTCTCCAGCCCCGAGGCGGCCGAGCTCTCGAAGCTGCTGGAGAACGTCTTCCGCTCGGTCAACATCGCCTTCGTCAACGAGCTCTCACAGCTCTGCGACCGCCTCGGCATCGACGTCTGGGAGGTGCTCGACGCCGCCGCGACCAAGCCCTTCGGGTTCATGCGCTTCGACCCCGGCCCCGGGATGGGCGGGCACTGCCTCCCGGTCGACCCGTTCTACCTCGGCTACCGGGCCAAGGAGCAGGGCTTCTACCCGGAGTTCATCGAGCTGGCCGGGAAGATAAACCAGGCCCAGCCCGCCTTCTGCGTCGAGCGGATCGAGCGCTTCCTCAACCAGGCCGCGATGCCGGTCAAGGGTTCGAGGATCCTCATCCTCGGCGCCGGCTACAAGGCGGGCAGCGGCGACATCCGCGAGTCCCCGGCGCTGACGATCCTCCGTCTCCTCATCGCGCTGGAGGCCGAGGTCTCCTACCACGATCCCCACGTGCCGGAGCTGCCCGAGCTCGGTCTGCGCTCGGCCGACCTCGACGCCGCCCTCGCCTCGGCCGACCTGGTCGCGATCGTCACCGCCCACCCCGGCATCGATTACGCCGACGTGGTGGGCAAGGCCCCCCGGACCCTGGACTTCCGCGGGGTCACCGGCCGGCTCGACGGCGAGAACCTGGAACGCCTCTAGGCCTGGGCTTCCGCGGCCTGCATCTCGTCCCGCGCCCGCTCGGCGCCGAAGTAGGGCAGTACTGCGAAGTACATGAACTCTGGGAGCAGGTCGCGGAAGCCGTCGTCGTTCCCGCCGGCGAGCCGCGAGTGGATCACCGCGTGGATGCCGGCGGCGATTCCCTCGCCTGCGATCGGCGGCGGCGTCTCGCCCTCGGTCGCCTCCGCGCGGGCGCGGTCGAGGAAGACGGTGACCCGCTCCATCGCCGCGGTCCGCTGGGCCAGCGCCTCCGGGCCCGCCGCGTGCACCTCGACGATCAGCGCGCGCCCCACGTCGGGCTCCCCCTCGAGGAGGTCGAGCAGCGCGGCCAGCCCGGTGCGCAGCTGGTCTGTCCATCCCTCCTGCTCGGCGGCGGCGGCGAGCACATGGGCTTCAACCCGCTCCACGCCTGCCTTGAAGGCCTGTAGGTAGCAGTCGTCCTTGTCGGTGAAGTTGTCGTAGAACGCCTGCCGGTAGACCCCGGTGCGATCGAGGACGGTGCGCACGGACGTGTGCTCGTAGCCCTCGGCTCCCACTGCCTCGAGCATCCCGTCGAGGATCGCTTGCCGCTTCGGCGAGGTCACGAGCTTCAGTTCGGGAACGTTGCGAGTACGGGACCCGCGGGCCCCTGAGTCGCCGGCCCTCTCGGCCCCTGCCAGGGCCTCGGTGTCGGCGCGCTTTCCCATCTGCCCCTTCCTTGGAATCGATCTGGGGAACCAGTTGTCTGGTTTCCGGTACTTTAACGGTATATCGCGCCGTAGTCCACCTTGGAATCGCGATACTTTCAAGGTACTCTGGCGTTCGTGGCTGATAACGCATCGACGATGCGACCGCCGCCGGGTCGTCATCCTCTCCCCAAGGAGTTCATCGCCCAGCATCAGAGGGCGCGCATCATCTCGGCCCTTGCGGAGGAGACGGTGGAGAAGGGCTACCGCGCCGTCACGGTCGCCGACATCGTCCGCCGCGCCGGGATCGCCCGCAACACCTTCTACGAGAACTTCTCCTCCAAGGAGGACTGCTTCCTCGCCGCCTCGGAGTTCGCGGTCAAGGAGGCGCTGCGCCGCGTCGTCGACGCCGCCACCAAGGTCGACAGCTGGCCGGCCCGGGTCGACGCCGGTCTCTCCGCCTTCCTCCACTACGTCGCCAGCGAGCCGGCCTTGGCCCGCACCTGCATCGTCGAGGCGCTCTCCGCCGGCCCGGCCGCGGTCGAGCGCTACGAGCGCTCGATCCAGGCGTTCGTGCCGCTTTTCCGCCTCGGCCGCAAGGTCTCGCCGCACGGCGAGGAGCTGCCCGGGACGCTCGAGGAGACGATCATCGGCGGCATCTTCTGGATCATCTACCAGCGCATCATCATGGGCCAGACGGAGCAGATCGAGAAGCTGCTGCCGGAGCTGGTGGAGTTCTCGCTCACCCCTTACCTCGGCGCCGATGCAGCGAAGCGGGCGGTCGCCGAGCAGTCGCCAGCCGCCGGCGGCTGAGCCCGGAAAGGCAGGGATCGGGGGTCCCATGACCTAGTGCTCGAGACCGAGACGCGCGCCGCCTCCTCCTCGGAGCGCGCGCGACTGATCGAGGCCCTGATCGAGGTCGCCGCCGAACGCGGGTACGCGGACACCACGATCGAGATGGTCTTCACCCGGGCCGGACTGGACAGGCCCGCCTTCGACCGCCACTTCCGCGGCAAGTACGACGGCTTCCTCACCGCCTGGCAGGAAATCAACGAGGAGTGCATGGAGTCGGTGATGCGCGCCTACGAAAGCGAGCGGGACTGGCCGGACCGGCTGCGCGCCGTCGCCCAGACCGTGATCGGCTCGCTGCGCGACGAGCCCAGCCGGGCCTCCTTCGCGGTCGAGGTGCTGGCGGCCGGCGACGCGGCGCGGGCCCGCCGCGACATGACGATGCGGGTGATCGCCTCGCTGATCGACGCCGGGCGCAAGGAGATGGAGGATCCCGAGTCGGTTCCCCACACGACCGCCGAGGCGCTCGCCGGGTCCGCCTACGGACAGCTCTACGCCAAAGTCGTGCGCGGCGACACCGAGGACCTGCTGGGGCTCGTCCCGCAGCTGATGTCGGCCGCGGTGATGCCCTATCTGGGGGTCGAAGCAGCCCTCGAAGAGCTGAATAGAAGCTCTAATTCTCCAGACCGGTATCGTCGCCCCGTGGCCTTTGCGAACTCCTCTGTAGGTAAAGGTGGGGAGTACCCGCCCGAGCTCGCCCGCCTACCCCCGGGACGGCACGGCCTGCCACGCGAGTTCGTCGCCCACAACCAGCGCGAGCGGTTGATCGCCGGGATCGCCGAAGCGGTCGCCGAGAGCGGCTACTCGGGGACAACGATCGCCCATATCACCCGCCACGCGGCGGTCTCGCGGCGCACCTTCTACGAGCACTTCGGGAGCAAGGACGAGTGCTTCGTCGCCGCCTACGACACGGTGATGGCGGAACTGCGCGAGCGGGTCGCCCAGGCCTTCGACGAGGAGTCCGACTGGCCGCACGCGGTCCGGGCGGGGATCGCCGCGATGCTGCGCTTCCTCGCCGCCGAGCCCGACCTCGCCCGCCTCTGCATGGTCGAGGCCTTGGTCGCCGGGCCGGTTGTGGTCGAGCGCTACGACGCCGCGATCCAGAGCTTCGTCCCCTACTTCCAGAGCGGTCGCGAAGGGCGCCCGCCGGAAGTCCTCTCGCGCCTCTCGCCGACCACCGAGGAGGCACTGGTCGGCGGCATGATGTCCTTGATCTCCCGCCGCATCATCGCCGGCCGGGCGACCGAGCTGGAGGAGCTCCTCCCCGACCTCGTCGAGTTCACGCTGACCCCGTACCTGGGCAGCGACGAAGCAGCCAAGATCGCCCGCGAGAACTGAGCCGAGCGATCTTGGGCGTTGCCGAGGCGCCGGGGGCGACGGCGGTGGCTAGCGCCACCTGGGTCGCGGGCTAAGCCGCTGGCGCCGCCGTGCCTACCCGCGCCTCGCGATGTTTGGCCAACATCTGCTCGCAGCCTTACACACGTTCTGCATTAACGCAAGACTTTCTGAACAAACGGCGCGGTTTCCGAAAAGCAACGCTAGCCGGCTCGCGCCGTGGAGCCCTCCGAGCGGAGCTCCAGCCACGCCTCGTCCTCGCCGAAGAAGTTGAGGACGACGAGGTGGCAGAGGTCGGGCAGCAGCCGCTGCACGTCCTCGGTGCGGCCGGCGCCGATCTCCAGCGCGAGCGATTCCTCGACCGCCCCGACGATGAAGCCGGCCGTGCTGCCCGCGACGGCGGGCAGGGCCTCGGAGTCCTCGCGGGCCCGGTCGACCGCGGCGACGAAGCGCTCGACCACCTGCTGGTGGACGGCCCAGGCCCGGCCGCGGGCGGCCCGGACCTCGAGCAGCAGGGCCTTGGCCAGCAGCGGCTGCTCGGCGACGAAGCGCAGCAGCTCGGCGAGGGCGGCGCGGAACCCGAGCCGCCAGCTCGCCGCCCTGCGGCCGGCCTCCAGCACGTCGTCGCGGAGCCGCGCCGCGGCCTCCTCGTAGGCCCGCGCGAAGCACTCGTCCTTGCTGCCGAAGCGGCGGTGGAACTGGTCGCGGCTGATCCCGCTGCGCTCGGCCACTTCCTGCACGGTGGCGGCCTCGTAGCCGTTGGCGCCGACCGTGAGGAGCATCGCTTCCAGCACGCCGGCGTCGTCGCTGCGGGCCGGGATCGCCTCTTGCCAAGAGCGAACGGCGCGGAGTGTACGCGGCCCTTCCACCTGAGGTACTTTAGCCCATGTTTGGGAACTCTCCACACTCTATGTACTGAGTTCGTACCAATGGGAACCCGCGCTATCCTGGAGGGGTGCGCGCTTTGCCCGGAAAGGCTTCCCGACAGCCTCCCGGCCCCCAGCCGGTAAGCCGCACCGACGCAGCCGCCGACCAGCGCCGCCGCATCCTCGAGGCGAGCGCCGACCTGGTCGCCGAGCACGGCTACCAGGCGGCGACGGTGGAGGCGATCGTGCGCCGCGCCAAGGTCGGCTACGCGACCTTCTACAAGAACTTCGAGGACAAGCAGCAGTGCTACCTGGCGCTGCTCGACGCCGCCTACGGGGTGACGGCGCACCGGGTGCGGCGGGCCTACGACCGCGAGCAGGAGTGGCCCGACCGGGTCGCGGCCGGGCTCGGGGCGCTGTTCGAGACGATCGCCGAACACCCGAACGTGGGGCGGGCCTGCGTGGTCGAGGCGCTGACCGCCGGCCCGGAGGCGGTGGCCCGCCACGAGGCGATGCTGAAGGAGTTCATCCCGCTGCTGAAGCCGGGTCGCGAGCTCAACCCGCGCCGCGCGCAGCTGCCGGAGACGCTCGAGGACACCCTCATCGGCGGCGTCCTCTGGGTGCTCAACCAGCGCCTCATCGCCGGCGAGGCCGAGGCGCTGCGCGGCCTGCTGCCGGAGACGATCGAGTTCGTCCTGCGCCCCTACGTCGGCGAGGACCGCGCCGCGCGCGAGGCCGAGCTCGCGGCTTCCGGCTAGGAAAACCGCCGCCAGGCCCCCTTCATCACCTCGGGGTTGTCAAGCTCCAGCATTCCGGGGGTATCGAGAATCTCGATCAGTTTCCGACCAGCCTCCCGCGTGGCGACCTCGTCCAGCGCCGCATCGACGGTTTCGGTCATCGCCCTCGTGCCGAGCACCTTTCCGGCTGCTTCGAGCTTCTCGGTATCGATCTCGACAGAGGTCTTGTGCCTGGCGATCATGCTTGCGCTCCCACGACATCACGATCCTGCTAATGCAGACAAAAGCTTACAGAGATCTTGCTTTCCTGACTTTTGTCACATTCCGCCCTAGTCTCTCCACATGCCCGAGGAAGAACTCGGCCCGCTGCCGGCCGGTCGGCACGGCTTCAGCCGCGAGCAGGTGGCGCACAACCAGCGCGAGCGGCTGCTTGCCGGAATGGCGACCGCGGTCGCCGAGCACGGCTACGCCGAGGTGACGATCGCCCACGTCACCAAGGCGGCGAAGGTCTCGCGCCGCGTCTTCTACGCCAACTTCGAGAGCAAGGACGAGTGCTTCCTCGCCGCCTTCGACGCGGTCGTCGGGCACGTCCGCGAGCTGGTCGCCGAAGCGGTCGGGGCGGCGCCCGACTGGCCGCACCAGGCGGTCGCCGCGGCGCGCGAAGCGCTTTCCTTCCTCGCTTCCGAGCCGGACCTCGCGCGGCTCTGCCTGGTCGAGGCGCAGAGCGCCGGGCCGGCGATCGCGGCGCGCTTCCACGCGGCGGTCGCCGAGCTGGTGCCGCCGCTGCAGCGGGGCAGGGGGGAGCGCGCCGCCGCTCGTGAGCTGCCGGCGACGACGGAGGACTCGACCGTCGGCGCCCTGGTCTCCCTGGCGAGCCGCAAGGTCGCCGCCGGCGAAGCCGCGGCGCTCGAGGACTTCCTCCCCGACTTCGCCCAGTTCATCCTCGCGCCCTACCTCGGGCCCGAGCAGGCGGAGCGCCTCTCCCGCGCCGCCGCCTGAGCGGCGCCCTTTCGGTACCCCCCTGTCCAGCATCGGGAACGCTCCTAGGAACGATCTTTTTCTTTTGGGAACTTCTCCTTGACAACCCCGTAACCGGGTGCTTCACTGGCCCAGCCTGCGGTACGACAAGCACCTTCTAGGAACTTGTCTCACCCGTTTGGCGAGTCAGGGAAATCGGCAGTACAGGGAAAAACGAGCCTCGGGGAAGCGCCGCTAAGGGAAGTGGCCGGCAGAGGGGCTCACGGGACAAGGAGAAGATTTGATGTTCTCAAGACTCCGCGAGCACTTCGGCACCGCCGGACTCATCGTCGCGATCGTGGCGCTCGTCGCCGCCCTCGCCGGCGGCGCGATCGCCGCCACCGGCGGCTCGAACGGCGACAAGGCCACCGCGAGCGCCAAGGGCAAACAGGGCCCGCGCGGCAAAACCGGCAAAACCGGCAAAACGGGTCCACAGGGTCCGGCCGGACCGGCGGGTCCCCAGGGTCCGGCAGGACCGAAGGGCGACACCGGAGCCCCGGGATCCAACGGCGCCGACGGAGCCAAAGGCGCGACGGGGGCGACGGGCGCGACTGGCGCCACCGGAAAAGCCGGCATAGACGGCGAACCCGGCGAAAGCGGCTTCACCGAAACCCTGCCCTCGGGAATGACCGAGACCGGGACCTGGTCGTTCGAAAGCAACAACACGGTTTACAACGTCTCGCCGATCAGCTTCGCGATCCCCCTCTCCGTCACCGATGCGGCGGCGATCACGGTTCACTACTGGAGGGAAAGCGATGTGACGCACGACCCCGAATGCCCCGGCACGATCAACGCGCCGGCCGCCGAACCGGGAGCGATCTGCATCTACGTCGCCGAGAAATTCGAAGCGGACAACGTTGGCGGCAACCCGCCGATCGCCAAGGCCGACGGCAATGCAGCCACCGGTGTGAGCACGCACGGCGCTGTTGTCAATTACGAAAGCGTGGCTTTGGGCAAACACCAGTACGGCAGCTTCGCGGTCACCGCTCCCTGATCCGATGCGGCCGCGTCTTCTCCTAGCCCTGGCGACGGCGGCGCTTCTGGCGCTCGTCGTCGCCCCCGGCGCCGCGGCCGACAAAGTGATCACCGAACCCGGCAGCGACCCGGGCCAGACCCTCAATCCCGGTGGTCTCGCCACCCACTTCGAAACCGGCCGCCTCTACGTCGCCGACACCGGCAACGACCGGATCCAGGTCTTCGACAAAGACGGTGTCTTCGTCAAAGCCTTCGGCAAAAAAGGCTCCGGCCCCGGCCAGTTCGAGGGACCGAGGAGCATCGCGGTCGACAACTCGGCCGGCCCCGACAACGGCGACGTCTACGTCGTCGACAGCGGCAACGAGCGGATCCAGAGGTTCGGCCCCGAAGGCGAATTCAAACTCGCCTTCGGCTCGAAAGGCACGGGCGAAGGGCAGTTCAACTTCGAAGTCGCCCGGGTGTTCGTCGGGGTCGGCCCCGGGGGGGTCGTCAACGTCGTCGACAACTTCAAAGCGGGGAGCGAATTCGAATACAGGCTGCAGAAGTTCGATTCCAGCGGAGTGCTGATGCCGCCCCAGATCGTGCTGTCGAAAGGGCCGTTTTCAGTCCAGACGTTGGCGCTGAATTCTACCGGCGAACTGTACATAGGTTTCCAGACCGAGGACCTTCAAAAGTACGACGAAGACGGCAGCTTCGTCGAAGAAATCAACGATCCCTTCGAAGACGCCAGCATCTATGCGATTGCAGCCGGCGAAAACGATCACCTTTTCTTAGCGTCCGCAGGGCTGGAAGACGCCATCAGTCTCATGGAGCTGGACGCCGCCGGCAACCGAGTACGCCGGTTCGGTTATAGGGCAGTGCAGTACGTTGCCAGTTCCATAGCTTCTGGCCCCTTTGGCACGGGCTTCTATGTCGGCGAAGCCTTCCGCAACGCCACCGAAGGAAGCCGGGTATTGCGTGTGGACTTCCCTTCTCCGGGTCCCCTCGTCTTCCCCGAACCCTGCACCGCTGACCCGATCGGCAACTCCAAAGCGACGCTGAACGCCCGGGTAAACCCCGAGGGGAAAGACACCACCTACCACTTCCAATACATCAGTGAGGCCGATTTCCAGGCCAACGGCGAAAAATTCAGCGGCCCAGGCGTCCCCAACCCTGCCGACGAAACCGCCGAGAGCGCCCCGATCGGTTCGGACTTCACCCTCCACAAAGCAAGCGCCCAGGCCACCGGCCTGATCCCGGAGACCGAATACCGCTGCCGGGTCATCGCCACCAACGCCGACGCGCCGGCCGGCAACCCCGGCCCCGAAGGAAGCTTCGTGACCAAAGCGCCGCTGGAAATCACCGACACCTCGGTCTCCGCGGTCGGAACCGGGGAAGCGACCCTGAACGCGGTGCTGAATCCACTGGGGATCTCCGCATCGGGCTTCTTCGAATACGTCAGTGACTCCGCCTTCCAGGCAAGCGGCTTCGCGACCGCGACCAAAGCCCCGGTGGGCGAACCGCTCGAATTCGGCGCCGGCGAAGAACCGGTACTCCGCAGCATTCAGATCACCGGCCTCGACCCCGCCACCAACTACCACTACCGGTTGGTCGCCACCGACATCCTGATCGACCCGAAAACGGTGACCAGCCCGGTCAGGAGCTTCCGCACCTTCACCCCGGCGCTCGGCGCCCTGCCCGTCGACCGCGCCTACGAGCTCGTCTCCCCGGCCCGGAAGAACAGCGGCGAGGTGGCGATTCCGGGCGTGGCCAGTGGTGTCTTCAACGAAGAAGTGGCGGGAAGGATCCAGGCCGCATCCGGCTCGGGCGAAGCCGTCACCTACACCTCCTGGACCTCCTTCGGGGACCCGGAAGGGGCGCCGAACGTCAGTCAGTACCTCTCCAGGCGAAGCGCCTCCGGCTGGGGCACGGAGAACATCTCCCCCGGCGGCTTCAACAAGCAGCCGCTGATCCCGCCCTACCGCGGCTTCACCGCCGACCTCGGCTTCGGCGCCTTCGTGGTCAGCGAACCGGCGCTGGCCCCCGAAGCCCAGGAAGGGTCCGAGAACCTCTACCTGCGCGACAACGACTCCGGCGGGTTGCGGGCGCTGACGATCGCAGAACCCCAGCTCGTCGGCTCGACCGGGTTCTGCGCCGGCTACGCGGGCGCCTCGGCTGACGGCAGCCGGGCGATCTTCGCCGGGCGGGGCGCGCTCGCGGGCACCGGCGCGATCCCCGGCGAGGGCTTCAGCCTCTACGAATGGTCGGCAGCCGAAGGCCTTGCCCTGGTCAGCGTGCTGCCCGACGGGACGCCGGCGCCGCCGGTCAAAAGCGGTCTCGCGGTCGGCGAGGGCACCGGCTTCGGCGCGGTGGGCGGGAACTGCACGGCGAACCAGGGACCGATCCGCAACGCGATCTCCGCAGACGGCTCGACGATCTTCTGGCGCTACGGCGGCAAATACAAAGAAAGCAAAGAACCCCTCTTCGCGCGGATCGGCGGCCAAGAAACGATCCAGCTCGACGCCAAAGTCGCCGGTGAAAAAAACGGCGGCGGCGGCACGTTTTGGGCGGCCACCGATGATGGCTCGAAAGTCTTCTTCACCGCCCCGGGCAGCCTGACCGCCGGCGCCGGCGCCAAAGGCCAGCTCTACCGCTACGACACCGAACTGCGCACTCGGATCAACCTCACTCCCGGCGCCGTCGCCCCGGAGATCCAGGGTGTGATCGGCGCCTCGGAGGACGCCACGCACGTCTACTTCGTCGCCGAAGGTGCCCTGACCGGGGAAGAGGAAAACGAGGCCGGCCAGAAAGCCGAAGCGGGTCGTCCCAACCTCTACCTCTGGCATGAGGGGGATGGCCTGCGCTTCATCACCACCAGCGTCAGCTCCAGCTCCTGGGACAGCTCGCCGGAACGGCTGAAGGCACGGGTCAGTCCCGACGGTCGCCACCTCGCCTTCCTCTCGAGAGGTTCCCAGGCGCTTTCAGGCTACGACAACACCAGGGCCTCCGGAGAGGGCTGCGAGCCGGACTTCGAAAACAAACTGAGCGGCGACCCCCGCTGCGCCCAGGCCTACCTCTACGACGCCGAGGCCGACACCCTCACCTGCGCCTCCTGCAACCCGACCGGCGCCAGACCGCTCGGGCCGACCGAGCTGCCCAGTTGGAGCAACCCCTACGAAGGCCCGCGCTTCCTCTCCGAAGACGGCTCCAAGCTCTTCTTCGAAACCCGCGACGCCCTCAGCCCCGCCGATCAGAACTTCTTCGATTCGCTCGACCCACTCAGCGGCAAGGTCTCAAGGCGCTCCCGGCGAGACGTCTACGAGTTCGAGCGGGCCGGCTCGGGCAGCTGCGAGGTCGACGGCCCCGGCTACGACCCGGCCTCCGGCGGCTGCCTGTTCCTGATCTCAAGCGGCACCGACGACGACGACAGCTACCTGATCGACGCCTCCGCCGACGGCCGCGACGTCTTCCTCTCCACCCGCAGCGTCCTGACCGGCTGGGACACCGACGAACGCTACGACGTCTACGACGCCCGCATCGGCGGCGGCTTCCCGGAGCCCCCGCCACCGCCGGTCCCCTGCGCGGGCGAAGCCTGCCCCTTGCCGCCGAGCCCGGCGCCGGCGGCTCCCCTCGCCGCGACTCCGAACTTCCAGGGCCCGGGCAACGTGGTGCGGAAACCGGGTCGGAAAACGCAGAAACAGAAGAGCAGGGGCCAGAGGAAGAAACACAAAGGCAAAGGCAAAACCAGGAAAGGCTCCAAGGCCGGCAAGCGGAGGGCGAGACGATGAACAGGCACCTCTCAACGCGCGCCGCCCTCGCCGCCGCCCTCGCCCTCGGAGCTCTTCTTGCACCCACCGCAGTGGCCGCTCCGCCACCCGCACCGGCCTGGAGCCTGCAGGCGACCCCGGCGCCCACCTACTTCAAGCCGGGCGAGGAAGGCGGCGCTTCCCTCTACGAAGTCTTCCTCACCAACAGCGGCGCCCTGCCCAGCGACGGCAGCCCGATCACGATCACCGACACCCTGCCCCCGGGCCTCGGGGTCAAAGACGTGAAGGTGACTAACTCTAGGGAGCGCTTCGCCAACCTCGACCAATCCGGCAACCTCTGCGAAGAGGAGACCGCGGGCACGGTGGTGACGGTCACCTGCGAGTTGAAGGAAGGACTGCCCGGGGTCACCGGGGTGGCCGAACCGGCGAAGGTGAACCCCAGCGAGCAGGTGCTGGTGAAGATCCTCCTCACGGTCCCCGAAGGCGAAGATGTGGTGGATCTGACCAACCACGTCGAGGTCGAAGGCGGCGGCGCGGAGGCCGTGAGCGCCGAGACCCACAACCGGATTGACCCCGAATGCAAAGGGGTGCGCGAGTGCGCCCCCGCCGGCTTCCAGGTCTTCAAGTCGACGCTCACCGGCCCAGACGGCGAACCGACCACCGGCGCCGCCTCCCACCCCTTCCAGCTGACCAACTCCTTCGCGGTCAACATCAACCCATCCCCCCCGGGCTCACTACTCCCCTACGTCCCCGCCAAAGGCGACCTGAAGAAGGTCGAGGTGGCGCTGCCACCCGGTCTGGTCGCCAACCCGACCGCGGCGAAAACCTGCACGGCGAAGCAGTTCAACACGGTCCGCGGCGCCGCGGTGGGCGCTCTCAACATCAGCCTCAACGAGTGCCCCGACAGCTCGGCGGTCGGCGTTGCGCTGGTCCAGCAGCTCGAAGGCAATGGGGAAATCGGGGGTCACGCCCCGGTCTACAACCTCGTCCCGCCGAAAGGGATGCCGGCCCAGCTCGGCTTCCAGCCGATCCTCGGCCTCCCCGTCTACATCGACACCGCGGTGGTGCGCGGCCCCGGGGGCCTCTCGGTCCGCGCCTTCGGTCGCAACATCACCCAGGCCAAGCGGTTGACCGCGTTGCAGGTGGTGCTCTGGGGAACCCCGGCGGATCCGAGCCACGATCCGCTGCGGGGCAACTGCGCCTTCCTGGGCGGCAGCTGCCCGGCGAACCTGCCGGTGGTCAAGCCGTCCTTCCGGCTGCCGAGCTCCTGCCAGGACTCCCTGCTGACGACGATGGACTTCGAAACGTGGGCGCAGCCGCCGACCGGGGCGAGCGCGGGCTTCGAGGAACCGGCCCCGGTCGCCTGCGACCAGCCCGACTTCAGCCCGGGCATCGAATCGAAGCCGACCACCGACGTCGCCGACAGCCCCAGCGGTCTGCACTTCGAGCTGGCACTGCCCCAGGGCGCCAACGAAGACCCCGAAGGCCTCAGCGAGGCGGACCTCAGGAACGCGAGCGTCACGCTGCCGCCGGGACTCGTGCTGAACCCCGCCGCGGCCGACGGGCGCCAGGCCTGCACCCCGGCGCAGATCGGCCTGCAAAGCGCGGTCGGGCAGAGCCCGGTCCTCTTCGACGAAGCCCCGGCCGCCTGCCCGGACTCCTCGAAGGTCGGCAGGGTCGAAGTGGACACCCCGCTGCTCGACCACCCGATCAACGGCTCGGTCTACCTGGCGAGCCAGGGCCAGAACCCCTTCGCCTCCCTCCTCGCCATCTACATCACCCTCGAGGACCCGGCGACCGGGATCACCATCAAGCTCGCCGGGAAAGTGACGCCCGATCCGGTCACGGGCCAGCTCACCACCACCTTCGCCGAGAACCCCCAGGTCCCGTTCTCCGAGCTGCGCTTCGACTTCTTCGAAGGGGCCAGAGCCCCCCTGCGCACCCCGCAGACCTGCACCACCCACACGACCGACACCACGCTGGTGCCCTGGAGCGCCCCCGAAGGACCTACCGCGTTCCCCTCGGACTCCTTCACCCCGACCCGGGCACCGGGAGGCGGAGCCTGTCCGACCAGCGCCGCCCAGCTCCCCAACGCCCCCTTCTTCGAAGCCGGCACCGCCGACCCCCTGGCCGCCGCCTACTCGCCCTTCCTGCTGCGCCTCAAGCGCGAAGACGGCTCGCAGGAGCTGAAGGGCCTGAACCTCACCCTGCCTCCCGGCCTTGTCGCGAAGCTGGCCGGCACCGCCGAGTGCTCAGACGCCCAGCTCGCCCAGGCCTCCTCGCGCGGCAATCCGGGCCAGGGCGCCCTCGAGCAGGGGAGCCCCTCCTGCCCGGCCTCCAGCCAGCTCGGCACCGTGACGGTGGGAGCCGGAGCCGGCCCGTCCCCCGTATACACCCAGGGCAGGGCCTACCTCGCCGGCCCCTACAAAGGCGCCCCGCTCTCGATGGCGATCATCACCCCCGCCGTCGCCGGTCCCTTCGACCTCGGCACCGTGGTGGTCAGAGCCGCCCTGCACGTGGACCCGGAAAGTGCCCGGGTCAGCGTCAAGTCAGACCCGATTCCGACGATCCTGCAGGGCATCCCGCTCGACGTGCGCTCGATCGCCGTCCGTATCGACCGCACCGGCTTCACCCTCAATCCCACCAGCTGCGAAGCGATGGCGATCTCCGGTGAGGCGATCCCGGTCTCCGGCCAGAGCGCTTCGTTGACCAACCGCTTCCAGGTCGGCGGCTGCTCCAACCTCGGCTTCAAACCGAAGCTCTCCTTCAAGCTGCGCGGCGACACGAAACGGGGCGGCTTCCCGTCCCTGACCGCGACCCTCACCTACCCGAGCAAAGGGGCCTACTCCAACATCGCCAGGGCCCGGGTCGCCCTGCCGCATTCCGAGTTCCTCGCCCAGTCCCACATCCGCACGATCTGCACCCGCGTGCAGTTCGCCGCGGACAGCTGCCCGAAAGGCTCGATCTACGGCAGGGCGAGGGCGATCACGCCGCTGCTTGACAAACCGCTGGAAGGCCCGGTCTACCTGCGGTCCTCCTCCAACCCGCTCCCGGATCTGGTCGCAGACCTGAACGGCCGGATCCACGTCGCCCTGGTGGGACGGATCGACTCCGTCAACGGCGGCATCCGCAACAGCTTCGAAGCGGTCCCCGACGCCCCGGTCTCCAAGTTCACCTTGAGTCTGCCCGCGGGCAAGAAGGGACTGCTCGAAAACAGCACCGACATCTGCCGCGGCAGACACCGGGCCAACGCGACCTTCACCGCCCACAACGGCCGGGTGGTGGTGCTGCGGCCAGAGCTCGAGGCCAGATGCAAGGCCAAGGGAAATGGAAAGCGCAGGGTGGCGAGATGAAGCGCGCGACGACCCTCGCCGTCATCGGCCTCCTCACCCTCGCCTCCAATGCCTCGGCTAACGAGGTCATCAGCGAAGCCGGCACCGGCGCCGGGCAGACGCGCAACCCCAATGGCCTCGCCGTCGACTTCGAAACCGGCCGCCTCTTCGTCGCCGACACGAAAAACAACCGCATCGCCGTCTTCGACGAAGACGGCAACTTCGAGCGCGCCTTCGGCTGGGGCGTCAAAGACGGAAAAGCCCAGTTCCAGGTCTGCACGACGAGCTGTCTCGAAGGCATCGCGGGCTCCGGCGCCGGGCAGCTGAAAAGCCCGACCTCGATCGCGGTCGACAACGACCCCGCAAGCCCATCCCATCACTCCGTCTACGTCGTCGACCGGGGCAACGGCCGGATCGAGAAGTTCAGCCCCGAAGGCGCCTTCGAACTCGCCTTCGGGTCACCGGGGGAAGCCGAAGGGCAGTTCTCGGACGCGGGTGCGGGGATCGGAGGCAAAGGCCCCTTGGTCGGGGTCGGTCCCGCGGGCACCGTCCATGTCCTCGACAGCATCAAAGCCGGCACCGAATTCGAGCACCGACTGCAGAAGTTCGATCCCTCCGGGCTGCCGAGCGGAGCGCAGCTTATCCTGTTCAAAGAACCGGCTCCCACCTGGGGACTCGCGGTCGACTCCAGCGGCGAGTTCTACGTCAGCCCGGGAAGCCTTGGCGTCCGTAAGTACGCCGCCGACGGCAGCTTCCTCGAAGAGCTCGAACCCTTTGAAGACGGTGGGATTTATGCAATCGCGATTGGCGAGAACCATCACCTTTTTGCTGCATCTGGAGGGGGAGGAGCAGCAGTCAGTGTCGCCGAGCTCGATGCGGCCGGTAACCGCGTACGGCGCTTTGGCTACGGGGCCTTGTTGTCCGAAACCCCTGTCAACGCCATTGCACCCAACTCGACGGAGACGGGTATCTATCTGTCCGAATTCGAATTCGGCGTCCAAGGTGGACGCGTCGTCGAAACCGACTTCCCCCCGCCGGGCCCCCTCGTCTTCCCCAAACCCTGCACCGCAGACCCGATCGGCAACTCCAAAGCCACCCTCAACGCCGAAGTAAACCCCGAGGGCAAACCCACCACCTACCGCTTCCAGTACATCAGCGAGGCCGACTTCGAAGCCAACCTCGACAACTTTAAAGACGGCTTCGAAGGCGCCGCCTCCACCCCCGAGAGCGTCCCGATCGGCTCGGACTTCAAACTCCACGAAGCAAGCGCCCAGGCCACCGGCCTCGTCCCGGAGACCAAATACCGCTGCCGGGCGATTGCCACCAACGCCGATGCCCCAGCCGGCAACCCCGGTCCCGAAGGCAGCTTCGTAACCAAAGCGCCGCTGGAGATCCTCGACACCCAGGTCGCCGCGGTCGGAACCGAAGCGGCGACCCTGAACGCGGTGCTGAACCCGCTCGGCATCTCCGCCTCGGGTTTCTTCGAATACGTCGACGACGCCGCCTTCCAGTCAAGCGGCTTCGCCACGGCGACCAAAGCGCCGGCCGGCGAACCGCTCGAATTCGGCGCCGGAGAAACGCCGGTGCTGGGCAGCACTCAGCTCACCGGCCTCAACCCCGCCACCACCTACCACTACCGGCTGGTCGCCACCAACGTCGTGATCAACCCGCAGGGCAAAACCGTGATCAGCCCGGCCAGGACCTTCCGCACCTTCTCCCTGGCATCCAGCGCCCTGCCCGACGGCCGCGCCCACGAGCTGGTCTCCCCGGCCGTGAAGAACAGCGCCGAGGTCGGGGTGCCGACCGCCGCCGGCGGCCTCTACAACAAAGAAGTCTCGGTCAGGATCAACGCCGCCGCCACCTCGGGCGAAGCCGTCACCTACACCTCATGGACCTCCTTCGGGGAGGCCGACGGTGCCCCCAGCGCCAGCCAGTACCTCTCCAATCGCGGTGCCTCGGGCTGGGCCACCGAGAACATCTCGCCCCTGGGCTTCAACAAGCAGCCGCTGGTCCCGCCCTACCGCGGCTTCACCGCCGACCTGCGCTTCGGCGCCTTCTACGTCGACGAACCGGCGCTCACCCCCGAGGCCCAGGACGGTTTCCAGAACCTCTACCTGCGCGACAACCAGACGGGGCAGATCGAGGCGCTGACGATCGCGGCGCCCGAACTCGTGGGCCCGACCGGCTTCTGCGCCGCCTACTCCGGCGCCTCGGCCGACGGCAGCCGGGCGATCTTCGCCGGACGGGGAGCGCTCGCGGGCACGGGCGCGATCCCCGAGGAGAGCTTCAACCTCTACGAATGGTCGGCGACCGAAGGTTTGAAGCTGGTCAGCGTGCTGCCCGACGGGACGCCGGCGCCGCCGGTCAAACTGGCAGCCGTCGTCGGCATCGGCGAAGGCACCGGCTTCGGCGCGGTGGGCGGCAGGAACTGCACGATGGACCAGGCGCCGATCCGCAACGCGATCTCCGCGGACGGCTCGACGATCTTCTGGCGCTACGGCGGCAAATACAAAGAAAGCAACGAACCCCTGCTCGCCCGGATCGGCGGCACCGAAACGGTCCAGCTCGACGCCAAAGTCGCCGGTGAAAAAGCCGGCGGCGGCGGCCGCTTCTGGGCGGCCACGTCAGACGGTTCCAAGGCCTTCTTCACCGCTCCGGGCAAACTGACCGCCGGTGCCGGCGCGAAAGGCCAGCTCTACCGCTACGACACCGAATCGCGCACCCGGATCAACCTCACCCCGGGTTCCGTCGCCCCGGAGATCCTCGGGGTGATCGGTGCCTCCGAGGACGCCACCCACGTCTACTTCGTCGGCGAAGGCGCGCTGACCGGGGAAGAGGAAAACGAGTCGGGCCAGAAAGCCGGCGCAGGAGCCAACAACCTCTACCTCTGGCAGGAGGGCGAGGGCCTGCGCTTCATCGCCGCGCTCGCCGACATCGACAACCCCTCCTGGGACAGCTCGCCGGAACGGCTGACCGCGCGCCTCAGCCCCGACGGGGGCCACCTCGCCTTCCTCTCGATCGCCTCCCAGGCGCTCTCGGGCTACGACAACACGAGGGCCTCCGGGGAGGGCTGCCAGCCGCAGTTCGGAAACGCAGAAAACAAACTGATCGGCGACCCCCACTGCGCCCAGGCCTACCTCTACGACGCCGTGGCCGACACTCTCACCTGCGCCTCCTGCAACCCGACCGGCTCGAGGCCGCTGGGCCCGACCGAGCTGCCCGGCTGGACCAACCCCTACGAAGGCCCGCGCTACCTCTCCGCCGACGGCTCGAAGCTCTTCTTCGAATCGCGCGACGCGCTCGGCCCGGCGGATCAGAACAAACGCCGCGACGTCTACGAGTTCGAGCGGGCCGGCTCGGGCAGCTGCGAAGCAGAAGGCCCCGGCTACGACCCGACCTCCGCCGGCTGCCTCTTCCTGATCTCCACCGGCACCGACGACGACGACAGCTTCCTGATCGACGCCTCGGCCGACGGCCGCGACGTCTTCCTCTCCACCCGCAGTGTTCTGACCGGCTGGGACACCGACGGCAACTACGACGTCTACGACGCCCGGATCGGCGGCGGCTTCCCCGAGCCGAACCCGCAGCCCCTCTGCCTCGCAGAGGCGTGCAAGCCTGCGCTCCCCCCTGCGCCCGCCACTTCGGCTCCGGCCACCCCGAGCTTCCAGGGTCCCGGCGACGCGGTGCACAAACCGAAGAAGTCGAAGGGCAAACGGAAAAAGACCAGGAAACACAGGAGCAGGAACAGGCACGGCAAAGCCGGCCAGCGGAAAGGGGCGGGACGATGAGCGCGCGAGGATCGCTGGCCACGGCGTTGTCCGTCCTGCTCGTGCTCGGCCTCGTGGTGTCGTCCCAGGCCTCGGCGGCTCTGCCCGCGCCGGCCTGGAGCCTGCAGGCGACCCCGGCGCCCACCTACTTCGAACCGGGCGACGCCAGCGGAGAGGCCCTCTACTTGGTCTACCTCACCAACAGCGGCGCCGCGCCAAGTGACGGCAGCCCGATCACGATCACCGACACCCTGCCCCCGGGCCTCGGCGTCAAAGACGTGAAGGTGACCAACTCCAGGGAGCGCTTCGCCAATCTCGACGGATCCGGGGACCTCTGCGAAGAGGAGACCGCGGGCACGGTGGTGACGGTCACCTGCGAGCTGAAGGAAGGACTGCCCGGGGAAGCCGGGGAGGCCGAACCGGCGAAGGTGAACCCCACCGAGCAGGTGCTGGTGAAGATCCTCCTCACGGTCCCCGAAGGCGACGAGGTGGTGGAGCTGACCAACCACGTCGAGGTCGAAGGCGGCGGCGCGGAGGCGGTGGGCGCCGAGACCCACAACCGGATCGACCCCAGCTGCGAGGTCGTGCGCGAGTGCGCGCCCGCCGGCTTCCAGGTCTTCAAATCCGAGCTGACCGGCCCCGACGGCGAACCGACCACCGGCGCCGCCTCCCACCCCTTCCAGCTGACCAACTCCTTCGCGGTCAACCTCAACCCTTCCCCGCCGGGCTCAGAACTCCCCTTCGTCCCCGCCCGGGGCGACCTGCAGAAGGTCGAGGTGGCGCTGCCGCCGGGCCTTATCGCCAACCCGACCGCGGCCGAGACCTGCACCGCGAAACAGTTCAACACGGTCCGCGGAGTCGGCGCGGGGGTGCTCACCGTCAGCCTCAACGAGTGTCCCGACAGCTCCGCGGTGGGGGTGGCGCTGGTCCAGCAGCTCGAAGGAAATAGTGAAATCGCCGGCCACCCCCCCGTCTACAACCTCGTCCCGCCGAAAGGGATGCCGGCCCAACTCGGCTTCCAGCCGGTCCTCGGCCTCCCCGTCTACATCGACACCGCGGTCGTGGCCGGCCCCGAGGGCTACGCGATCCGTGCCTTCGCGCGCAACATCACCGAGGCGAAGCGGCTGACCAGCGCGCAGGTGATCCTCTGGGGAACGCCGGCGGACCCCGTCCACGACCCGCTGCGCGGCAACTGCGCCTTCCTGGGCGGCAGCTGTCCGGCGAACCTGCCGGTGGTGCGGCCCTCCTTCCGGCTGCCGAGCTCGTGCGAGAGCCCGTTGCTGACGACGATCGACTTCGAAACGTGGGCGCAGCCGACGACGGGGGCGAGCGCGGGCTTCGAGGAACCGGCCCCGGTCGGCTGCGAGCAGCCCGACTTCAGCCCGAGCATCGAATCGAAGCCGACCACCAACGTCGCCGACGCCCCCTCGGGCCTGCACTTCAACCTCCACCTACCTCAGGAAGACAACCAAGACCCCGAAGGGGTGGGGGAGGCGGATCTCAGAGACGCCACCGTGACCCTGCCTGAGGGCCTGGTCGTCAACCCCTCCTCGGCCAACGGCCTCGGCGCCTGCTCGCTTGCCCAGATCGGCTACCAGGGACAAGAGGAAGGAAAACCGGGCTTCTCGGCCGAGCCGGCCAACTGCCCCGACGCCGCGAAGATCGGCACGGTCGAGGTCGAGAGCCCCCTGGTCGACCACCCGCTGCCCGGAGCCGTCTACCTCGCCCAGCAGTCCGAGAACCCCTTCAACTCCCTCCTGGCCATCTACATCGCGATCGAGGATCCGCGGACCGGCGTCGTCGTGAAGCTCGCCGGCAGGGTCAGCCCCGATCCCGCGACCGGCCGGCTCACCACCACCGTCGCCCGGGGCCCCCAGGTTCCCTTCGAGGACTTCAGCTTCGAGTTCTTCGAAGGCGCCAGGGCCCCGTTGCGCACCCCGCAGACCTGCGGGCCGCACACCACCAACACCACGATGGTTCCCTGGAGCGCCCCGGAAGGAGCGAGCGCCTTCCCCTCGGA
>Ga0190274_10000079_pt1 | contig 73568 bp, 87 predicted proteins | sample Popmic531T_FD_133002 | JGI IMG/M metagenome (GOLD analysis project Ga0190274, IMG submission 133002) | Populus adjacent soil microbial communities from riparian zone of Yellowstone River, Montana, USA - 531 T | ecosystem: Environmental > Terrestrial > Soil > Riparian zone | place: USA: Montana...
GCCATCGAGGCGGTGCTCAACCAGGCCGGAATCGGCGGCACGGTGGGCAATTTCTTCAAGGTCGTCGCCCGCAACCGGCGGCTCTTCGCCGCGCCACAGATCATCGCCGCGTTCCGCGAGCTGATCGCCAGGCGCCGCGGCAACGTCACAGCCGAGATCACCAGCGCCGAGCCGCTGTCTGAGGCGCATCTTGCCGCCCTCAAGGACGCGCTCAAGGCGTCGCTCGGCAAGGACGTCACGCTCGATGCCAAAGTCGACCCGTCGCTGATCGGCGGGCTCATCGTCAAGGTCGGGAGCCGGATGGTCGATTCCTCGCTCAAGACCAAGCTCAGTTCACTCAAGCTCGCCATGAAAGAGGTCGGCTGATGGATATCCGCGCCGCAGAAATCTCCGCGATCCTCAAGGACCAGATCAAGAACTTCGGCAACGAGGCGCAGGTCTCGGAGGTCGGCTCGGTTCTCTCGGTCGGTGACGGCATCGCCCGCATCTACGGCCTCGACAACGTCCAGGCCGGCGAGATGGTCGAGTTCCCCGGCGGCGTCCGGGGCATGGCGCTCAACCTCGAGAGCGACAATGTCGGCGTCGTGATCTTCGGCTCCGACCAGGAGATCAAGGAAGGCGACACGGTGAAGCGCACCGGCGCCATCGTCGAGGTGCCGGTCGGCAAGGCGCTGCTCGGCCGCGTCGTCGATGCGCTGGGCAACCCGATCGACGGCAAGGGTCCGATCCAGGCCGACAAGCGTATGCGCGTCGACGTTCAGGCGCCCGGCATCATTACACGCAAGTCGGTGAACGATCCGATGGCGACGTAGATGCAGTAGAGCTTCTCGCTCTCCTTGCCCGACTTGTTGATGTTCTTCTGGTTGATGAAGGTGTCGAGCGCGACCGCGGTCTTGCCGGTCTGGCGGTCGCCGATGATCAGCTCGCGCTGGCCGCGGCCGATCGGGACGAGCGCGTCGAGCGCCTTGAGGCCGGTCTGCACCGGCTCGTGCACCGATTTGCGCGGGATGATTCCGGGCGCCTTGACCTCGACCCGCTTGCGCTCGGTCGCCTCGATCGGACCCTTGCCGTCGATCGGGTTGCCGAGGCCGTCGACGACCCGACCGAGCAGGCCCTTGCCGACCGGAACGTCGACGATGGTCTCGGTGCGGCGGACGGTGTCGCCTTCGCTGATCGTCGAATCCGAGCCGAAGATGACGACGCCGACATTGTCGGCCTCGAGGTTCAGCGCCATGCCCTTGATGCCGCCGTCGAACTCGACCATCTCGCCGGCCTGGACGTTGTCGAGCCCGTGGATCCGGGCGATGCCGTCGCCGACGGAGAGAACCGTTCCGACTTCCGACACCTGCGCGTCGGTGCCGAAGCCGGCGATCTGCTCTTTGATGACCTTGGAAATTTCAGCGGCGCGGATGTCCATTTTCAGCCTTTCATCGCATGCGCGAGATTGTTCAATTTGGTGCGGATGGAGCCGTCGATCATCTGGCTGCCGATCTTGACGACGAGGCCGCCCAGGATGGCGGGATCGACGTTCATGTCGACGGCGATGTCGCGGCCCATTCGGGCGCGGAGATTCTTGCGGATGGCGTCCAGCTGCCCGTCGTCGAGCGGATGGGCGGAGGTGACCTCGGCGTTGATCTCGCCGCGATGGCTGGCGGCGAGCGTGTTGAACGCCCGGATCACGCCCGACAGCTGCGAAAGCCGGCGGTTCCTGGCCAGCACGCCGAGGAAGTTCGACGTGAGCGGATCGAGGTTCATCGCGCCGGCAGCGGCGGCGACGGCGCGGACCGCCTCGTCCCGGCCGATCAGCGGGCTGGTGGTGAGCGCCCTTAGGTCGTCCGATTCGGCCAGCGCCTGCTTCACCGCGGCGAGGCTCGCGCCGACCGTCTCGAGCTGCTTCTGCTCCTCGGCCAGCCCGAACAAAGCGAGGGCGTAGCGCCCCGCCAAGCTTGCCTGAATGCCGCCGGAAATATCCACGCGCCTTTGAACTCCTGGATCGGATTTTCGCCCCGTGCGCGATGCGAGCGCGAGCGCGCTCCGGCCGGGTCGCGGGCGCCCTAGCAGGCGGTTTGCTGCGATGCAAGATGGCCTCCGCTTTGAAAGCAACAGGCGGGACGCGACGAGCCTCGAGCCCTGCCAAAAGGCTTCCACAAGCAGGAGATTCGACGATGACCTACAGGATCGAAGGGCTGGCGCCGGAGGCGTTCGACAGCCTGTTCGCGATGATGGACGGCGAGCTCGCCGCGCGGCGGGCGGTGCGGGTGATCGCGGACGGGCCCGGCTATCCGTGCCGGGTGAGCCTGACGGAGGCGGAGCCGGGCGAGGAGCTGATCCTCGTCAACCATGTCTCCAACGACGTCGACGGCCCGTTCCGGACCGCGCACGCCATCTACGTTCGAAAGGGCGCGGCGACCGGCACCTATGCCGATGAGGCGCCGCCCTATCTCGACGGCAGGACGATCAGCCTTCGCGGCTTCGACGGCGACGGAATGCTGAAGGCCGGGCTGCTGGCGCTGCCGGGCGAGGCCGACGCGAAAATCCGGACGCTGTTCGACAATCCCGAAATCGACACCATCCACGCGCATACGGCGGCTTATGGCTGCTTCCTGGCGCGGATCGAAAGGAGCTGATCATGGCAAGCCTTGCAACCGAGAGCCGGCGCGATAAATCGATGGCGGTGAACGACATCGCTCCCATCTCCGACGACGAGGCCTGGGCGGCTTTCGAGCGGCGCGACCGCGGCTGGGACGGGCGCATCTTCGGCGGCGTGAAGACGACCGGCATCTATTGCCGGCCGAGCTGCCCGGCCAGGCGGCCCAAGCGGGAGAATGTCGAATTCTTCCGCACGGCCGGACAGGCCCAGAGCGCCGGTTACCGGTCCTGCCTGCGCTGCCTTCCCGACGAGGTCAGCCGCGAGGACGCGGCGCTGGGCAAGGCGTTCCGGCTGCTGGCGCGGGCCGAAGAAGCGCCCTCGCTCGACGCGCTCGCCGCCGCCGCCGGCTATTCGCCGCACCATTTCCACCGGCTGTTCAAGCGCGCCACCGGAGTCACCCCGGCTGCTTATTATCGAAGCCTCCGCGCCCGGCGGGCGGAGACGGCGCTGGAGGACAATGCGCGGATCACCGACGCGATCTACGACGCCGGCTATTCGGGCCCGGCCCGCTTCTATGCCGACGCCAAGGGCCGGCTCGGAATGACTCCCTCGGCCTGGCGGGACGGCGGCCGCGGCGAGACGATCCGCTGGGCGACCGCAAAGACCGATCTCGGCACGATGCTGGTCGCGGCGACCGGCAGGGGCATCTGCCGGCTCTCCTTCGACGAGGACGAGGCGGCTCTCCGCCGGCGCTTCCCCAATGCGGCGATCGCTCATGGCGGCGCCGAGATGGCGGAGCTGGTCGCGCGGACGGTGGCGGCGGTGAACGCCCCGGAAAAGCCGCACGATCTGCCGCTCGACGTCCACGGCACCGCCTTCCAGGAGGCGGTCTGGCGCGAGCTGATGAGAATCCCGGCCGGCGAGACTCGGACCTATGCCCAGATCGCGGCGGCGGTCGGCAAGCCGGCGGCGGTCCGGGCGGCGGGCTCGGCCAACGGCGCCAACAACGTTGCCGTGCTGATCCCCTGCCACCGGGTGATCCGCACCGACGGCAGCGCCGGCGGCTATGCCTACGGCCTGGAGCGCAAGGCGAAGCTGCTCGCTAGGGAGGCCGGCGGAGCCTGAGCCCTAGTCGCGCCGCCGCCGCTGGGCGGCGGGCGCCGGCGCCGGCTCGGTCGTCGGCGGCAAACCCAGCCGCCGCTCCAGCCTGGCGAGCATCTCGCGCGGCGTTTCGTGGCGGGTTCGGCCGGCCTCGCGCTCGCGTTCCTCGCGGGCCTCGCGCTCCCGGCGCTCGCTCTCCGATTCGTCGCCGCGATGCGGGCTCGCATAAGCGATGGGGCGGATGATGGCGACGGCCTCGCGCAGCATGTCGCGTTGCTCGAAGTCGAGCGCGACCTTGTAGCGCAGCTCGGGATCGCTCGGCGCCAGCTCCATCGCGGCATAGAGCGCCGCCTGGGCCTGGTCCGGCGGCAGCACGAGCTGGGCGAGATAGGAGTCGTAATAGGCTTCGAGCACGATCGGATCGTTGGGCGCCGCGCGGGCGGCGCGGACGAAGAGCCGCCGCGCCGCGCCCCAGGCGCGCTCGTCGGTCGAATTGGCGGCGCGCAAGGCGGCGACCTGGAGGAGGCCCTTGGTGGTCAGCGCCCGGGCGTGGTTCGGCTGGATGGCGAGCAGCCGGTCGGCCGCGGCGAGCGCGGCCTCGTTGTTGCCCGCCAGCCGTTCGGTTTCCATCACCAGTCCGATCGCGAACGGATCGTCGGGAAAGCGGGCGGCGATCTGGCGAACCTCGTCGGCTTTCTCGCGCGCCTCGCGCGCTTCATAGCCCTGGCTCACCTCGACTTCGTAGGCGATCAGCGCCTGCTCGGCCGGACGCAGCAGCCGCGTCGCGATCGGGCCGACGTCGATCGTCCGGAACGGCAGCCGCAGCACGTCGTAGCGAACCGACGACGAATATTCGTAGAGCTGGGCGTTGAAGCGGGCGAGATCGGGAAAGGCCTGGCGCATCGCCGCCTCATAGGTGGCGCCGCCGTTGATCAGGTTGAGGTAGCGGTCAAGCTGCTGGCGGCGCTCGGGATGCTCGAACACGTAGCGCAGGATCAGCCAGCCCTCGGCATAGAGCAGGTAGACGTTGAAGCCGCCCGCCTCGCGGTAATTGTGCACGACGAAGAGGCGGTCGATCGGCATCCAGCCGAGATCGCGGAGCGTCTGGAAACGATGCTCCGCCGGATGGCCGACCTCGACGACGTCGTTCGGCAGAAACCGGGTCGCGCCCCAGAATTCCGCGAATCCTTCGGAATACCAGGTTGGATAGGTCGCCGGGAAATAGCGGTACATGAAATGATGGGTATATTCGTGGAGCAGGATATATTCCGGATCGAGATCGCCTTCCCGCACCCGCTGCCGCGAGCGCGTGCCGACGAACATCTGGCCCCGGGCGTCCGACACATAATAGCCGCCAATTCCGCTGTCGGGGCCGAGGCCGGCCAACCGGCCGACGCCGTTTCTCTCGGCCGTCAGGAAGACGCGCAGCTTATTCGGCGGCGGCGGCGCGGTCACCCGGTGATAGGTTCTGAGCACGAAATGAAACCGTTCCAGCTTGGCCGCGGTCTCGCGCGCATCCGCTTCGCTGCCCTGGCTGTAGACGATGAAATTGTTCGAGCTCGCCTCATACCATTGCGCCCGCGCCGGCACGGCGATGCAGAACAGGACGAGGAACAGCAGCGTGCGCATCAGCATCAATCACCTCCCGCCGCCGGCCTGGTTCCTCCCCCCTGATTTTCGCAGGCGTAGATCAGCCGTTCGTTCGGCAGGCGGGGCAGGATCGCGCTGATCTCGCGCTGCTGGTCGGCGAGGACGGTTCGGGCCTCGTTGTCGGCGGTGCAGGCCTTGATGTCGACGCCGCGCCTCAGGCCGCGCACCCGGGTCATCGCCTGGGCGTCGAGCGCATAGCGGGTGACGACATATTCACCGGTCGCCGGCCGGAATTCGAGCACCGCGACGGTCGCCTCGTCGGTGGGAACGAGGATCCGGGTCCAGACGTCGCCATTGCGGGCATATTGGGTGCGCTGGTTGACGCAGCCGGTGGCGGTCCAGTCGAGCGGCACTTCGTTGGCGGTGGTGACGGTGACCCGGCTTCGCTCGGGCACCAGCCGGCAGACATTGTGGCCGGCGAAGCGGGCCTCGGCCGCCGGCGGGCCCGCCGGCGCCGCCGCCTCGGGCCCGGCCGCCTCGGCCTCGGCGTAGCTCGGGCGGGAGATGAAGAAGGCGATCGCCGCGAGCAACAGGAAGGCGCCGGCGCCGCCGAGGATCATCGCCGGCTTCTGCCGGTCCTTCATGTACAGGATGCCGCCGCCGCCGGCCGCGATCAGCGCCAGCGCGAACAGCAGGACGGCGAGCGCCAGCCGGTTCTCCCGACTCTCCTGGATCCGCGCGAGCGTGCGCTCGTGGGTCTCGCGGGCCTTGAGGGCCGCCGCGGCGGCCGCCTCGGCGCGGGCGCGCGCCTCTGCGTCGGCGCGGTCGCGGTCCTGGCGCAGCCGGTCCGACATGCTGACGCACTCGCTGCCGATCGCCTGGAAGGACTGGCGGGCCTGGCGGAGGAATACGGTGAGCTCCCGATTGGCGACCGCGAAGGCGAAGGGCGCGTCGCCGTCCTGGTTGCGAGTGATCAGAGTGTTGACGCCGAGCACCCGGCCGCACTGGTCGAGCAAAGGCCCGCCCGAGTGGCCGCGGGCGATATTGGCGGTGTGAAGCAGGGTCGTGATTCCGTTGATCGGCCGGACATTGGAGAAGATGCCGACCGAGCGGGTCGGCGGCAGCGGCGTGATATAATCGTCGGCGGAGCGCGCGGTGGCGAGATCGACATTGCCGGGATAGCCCAACGCCGCGATCGGCGCGCCGTCCTCGAGCGGTCCGACATAGATGGGAATCGGGGTGAAGCTCCCCTGCTCGACCTCGAGCAAGGCGAGGTCGCGGGCCGGATCGACGGCGACGATCCGCGCCCGGGTCGCCTGCGCGCCTTCCGGGGGGACGACACCGATCGCGACGCTTTTGCTCTCCGCCGCCTGGGCGACGACATGGGCATTGGTGACGATCCGGTTCGGCGCGACCGCGAAGCCCGAGCCATGGCCGAAGCCGGTGATCTCGCCATCCTCGCCGAACGAGATCACCACCACCCGCACCACTGATCGGCCGGCGACCGAAATGTCGTCGGCCCGCGCCGGCGAGGCGAGCGCGAGGAATGCCAGCAACAGGATCAGGATTCGGCCCATGCAAACTCCTCCCGCGTTTCTATGGAGCGGAAAAGGGCCGGTCTAGAGGAAGGAGTAAGGATCGACGTCGACGGCGACGCGGACGCTGTTTTTCCAGCGAAGTCCGCCCAGCCAGTCGCGGATGATCTCCTGCACCGGCACGGCGCGGCTGGCATGGACGAGCAGGCGCAGGCGGTGGCGGCCGCGAAGCATGGCGAGCGGGGCGGGGGCGGGGCCGAGGACGATCATATTCTCGTGGCTGGGCGCGGCGCGGCCGATCATCCGGGCGGTCTCGGTCGCCTCGGCCTGGTCCTCGGAGGAGACGATGATCGCGGCGAGGCGGCCGAAGGGCGGCATGGCGGCCTCGCGGCGGGCATCGGTCTCGGCGGCGTAGAAGCCCTCGGCGTCGCCGGCGATCAGCGCCTGCATCACCGGCGCATTGGGATCGTGGGTCTGGACGAGGACCCGGCCGTGCTTGTCGCCGCGGCCGGCGCGGCCGGAGACCTGGCGGATCTGCTGGAAGCTGCGTTCGGCGGCGCGCAGGTCGCCGCCCGAAAGGCCCAAATCCGCGTCGACCACGCCGACGAGGGTAAGGTTGGGGAAATGATAGCCCTTGGTGACGAGCTGGGTGCCGATGACGATGTCGATCTCGCCCGCCTCCATCCGGGCGACGAACTCGGCGGCCTTGGCGGGCGACCAGATCGTGTCCGAAGTGACGATGGCGGTCCGCGCCTCGGGGAAAAGCGCCGCGACCTCGTCGGCGATCCGCTCGACGCCGGGGCCGCAGGCGACCAGGCTGTCCTCCTCCTTGCATTCCGGGCAGGCGCGAGGCGTCGGCATGACATGGCCGCAATGGTGGCAGGCGAGCCGACGGGTGAAGCGGTGCTCGACCATCCAGGCGGTGCAATTGGGGCATTGGAAGCGGTAGCCGCAGTGGCGGCAAAGGGTGAGCGGAGCGTAGCCGCGGCGGTTGAGGAACAGCAGGCTCTGTTCGCCCGCCTCGAGATTCTCGTCGAGCGCGCGGACCAGCTCCCCGGCCAGCCAGCGCCCGCGCGGCGGCGGGTCCTGAATCATATCGATCGCCGCCATGTCCGGAAGGCGGGCACCGCCATAGCGGTCCGGCAGCTTCAGTTCGCGGTAGGTGCCGATCTCCGCCATGTGGCGGCTTTCGATCGCCGGCGTCGCCGAGGCGAGCACGACGGGAATCTCCTCCAGCTTGGCGCGCATCACGGCGACGTCGCGGGCGTGATACTGGACGCCGTCCTCCTGCTTGAAGCTCGCCTCGTGCGCCTCGTCGACGACGATCAGGCCGAGCTTCGGATAGGGCAGGAAGAGCGCGGAGCGGGCGCCGACCACGACCCGCGCTTCGCCGCCGGCAATGGCGCGCCAGGCGCGGCGGCGCTGCGATTGCCTCAGCCCCGAATGCCAGGCGACCGGCTCGCAGCCGAAACGGGCGGTGAAGCGCTTGAGGAACGGCTCGGTCAGAGCGATCTCCGGGAGCAGGACCAGCGCCTGCCGGCCGTTCCGGATCGCCTCGGCGATCGCCTCGAAATAGACCTCGGTCTTGCCCGAGCCGGTAACTCCGTCGAGCAGATAGGGCGTGAATTCGGCGGCATCGACGGCGCTCCGCAATTCGGCCGCGGCTTCGGCCTGGGCCGGCTCCAGCGCCGGCGGCTCATGAGCCGGGTCCGGCTCGGGGTATGGATCGTCGATCGTCACCTCGACCGCCTCGATCGCCCCGGCCTTCACGAGGCCGCGGATCACGCCGTCCGAGACCCCGCCGATGATCGCCAGCTCGCGGACCAGCCCCATCCGGTCGCCGATCCGATCCAGCGCCTGCGCGCGCTGCGGAGTCAGCCGGTCGGGGATATGGCCGGTGACCCGATATTCGGTGATCGAGCGCGCTCCTTCCAGCGCGCCGGTCGAGGGCATGGCCATGCGCAGGACCGCGGCGAGCGGCGACAGATAATAATCCGCGGTCCATTCGATCAGCCGGCGCAGCGGCGCCGCGAGCGGCGGCAGATCATAGGCATGAAGCAGCGGCCGCAGCCGATTGTCGCCGACCTCCTCGGTCTGCAGCCGCTCCGGCTCCCAGACCGCGCCGATCAGCTGACGGGGCCCAAGCGGCGCGACCACGATCGAGCCCGGCTCGACCTGCATGCCGTGCGGCACCCGGTAATCGAGCGGGCCGAGAGCGGCGTTGAGGACGATGACGCGGGCGCGGGACATTGCACCGCCATATCGTTATCCTGAGCCAATCTGAAAGGGCGGGAGGGGAAGGATGATCGCACGCCACTGGCACGGACGGGTGCCCGCCGCGCTCGCCGCGGATTATCTGAAGCTGATGGCGGAGGTCGCTTTGCCCGAATATCGGGCGACCGAGGGCAATTTGCGCGCCTTGTGCCTGCATCGGGCCGAGGGCGACATCGTCCACGTCGAAATGCTCACGCTCTGGGAGGACGAGACGGCGATCCGGCGCTTCGCCGGCGAGGACCTGAATCTCGCCAAATATTACGATTTCGATCCGGATTTCCTGCTCGAGCTGGAAACCACCGTGCGCCACTATGAAGTGATCGAAGGCTGAGATGGGCGCTCAGGCCGAGCTCGACACCTTCATCGACAAGTTCACGCCGGAAGTGGCGGCACTGACCCGCGCGCTGCTCGCCAAAGCCAGGGCGCGGATCCCGGGCGCGACGATCATGGTCTACGACAATTACAACGCGCTCGCGATCGGATTTGCCCGGAGCGAGAAAGCGGGCGAGGCGATCCTGTCGCTGGCGGTGATGCCGCGCTGGGTGACGCTTTGCTTCCTCTGGGGCAAGTCGCTGCCCGATCCGCACAAGCTGCTGAAGGGCGAGGGCAGCCGGGTGCGCCACGTCCGCCTCCACGCGCCCGAGGATTTCGACAACCCCCGAATCCAGGCGTTGGTCGCCGCCGCGCTCGAGCAGACCGACTGGCCGATCGACCCGGCGGCCGACCAAAAGCTGATCGTCAAGTCGATCTCGGCCAGGCAAAGGCCGCGGCGGCCGAAGACTTAGGCCTGTTCCCCTTTTTCGGACCGGCGCGCATTTCTCGGGGCCCGGGGCGTAACGAAAAGGAATGCAAGCCTCCCTCGTGCGTCGGCCACGTCGCGCAGAAGGAGGAGCTTGTCATGGCCGAGACGGGAGACCGAACGAACCCAAATCCTGGACGGCGGCGGAGCAGAACGCGCGCGGCCTCGGCTGGTTTTCGCTGGGCCTCGGCGCCACCGAGCTGGTCGCTCCGGGCCGGCTTGCGCGGTGGCTGGGCCTGCAGGGCAAGAAAGGCTTGATCCGCTTCTATGGCGCGCGGGAGGTGGCGGCTGGAATCGGCGCCTTCACGGCCAACCCCGCGCCGGCGATGATGGCGCGCGCCGCGGGCGATTTCGTCGATCTCGGCACGCTCGCGCTCGGGCTGAGAAGCGAGGAGCGCGGGGCCCGGCGCAACGTCGCCGCGGCCATGGTCGCGGTCGCCGGGGTCACGCTCGTCGACATCTGGGCGGCCGCCCAGCTCAGCGCCGAGCGCCGCCGGCAGCGCGACGAAGCCCTCGCCGGCGCTTGAAGCAGCGCCGGCGAAAGCCCGACCTTCCGTTTCGCGCCGGGCTGGGCTAGGCGGAGCGACATGAAATTCTTCGTCGACACCGCCGATACCGCCGAGATTCGCGACCTGGCCGAGACCGGGCTGCTCGACGGGGTGACCACCAATCCAAGCCTGGTGCACAAGGCCGGCCGCGATTTTCTCGAGGTGGTCAGGGAGATTTGCGGGATCGTCGACGGGCCGGTGTCGGCCGAAGTGGTCGCGCTCGACCATCAGGGGATGATGCGCGAAGCCGAGGTGCTGAGGAAGATCGCAGACAATATCGCGGTCAAGGTGCCGTTGACGGTCGACGGCCTCAAGACCTGCCGGAAGCTCACCTCCGACGGCGCCATGGTGAACGTCACCTTGTGCTTCTCGGCCAATCAGGCGCTGCTCGCCGCCAAGGCCGGCGCCACCTTCATCTCGCCCTTCGTGGGGCGGCACGACGACGTCGGCTATCCGGGCATGGAGCTGATCGCCGACATCCGCCTGATCTACGACAATTACGATTTCCCGACCCAGATCCTGGTCGCCAGCGTTCGCAACCCGATCCACGTCCACGACGCCGCCAAGCTGGGCGCCGACGTGATGACCGCGCCGCCCGCCGTGATCCGTCAGCTCTTCAGGCATCCGCTGACCGACAGCGGCATCAAGGCGTTCCTCGCCGACTGGGAAAAGACCGGCCAGTCGATCGGCTAGAGCCGAAACCCCTTTTCCAATCGCTTCTTAACCATATCCGGTTTAGGCTCGCCCGATGGGAAGGGTGATCAGCTTCGAGGACCATGCGCTCGCCAATTTGCGGGCTCGGGTGGCGGCGGCGGAGGAGGCCAATCAGGACCTCATCGCCTTCGCGCGCGGCCATTCCGGCGCGGTCGCCTCGATCCACGGCGCCGTGCTCGCCGCGATCGAAGCGGAAGGGCTCGACCATCTGATCCACGTCGTCACCCAGGAATGGCCGCAGATATTGGGGCTCGACGCGGTGGCGGTGGCGCTCTGGGCGGGCGACATGGGCGTCCGCGCCGACGCTTCCGGCCTTCAGTTCGTCGATCCGCGGCTGATCGAGAAGTCGGTCCGGGATTTTGACGGCGTGCTGCTGCGCGGCGTCGAGCGCGGCCATCCCTTGTTCGGTCCGGCCTGCGAGCTGATCCGCGCCGAGGCGCTGATCCGGCTGACCAGCGAGGCGCCGCTGCCGAGCGGGCTGCTCGCTCTGGGGCAGCGCAACCCGCAAAGCTTCGACACCCGGCACGGCTCGGAATTGCTGATCTTCCTGGGCCGGGTGCTGACCCGATGCATGGGCCGGTGGCTGATCCCCTGATCACGCAGCCGGCGATCCTGATCGCGCAGCGCTGGCACGATCATCTGTCCCGCGAGCGGCGCCGTTCCCAGCATACCGTTCGCGCCTACATCGCCACCGCCCACCGGCTGATCGGCTTCCTCGCCGGCCATCTCGGCGAAGCGGTGGACGATGCGGCCCTGGCGAATCTCAAGCCAGTCGACCTGCGGGCCTTCCTGACCGTTCGCCGCGCCGCGGGGCTCGGTAATGCCTCGGCGGCGCGCGAGCTTTCAGCGGTGCGCGGCTTTCTCGCCTTCGCGGCGACCGAGGCGGGACGCGAGGCGGCCCCGCCGCGGATAAAAGGGCCGAAGAAGCCGCGCAGCGTGCCTCGGCCGATCTCGCCCGACGAGGCCGTATCGCTGGCCGAGGAGGCGGCCGAGGATGCCGGCGAGCCCTGGATCGCGGCGCGCGACCTGGCGGTGTTGACCCTGCTTTACGGCTCCGGGCTGCGGGTCGCCGAGGCGCTCGGCCTGACCGGCACGGCGCTGCCGCTCGGCGAAGCCATGATCGTGACCGGCAAGCGCAACAAGACCAGGATCGTGCCGCTGCTCGCGCCCGTCCGCGAGGCGATCGAGCGCTATCTGGCGCTCTGTCCCTGGCCGACGGCGAAGGACGAGCCTTTGTTTCGCGGCGCCCGCGGCGGGCCCTTGCGCGGCGAGATCGTCCGGCGCGCGGTCCGCAAGGCGCGATGCTCGCTGGGCCTGTCGGAGCGGACCACGCCGCACGCGCTGAGGCACAGCTTCGCCACCCATTTGCTCGGTCGCGGCGCGGACCTGCGCTCGCTTCAGGAGCTGCTCGGCCATGCCAGCCTCTCCTCGACCCAGATCTATACCGCCGTCGACGCGGCGCACCTCATGGACGTCTACCGGAACGCCCATCCCCGCGCTTAGCGTGGCGGCGCTTCCAGGTGAGCTGGCGCCAGACGTACCAGGCGAGGCACACCGCCACGATGGCCGTGGTCAGCGGACCGGCGACCGTGTCGATGTCGCGATAATTGGCGCCGAGCCCGTAGCCGGCTCCGGCGAGCAGTGCGCTCCAGCCGAGCGTGCCGGCGGTCGACCAGAGCATGTAACGGCCGAGTGGCATTGATACGATGCCGGCTGGGATCGAAATGAACGTGCGTATCCCCGGCAACAGGCGCGCGGTGAACACGGTGCCGGACCCGTGCCGATCGAACAGCCGCTGCACCTTCTCGACGTCGGCGAGGTCGATACCGAGCCAGCGCCCGTGGCGCTCCACGAAATGGTGCAGGCGCTCCATGCCGATCGTCCGGGCGATCCGGTACCAGAGATAATTGCCCGTCATCGAGCCGGCAGTGCCGGCGAGGACGATACCAGGAAGGCCGAGCGGGCCGGACGCGGCGCGCATGCCGGCGAGCGGCAGGATGATCTCGGACGGCATCGGGGGGAACATCGTCTCGAACAGCAAGAGCAGGAAGACGCCAGCATAGCCGCCCCAGTCGATCACCCGGATCACCAGGTCATAGACCCAATCGTACATGCGATCAGGCCAGCTTCGCTTCGATCGCGTCCCAGATTCGGGCCGGTGTGTCGGTGCCGTTGAAGCGGTCGATGGCGACGATGCCCGTGGGCGAGGTGACGTTGATCTCGGTCAGCCACTCGCCGCCGATCACGTCGATGCCGACGAACAGCAGGCCGCGCTTCTTCAGCTCAGGCCCGATCGCCGCGCAAATCTCCTCCTCGCGCGAGGTGAGCTCGGCCTTGGCCGCTTTGCCGCCGACCGCGAGGTTGGAGCGGATCTCGCCCTCGCCGGGAATCCGGTTGACCGCCCCGGCGACTTCGCCGTCGACGAAGACGATGCGCTTGTCGCCTTCGGCGACGCCGGGGAGGAAAGCCTGGACCACATGCGGCTCGCGATAGGCGGTGTTGAAGACCTCGATCAGCGAGGCGAGGTTCTGGCCGTCGCTGCCCACCTTGAAGACCGCCTTGCCGCCATTGCCGTGCAATGGCTTGACGACGATCTCCCGATGCTCGTCGAGGAAGCGGCGGGCGACCGACAGGGAGCGGGTGATCGCCGTCGGCGGCATGAAGCGGGCATAATCGAGCACCCAGACCTTTTCGGGCGCGTTGCGAACGCTCGCCGGGTCGTTGACCACCAGGGTTTCGCCCTGGATCCGCTCGAGCAAATGGGTGGCGGTGATGTACCCGAGGTCGAAGGGCGGGTCCTGGCGCATCAGCACCACGTCGGCGTCCCGGCCGAGGTCCAGGATCTCCGGCTCGCCGAAGCGGTGATGATCGCCCGCGACCGGCTGAACGGTGACCGGACAGGCCATCGCCCACAGGCGCCCGCCGGCCCAGGTCAGCGCGTCGGCGGTGTAATGCCAGAGCCGATGGCCGCGCGCCTGGCCGCCGAGCATGATCGCGAAGGTGGAATCCCCCTCGATATTGACGGACTCGAGGGGGTCCATCTGGACGGCGACGCGCAGGCTCATGCTACCGACTTATGTCGAGTGGCACAGTCTTGTCACCCCGTTGGGTACGAGCGCCAGTCGTCACCCGGGCGGCGCCCCAAGCCGAGGCAGGGGCGCCGCCCGTCGTCCGATCAGAAGAAATTGTAATCGTAGACCGTGACGATCTCGTAATCGCCCGAAGTGACCTGGCCCGTCGCGTAGATTGTGACGGTCTCGATCGAGCCGTGGTCGTTGATCTGATAGGTATTGCTGTTGCCGGGGCCGACGCGGGTGAAGGTGGTGCCGGCAGCATAGCCGACCAGCACGATCGAATCGCCGAGCGCGTTGCCGCGCCCGAAGAAGTCGGTGATCGTGTCGCCGTTCGCTTCGCCTTTGACGAACACGAAGACGTCGTTGCCGTCGCCGCCGGTCAGAACGTCCGCGCCGGCGCCGCCGTCGAGCCAGTCGACGCCGTTGCCGCCGAGCAGAGTGTCGGTGCCGCCGCCGCCCTTGAGCGTGTCGTTGCCGTCCATGCCCCTCAGGGTGTCGGCCTCGGCGCCGCCCCAGAACATATTGTGGCGGGCGTCGCCGGTGACGTCCTCGCCGAGGACGTCGACGACCGAGACGTTCACGTCGAACTCGCTCGACGCGCCCATGTCGTCCGTCACCCGCACCCGGATCGTGTGGCTGTTCTGCTGCTCGTAATCGAGCAGCAGGCCGTCGGCGACGGTGACGTTGCCGTTGGCATCCATCGCGAACCGCCCGCCGGCGTCGTCCAGCAGCGTATAGGTGAACGAGCTGCTGTCCGGATCCTGGGCGACCAGAGTGCCGACCGCGGAGCCGTTATTCGCATCCTCGGGCGCGGCGAGCGTGCCCGTCACGCCGGTCGGCGCGTCGTTGACGTTGTCCACCTCCTGGCTCAGCGTCACCGTGCCGGTGCTGTACTGGGTGATGCCGCCGGTCGTGCTGAGATCGGCCAGAGCGCCCGAGACGATCGCTCCCGCCGACGCATCGACGAGATGGGCGATCAGGGTCGGCGCGGTGCCGGTGAAGCCGAACGCGGGATTGAACCGGATCGAGGTCGAGGCGGAGAGCAAAACCGCGGCGCCGTCGGAAGCCGGGCCGATATTCACCCAGATCGCGCCGTTGAAATATTGCCACTGCCCGGCGGCCCCCGAGCCGTTGGCGGTCACCGCGACGCCGGCGAAGGCATCGGCCGAGGACCCGCCGGAGACCTGGTCGGCCGCGTCCGAATATTGGCCGCCGAACAGGCTCGCCACCGTCTCCCCGACCGGGCTGGGCGAGTTCTCTTCGATCTGCGCCGCTTCCTCGGTACCGTCGCCGGCGACCGTCGGGGCGTCGTTGACCGCGGTGACTCCGATCGCGACATTGTCGACGTCGCTCGCCGAGCCGTCGCTGCTGGTCATGGTCAGCGAATCCGGGCCGTTGACATTGGCCGTCGGCGTGTAGGCCACGCCGGTCGCAGCCGCCAAGGTGGCGTTGATCTCAGCCTGGCTGCCCGTCAGGGTGACGCTGCCGCTGCCATTGCCGGTGACCTGGCCGGCGGCGACTCCGCCGGGAACGGCGGTATCGACCGTGATCGTGCCTCGGCCGACCGACAAAGTGACGGTGAGGTTGCCCGAATCGGCGTCGCCGACCGAGAGGCCGGTGACCGCGACCGAGGCGGCGTCCTCGTTCGTCGCCACCGCGCCGCCGGTCGTGTTCACCGGCGCGTCGTCGTCGGCGGCGATGGTGAGCGTGGTGGTCTGGCTGTTCTGCTCGCCGCCCGGAATGCCGAGCGCGCCGTCGCTGACCGTCCAGGTGACGGTCCGCGTCGGATTGGCGCCGAAATTGGTCGGGTTGTCGCCGGTCGCCTGATAGTGAACCATGGCGAGAACGGCTTCGTAATTGGCGAGCGTGTCGTAGCCGGTGAGCGTCAGCGTGCTGGTCGCCTGGTTCCAGCTGACGGTGATGTTGGTGCCGGCGACCAGGCCCGATTGCTGCAGGCCGGCGCCGACGCCCAGATTGTCGTCGTCCGAGCTGTTCTCGTTGGACGAGAAGGTGCCGCCGGTGATCTGCACGCTGGCCGAGGCGAGATGGTCGCCGTCCACGTCGGTGATCGTCGGCTCGCCGGTGAGCAGCGCCACCGCGGCGCCCTGCTCGGCGGCGGAGGCGGGGGTGCCGACCACGTCGTTCAGATGCGGCAGGGCGTTGAAGGCCATGCCCTGGATATTGGCGAAGGGGCTGCTGAGCGACGGCGTGATCGTATCGACGAGAGTCGCGATCAGGCCGGTGGCGTCGAGCTGGAAGACGTAGATGACGTCGTCGGCGACTCCGTCCTCCTCTTCCGATTCCACGTAGAGCCGGCGGGTGTCCTGATCGATCACCATGTCGCCGGGGAAGAGGTGGCTGCCGATCGGCAGGCCGACCAGGGTCACCTGGGTGGCGACCGCATTGTCGGCGCCCTGGCCGACGACCCAGATGCCGTTCTGCGCGGCATTATAGCCGCCCGAGCCGAACGGGGTCTGGGATTCGGTGGTGAAATAGACGAGGTCGGTCGAGGCATCGACCTCGACGTCGATGATATAGCCGTTGCCGCCCTCGTCCGGGAATTGGATCGAGCTCACCATCTGGGTGATCACCTTGGTGGTGAGGTCCATCCGGTAGAGGCCCTGCTCCTGCAGCCCGCCGGTGAACAATTCGGTGAAATAGAGGGTGTTGCTGGAGAGATCGAGATCGAAGTCGCGCACATTGAGCGTGTCGATGCCGAAATTGTCGGGATCGATCTCCTTGTTGGTCTCGAGGTCGGCGCGGACCAGGAAGCCTTCGTCGACGACCGCGCCGGTCAGCGGATCGTAGCCGAACTGCTTGATGCCGGTGTTGGAGGCGTCGCCCAGCGGATCCTGATAGCTGACGTAGATCTTCTCGTTGATGTTATCGACGTGAAGCGCGTTGACGATGATGTCGTCGAAATTGGAATCGCCCGGATCGGCGCCGACCTGGAAGTCGGCGACGACGGTGACGGGGCCGCTGCCGCCGATCTGGCCGCGGACCAGCCGCGCGCCGTTGCCGAAGGCGCCGTCATTGACGATCGCGAAGAACCAGCCGGCGGCGGTGTCGAGGCCGACGTCCTGGACATGGGCGGTGACGAGCTCGGGCGCGGGATCGTTGTCCGCCTCGGTGGTCTGATTGCTGCCGTCGCTGTTGATGTAAACGACCATGACATCAGAAGGATCGCCCTCGCCCGTCCACCACAATTGTCCTGTAATCGGCATGATAAATCCCCTCCCATCGACTCGGCTGCCGAGTCGTGCGGCAGCGATGTTGTCATGGAAGCGTGACGGGACAAAGTCGTTTCAGCCCCGGGGGTTGAAATCTTCCCGGAATCCGAAGAATCACCTGATGGACTAATCGAAAATCAAAGTTGAGAGACGTTCGTCATGTGACGCGGGCGGCGCCAGGGCGTCACGAACATTGCGTCGACTCGGACGGTATCGCCCTCGCGCATGAAACGGGGCGTCAGCGCTTCGGCGGCGCGAAGCACGCGGCGGAGCCTGAACTCGTCGAGGGCCAGGGCCGCGTCGGCCTCCGTGGCGCGGGCCTTGACCTCGATGAAGGCGAGCACATGCCCGCGGCGGGCGATGAGATCGACCTCGCCGACGGGCGTACGGGCGCGGACCGCGAGAATGTGCCAGCCCTTCAGCCGCAGCCACCAGGCCGCGAGGCGTTCCGCCCGCCGGCCGCCGCGCTCCGCGCGCCGACGCTTCATTTGAGCTTCTGCGCCCGTTCGTAGACGGCGCGGCGGGGGACGCCGAGCCTGGCCGACACCTCGGCGGCCGCGCGCGACGGCGACAGGCGGACCAGAGCCTCGCGCAGGGCGTCGTCGATATCGGCGTCGCTGGCGGCTTCGGTTTCGGCGGGCGGTCCGACCAGGATGACGATCTCGCCCTTGGGCGGCGCCCCGGCGTAGCGGGCCGCCAGCTCGGAGAGCAGCCCCGTCACCGTTTCCTCGAACCGCTTGGTCAGCTCGCGGGCGACAGCCGCGTCCCGGTCGCCCAGGCCGTCGCTCAAGGCGCCGAGGGTGGCAGCCAGGCGTGGTCCGCTTTCGTAGAAAGCGAGGGTGCCGCGGAACGATCCGGCCTCGGCGATGGCCGCGGCGCGGGCGCCGGGCTTGACCGGGAGAAAGCCGAAAAAGGCGAAGCGGTCGGTCGGCAGGCCGGCGAGGGTGAGGGCGGCGATGACGGCGCTGGGGCCGGGCACGGTCACGACGTTCACGCCGGCGGCGCGGGCGTCCCGGACAAGCTTGTAGCCGGGATCGGAGATGAGCGGCGTCCCGGCGTCGGAGACGAGCGCGATCGCCTCGCCACGCATGCGCTCGATCAGGCCGGGGCGGACTCGATCGGCATTGTGATCGTGATAGGGCGTCATTGGCCGTTTCACACCGATATGGGCGAGCAGCCTGGCCGTGACCCGGCTGTCCTCGACCGCGATCGTGTCGGCCTTGGCCAGAATGCGGGCCGCGCGCGGCGACAGATCGGAAAGATTGCCGATCGGGGTGGCGACGATATAGAGGCCGGGTTCGAGAGCATCGTCCATCGGGAGCACCGTCATGGCATCCGCAGCCCTCAAACCGCAAGCCGTGCAGGTCTGGCTCAGGCTCGGCGCGCTCGCCTTGCTGTCGCTGGCGATCGCCGGTTGCGTGCCGCGCTCGCGCGGGCCGCGACCGCTGCCGCCCCAGCCGGCGGAGGAGGTCGAGGCCGCTCCGGAATCGCGGCTCCCGCCCGGCGAGACGATGAACCGGGTTGCGGTGCTGGTGCCCTTGACCGGCAGCAACGGCGCGCTCGGCCGCTCGATTCTCAACGCGGCCAATCTCGCTTTGCTCGATACCGGCGGCAACCGGATCCGAATCACCGCCTACGACACCGCGAACGGCGCCGCGCCGGCCGCCAACGAAGCGCTTGCCGAGGGCAGCGGGCTGATCCTCGGTCCGCTGCTCGCGGAGGACGTGCGCGCGGTCGCTCCGCTCGCCCGCCGCGCCCGGGTCCCGGTCATCGCTTTCTCCAACGATTCCGGAGTCGCCGGCGACGGCGTCTATCTGATGGGCATCACCCCGGCCCAGTCGATCGCCCGCGTGGTCGGCCATGCCCGTTCGCGCGGCGCCGCCGGTTTCGGAGCGCTCGTTCCCGCCAGCGTCTATGGCGAGCGGGCGAGCGCGGCGATGGTCGCGGCGGTCGAGGGCGCGGGCGGGCGGCTGACCGGCATGCAGACCTATACGCCCGGCGCGATCCAGGCGGCGGCGGCGCGGCTGAACGGCATGGGCCGGACCGATGCGGTGCTGGTCGCGGACGGGCCGCGAGCCGCGCTGCAGGCGGTGCCGACGATCCGCCAGAGCTCGCCGCAGCCGCGCCTGCTCGCCACCGAGCTTTGGGCGAGCGAGGCCAATATCGGCGCCAGCGTCGGCCTTCGCGGCGCCTGGTATGCGGCGCCGTCGGACGGACTCTACGGCCAGTTCCGGAGCCGCTACCGGGCCCGCTACAACGTCAATCCATACCGGCTGGCGACGCTCGGCTATGACGCGGTGCTGCTGGCGGTGCGGGTCGCCGCCGATTGGCCGGTCGGCCGGCCGTTCCCGGAGCGGGCGCTGCGCAATTCGGACGGCTTCACCGGCGTCGACGGCGCCTTCCGCTTCGGTCGCGACGGCCTCGCCGACCGGGCGCTGGAGGTGCGCGAGGTGACCGCGACCGGCACCAATGTGGTCTCGCCGGCGCCGCGCGGGTTCAACTGACCCGGACCACCTCCGCCAGGATCGCGTCGAGCAGAAGCATTCCGGGCTGGGTGACCCGCAGGCGATCGCCGTCCATCGCGAGCAGCCCCTGCGCGGCCAGCCGCTCCACCGCGGCCATTTCGAGCCGTTCCGGAACGAGGGCGACGCCTTCGGCGAGGCGAAGGCCCATCAGCAGCGATTCGACGCCCTGCTCCGCCGGAGGAATCTCGCGCTCCTCGCAAAGGCCGTGGCCGTTGCGCTCGAGCGCGGCGAGCCAGTTTTCGGGCTTGCGGTGGCGCTGGGTGGCGCGGCCGCCGCGCCGGCCGTGGGCGCCGGGGCCGATCCCGGCATAAGCCTGGTAGCGCCAGTAAGCGAGATTGTGCCGGCTCTCCTCCCCCGGCCGCGCGTGGTTGGAGATTTCATAGGCGGGCAGGCCGGCGGCCGAGGTCGTCTCCCGGGTCAGCTCATAGAGCGCGGCGCTTTCGTCCGGGTCGGCCGGCACGAGCTCGCCGCGCGCGGCCATGGCGGCGAAGCGCGTGCCGGGCTCGATGGTGAGCTGATAGAGCGAAAGATGCGAAGTGCCGAAGGACAAGGCGCGCTCCAGCTCGGTCCGCCAGGCCTCGGCGCTTTGACCGGGCAAGGCGTAGATGAGGTCGAAGCTGACCCGGCCGAACACGGATTGCGCCGTGCCCAGCGCCATCAGCGCCTCCGCCACGTCATGGACGCGGCCGAGGAAATGCAGCGCCTCTTCGTCGAGCGACTGGACGCCGAGCGACACGCGGTTGACGCCGGCCGCGGCGAGATCGGCGAAGCGCGCGGCCTCGACCGAGCTGGGATTGGCCTCGATCGTGATCTCGACGTCCGGCGCGAATCCCCAATGGGCTTCGGCGGCTTCGACCAGCGTCGCGACCGTGGCCGGCGGCATCAGCGACGGCGTGCCGCCGCCGAAGAAGATCGAGCTCAGCCGCCGCCCCGGCGTCTCCCGCGCCTCGTGCGCGAGATCGGCGAGAAGCGCGTCGCGCCATTGCGCCTGGTCGATCGACTGCCGAACATGCGAGTTGAAGTCGCAATAAGGGCATTTCGAGACGCAGAACGGCCAGTGGACGTAGAGGGCGAGCGCCTCGCTCACAAAAGCGCCGCCACAAGCTTGCGGAACGCGTCCGCGCGGTGGCTGATCGCGTGCTTTTCGGCCGGGTCCATTTCGCCGAAGCTCTGCGCCCCGCCGGCGGGGACGAAGATCGGGTCGTAACCGAAGCCGTTCGCGCCGCGCGGCGGCCAGACGAGGGTGCCGTCGACCCGGCCTTCGAACCATTCGCTGTGGCCGTCGGGCCAGCAGACCGCGAGCGCGCAGACGAAATGGGCATTGCGGCTGGCCTCGGGGCCGAGCGCCTCCAGCTCGTCCTGGACCCGGCGCATGGCGAGGTTGAAGTCGCGCTCGCCGGTGATCTCGCCGGGACCGGCCTCGGGCGGGACGCTGGGATCGGCGAGCGCCCAGCGCGCCGAGAAGATTCCGGGCCGGTCGCCCAGCGCCTCGACGCAAAGGCCGCTGTCGTCCGCCAGCGCGGGCAGGCCGGACAGATCGGCGGCGGCGCGCGCCTTGAGGTCGGCATTGTCGATGAAGCTGGTCCCGATTTCGTCGGGCTCGGGAAGATCGAGCTCGGCCGCCGAGACCGGGTCGATCCCGTAGGGGCTGAGCAATTCGCGGATCTCGCGGACCTTGCCCTCATTGTGGCTGGCGATGACCAGCTTGCCGGCCTCGAGCTTGCGCGTCATGTCCTCACCGTCACCCCGGCGAAGGCCGGGGCCCAGCCCAGAGAGAAAACTGGATACCGGCCATCGCCGGTATGACGAACAGGGGAATACCTCCTCATCGGCCGGTCGCCTTGTCCTGCGCCGCGAAAATCTCGTCGCAGCCGATCCGGGCGAGGCGGAGCAGGCGGAGCAACTCCTCCTCGTCGAAGCACTCGCCCTCGGCGGCGATCTGCGCCTCGACCAGCTTGCCGTCGTCGGTCAGCACGAAATTGCCGTCGCAGCCGGCGGCGCTGTCCTCGGCATAATCGAGGTCGAGCACGGCCGCATCATTGTGGATGCCGCAGCTCACCGCCGCCACCTTGCGCCGGATCGGATCGGCCTCGATCAATTTTTTGGCGAGGATGCCGTCCACGGCCAGCCGGAGCGCGACCCAGGCGCCGGAGATCGCCGCGGTGCGGGTGCCGCCATCGGCCTGGATGACGTCGCAATCGAGCGTGATCTGGCGCTCGCCCAAAGCTTCGAGATCGACCACGGCGCGCAGGCTCCGCCCGATCAGCCGCTGGATCTCCTGGGTCCGGCCCGACTGCTTGCCCCCGGCCGCCTCGCGCCGGCCACGGGTGTGGGTGGCGCGCGGCAGCATGCCATATTCGGCGGTCACCCAGCCGCGCCCCTTGCCGCGAAGCCAGCCCGGCAGGTTGCTCTCGACCGACGCGGTGCACAGCACCCTCGTGTCGCCGAAGCCGACCAGGCAGCTGCCTTCGGCATGGCGGGTGAAGCCAGGCTCCATGATGATGGCGCGCATCTGGTCTGGCGCGCGGCCGGAAGGACGCATATCAACTCCTGCAGGGTGCGGGCGGGCCTTAGCCAAAGCATGGCCGCCATGCCAGCGCCTTGGCCGCGCACCGCGGCGGGGGAGGGAAAAGCCATGGCCATCGTCAGACTCGCGCTCATCGTCGTCGGCATCCTGGCGATGCTGTTGGGATTGCTGTGGATCGGCCAGGGCACCGGTTACGTCCGCTGGCCGGAGTCGAGCTTCATGATCGACCAGTCGGGCTGGTCGGTGCGCGGCCTCATCCTCGCCATCGCCGGCGCGGCGATGATCCTGATCGGCCGCCGAATCGGCCGTTGAGCTGGGTGCGGGCCCTGGCCGGTTGAGCGGCTCCCGCCGCTCGCCTACATCAGTCGCCATGGCGAGCAGCATCGGCGAGATGAGCGACCGCGCGCGCGACGTGTTCCGGATGGTGGTCGAGGCCTATCTGGAGAGCGGCCACCCGGTCGGCTCGCGCACCATCTCGCGCACCTCTACGCTCAACCTGTCGCCGGCATCGATCCGCAACGTCATGCAGGACCTGGAGGAATCGGGGCTGCTGGCGGCGCCGCACACCTCGGCCGGCCGAATCCCGACCGAAAGCGGCCTTCGCCTGTTCGTCGACGGCATCATGCAGGTCGCCGAGCCGCGCGCCGAGGACCGCGCGGCGATCGAGGCCTATCTCGACCGCGGCGGGCCGATCGAGGAGGCGATCAGCAACGCCACCGCGGCGCTTTCCGGCCTTTCCGCCTGCGCCGGCATCGTGCTGGTGCCGAAGGAGGAGCCGGTGCTCCGCCAGCTCGCCTTCGTGCCGCTGTCGCCTCGCCAGGCGGTGGCGGTGGTGGTCGGCAGCGACGGCAGCGTCGAGAACCGGGTGGTCGATCTGCCCGCCGGGGTCACCGCCTCGACTCTCGCCGAGGTCGGCAATTATGTCAGCGCCCGCCTGTCCGGCCTGACCCTCAGCGAGGCGCAGCTGCGGCTGACGGGCGAAATAAAGGACGGCCGGGCCGCGCTCGACCGGACCGCCCGTGCGCTGATCGAGCGTGGCCTCGCCATCTGGTCGGAGGACGGGTCGCGGCGGCCGGTGATGATCGTCCGCGGCCAGGCGAACCTGATCGACGAGAGCGCCGCCGCCGATCTGGAGCGGGTCCGCCAGCTGCTCGAGGAGCTGGAGGGCAAGGAGGAGATCGCCCGCCTCCTCGACCAGGCCCGCGAAGGCGCGGCGATGAAGATTTTCATCGGATCGGAGAACGCCCTGTTCGCGTTGTCCGGTTCGTCGGTGATCGCCGCCCCCTATCGCGGCCACGACGGCAAGGTGGTCGGAGTCGTGGGGGTGATCGGCCCGACCCGGTTGAACTATGCGCGGGTGGTCCCCATGGTGGATTTCACCGCGAAAGCATTATCGAGATTGATGGGATGAACGAGGAAGAGACCAAGATCGAGCTGGAGGAGGAGATCGACCTTTCGGGGACGATGAACGTCGACCGGCTGGGCGAGCTCGAAAAGGAGCTCGAGGAGGTGCGCCAGCACGTCCTCTACGCCCAGGCCGAGACCCAGAACGTGCGCCGGCGGCTGGAGCAGGAGAAGATCGCCGCCACCCAATATGCGGCGACCGCCTTTGCCCGCGACATGCTGAGCGTGAAGGACAATCTGGAGCGCGCCTTGTCCGCCGTGCCCGAGGATCTGCGCGGCGACGAGCGGATGAAGGGCCTGATCGCCGGCATCGAGGCGACCGGCCGCGAGGTCGACAGCGCCTTCCAGCGCCACGGAATCGCCCGCATCGAGGCGATGGGCAAGCCGCTCGACCCGCATTTGCACCAGGCGATGATGGAAGTGCCGTCCGACGAGGAGCCCGGCACCATCGTCCAGGAAATGCAGGCGGGCTACACGATCAAGGAGCGGCTGCTGAGGCCGGCTTTGGTGGGGGTGGCGAAGAAGGGCTGATTGCGGTCAGGCGAGTGCTTGCTTGGTGATCGCTTTGACGAGCCTGCCGAGGCGAGCCAATATAGGATTGAGTTCAAGCCCCCTGAGCACAACTCGATGCTTGAATGCTTCGGCAGCCTCACTCATAGCATTTTCAACGATGAAAAAGGTCTCGCCATCGGGAGCACTGGCTGTTTCCAGGCGGCCGTGGACGAGAGTCTTCCGCAAGTCGCAATACGGCTTTAATTCGGCCAACAGACCGGTCACGTCCGCGGGTGCTGCGAAAGGGCTCGGCTGCTCCTGCGCCAGATCGCGAATATATTTCAGCCGATTCCCTAGGTGGGGAGGCGTTTTCCCATTGGTTTCACGCAAGTGACGCCAGATTTCTATACTCCAGCGCTCAAGGTCGACAAAGGAATCAATGAATTTGCTTCTGAACTGATGGGCAGCCTTCAGCGTAGGCATGCATTGGACGGTCGCGTTCATCCACCAAGAGTGCATGATCGCGCTTTAGAATAGGTGAAGACCTCTCGCTGAAGAAAAAGCTGGATTCCGGCCTTCGCCGGAATGACGATGGCGCGATGCGCTGGTTCGTTCTTCTCTGCCTCCTACTCAGCGGTTGTGAGTCCGTCCCTGCAGGAGAGGCGGCGCCAGCGGTCTCATCCGAGCCAGCTTACGCCTGGGCAACATTTGACGCCTCCCGTATCCACGCGACCGGCGCCTCGGGCCTTGCCGACCGCGCTCGCGAGCGGACGCTGACCGTCGACGATCCGGTGCGGATCGCCTCGATCTCCAAGCTGGTCGTTGCCTTAGGTGTGATGCGGATGGTGGAGCAGGGGAGGCTCGATCTCGATCGTGACGTTTCCGGCTATCTCGGCTGGCGGCTCCGCAACCCCGCTTTTCCGGACCGGCCGATCACGTTGCGCCTACTCCTCAGCCACCGCTCCTCGCTGCGCGACGGGATCGACTATGCGATCCCGCTCGGCACCGCGCTTCGGCAGGCGATGGCCGATCCCGCCGCCTTCGACGACGCGCATCCGCCGGGCGCCTATTTTCGCTATTCGAACCTCAATTTCCCGGTGATCGCCGCGGCGATGGAGCGCGTGTCGGGCGACCGGTTCGACCGGCTGATCGACCGGCTCGTGCTTCGCCCGCTCCAGCTCGACGCCTGCTTCAACTGGACGACCTGCGGCGACGCCGCCATCGCCCGCGCCGTCGTCCTCTACGAGCCGGACGGCCGCGTCATTCGCGACGATCTCGGCGGCCGCCGGCCCGATTGCCCGGTGCTGGCGCCGGCGGGCTGCGATCTCGATGGTTATGAGCTTGGCAGCAACGGCGCTCTGTTCTCGCCGCAGGGCGGCCTTCGCGTCTCGGTGCGCGGTCTGATCACCATCGGCCGGCTGCTGCTCGACCGCGGCCGCCATGACGGCCAACTCTTCCTGCGCCAAGCGAGCCTCGCCGAGATGTTCGGCCCGGAATGGCGTTTCGACGGCACCAACGGCGACACGGAAGGCGGCTTCTACTGCGCCTACGGCCTCGGAGTGCAGACGCTGCCGGTCGCCGCCACAGGCTGCAACGACGACCTGTTCGGCGGCGGGCGGATCGTGATCGGCCATGCCGGCGACGCTTATGGCGTCCGCTCCGGACTGTGGATCGATCTCGCCGCCGGCACCGGCATCGCCTATTTCGCCACCGGCAATGGCGACGACCCGCCGCGCGGCCGAAGCGCCTACCGCGCGATCGAGGAGCAGCTGGCCCGCAATCTCCCGCGCTGAGCGAAGCCTTGCATCTGGTCGGATGGCGCTCCACGACGAGAGGTGATAGATGTTGCGTTTCCGAAATGAATGGAGGGGGCGATGGCGAAATGGATGAAGGTGCTGCTGGGCGTCGTGCTGAGCCTGGCCATTTTCGCGGGCGTCGCCGCGATGGTCTACGACATGCATCCGCTGGGCGGCGGGTCGGAGGCCTATGCCCGCCAGCGGGCCTGCCTCGAAAGGGTCCAATATAGCGAGACGCCGACGAGCGTCTGCTACGACGCCTATCGCCACGAATCCGACGAGGTGGACTGGAACGAAAGGCTGGTCTCGGCCGGCGTCGGCGCGATCGCGGTCGCTCTGTTCTGGTTCCTGCTCAATCTCCTCTATCTTCGGCCCCGCCGCCGGCGGAGCGAGGAGGCGGCCGCTGCCGCCGTCTGACGGGGCCGTTCAGGCTCTTGACATGTCGGCCTGCTAGAGCGAGCGTCGAACCAATGCGCAGCGTCAACGCCTCGACCGTCTATTATTATCGGCTCGCCCGGGCGGGACCGATCTGACGCGCGCTTAACAAGCAGACTTTCAGAATCGCACCCCGTCCGGACCTCCGGGCGGGGTTTTTCTTATGCGGAGAAACCCCATGCTGACCGAGACCATCATCGACACCAGGAACGCGGACTGGACCATTCCCCAGAATTGGGAGCGGTTCACGGCCGAGGAGCACCGCGTCTGGGACCTGCTCTTCGCCCGCCAGTCCGAGGCGCTGAAGGGGAGGGCGGTCTCCGATTTCTTCCGCGGCCTCGACGTGCTTCGGCTGTCGAAGCCCGGTATCCCCGATTTCGAGGAATTGAACGAACGGCTGTTCGCCCGCACCGGCTGGACGATCGTCTCGGTGCCCGGCCTCGTCCCCGACGAAATCTTCTTCGAGCATTTGAGCCAGCGCCGCTTCCCGGCCGGCAATTTCATCCGCGCCGCCGACAGCCTCGACTATATCGAGCAGCCCGACGTCTTTCACGACGTGTTCGGCCATGTGCCGCTGCTCGCCCAGCCCGCAGTGGCCGATTTCATGCAGGCGATGGGCGCCGAGGGGCTGGCGGCGATGAAGGCCGGCGCCCTTCACCGGCTGGCGCGGCTCTACTGGTACAGCGTCGAGTTCGGCCTGGCGCGCGAGGCGGGCGAGACCCGCATCTACGGCGCCGGGCTGCTGTCGAGCTTCGGCGAAAGCCGCTTCGCGCTTGAGAGCCCCGAGCCGCGCCGCCCGCGCTTCGACCTCGGGCAGGTCCTGCGGACGCGCTACCGGTCGGACGCCTTTCAGCGGGCCTATTTCGTCATCGACAGCTTCGAGGGCCTGCTTCGGCTGCTGAACGACGCGGACCTGGCCGCGCTCTACGGGGAGCTGGCGGAAGCCGAGGATCTCGAGCCCTAGATTTCCTCGTGCACCATGTCGATCTCGCGGACCCGACGCTTCTGCCGCGCCGTGTCGACCAGGCGGCGAAGATGCTCGCGCCGGTCCTGCGCCTTCGAGATATTGGCGATGACGAGGTCCCCCTCCCGGGTCGTCTCGTCGCTCGAGGCGACGCAGATCGTGCCGATGCCGGCGAGCTGGTTGATGATGCTGAAATTGATCCGGACGTCCTTGATCCGGTAGAGCTCGATCTCGTCGACACTCTTCATGATGATCCCGCGGCGGATGATCAGCCGCTCCTCGGTGATCTCATATTTGGCGGCGAGGTTCCGGATCCAGACCACAACGAGGATGGCCAACGCGGCGACGGTGAGCGCCAGCGGATAGAGGCCGTAATCGAGCACGAAGACCAGCGCGATCCCGGCCAGCGCCAGCAGCATCGTTCCCCAGCCGGCCAGCGTCCCGAGCAGCCAGCCCAGGGTCGATGACCGGAAAATGTCGAGCCGTTCGTCCATGATGAGCCTCCCCGTCTTCATGCCTTGGCTAGCATGGACGGGCGCTGGGCGAAACCGGCTGGATCGCCTATCGTGCCGTCATGCGGGAAGGCGTGAATCAGCGGCCTTTGTGGACCTGCCCGGCGTGCCGGCAAAGCTTCGTCACGCGCAACATGTCGCACAGCTGCTGCCGGCTGACCGAGGACGACTTCTTCGGCGATCGCGCGCGGCAGCGGGCGCTCTATCGCGACTTCCTCGCGCTCGCGCGGCGCTTCGGCCGGGTCACGGTCAACATCAACAAGACCCGGATCAGCTTCCAGGGCCGCGCCCGCTTCGCCAGCGTCAACCGGGTCACCCGCGACGGCCTCGCCTGCCACCTCTGGCTCAAGCGCCGGCTGGAAAGTCCGCGCTTTACCCGCGTTGAGCACCTCCCGCCCGGCAATTACGTCCACCATTTCAAGCTGACCGACCTCGGCGAGCTCGACGCCGAGATGGCCGGGTGGATCGCGGAGGCCTACGAAGTCGGGATGCAGCGCTGGCAGCCTCCGACCTAAGCCGAACCGACATTCAGCGCAGGATCGGCTTGCAAATTCGTTCCTAATATGTTCTAATGAGTCGGTGGCCGACCACGTCGCGATGCCCGGCATTCACGCCAGTCGCGCCCGCGCGGACGGGCTGGACGCGGGACGCCGGCGAAAGGTCACGATGAAAAATCTTTCATGAGCAGGAACATTGGGACCATTCGCGCCCGGCGCCGGCCCGGGCCTCGGCCGGCTTGATCGTCGACCCGCCCTAGTGGTCGAGGTCGCCGCCGGTGGGCACCAGCGTGGCAGCAACGGTGAGCGGCGCGCCGCGCTCGAAATTGAGGACGAGGTCGATTCGGCCGCCGGCGGCGACGTTGCGGCTGAGGTCGAACAGCATCAGATGCCGGCCGCCCGGCCGGAAGGCGAGGGTCTCACCGTCGCGCACCGGAATTCGCTCGAGCGGGCGCATCGAGGTCATGTTGCCCGAGCGCATCGTCTCGTGCAGCTCGATCCGCCCGGCTTGCGGCGAGGTGACGGAGATCAGCGCGCCGCGGTCGCCTTCGACCCTCAGCTCGAAATAGCCGGCGGCGGGACGGCCCGGAACCGCGGGCAGGCGGACCGTGGCGGCCGGCTCCGATTTGGCCGCGGGCTCGGCGCCGCCGCCGCAGCCGGCAAGGGCGAGCAGGACGGCCATGATCGGGACGGCGGTTCGCATGGCGCGCCGCTTAGGGGCCCGCGCTTCTTGTCGCAACAAAAACGCCCCCTATATCGCCTTCGAAACGCTCGCGTTCCGCTTTTCAAAAGGGGCCGCGGGCTGTGCAGCTTTTTATTTGGGGCCAAGAGGAAGAAACATGGCAAGAGTGATCGGCATCGATCTCGGCACCACCAACAGCGCGGTCGCCGTCATGGAGGGCGGAAAGCCCAAGGTTATCGAAAATGCGGAAGGCGCGCGCACGACGCCGTCGATCGTCGCCTTCACCAAGGACGGCGAGCGGCTGATCGGCCAGCCGGCCAAGCGCCAGGCCGTGACCAACCCGGACAATACGGTGTTCGCGGTCAAGCGCCTGATCGGGCGTCGTTTCGACGATCCGATCACCAAGAAGGACACCGAGCTCGTCCCCTATCACATCGTGAAGGGCGCCAATGGCGACGCCTGGGTGCAGGCGGGCGGCAAGGATTATTCCCCCTCGCAGATTTCGGCCTTCATCCTTCAGAAGATGAAGGAGACCGCCGAGGCCTATCTCGGCGAGACCGTGACCCAGGCGGTGATCACCGTCCCGGCCTATTTCAACGACGCCCAGCGCCAGGCGACCAAGGACGCCGGCCAGATCGCTGGCCTCGAAGTGCTTCGCATCATCAACGAGCCGACCGCGGCGGCGCTCGCCTACGGGATGGAGAAGCAGGACGGCAAGACCATCGCCGTTTACGACCTCGGCGGCGGCACCTTCGATATTTCGATCCTCGAAATCGGCGACGGCGTGTTCGAGGTGAAGTCGACCAACGGCGACACCTTCCTCGGCGGCGAGGATTTCGACGCCAAGATCGTCGATTTCCTGGCCGACGAGTTCAAGAAGCAGGAAGGCATCGACCTTCGCACCGACCGGCTCGCGCTGCAGCGCCTCAAGGAGGCCGCCGAGCGCGCCAAGATCGAGCTTAGCTCGGCGCAGACCACCGAGGTCAACCTGCCCTTCATCACCGCCGACGCGACCGGGCCGAAGCATCTGGTCAAGCCGATCAGCCGCGCCGACCTGGAGAAGCTGGTCGAGAGCCTGATCAAGCGCACGCTCGATCCGCTGAAGAAGGCGCTGGCCGATGCCGGCGTCAAGGCGGCCGATATCGACGAGGTCGTCCTCGTCGGCGGCATGACCCGCATGCCGCGCGTGCGCGACGTCGTGAAGGACTTCTTCGGCAAGGAGCCGAACACCGGCGTCAACCCGGACGAGGTCGTCGCCATGGGCGCGGCCATCCAGGCCGGCGTTCTGCAGGGGGAGGTCAAGGACGTCCTGCTGCTCGACGTTACCCCGCTGTCGCTCGGCATCGAGACATTGGGCGGCGTCTTCACCCGGATGATCGACCGCAACACGACGATCCCGACCAAGAAGACCCAGACCTATTCGACCGCCGAGGATAATCAGAACGCGGTCACCATTCGGGTATTCCAGGGCGAGCGCGAGATGGCGGCGGACAACAAGATGCTCGGCCAGTTCGACCTGGTCGGCATTCCGCCGGCGCCGCGCGGCGTTCCTCAGATCGAGGTCACCTTCGACATCGACGCCAACGGCATCGTCAACGTCCACGCCAAGGACAAGGGCACCGGCAAGGAACAGCAGATCCGGATCCAGGCTTCGGGCGGCCTTTCCGACGCCGACATCGAGAAGATGGTCAACGAGGCCGAGCAGTTCGCCGAGGAGGACAAGAACCGCCGCGAGGCCGCGGAGTCGAAGAATCAGGCCGAGAGCCTGATCCATTCGACCGAGCAGCAGCTCAAGGAGCATGGCGACAAGATCGACGAATCGCTGAAGTCCGAGATCGAGGCCGCCGTCGCCGAGGCGAAGAGCGCGGTCGAGGCCGGCGAGACGGAGGCGATCAAGGCCAAGGCCGAAGCGCTCGCCCAGGTCGCGATGAAGATGGGCCAGGCGATCTACGAGAAGGACCAGCAGGCCGCGGCCTCGCCGGGCGCCGACGCGCCCGAGGGCGAGACGGCCGGCGCCTCCGACGAGGAGGTCGTCGACGCCGAATATTCCGAGGTCGACGAAGACAACAAGGGCTAAGCGGATGCGGCGCCCGCTCTTTCAAGCCGACGGCGGGAAGGGGCGGGCGCAGCGCTTAGGGGGATCTCGCCGTCGTCATGGTTGAAACCGATTATTATTCCCTGCTGCAGGTGGAGCGGACGGCCGATCCGGCCACGATCAAGTCCGCCTATCGCAAGCTCGCGATGGAATGCCATCCCGACAGGAACGGCGGCTGCACCGACGCGGAAGCCAAGTTCAAGGCCCTCAGCGAAGCCTATGAGTGCCTGAAGGACCCGCAGAAGCGCGCCGCCTACGATCGCTTCGGCCACGCCGCCTTCCGCAACGGCGGGATGGGCGGCGGCAATGGCGGGGCGCAGGATTTCGGCTCCTTCGCCGACATTTTCGACAACATCTTCGGCGAGTTCATGGGCGGCGCCCAGCAGGGCCGGCAGCGCGGCAACGTGCGGCGCGGTTCGGACTTGCGCTACGATCTCGAGATCAAGCTCGAAGATGCCTATCACGGCCGCCAGGTCGAGCTTCAGGTCGATACCACCGCGCCCTGCGAGCCCTGCGCCGGCTCGGGCGCCAAGGCCGGCACCTCGGCGCAATCCTGCCAGATGTGCGGCGGCCGCGGCCAGGTCCGCGCCCGCCAGGGCTTCTTCGTGGTCGAGCAGACCTGCCCTTCGTGCCGCGGCGTCGGCGAGACCATCGCCGATCCCTGCCCGTCCTGCCGCGGCGAGGGCCGGATCGACAAGCGCAAGTCGCTGTCGGTCAACATTCCGGCCGGAGTCGACGAAGGCACCCGAATCCGCCTCGCCGGCGAAGGCGAGGCCGGGGTGCGCGGCGGCCCGCCGGGCGACCTCTACATCTTCATCCACCTGGCGCGGCACCCGATCTTCCAGCGCGACGGCACGACCCTGTTCGCGCGCTGCCCGGTGAGCTTCACCACGGCCGCGCTGGGCGGCTGCATCGAGGTGCCCGGCCTCGACAGGAAAAAGCACCAGATCAACATCCCGGCCGGCATCCAGACGGGCAAGCAGCTCAGGCAGCGCGGCGCCGGCATGCCGTCGGTGAACGGCCGCGGCCATGGCGACATGGTCATCCAGATCGACGTGGAAACGCCGACCAAGCTCTCGGCCAGGCAGCGCGAGATCCTGGAGCAGTTCCGCGATACCGAGACGGGCGAGGAATGCCCGAACTCGAAGGGCTTCTTCCAGAAGCTGAAGGATGCGCTGAGCGGCTAAACCGACGTTCGGCGGATCATTCGACCACTTCGATCAGCGGCGCTTTCGCGCGGTTTTCCCAAAGGCGGTCCCTGATCGGGCGGGGCAGGATGATGCAGCCCTCGCTGGCCGTCCCGGTCCTATTGTCTCCGTGCACCCGGAACTCGGAGCGGCCGCGGGCATCGGTTCCCGCCTCGGGAACCAGCACGATGGTGAAGGGGCCGGTCTTCGGACTGTTCTTGACGCCGGTCATCCGCCACAGGCCGCGCGGGATCGGGCCGGTTTTCTTGACGTCCTGCATGTCCGGATTGTTCTTGCCCGCGCCCTTGCCGGCATAGCCGAAGGCGACGACCTTGCCCTCCCAGGCGAGCGATCCGGCCGACTGGTCCCAGGTCCATTTGGCCTTGCCGGACGCCGGCGTCGGGGAAGCGGCCGAGTTTGGGGCCTGCTTCTCGTTCAAAGCCTTCCAGCTATTGCCGCCGACGTCGATCCTGCCGTCTGGCTTCCGCATGCCGAGCACGTCCGCCTGGTATTTGCGGATCGCCCCCACCGTATCGACGCCGATCTTGCCGTCCTCGTCGAGCCGCGGCAGTCCCAGCGCCTCGACATGGGCGTTCAGCAGCTTCTGAACCAGCTCGACATCCTCTTTCCGATTGTCGCCGCCCTGGCCGACCGATCCACTGATTTGCGCCATGATCACCCTCCCTTCCCAAGAATTAATCGACGGATCGCCGATCGGCGGTGGTCTTTGTCACACTGGTCTGACGGGAATGCCGAGTCCGCGCTGGACCGCCGGTCGGGCAAGGCCGCGCTCCAGCCAGGCCGGGACATTGCTGAGCGAATCGAAGTCGACCAGCTCGCGCGCCTCATAGAAGGTGATCAGGTTGCGGACCCAGCCGAGCGTGGCGACGTCGGCGATCGAATAATCGTCCATCAGCCACTCGCGCCCGTCGAGCCGGGTCTCGAGCACGCCGAGCAGGCGTTTCGCCTCGGCGACGTAGCGCTGCAGCGGGCGCTTGTCCTCCCACTCCTTGCCGGCGAACTTGTTGAAGAAGCCGAGCTGGCCGAACATCGGCCCGATCCCGCCCATCTGAAACATCACCCATTGGATGGTCCGGTAGCGGTCGGCCGGATCGGCGGGCAGCAGCTGTCCGGTCTTTTCGGCGAGGTAGATCAGGATCGCGCCCGACTCGAACAACCCCAGCGGCATCCCTGCCGGCCCGTCGGGATCGATGATCGCCGGGATCTTGCCGTTCGGATTGAGCGAGCGGAACGCCTCGGTCTGACTGCCGTCCTCGCCGAGCGGGATGAAATGCGGCTCGTAGGCCAGGCCGATCTCCTCCAGCATGATCGAGACCTTGACCCCGTTCGGCGTCGGCACCGAATAGAGCTGGAGCCGGTCCGGATGCTGTGCGGGCCAGCGGGCGGCGATCGGGAATGCGGAAAGGTCGGCCATGAAACTCTCCTCGACAGGCGCCCAAGATAAGGGTTTATCGACACCGCAAAAGGGGGCCCACATGCGCCGCGCCATCGCTTTCGTTTCTGCTCGCGGCCGTGCCGGCATCGGCTCAGCAACCGCCGCAACCGGAAATCCGAATCGAGCGCGTCGCCCCCGGCGTCGCGGTGCTGTTCGGCCGCGGCGGCAATATCGGAGTCTCCTACGGCGCCGACGGCAATATCCTGATCGACGATCAATATGCGCCGGCGACCGAGCAGGTGGTGGCGGCGGTGCGCACGCTCGACGCCGATCCGATCCGCTTCGTCATCAACACCCACTGGCACGGCGATCATAGCGGCGGGAACGAGAATCTGGGTCGCGCCGGCACGGTGATCGTCGCTCACGACAATGTCCGCACGCGGATGTCGATGGAACAATTGGTGCGCGGCGAGCGGGTGCCGCCGTCGCCGGCGGGCGCGCTGCCCGTGGTGACCTTCCATTCGGGGATCACCTTCCACCTCAACGGCGATCAGGTGCGCGTTTTCCACGTCCCCAATGCCCATACCGACGGGGATGCACTGGTTTACTGGCATCGCGCCGACGTGCTGCACATGGGCGATGTCTTCTTCAATGGCATGCTGCCCTTCATCGATCTCGATTCCGGCGGCTCGATCGATGGTGTGCTCAGCGCCCTGCTGGTCGCTATCCATCGCTCCACGGAGAATAGCGTGATCGTCCCTGGCCACGGTCCGCTCGCGCGCCGCGCGGACCTCATCGCCTATCGCGAGCGCCTCTCGGCAATCCGCGATCGGGTCGCCGCCGAAATGCAGCGCGGTCGGACGCTCGAGCAGATCAAGGCGTTGCGGCTGGCGGACGCTTACGGCCGGGACAGCGACTTCATTTCACCCGACGCTTTCGTCGAGACGGTCTATCGCAGCCTCAGCGGCGAATATGATCCGCCTCACGTCGACGGGGAGGAATGACCGAACACGCGTTCGAAGATCGTGTCGACATGCCTCAGATGATAGCCGAGGTCGAATTGCGCCTCGATCGCCTCGGGTGAGAGCAGGGCGGTGACCTCGGCGTCGTCTTGAAGCAATTTCAGCAGGCTGAGCGCGCCGTCCGACTCCCAGACCTTCATCGCGTTGCGCTGGACGAGACGGTAGGCCTCCTCGCGGCTGGCGCCGGCCTGGGTGAGCGCCAGCAGCACCCGTTGCGAGTGGACGAGGCCGCCCATCCGGTCGAGATTCTTCTGCATCCGCGCCGGATAGACGAGCAGCTTGTCGACCACGCCGGTGAGGCGGGCAAGCGCGAAATCGAGAGTGATCGTCGCGTCCGGGCCGATATAGCGCTCGACCGAGCTGTGGCTGATGTCGCGCTCGTGCCAGAGGGCGACATTCTCCAGCGCGGGCGTCACCGCCGAGCGAACCATTCGGGCGAGGCCCGTCAGATTCTCGGTCAGCACCGGATTGCGCTTGTGCGGCATCGCCGAGCTGCCCTTCTGACCCGCGGCGAAAAATTCCTCCGCCTCCAGCACCTCGGTCCGCTGCAAATGCCGGATCTCGGTGGCGAGGCGCTCGACCGACGAGGCGACCACGCCGAGGGTCGCGAAATATTGAGCATGCCGGTCGCGCGGGATGACCTGGGTCGAGACGGGCTCGACGCTCAGCCCCAGCTTCGCCGCGACATAAGCCTCCACCTTCGGATCGACATTGGCGAAGGTCCCCACCGCGCCGGAAATCGCGCAGGTGGCGATATCGTCGCGGGCGGCGGCGAGGCGGGCGCGGTTGCGGGAGAATTCGGCATGCGCCTGGGCGAGCTTGAGCCCGAAGGTCACCGGCTCGGCATGGATGCCGTGGCTTCGGCCGATGGTCGGAGTCAGCTTGTGCTCGAAGGCGCGGCGCTTCAGCACCGCCAGCAATTCGTCGAGGTCGCCGATGAGCAAATCGGCCGCCTGCTTCAGCTGCACCGCCAGACAGGTGTCGAGCACGTCCGAGCTGGTCATGCCCTGGTGAAGGAAGCGCGCCTCCGGCCCGACCTGCTCGGCCACCCAGGTGAGGAAGGCGATCACGTCGTGCCTGGTGACCGCTTCGATCGCGTCGATCGCGGCGACGTCGATCGCCGGTCCGGCCGCCCACCAGTCGCGGACCGCCTTCGCCGCCTCCTCCGGCACCGTGCCCAGTTCCGCCATAATGTCGAGCGCATGCGCCTCGATCTCGAACCAGATTTGGAACCGGTTATCCGGCTCCCAGATCGCGGTCATGGCTGGACGGGCGTAACGGGGGATCATGGCGCCGCCTAGCAACGGCGTCCGGCGCGCGCAATCATGGCTTGACAGATCACTTGATTGATCATTCAAGTGGCGGCGAGGGAGAACTCGCCATGGCGCTCGTTTCCGCATTGCTGCTGGCCGCCGCGCCGGCCTCGCCGGCCTCGCTGATCCCGGAGTTGCAGCCGCTCGCTTTCGTCGCCGGTTCCTGCTGGCGCGGCACCTTCGCCGATGGCCGCCAGACCGACACGCACTGCTTCACCCCGATCTACGGTGGCGCCTTCATTCGCGACGTTCACGTGGTGGAAGGCGCGCCCGCCCCCTATTCCGGCGAGACGCTCTACCGATGGGAGCCGGAGCTCGGGCGCATCGAATATGATTATTACGCGTCGGACGGCGCGCACAGCAGCGGCGGCGTTCGGCCGGCAGCGAACGGGCTGAGCTTTCCCGAAGAAGCGCGGCGAGCGCCGGACGGCAGCGAAATGTACATCCGCAGCTCCTGGACCCGCGATGGCGACGACGCCTATGTCGTCCTCGCCGAGCGGATGCAGGGCGAGGTCTGGCACAGGCTCTTCGAGATGCGGATGGTCCGCGTCGGTCCGGCGCCGGCCGCTAGATAAGCCCTTCCGCGCGCAGGCTCTTATGGCCGTTCGCGCCGATGATGATGTGGTCGTGCAAGGTGACCTTGAGATGCCGCCCCGCCTCGGCGAGGTCGCGGGTCAGGCGGATGTCCTGCTGGCTGGGCGAGGGATCCCCGCTTGGATGGTTGTGCACGACGATGATCGCGGTGGCGTGGAGGTCGAGCGCCCGGCGCATGATCTCGCGGATATAGACCGCCGATTCGTCGACCGAGCCTTCCCACATCTTCTCGTTTGCGATCAGCACGTTCTTCGAATTGAGGAAGAGGATCCGCACCCGCTCGATCTGCTCGTGCGCCATGTCGGCGCGCAGATAGTCGAGCAGGGCCTGCCATGATCCGAGCACCGGTCGCTCGGCGATCTGCATTTCGAGCAGCCGGAGCGCCGCCGCTTGCACGACCTTGAGCGAGGCCACGGCGCTCTCGCCGATCTCGCCGACCCGGGCGATCGTCTCGGAATCGGCGGAAAGCAGGCCGCCGAAGCCGCCGAATTCGCGTAGCAGCTTCTTGGCCAGCGGCTTGGTGTCGCGGCGGGGGATGGCCAGAGCGAGGAGATATTCGATCAGCTCGTGATCGAGCAGGGCGTCCGGCCCGCCCTCTAACAGGCGCTGGCGAAGGCGGGCGCGGTGCCCGGCGCCGTCTGAAGAAGCGTCGTCGGCCATCGGCATGGATTAAGCCGGGCCATGCCGTTACGCAAACGGGAGGAACGACGGCGCTTTGACGTAGGTTGGGCAGGCGTGGACGAAGCGGGCATCGCGGAAATGAGACGGCGGCGCTGGCCGCGGCGGATCGGCGTGGCCGCCGCCGTGCTGCTCGTCCTGCTGCTGATCGCCTTCGCCATCGTCTGGACGCTGAGGGTCAATATCGCCACCGATTTCATCGACCGCGAGCTGGCGCGGCGCGGCGTGCAGGCGACCTATCGGGTCAAGCGGATCGGCTTCGGCACCCAGATTTTCGAAAATCTGGTGATCGGCGATCAACGCGACCCGGACCTAACCGCCCGCGAGGTTCGGATACAGGTCCTCGTCGGCTTCACCGGCCCCCATGTCGGGCTGATCACCGCGCGAGGCGTGCGGATGAAGGGGCGGGTCGTCGGCGGCAGGCTGACTCTCGGCCAGATCGATCGGCTGTTGCCGCCGCCCTCGGGCGAGCCCTTCCGCCTGCCCGACCAGCGCGTCGACCTGGAGGACGTGGCGCTCGCTCTGGCGACTCCGGCGGGGCCGGTGACGCTGACTCTCGCGGGGCGCGGCAATCTGTCGGATGGGTTCAGCGGCCAACTCGGCCTCCGCTCGCCGGGCCTGCGCCTCGGCAGCTGCGCGCTCTCGGGTCCGGTGGCGCGGCTGGCGATCCGGGTCGCCGATCGGCGACCGGATGTCAGCGGCCCCGCGGCGATACGTCGAGTCAGCTGCGGCGCCGCCCTCGCGGCCGAACGGCCGCTGTTCATGCTGCGCGCCTCGCTGGCGGAGGGGCTCGACGGCTGGCGCGGCACCACCGCGATCCGCGCGGCCCGGGTCACGGCCGGGTCGAACCGTCTGGATCGCCTGCAGGGCCGGCTCAGCTTCGCGGGCGATGCCAACGCGATTCGCGGCGACCTCCAAATCGAGGCGGCCGAGGCTGCGAGTCAAGCGGTTCGAGCGGCCCGAACGCGCTTCGACGGCCGCTATTCGGTCTCGCCGCGCCGGGGCGATCTGGCGCTGTCGGGCGCTCTGGCCGGCGAGGGCGTCACCGCCGGCGAGCGCGTGCTCGCCTCGCTCGCAGGATCGCTGCGCGGGACAAGGGGCACGCCGGTCGGCCCGATCGGCGAAGCCTTGGCCGATGCTCTGACTCGGGCCGGACAGGGTGGCGCGGAGGCGCGCGCGGATGTCCGGCTGGTCTATCGCGACGGCCACGGCGCGCTTCGGATCGGGCCGATGCGCTTCGACAGCCGCAGCGGCGCCCGGCTCGCTTTCGCCGGCGGCGAGGGGCTCACCTATGGCTGGCCCAATGGCGCCGTTCGGCTCGACGGCGAGTTCACGCTGTCGGGTGGCGGCTTTCCGGACTCGCGTTTCGCGCTGCGCCAGGACGGCGCGGCGGTCCGCGGCAGCGGCCGGATCGCGCCGATGCAGACGCGCGGCGCGCGCCTCGCCCTCGGCGAGATCGCCTTCACCGCCACGCCGGACGGTCGAACCAGCTTCCGAACCACGGCGCTGATCGACGGTCCGTTCGAAGGGGGTCGGGTGGCCGGCCTGAGCCTTCCGATCAGCGGCCGCTTCGGCCGCGGCCGCCTTCTGCTCGGCGACGGCTGTGTCGAGGCAAGCTTTCGCGGACTGCAATTCCAGACGCTTCGGCTGGGGCCGTCGCGGCTGCCGCTATGCCCAATTGGGCGCGCCTTGCTGGCGAACGGCCGGATCGGCGCGGACCTGCGGGCACCACGCTTCGCCGGCCGACTCGGCTCCTCGCCCGTCACTCTGGCGTCGAGCCGGCTGCGCATCGACGGCGCGACCTTCACCGCTTCGGCCCTCTCTGTCCGGCTCGGCGCGTCGACCGGCGTCAATAAGCTGGATATCGCCAGCCTCAGCGGCCGCTTCGGCCCGCGCGGTCCGGGCGGCAGCTTCGACCGCCTGTCGGGCGACCTTGCCAACGTGCCTCTGCTGATCGGCGAGGGTCGGGGCCGCTGGCAATTGGCCGGCGGCGCGCTGACGCTCGACGGCCGAGTCACCGTCGCCGACAAGCAGGAACCCGAGCGTTTCCATCCGCTCGCGGGGGAGGATTTCCGGCTGACGCTCGCAAACAACCGAGTCCGCGCCGCCGGCGCCCTTAGCCATCCGGCGACCGGGACTCGGGTGGCGCTGGCGACCATCGAGCATGATCTCGGCACCGGCGCCGGCCACGCGCTACTCGACGTGTCCGAGCTCCGCTTCACGCCGAACGGGCTTCAGCCGGACACGCTGACTCCGCTAACAACCGGCGTCGTGGCCCTGGTCGACGGCACGCTCACCGGCCAGGGGCGAATCGAATGGAGCGGGCGCGGCGTTCGGAGCACGGGCAGCTTCGCCACCGAGGACATGGACCTCGCCGCCCCGTTCGGCCCGGTCGAGGGCCTCGCCACAAGGATCGAGTTCACCGACCTGCTCGGCCTGACCAGCGCGCCGGGGCAGGAAGCGCGGATCCCGCTGATCCGCGCCGGCATCGACATCTATGACGGCGCGGTCCGCTACCAGATCCGGCCGAATTACCAGGTAGCGATCGAGACGGCGCGCTGGCCGCTCGCCGGCGGCACGCTCACCCTCGAGCCGACGACGCTCGATTTCGCCCGCGAATCGACCAAATATCTGACCTTCCGGGTCGAGGGGCTCGATGCCGCGCGCTTCATCCAGAAGATGGAATTTTCCAACATCTCGGCGACCGGCACCTATGACGGCGTCATCCCGATGCAGTTCACCGATCGCGGCGGCCGGGTCGTCGGCGGCCGGCTCTCGGCGCGGCCGGAGGGCGGTACGCTTTCCTATATCGGCGAGCTCACCGACGAGGATCTCGGCGCCTATGGCGTGCTCGCCTTCGACGCCTTGAAATCGCTTCGCTACAGCCGGCTCGACATCACCCTGGACGGCGACCTGGCCGGCGAGTTCCTGACCCGGGTCAATATGGACGGAATCGCCCGCGATCCCGCCGGCACCCGCGATCCGGGCGGCGGAATCCGCGGCATGGTGGTCGGTCGCGTGCTCGGCCAGCTCGCCCGAATCCCCTTCCATTTCAACATCCGCATCGAGGGGCCGTTCCGGGCGCTGGTCGCCACCGGCCGCTCCTTCTCCGATCCAAGCGAGCTGATCCGCGCCTCCCTGCCGGGGCTGCTCGAGAGCCAGCCGCCGCCCGCCAATCCCATTCAGCCTCAGGAAAGCGAGCCCATGCAATGAGCGCCACCAACTTGACGAACGAGGGTCGCGGTGCGAGCCGGTGTGGAATGGAAGGGATCGGGCGGTTCTTGCTCGCCGCGGGCGTCGCCGCCGGGCTTTCCGGCTGCGTCAACGTCGCCGCGCCGGACCGGCCGATCGAGATCAACTTGAACATCACCATCCGCCAGGAGGTGGTGGTCCGGCTCCAGCGCGACGCGCAGGAGCTGATCCAGAACAACCCGGGAGTGTTTTAAGATGACCCGCCGAATGAAATTGCTGATCGCCGCCGGCCTCGGCATCGCCATGGTCGCGGGCGGAACCGCTTATGCGATGCAGGCCGATGCGGCCGGCGCCCTGCGCGCCACGGGCCAGGTCGGCGAGCAGGCCGACGGCTATCTCGGACTGGTCGGCGCCGCGCCCGCCAATATCCGCGCTCAGATGGAGCAGGTGAACATCCAGCGCCGCGCGGCCTACACCCAGCTCGCCTCCCAGCGCGGCGCCACGATCGAGGAGGTCGCCGCGGCAACCGCCTGCCAGCTGTTCGCCAGCCGCGTCGCCCCCGACCAATATTACCGCCTGCCCGATGGCGTCTGGCGCCGCCGCAACGGCAACGAACCGGTGCCTCGCCCTAGCCATTGCGGCTGAGGCCTAGTCGTCGGACGGAGACGGGGTCCGGTCGTCGATCGGCTGGAACGCGCCGCGATAGCGAGCGGGAATCCGCGTCAGATCGGCAGCCTCCAGATCGACCTCGGGCGTATAAGGGTCTTCCTCATCAGGCGCGACCATATGGGGCTCGATCTGCACCAGGAGCCGATCGAAGCGGCCGTTGCCGTCCATATCCTCGAGCGCCAGCTGCTGCTCGGCCAGCGGCGGGCATGGGTCGGGCCGGATCGCGTCCCCACGGATGTCCGCCCGCTCTTCGTTCAGCGATGCGCAATAGCGATGCTCGATGCCCGGCAGCATCGGTCCGAGCAGCTCGGCGATCGGCACGGGCCGGTGCTCGGTCGAATCCCAGAGCAAGGTCTCGAAGCTGCCCTCGGCAGGTCCGCCGCCGGCGAAAGTCTCGACCACCGCGGTCAGGCTCAGCAGGCCGCCGCTGTCACCGGCCAATCGCCAGCTCTGCGTGAAATAATAGGGGCGGAGCTCATGGCCGTTCGCCCGCGCGTCCCGCCAGCTCTCGCGCGCATCGGCCAGCGCTCGCTCGCGCGCCGTCTCCATCCGCGCGCGCAGAACGGCGACCAGCGCCGGATCACGTTCGGCCGAGTCCGGCCAGACGTAAGAGAAATTGAGCGGCTCCGTCGCTTCCGCCTGCTCGGCCCCGCCCGGCTCCGGCCGATGAACGGCAGCGAGAGCCAAAGCGAGCAGCAGGCTCAACGGCAGGGGACTCTGAGCCGTCGCGTCCGCCCCTCCAGCGCCACGCCGAAGGCCGGGCGGAAGCGCCGCTTGATCGCGGCCATCATCATTGCGTCTATGGGGAAATCGACTTCATAGGGTCCTTCGGCCCAGGAGCCGACGAGATAGGGCGCGACCAGGGCGCGCATCGTCTCGATCCGGTTGCGCTCGCCGCAGATCATGGTCAGCGGAATCCGCTCCACCGAGGGGCATTCCACCTGAACGGTGGCGTCGCGGCGCTCGCGCACCTCCGCGTTCAGCGCCCGGCAGAAGGCGCTCTGCACCGCGCCCATGCCGACCGGGCGGTGACCGAGCAGATCGTGCTCGAGCGCGCCGACGGTGAAAATGTCGCCGAGCCCGATCCGCCGGTTGCGCCGCGGATCGAAAAGCAGGGTGCGATAGGCGATGCCGCCATGGGCGCCGCCGGTATAGGTGCTCACCGCCGCCGACATCGCGATCAGCTCGGGCAGCCGCGCATCGACATGCCAGGCGGCCTCGTAGGACGCGCGGGGGGGCGGATTCTCGCTCGGGTAATCGGCGCGGAACAACGCCGTCGCCTGCCGCTCGAACCGGACCTCCGCGCGCAGCGCTTCGTCACGAAGCAGAGCGTCGAGCCGCGGGATCAAAGCCGCCTCGCGCGGATAGATGAAGGAGAAGGCGTATTCGTCGGTCAGCCGGCCGATGCAGACCGACCCCGGCCCGCGCCGCGCATTGAGGTCGCCCTGCGGGCAGCGCGGATCGAGCGCCGCTTCGCCGGCGGGCTTCTGCGCGGGGGCGGCGATTGCGAAAAGGGCGGCGGCGAGTGGAATCAAGGCTTTGAACATGCGTCCGTCTATCGCGGGAAAGCCGCGCGCGCCAGCGCCTCCTCGCGCGATGCCGCAGTGCAACAAACGCTCTGTTGACTTGCCTCGGACCGCTTCCTAAAGGAACCGCGCCTTGGCGGGATCGTTCGCCGGCATGTCCCACGCCCTCGTCGCACCGCTTCTCCAAAGGCGCGGCCGCACATGGAAGGATGGCATGGCGGAAAACGAGCCCGCGGAGGACCCGAAGTCTCCCCCTGATGCGCGGCTGGCCTCGCTCGACGAGCGGCTCCGGCAGGCGCAGGCGGACGAGGCGGCGCGGACCGGCGGGCAGGAACGGAAGGCCCCGGCTTATTACCGGGCACAGGGCTACCGGGTTCTGTCGGTGCTGGTCAGCTACCCGGCCGGGAGCGCGTTGATCGGTTATGTGATCGATCGCTTCGCGGGGACCAACGGGATCTGGGTGGCGATGCTGTTCGTCGGGTTCGGCGCCGCCATCTGGGAAGTTTGGAAGATTTCACAGCAAAAGCCCGACCAGGGCTGAGGGACACGAAGCGTGGCGGCCGAGCAAGCGACCATCGATCCGATGCACCAGTTCCAGATCGATTCCCTGAGCGGGAGTCCGCTGGACGGCAGCCCCTTCGCCTTCACCAACAGCGCCCTGTGGATGCTGATCGTGCTCGGCACGATCTACGTGTTCATGCTCGGCGGGATGAAGCGCCAGCTCGTCCCCGGCCGCTGGCAGGTCGCGGTGGAAGGAGTCACCGGCTTCGTCACCTCGATGCTCTCGACCAACGTCGGCCCGGAGGGCAAAAAATACGTCCCCTGGGTGTTCACCATCTTCATGTTCATCCTGGTCGCCAACCTGATGGGAATGATGCCGTTCGGGGTGATCCCCGGCGTCCATGCCTTCACCGTCACCAGCCAGTTCACAGTGACCGGGGTGATGGCGATCATCAGCTTCGGCATCGTCCTCGCGGTCGGCTTCTGGAAGCACGGCTTTCATTTCTTCTCCCTGTTCGTGCCGGCCAACACGCCGTTCGTGCTGAAGCTGCTGATCGTGCCGATCGAGTTCATCTCGTTCATGGTGCGTCCGTTCAGCCTCGCGCTGCGGCTCTTCGTCGCGATGATCGCGGGCCACATCCTGGTGAAGGTGTTCGGCAGCTTCATCGTCGGCGGGCTCAACGCGGAAGGGGTGATGGGGCCGGCGATCAGCCTGCTCTCCTTCGTCTTCATCGTCGGCGTCAGCGCGCTCGAGCTGCTGGTCTGCGCGATCCAGGCCTATGTGTTCGCCTTGCTGACCTCGCTCTACATCAACGACGCGGTCAATCTTCACTGATTTCAACGGTTTCACAAAGGAGCTTATCATGGACTTCGCATCTGCCCAGGTCATCGGCGCCGGTCTCGCCGCCATCGGCGTCGGCGCCGCCGCCATCGGCGTCGGTCACGTCTTCGGCTCGTTCCTCGAGAGCGCGATCCGCAATCCCGCGGCCGCGGACGGCCAGCAGGGCCGCCTGTTCATCGGCTTCGCGGCCGCCGAGCTGCTCGGCCTGATCGCGTTCGCCGTGGCGATGATCATCCTCTACGCGCGCTAAGCAAGGAATGGGGGACAGTTACCCGTAACTGTCCCCGCACCGGGAACGCCCATGCCTCAACTCAATCAGCTGGCCGACGCCGCTTATTCGCAGTTCTTCTGGCTGCTGCTGGTGCTCGGCCTGATCTATTTCGGCATCGGAAAGATGATGCTGCCGAAGATCCAGTCGACCGTCGATCTGCGCGACAAGCGCATCGCCGACGATCTCGCCGCGGCCCAGGCCGCGCGCGAGGAGGCCGATCGGATCGAGGCGGCCTATCGCGCCCGGATCGACGAGAGCCGGGCCGAGGCGCTGAAGGTCGCCGCCGCCGCCAAGGCGGAGAGCGCCAGAGCCACCGAGGAAAAGATGAAGGCGATCGACGCCGAGGTCGGCGTGAAGGTCGAGGCCGCCGAGGCCCGGATCCGCGCCGCCACCGATGCGGCGCTCGGCGAGATCGAGGGCGTCGCCGCCGAGGCGGCGCAGGACGTGGTGAGCCGGCTCGCCGGAATCAGCGTGACGACGGCCGAGGCGGCCACGGCAGTGAAGGCGGCCCTTCGACAGGGCCCGGGACAGGCAATGGCCCATGGCTGAGCAGGCACATCCCGAAGCGGCGGCCAATTCGGCGCACGAGCCGACCACCGCGACCACGAACGCGCCCGAGCATCATGCCGAGCCGAGCGCCTGGGGCTTCGACGCCACCGGCTGGGTCTCGCTCGCCATGGTGGCGGTGTTCGCGATCCTGATCTGGAAGCGGGTGCCGGCGCTGATCGGCGCCGCGCTCGACAAGAAGATCGCCGGCATCCGCGAGCAATTGGACGAGGCCGCGCAGCTTCGCGCCGAGGCCGATGCGCTGAAGGCCGAATATGAGGCGAAATCGGCCGCCGCCGGCCAGGAAGCGGCGACCATGATCGAGCGCGCCCGCGCCGAGGCCGAGGGCATCCTCGCCAAGGCCGAGGCGGACGCCGCCGCCCTGGTCGAGCGCCGCACCCGAATGGCCGAGGACAAGATCGCCGCCGCCGAGCGCAGCGCGCTCGAGGAGCTCCGCGCCAAGGCCGCTTCGGCGGCGACCGCCGCCGCCGAGACGCTGATCCGCGACAAGCTCGACGCCGGCGGCGACAAAGCGATGGTCGACGCGACGATCGCCGAGCTGGCGCGGCGCTAATCGGCCGTTCAGCCGCGCCGCCCGATGGTGTTTCGGAGGGGAGGCGCGGCATGCTGAAAATCGCGATCCTGGCATGGTCGATGCTCGGCTGTGCCGCGACGGTCGCTCAGGCGCCGGCGCCGCTTCAGGCATCCGAGATCGAGGCTCGAGTCCGCGAGACTGGCCGGGCGGAGCTCGCCGGCGGCCGGATCGTCGTCGAGCGCTACGATTTCGACCATGGCGGCGTCCGAGTCGAGGCGGTGGTGACCCGCCCCGCCGGCCCCGGCCCGAATCCCGCCTTGCTGCTTGTGCCCGGCCACTCGCGCACCGCTTACGACATGCTGCCGCAATCGGTCCGCTTCGCCCGCGCCGGCTTCGCTTCGGTGGCGGTGAGCCAGCCCGGCTATGGCGGCTCGGCCGGCCCGGCCGATTTCGCCGGGCCGCGCACCTTCGCCGCCTTGCGGGCCGCGGCGGAGCGCTTCGCCCGCGAGCCCTATGTCGATGCCGCCCATATGGGCGTCTACGGCTATTCGCGCGGCGCCCTCGCCGCCGCCGAGCTCGCCGCCCGCACCGACTTGTTCAAGGCGGCGGTGCTGGGCGGCGGGATCTACGATTTCCGGGCCGCTTTCGATCAGATCGGCCTCGCCGGCATCCGCGAGAATATGGCGGCGGAAGCGGGGATGAGCGAAGAGGCCGTGCGCTTCCGCTCGCCGATCCGCGACATGGAAGGGCTCGACGGGCCCGTGCTCATCGTCCACGGCGCCGACGACGCCAACGCCCCGCCGGCCCAGGCGAGGGCGCTGGACGAGCGGCTGACCGCGCTCGGCCGCGAGCATGAGCTGCTCATGCTGCCCGGCCGCGACCACGCCTTGCCGATGGCCGACATCATCGTTCCGGCGACCGCCTTCTTCACCCGCCATCTGGCCGGGCGGCGCTAGTCCCGAAGCTTCGCCGGCGCCCGCTTGCGCCACGCCCAGTCGAGCGTTCGTTCGAGCCATTCGTCGGAGACCCGGGCGAGGCTCACCACGGTCGATCCGCCGCGGCCCCAGGCGCCGGCGGCGGGGCTGAAGGCGTCCGGCTCGGCCGCCATCGCCAGCTCCTGCTGCTCGGGCAGAAGCATCACCGCGCCCGTTCCTTTCTCCGGCGCGTGCAGGGTGGCGAAGATCTTTCCGCCGACCCGGAAATCCGGATGGGCCATATGCGCCTTCTCCTCCGCGCCCGGGAAGGCGAGGGCGATCCGCCGGAAATCGTCGGTGCTGGCCATCGGTGGAGACTATCATGGTGGCGATGCGGCGGCCAAATGCCTAAATCGCGCCGGTGAGCAAGCCAGACGCCCCCGACCGGTTCAACGAGGAGAAAGCGACCTATACGGTGCGCGGCTCGGACGCGCCCGATCTCGAGGCGGGGGTGGCGGCGATCCGAGCGGTCGTGAAGACCTTGCCGGTGCGGCCCGGAGTCTACCGGATGCTCGATGCGCGCGGCGACGTTCTCTATGTCGGCAAGGCGCGGGCGCTGAAGAACCGGGTCACCCAATATACGCAGGTCGCGCGGCAGCCGAAGCGGCTGCTCCGGATGATCTCGCAGACCCGATCGATGCAGATCGTCACCACCCATAGCGAGGCCGAGGCGCTGCTGCTCGAGGCGCAGCTGATCAAGCGCTACCGGCCGCCCTACAACGTGCTCTTGAGGGACGACAAAAGCTTCCCCTTCATCCTCCTGCGCGAGGATCATAATTTCCCCCGGGTCCAGCTCCATCGCGGCGCCCGGCGGTTCAAGGGACAATATTACGGCCCGTTCGCGAGCGCCGGATCGGTACGCAACACGCTCAACTCGCTGCAGAAATTGTTCCTGCTCAGGAGCTGCACCGACAGCTTCTTCGCCAACCGCACCCGGCCCTGCCTGCTCTACCAAATCCGCCGCTGCTCGGCGCCCTGCGTCGGCCGGGTCGACGAGGCCGGCTATGCCGAGCTGGTCCGCGACGCCAAGGATTTCCTCGGCGGCCGATCGACCAAGATCCAGCAGAAGCTGCAGACGCTGATGAGCGACGCGTCGGAGGCGATGAATTTCGAGCTGGCGGCGGTCTATCGCGACCGGTTGCGGGCGCTCACCTACGTCCAGGGCAGCCAGGCGATCCACGCCGAGAAGCTCGGCGACGCCGATCTGTTCGCATTGGCCTGCAAGGGCGGGACGATGTGCATCCAGGCCTTCTTCATCCGCGGCGGCCAGAATTGGGGCCATCGCAGCTTCTTCCCGGCCCATACCGCGGACGTGCCGGAGGCGGAGGTGCTGCAGAGCTTCCTCGTCCAGTTCTACGAGGAGGTGCCGCCGCCGCGGCTGATCCTCACCGACCGGGCGCTGCCCGAGGCGGACCTGCTCTGCGAGGCCTTTTCGGTGAAGGCCGAGCGCAAGGTCGGCCTCAAGACTCCGCAGCGCGGCGACCAGGCGCGGATGATCCGCCAGGCGGCGCGCAACGCCGAGGAGGAGCTCGATCGCCGCCTCGCCGAGACCTCGACCCAGGCCCGCAACCTGCGCGAGGTCGCCGAGACGTTCGAGCTGGCCGAGCCGCCGCAGCGGATCGAGGTCTACGACAACAGCCACGTCATGGGCACCAACGCGGTCGGCGCGATGATCGTCGCCGGGCCCGAGGGATTTCGCAAGAACGCCTATCGCAAGTTCAACATCAAGCGGCCCGAGACGGTCCCCGGCGACGATTTCGCGATGATGCGCGAGGTCCTTTCCCGCCGTTTCGCCCGACTCGAGAAAGAGGACCCCGACCGGTCACGCGGCGAATGGCCGGACCTGCTGCTGATCGACGGCGGCAAGGGCCAGCTTTCGGCGGTCTGTGAAGTGCTGGAGGATGCCGGAGTCCACGACGTGCCGGTGGTCGCGGTCTCCAAGGGCCCGGACCGCAATGCCGGCCGCGAGACCTTTCACCTGCCCGGCGGCCGCGAGATCAGCTTTCCGCACAATTCCGCGGTGCTGTTCTACCTGCAGCGCCTCCGCGACGAGGCTCACCGCTTCGCCATCGGCGCTCACCGGGCCAAGCGGGCGAAGAGCTTCACCGCCAGCCCGCTCGACGAGGTCCCCGGCATCGGCCCGGGGCGAAAGCGGGCCTTGCTGATGCATTTCGGCACGGCGCGAGCGGTCCGCAATGCGGCTCTTCAGGACCTCGAACAGGCGCCGGGCATCTCCGCGGCGGTGGCCCGCAAGGTCTACGACTATTTCCACCCGGGGGGGTGAGACCGTCTCGTCACCCCCGGCGAAGGCCGGGGTCTCAGGACAAGAAGTCTCGGCGTGTCTCCACGAGATCCCGGCCTTCGCCGGAATGACGGGGAACATTCAGCGTCCGACCACCCCCTTCGCCTTGCGGATGGCGCGGAAGGCGTAGGCCTTGCCGGCATTGCTGCGCGGAAAGGGCGCCGGCGCGCTCGGCTGGAGACCGGCGCTGCGCAGGATGTGATTGAGACCGCGCGCGTCGGCTTCCTGGTAGATCCAGTGCGACTTCCAGGTGATCGAGAAGCTGATCGACGGCTCCGGCCCGTTCTTCACCCAATGCGGCCACATCAGCGGCACGTGGACCGCGTCGCCGGGCTCGAGCTCGAACTTGTGCCCGCGCGCCTCGAACTCCTCCCGCCAGGGCACGTTGCGGTGGCCGCCGACATGATAGGCCTCGTGCTTTTCGGGCGGCACCACGCTCTCGTCGCCCGGGACGATCATCATCGTCTTCCGCCCGCGGATCTGGAGCAGGACGTTGTGCTCCGGATCGAGATGGAAGGGAGTCACCGCGCCGGGCGAGGAGACGAAGATGAAGCCGACCTTGGTGACCATCTCGCCGGACACCGGCTCGATCACCGGGGCGAGCTCGCCGAGCGCCTCCTCGAGCAGGGCCTTGTAGGCCGGGTCCCGGTCGACATGCTTCAGCACCATCCAGCTGTTGCATTGCTCGATGCCGCGGATCGTGTCCTCGACGGAGAGGCCGGTATGGCCGACCTCGTCCGGATCGACGCCGTAGGGCAGGTCGCCGGCATTATACTCCACGCAGGCGCGCGGCAGCCTTTTGCCGAGCTCGACCAGCGATTCCAGGGTCAGCAGCTTGTGGCCGGTCAGGCCGTGGGAAAGCCTGCCGGGCCGCTCGGGATAATAGCCGCGCAGGCGATCGAGGTCGCCCTCATTGAAGATGGACATGCAAGACTCCGCTTCGAGACTCGGCGATCCTTAGCGAAAAACCGTCGCCAATCGGTTACCGGGGGTCATGCATCTGGAGACCCCGGCCATCATCTGCGCGGTCCGCGCGCATGGCGAGCATGGCGCGATCGTGCGAGCGCTGACCCCGCAGGACGGCGTCCAGCCGGGCTATGTCCGCGGCGGCAAGTCGCGGCGGCTTCGGCCGGTGCTGGTGCCGGGCAACCTCGTCCAGACCGAATATCGGGCGCGCACCGAGGACCAGCTTCCCCATCTCGGAGTCGAGCTGATCCACAGCCGCGCCTTCCTGCTTTCCGAGCCCTTGGCCTCGGCCGGCATCGAATGGGCGACGGCGCTGACCGCCGCGGCGCTGCCGGAAGGGCAGGCCTATGCCCGCGTCTATCAGGGCCTCGACGGCCTGCTGACGGCGATCGAGGCGGCGCCGAGCGCGCGCGGCTGGGCGGTCGCTTTGGTCCGCTACGAGCTGCTGGTGCTCGGCGAGCTCGGCTTCGGTCTCGACGAGACCCAGGTCCGCGCCTTGCCGGAGGGCAGCATCGACGGTCTGCGGATCACCGGCCGCCATCTCGCCCGAGATCTGCTCACCGACCGCCGCGGCGAGGTGCTGACGGCGCGCGAGCGGCTGGTCGAGCGTTTGAAGCGCATGGGCGGCTGATGCTCCTCTCCCGAAGCATCGGGAGGAGTTGACCGGGGGGCGCGGGCGTAAGAGTGTAGCGCCCGTGAAAGAGCTTTTCCCCCACGCCGCCACCACCCGCGACATCACCGTGCGCGTTTCGGTCAGCTTCCTTCCCGAGCAGTCGGAGCCCGGCAAGGGCCGCTGGTTCTGGGCCTACCACATCCGGATCGAGAATGGCGGCGGCCAGGCGGTGCAACTGGTCAGCCGCGAATGGGTCATCTCCGACGGCCGCGGCGCCCGTCACGAGGTTCGCGGCGAAGGCGTGGTCGGCGAGCAGCCGGTGCTCGAGCCCGGCGATTCCTTCGATTACGTCTCGGGCTGCCCGCTCACCACGCCGACCGGGCAGATGGAGGGCCGCTATTTCATGGTCGCCGCGGACGGCTCCAGCTTCCCGATCGAAATCCCCCGCTTCCCGCTGATCGCGCCGGCGGTGACGATCTGATGCGGCGCCTCTTTCTCGCCCTTCTGCTCGCGAACGGCACGGCGGCGATCGCGGGCTTCCCGGTAACCGAGCAGCGGACCTGCCCGATCGGCGGCGAGCGCTTCTCCTACACCACCACCGCCTCCTACAGCACCTGGGGCGCTCGGCCCGACGGCAAGCCGTTCGGAAGCTGGGAGTTCCCGCTCGCGCTGCCGGAATGCCCGGGCAATGGCCTCGTCGTCTATGGCGAATTCAGCGAGGCCGATCTGGCGCGGCTGGAGCCGCTCATCGCCCAGGATGATTATCGGGCGCTGCGCCGCCGCGGCGACACCAGCTATTACCGAGCCTATTGGCTGATGCGGCGCCTGGACGCGCCGGCTCCGGACGCGCTGTGGATGCTGGTCCAGGCGAGCTGGCAGGCTGGGGACGCTTCGCCCCTGCGCCGCCGCTACCTCGAAGAGCTGGTCGAGGCCGCGCCCTTGCTTGGGCGGCCGACGGACGTCACCAATCTCGCGGTCCGCGCCCGAGTCATCAACGCGCTACGCGAACTCGGCCGCTTCGAAGAAGCGACAGCCATGATCGAGGCGACGCCTGTGGACGAGATCGCGCCGGACAGCGCGACCGTCCGCTCGACCTCCGACTGGCGGGGCCATTATCGGCAGCTGGCGCGGCTGATCGCGCGTCGCGACTCTTCAACCGAACCGATCGACATGATCCCGTGGCGGGTCGGCCGAGAGCGCTGCGAAGGCGAGGGGGCTGCCGCGCTCGACGCCGGTCAGCGCGCGATCTGCGCCGAGGTTGCCGCCCGAATGGCCGCACCCGGACGCGACTGATCAGGCGAAGACCGAGCGGAAGGCGTTTTGCTGAAGCTTGGCATTGGCGTCGCGGTGCAGGCTCGGAATCACGAAGGCATCGGCAAGGATCCACAGGCCGCCGAGGGTCATCGTGGCCAGGGCCCAGAGCGAGCCGGACACGATCAGCGCCCAGTTGATCGGCAGGAAACTCGCCTGGATCGCGCCCGAAATCGGGTAGCCGAGATAGAAACGATGCGCCGAAATCCCGCCGCCGAAGAACCAGAGCAGATAGGCTGTCGCACGCGACTTGCCTCGCAAACGGCCGGCGCCCGCCGCCGACGCGGGCCGCCAGGCTTCATCGCCGGGAGCCTGCTCCTTGGGCCGTTCCCGCTCCTCGGCGAGAAAGGCCGCTCGCCGCGCCGCCAGATCGTCGGTCGCTCCGCCCGGCGCCGGATCGAAGGCCCGACCGCGTTCCCCGGCGGGGAAGGCGGCCCTCGCCGCGGTCCCGTCCTGTTCGCGCGGTGCGGATTCGATGCCGAGCAGGCCCGCCCGACTCATGGAGATCGCGCCGGGACCGGAATCGGCCATTCCTTTCCGGCCAAAGGTTCGTGCCGTCATCGTCCTTCCCCCCGAAAGCAGAGCGAGGATAGGGCAAAGCGGCAAAAATTGGATTAAGGCCCGGCCATTCGCGGAACGCTGCCCGAGCCCAGGGCGAAACCTCCGTGCCGCTCCACCGTTACAGGACCGGATCAACTCGGGAGAAACCCCATGCCGGTTTCCAACATGGATATTATCGAGCGGATTGCCCGGGTCATCGCCGGCCGGGTGGTGAGCAGCAATGCCGAAGGCGACGATCCGTCCGCCGGCGACCGGGTCGATTCGATCTGGCGCGACTATCGCGAGGATGCCCTGTCGGTCCTTCGCACCTTGCGCGAGCCCGATCCGGCGATGGCCGAGGCCGGCGACGTCGCGACTTGGGAACGGATGATCGAGGCCGCGCTCGCCGAGGCCGGCGAGAGCGTCGGCTCATAGGCCGAGCTCGGTCCAGATCCCCCGCAACGCATAGACGGCCGGCAGGATCAGCAGGAAGCCGACCGCGACGTCGAAGGCGCGGATCGGCCGCATCCGGCCGCCGCGCCCGCGAGTGCGCATGTCGCGGACCGTGATCCAGAGGATCGAGAGTCCGCACAGGATCGTTAGGCCGAGCAGCCCAGCATAGAGATAGAGCGTGTCTTCGGGCAGGCTGCCGATCGCCGCCGAGACGAGCAAAGCGGCCAGCCCCGCGGCGATTCCGACGATCGTCGCCCGCGGGGTCGTCCAGCGGGCCAGCACGCTCTCGGGCGGCGGCGGCGGGCGGCGGCTATGCGTCAATCTCTGCCTCGTCGAGCTCGGCGGCGCGGCTCTGGATGAAGTGGAAGCGGTGCTCGGGGTTGCGGCCCATCAGCCGGTCGACCAGGTCCTTGACCGAGGCCCGGTCCTCATAATCCTGGGGCAGGGTGATGCGGATCATGGAGCGCGTCTTCGGGTCCATGGTGGTTTCCTTGAGCTGGGCCGGGTTCATCTCGCCGAGGCCCTTGAAGCGCGACACCTCGACCTTCTTGCCCTTGAACGTCGACGCCTCGAGCTCGGCGCGGTGGGCATCGTCGCGGGCATAGGCGATCGTGCCGCCGGCGGCGAGCCGGTAGAGCGGCGGCTGCGCCAGATAGAGATGGCCCTTCTGCACCAAATCCTTCATTTCGTTGAAGAAAAACGTCATGAGCAGGGTGGCGATATGGGCGCCGTCGACGTCGGCGTCGGTCATGATCACCACCCGCTCGTAGCGCAAATCGTCGGGGCTGCAGCGCTCGCGGGTGCCGCAGCCCAGGGCCTGGATGAGGTCGGCGATCTCCTGGTTGGCGCGGATCTTGTCGGCGGTGGCGGAGGCGACGTTCAGGATTTTGCCGCGAATCGGCAGGATCGCCTGGGTCTTGCGGTCGCGCGCCTGCTTGGCGGAGCCGCCGGCGCTATCGCCCTCAACGATGAAGATCTCGGTGCCCACGGGATCGTCATTGGCGCAGTCGGTGAGCTTGCCCGGCAGCCGCAATTTGCGGTGCGAGGTCGCGGTCTTGCGCTTGATCTCGCGCTCGGCGCGCCTTTTGAGGCGCTCGTCCATCCGCTCGAGCACGAACGCCAAGAGGGCCCGCCCGCGGTCCATATGATCGGCCAGATAATGGTCGAAATGGTCGCGCACCGCCCCCTCGACCAGCCGCGCCGCGTCGGGCGAGGTCAGCCGGTCCTTGGTCTGGCTCTGGAATTGCGGATCGCGGATGAACACCGACAGCATGATCTCGGCGCCGTTGGTGACGTCCTCGGCCTGGACGTCCTTGGCCTTCTTCTGGCCGACCAGATCGGCGAAGGCGCGCATCCCCCGGGTCAGCGCGAGGCGAAGCCCCTGCTCGTGGGTGCCGCCGTCGGGCGTCGGGATGGTGTTGCAATAATAGGATTGCGAGCCCTCGCCCCAGAGCGGCCAAGCCACCGCCCATTCGACCGAGCCCTGGCCGTTCGGAAAATCGTGCCGGCCGGTGAAGGGCGTATTGGTCGCGGTCTCCTTGCCCTCGATCTGCTCCCTGAGATGGTCGGCGAGCCCGCCCGGGAACTGGAACACCGCCTCGTCGCTTATGCCCGCCTTGCGGTCCTCCTCGGAGAGCAAAGACGGATCGCATTTCCAGCGGATCTCGACCCCGGCGAAGAGATAGGCCTTGGACCGCGCGAGGCGATAGAGCCGCGCCGGCTTGAACCGCGCGTCGTCGCCGAAAATCTCAGCGTCCGGCGTGAAGGCGACGGTGGTGCCGCGGCGGTTCTGGGTCGGCCCGAGCGGCTCCAGCGGCGAGGTCGGCAGGCCCTTCGAGAAGGTCTGGCGGAAGAGCTGCTTGTTTCGCGCCACCTCGACCATCGTGTCGGTCGACAAAGCGTTGACCACGGAGACGCCGACGCCGTGCAGCCCGCCCGAGGTCGCATAGGCCTTGTCGGAGAATTTGCCGCCCGAATGGAGCATGGTCATGATCACTTCGAGCGCCGACTTGCCCGGATATTTGGGGTGCTCGTCGACCGGCATGCCGCGGCCGTTGTCGGCGACGGTCAGCCGCCCCGGGCTTCCCGGCGCGGCCTCCAGAGTCACCTCGATCCGGGTCGCGTGCCCGGCCACCGCCTCGTCCATGGCATTGTCGATCACCTCGGCGGCGAGATGATGGAGCGCCCGCTCGTCCGTGCCGCCGATATACATGCCCGGGCGGCGGCGGACCGGCTCAAGCCCTTCGAGCACCTCGATCGAGTGGGCGTCGTAATCGGCGGGGCCGCGCGGGGGCGCGCTCCCGAACAGGTCGTCCTTGTCGTCCTTGGCTGACATGGAGGGGGTATAGGGGCGGGGGAGTCGCGGGGGCAAGGTTCCCGGGCTGTTCTATCCACAGGTGGATGAGGGTTCGCATGGAGACACGGAGGCGCGGAGGGGGAATGGTTCACGCTAAGGCGCTAAGGGCTAAGGCGCGACGGTAGGGGGAAACCGTTGGAACGGCCACACGAACTTGCTATCTGTGCGCCATGGCCAAGACGCAGAGCAAAAGCACCGACAAGGTCGTCCGGGATGCCCAATCGGGACGGTACGTCACCGTGCGTGGTGCCGGGGCGCTGAAAGGCCATCTGACTCTCAGGAAGGGTGTCGATCTCACCAAGCCCATCGCGTCGCAAGCAATCAAGGGCTCGAAGGAGCGCAAAGGCGACGCGGCCCACGCCAAGCATTAGACGTTGCCAGGCATGCTGCTCGATACTCACGCGCTATATTGGCTGGTGAGCGGCGAAGAGGACTTGCCTTGACGAGGCGCTGGTTGCCATCGGCGAAAATCAGGAAGCAGGAACGCTGTTCGTGTCGCCGGTGACTGCTTGGGAGCTTGCCATCGCGACCAGGAAAAGCCGAGTGGCGGGCAGGCTGGTTCAGAGAAGCCGTGCGCGCCACCGCAGCCCGGATCATTCCAATCCGGCAGCGAATTTCTTGCGAGGCCGGAAAGGTGGTTACGGAGACGGGGCACAAGGACCCGGGCGACTGCTTCCTGATCGCGACCGCGCGAGTCCGCCGGATGCCGATCGTTACACGCGATGGAATCATGCAGACGATCGCGGCAGAACGTGCGGGCTATCTCGACGTGATTGCCTGCTGAACTGAGAGCGCACTAAACGGCTATGGCTCTGACGGCCCGCCTCAAGCCCGGCGAGACGCTCGGCGACCGAGTGATGAAGGTCGATCATGCCGGCGAGCACGGCGCGATCTGCATCTATCGCGCCCAGCTCTGGTTCGCCCGCTGGCGCGCGCCGGATATGGTCGATGAGCTGAACGGCTTCCTGGCGCACGAGCGGCGGCACCGTGCCCTGTTCGGCGCGGAGCTCGCGCGGCGCGGCCGGCATCGCTGCCGCTCCTATCACCTGTGCGGGCTCGGCGGCTTCGCGCTCGGCGCGGCGACCGGGCTGCTCGGCCGGCGCGCGATCGCCGCCACGACGGTGGCGATCGAGACGGTGGTGCTGCGCCACATGCACGAGCAGGTCGCCGAGCTTGCCGCCAGCGACCCGGCCGCCGCCGACACGCTCCGCGACGTGATCGCCGACGAGCAGGCGCATCACGACGTTTCCGACCGCCGGCTGTCCCGGCCGGGCTTCTGGCCGAGGATCATCAACCCTGTCCTGGCGGTTTCGACCGAGGCCGTGATCTGGCTCGGGATGCGGCTTTAGCTCGCCTGTCCGGAAATGTTGTCCGGGCCGACGGTTGCGGGGGGCGCTTCCTGCAACCAGGCCGCCGGCTCAATTTGAATATCGGCCATTCTCGACCCGCGCGGCCGCGGCCGGCAGGCGTGCCTCGATCATCTTCTTCCAGCCGCCGCCCAGGATCTTGCTGATCATGAAGCCGCGCAGGCCGGTGAAGCCCGACTGTTCCATGACGAGTCGCGTGCCGTCGCCTTCAGGGGTCAGATCGTAGGTCACGATGGTATCGATGCCGCCGCCTTCCCAGCTGTAGGCGAGCCGCCTGGGCCGATCCAGCTCGAGGACTTCGCAGCTCACGATCCCGTCGAAGCCCGGCGCCGGCTTCGTCGTGAAGTTGAACCTGTGACCGACCTTCGGTTCGAAATCGTTGGGCATGAGCCAGTCCGAAATGGCCCGGGAGTCGGTGAGCGCGACCCAGACCTGCTCGGGTGAATAGGGATAGAAGGCTTCGAATCTAAGCTTTCGGGCCATGTGTTTTCCTCAAATGATCGCCGAGGTTTTCGAGGCGGGAGGCCCAGAACTCGGTATGCTGTTCGAGCCATTCCCTCACCAGAAGGAGGGGCTCCGGCCGAAACTCGTAGAATCGAAGGCGACCGACTTTTTTTTCCGAAACGATGCGGGCGTCGCGCAAGACCTTGAGGTGTTGCGAGACCGCGGATTGAGTCATCTCGAACTGCGAGGTGAGTTCGCTGACCGACTGCTTCCTCTGTTGGAGCGACGTCAGCAGGGCGCGCCGGGTAGGATCCGCGAGCGCGCGGAACACCTGGCTTTCAAGCGTGTCGCTCGCGTCTCTGTTCACTCCACTTTCCGAAACCGCGCGTGCCTTCTTGACCAATCCATAAGCGATCTCTAATGGATCGTCAAACGGTCTGTGACAAACTTCCGGCAAAAAGGGGCTTGCAATGCGTCTCTACCCGATCGCCGCTTCGGTCGTCGCCACCTTTTCCGCGCCTGCCTTCGCGCAGGACGCGCCGTCACCCACCTCGTCCAATTCGGGTTTTCACGTCGAGGCCATAGCCGGCTATGACGGCACCCGCTTTCAGGGCGAGAGCGATGGCGGAGTCTTCTACGGACTCGGCGTCGGCTATGATTTCCGAAGCGATAACTTCGTCTTCGGCATTCAGGGCGAGGTCACCGATTCCACCAGCGAAGGCTGCGTCAACGACATCATCAATCCGGGCGATTCCATCTGCGCCGACGTGTCGCGCGATTTCTACATCGGCGGCCGCGCCGGTGCGATGGTCGGCCGCAACCTCCTCCTCTACGCCATGGCGGGCTATACCAACGCCCGCTTCGAGCTCAATTTCGACGACGGCACGGCAGGCGGCGCCGGGAATTTCTCGCGGACCTCCCATCTCGACGGCGTCAGGGTCGGCGGCGGAGCGGAGCTTGGAATCGGAAGGAACGCCTTCCTGCGGACCGAATATCGCTATTCCAATTACGAACTGGGTGGCGAGCGCCACCAGGTCATCGGCGGCTTCGGCTTCCGGTTCTGATCGACGGGCCGGGCCTTGGCCAATCCCGGTTCCGTCGCCCGGCTCCGCGCTTCGGTAATGGCGTCTTCAGGAGGAAAGCAATGGCGATATCTTCCAAAAGAACAGGATTGGCCGTGGCGCTCCTTGCGGGCGTGGGATCCGTTTCGGCGGCGGCTCAGGAAGCTCCCCGTCATCCGGAGGCTCGGGCGAGGCTTCTGGGCCCGATGGCCGAGGCACTCGAAAACCGGGTCGGTTCCTGGGATGTGACCGCTGAGTTGCAGCTTACGCCCTCGGCCCGGCCGGTTGTGATCGCCGCCGTCGCCGAGAACAGGATCGTGGGCGGACGCTGGTTGGTAAGCGAACTTCGAAGCGCCGACGGAATGAACGGCTTTTCGGGTTTAGGCGTCAACGGGTTCGATGCTCAAAGCGGGCATTATAATGGCTATTGGATCGATGGCTCGCGAGGCTTCGCAATCCCGGTGACAGGCCATTATGACCCGGCCTCCAGGACATTCAGGACGACATCCGTCGAAAATCGAGCGGATGGAAGCGCGATCACTGTCGTCTCGGAGACCGTTACGATCGGGAGGGACCGCGAGGAGACAATTTTCACGGCACCGGATGCCGAGGGGCGGCCGTATGTGCGGATGCGTCTGACGTACCGTCGTCGTGCCGCCCAGCGATCGTCACGGTAGATCGGCCGATTATTGAAGCCGGGAATGAGAGGCGAATCGGGAGCGTGCGAGTCGACGCTGCAGAGCGCGCGGAACCCCTCACCCTAAATCCCTCTCCCCCGGGAGAGGGACTTCGCGGAGCCTACCCTGGCACGAGACGCTGGCTCGTCCCGCCGAACGACCTTGGCCGGAGGCCGGCGATAGCGGACCTTCGGGCCGGAAGCAGCCGCGTGGACCTTTCGCGCAGGCCCGGCCGTTGTCCCGCCATCCGGACATCATCCGAGCGGCAGGAGAGGTCGAATGGCATCCGTGCGCTATATCGTCGCCGACGTCGATGACGCCATCGCCTTCTATCGGGACAATCTCGATTTCGAGGTCGACAAGCACAATCCGGGCAAGTTCGCGGCTTTGCTCCGCGACGACCTCACCCTCTATCTCAGCGCCCCGGGCGCGGGCAGCGGCGGCCAGGCCGGGGGCGTTCCGGAGCCGGGCGGGTGGAATCGGTTCATGGTCGTCACCGAGGCGCTGGACGCGCTGATCGGCCGGCTGCGCGAGGCCGGCGCGACGTTCCGCGGCGGGATCAGCGGCGGCGGCGCCGGCCGGGCGATCCTGGTCGAGGATCCGTCGGGCAATGTCGTCGAGCTGTTCGAGTTCAAGCGGGATTGAGCGCGGCCGCCGAAAGGCGCGCCGGATCGAGCCCAAGACGGGGCCGGCGCGAGCGGCGGACGCGTGCCGAGGCTGGCTGGCGGCGCTTCGGCGGCCTATTGCCGGGACGACGGACCATTCCCAACCGGAGCCTTTGCGATGACCCCCATCATCACCGCCTTCGAACGATCCCCCGACCGCGGCCGGGGCCTGGCGCGCGACATGCGGGTGCGCTGGGCGCTCGAGGAAGCGGGTCAGGCCTACGACGTCCGCCTGGTGTCGTTCGAGGCGATGAAGGAACCCGCGCATCTCGCCCTCCATCCCTTCGGCCAGATCCCGACCTATGAGGAAGCCGGTCTCGCTCTGTTCGAATCGGGGGCGATCGTGCTCCATGTCGCCGAGCGCCATCCGGGGCTGGTGCCCGCCGACGCGAACGGCCGGGCTCGGGCGATCGCCTGGATGTTCGCCGCGCTCAACACGGTGGAGCCGCCGATCGTCGAGCGGTCGATGGCCGTCATCCTGGAGCGCGACGAGCCCTGGTACGAGGAGCGGCTGCCGATGCTGGATGACCGCGTCCGCGCCCGGCTGAGCGAGCTTTCCAGCCGGCTCGGCGACGCCGAGTGGCTCGACGACGGGTTCAGCGCCGGCGACCTGCTGATGGTGACGGTGCTGCGAAGGCTGGGCGGATCGGGCATCCTCGAGGATTATCCGAACCTCTGCGCCTATATCGCCCGGGGCGAGGCGCGGCCCGCCTACAAGCGCGCCTTCGACGCCCAATTGGCGGTCTTCGCCGCCGCCGCGCCGGCCGGTTGAGCCGACTCCGCGCGAATAGCGCGCGCTATTCGCCGGACGGCGGCACCGCCGGACAGAGGGTCCGGTTCTCGTCGCCGCGCGGGACCTGCTCAAGGGCGACCAGGATCAGCGGCCCGGCGCTGGTCACGACCCCCTCGTGCCACTGGTCGATCGACTCGACCGCCGTGTCGCCGGGGCCGAAATCGTAATCCCGGTTGGTGACGTAATTGTGCACCCGGAGGTTGCCCTGCTGGATATAGACGTAGCGCGGATAGGGATGCTTGTGACAGGGGATCCGATAGCGCGGCGGATATTGCGCCTGGGTGACGGCGAGCTGGAATCCCGCCGGCGGCAGAGCGAGCGGCTGGCCGCTCATCGTCTGGTCGTAGCGCCGCTCGATCGGGTTGGCCGGCGCCGCGGGGTCGGCGGTGGCGGACGCGTTCTGGTCGTTCGACGGCGCGGCCGGCTCGGGCGTGCAGGCGGCGGCCAGCGCCGCGCCCGCCGCCACGATCAGTTTCCAGGTCATGATTGGGCCCTCCCTCGGGAAGACTGGACGGGTGCGCCCCGGCGGCGGGCAAGTCGAGACGAACCGGGTCCGAAATGACGTTCGTGCTTCAGTTCCTCTGTCATCCCGGACTTGATCCGGGGCCCATCTTTTCTAGCCATTGTCGGGCAAAGAAGGTGGATGCCGGGTCAAGCCCGGCATCACGACTGGCGAGACGAGGGACTTCCCCGTCCGTTTTACCTGACCCGAGGGCCACCGAAGGGCAAGGGGGGCGGGGGCTTGCGGTCGCGGCGGGGGAGCTGGGCCTGATAGGCGACCCCGCAATGCTGGACGCAATAGGGAAAGCCCGGATTGGCCGGATTGCCGCAAAAGTGGAAATCGGGCTCGCCGGGATGGCCGATCGGCCATTTGCAGATCTTCTCGTTGAGATCGAGCAGGCCGGTCTTCTCGGCGATCTCCGGGCTCGGCTTGGCCGGGACCAGGCGGCGGGGCGGGGCGGGGGGAATCGGCGCCTGCTGGTCGCTCGGCCCCTGGCGGACGAAGCCGCCCGGGCCGATCGAGCGGACCAGGGGCTCGGGCGGACCGGCCGGGCGCGCGGCCTCGGCCGCGGCGTCGTCGGCCGAGTCGATTTCGGGCTCCGGCTCGGGCTGCGGGCGCGGCGCCTCGGCTTCGGGCGCCTTCGCCTCGGAGACCGGGGCGGGCTCGGCCTTGTCCTTCCTCGCCTTGGGCGCGGGCTCGTTCGGCTTCACCGGCGAGGGGCGCGACTGCAGGCCGAGCCGGTGCGCCTTGCCGATCACGGCGTTGCGCGAGACTCCGCCGAGATCGTCGGCGATGTGGCTCGCGGTCATCCCGCGGCTCCACATTTCCTTCAGGCGATCGATCCGTTCGTCGGTCCAGGACATGCTTCTTCCTCAATGCTTCGCGGCTTGCCCGCCCCGGCGTCTGCGACTAGCGAACGCAGCTGTGAGCGACCAGCCTTCGAATTGGGTCCGTACCGCCCCCGGCGTCCCCGTCATCCGGAACGTCAATTGGGGCGGCCTTGCGACCCTCTATGTGAAGGAGGTGAGGCGTTTCTTCAAGGTCCAGCTGCAGACGATCTGGGCGCCGGCCGTCACCACCCTCCTGTTCCTGGTCATCTTCACCGTCGCTCTCGGCCGATCGGGGCGCACGGTGATGGGCGTTCCCTTCGCCGATTTCCTGGCGCCCGGCCTCATCGTCATGGGCATGATCCAGAATGCCTTCGCCAATTCCTCCTTCTCGCTGCTGGTCGGCAAGGTGCAGGGGACGATCGTCGACTATCTGATGCCGCCTTTGTCGACCGGCGAGCTGATGCTGGCGATGGCGGGCGCCTCGGTCACCCGCGCCTTCCTGGTCGGCCTCGCGGTCTGGCTGGCGATGCTGCTCTGGCCCGGAGTCGACGTGATGCCGGGCCATATCTGGGCGGTCCTGTGGTTCGGGCTGATGGGCAGCCTGATGCTCTCCTTCCTCGGCCTGATCACCTCGATCTGGGCCGACAAGTTCGACCATGCCGCCGCGGTCGGCAATTTCGTGGTGGCGCCGCTGTCGCTGCTCTCCGGCACCTTCTATTCGGTCGATTCGCTGTCGCCGACCTTCGCCGCGATCAGCCACGCCAACCCGTTCTTCTACATCATCTCCGGCTTTCGCTACGGCTTTCTCGGGCAGGCGGACTCGCCGGTGATGCTGGGCGCATCGCTGCTGCTCGGGATCAATGTGGCGCTCGGGGCATTGTGCTTCGGTCTGCTTCGCAGCGGCTGGAAGTTGAAGGCGTAGAGCGCGAGTTCGTTCATACAACTTGCGACATTTATGAACGGATTCTGTCGGACCCGTTCAGCGCGGTCACATCCTCCAGCCGGTAGAAGCGGGACTGCAATACTGCAGCAAGGAGTAGTCAAAATGCGTAAGTTGCTAGCATCCGTCGCCCTCGCGACCGCCACGATCGCCGTCGCTGTTCCGGCTGCGGCCGAAGCCCAGCGGTCCGCTTATCGTCCGCTCGGGCCTTCGCGCCAGGCGATCAACGAACTGCTGAGGGACCTCAACCGCGCCGAGAATGGCATCGAGCGGTCCGTCCAGCGCCGGATCATCTCGCGCCGCGAGGCGGCCGGCCTGCGCCGCGAGGCCAGCCAGATCCGGTTCCAGCTGAACCGGGCCGCCCGCAACGGCATCGGCGGGCGCGAGTTCGCCTCGCTCCGTCACCAGGTCAACAGGCTCGAGCAGCGCCTGCGCATCGAGCGCCGCGACCGCGACGGCCGCCGCTACTGAGCGGTGAACAATCGGGAGGGCGCCGCGAATTGACGCGGCGCCCCCCAAATCCCTATAGCGGGAGTGGAAGGCGGCCTTCATGCAAGGCCGCCTTTTTCACGGTTCATTTTCCGCCGCCAAGGGAGCCCAACATGGCCATCACGCCGCTCATGCCCGTCTATCCGCGCTCGCCGGTGCGGCCGGTGCGCGGGGAGGGGGTCTATCTCCACGGCGAGGGCGGCGAGAAATATCTCGATTTCGCCAGCGGCATCGCAGTCAACCTGCTCGGCCACGGCCACCCGCATTTGACCAAGGCGATCCAGGAGCAGGCGGCGACCCTGATCCACGTCTCCAACCTCTACGGCAGCCCGCAGGGCGAAGCCTTCGCCCAGCGCCTGTGCGACCTCACCTTCGCCGACACCGTCTTCCTCACCAATTCGGGCGTCGAGGCGGTCGAATGCGCGATCAAGACGGCGCGCCGCTACCATCATCATCACGGCCGGCCGGAGAAGCACGAGCTGATCACCTTCTCCAACGCCTTTCACGGGCGGACATTGGGCACGATCAGCGCCACCAACCAGCCCAAGATGCGCGAGGGCTTCGCGCCATTGCTGCCCGGCTTCACCGTGGTCGAGTTCGACGATCTCGACGCGGTCAAGGCGGCGATGGGGCCGCACACGGCCGGCTTCCTGATCGAGCCCGTGCAGGGCGAGGGCGGCATCCGCCCGGCGAGCGAGAGCTTCATGAAGGGCCTGCGCGCCCTGGCGGACGAGCACGATCTGATGCTCGTCCATGACGAGGTTCAGTGCGGCTACGGGCGGACGGGCCGGATGTTCGCCTATGAGCATTACGGGATCGAGCCGGACATCATGGCGGTCGCGAAGGGGATCGGCGGCGGCTTTCCCCTCGGCGCCTGCCTCGCCACCGAGAAGGCGGCGGCCGGAATGGTGATCGGCACGCACGGCTCGACCTATGGCGGCAACCCGCTCGCCTGCGCCGCCGGCCAGGCCGTGCTCGACGTCGTCGCCAACGAGGAGTTCCTCGCCCACGTCACCCGCATGGGCGAGCGCCTCAGGGGCGCGCTCGAGCAGATGATTCCCAATCACGACCATCTCTTCGAAAGCGTGCGCGGAATGGGGCTGATGCTCGGCGTCAAGATGAAGACCGACAGCCGCGCCTTCGTGAACTATCTTCGCGAGCACGGGCTGCTGACCGTGGCCGCGGGCGACAATGTGATGCGCGTTCTGCCGCCCCTGATCGTCGAGGAGGCGCACGTCGCCGAGTTCGTCGAGCGGCTGTCCGAGGCGGCGCGGCGCTACGAGGTGCCGCAGGCAGCTTGAGCGATACGGAGCGTCCCCGGCTTTTCGGTCAGGCCGCCCGCTTCCTCTCCCAGACGTCGCAAGGCTCGCCGAACGGGGCGAAGGCCTCGCCGGTCCGGCGCTCGCCCAGCCGTTCGGCGACGCGCCGGCTGGCTTCGTTGTCCGGGTGGATGACGGAGACGAGCCGGTCGACGTCGAGCCGCTCGAACGCCCAGTCGATCGCCGCGGCCGCCGCCTCGGTCGCATAGCCCCGGCCACGTGCCTGCGGCGCCAGCGCCCAGGCGATTTCGACGTCCGGCCATCCCTCGGGCCGGATCGGCCCGGCGCGGCCGAGGAACGCGCCGCTGTCGCGCGCTTCGACGACGAACATGCCGAAGCCCCGCAGCTGCCAGTGCCCGGCGAAGAACGCCATTTCGGCCCAGGTCTCGGCACGGCTGCAGGGGCGGCCCTTGCGGGTGACGAACCGCGCGGTTCCGGGGTCCGCGAGGAGCGCCGCATAGGGCTCGAAATCGGCCGCACGCCAGCCGCGCAGGACCAGCCTCGGCGTTCGCAGCAAGGGGGGCTCGGCGCAGGACACGAGCATCTCCTTGCGCGCGCGCTGTGGCCGGAATTGGGCGATTTTCGATCGAAAGCGGCTCGCGCCGGTCAGCGCCAGCGGTCCCCCGGCGCCCTGACATAATGGCGCCAGACATAGCCCCAGGGGATGATCAGCGCGAACACGAACGGGAAGAAGCCGATCTCAAACAGGTCCTTGCTCAATTGCGGATCGACCCGCCCGGCCGACCATTGCGGAAGCCCGAAGGCGAGCAGCCAGATCGTCTTCCAGACCAACTCGAACAGGAAGATCGGAACCATCAGCAGCGGATGGCGAAGCGCGAGGAACGCCAGCACCCACAGGCCGCCGAGCATGGCGTTCGTCATTCCGCGCGCGGTCGGGCTGGGGTCGAGCAGCCCCGGCAAATAATTGGAGAAGCCGCCGACGATGAACAGCAGCGTGATCGCGCGCATCAGGTACAGCCGCCAGAGCGGGACTTCGAGGTCGCGCCGCGCGGGCGCTTCGGAACCGGCCGTCGAAGCCATTTCGAGCCTCCTTCTCAGGACGGGGCGTGAGCTCTCGCCGTTTCGTTCGCGGGCCGGCGGAACGTCCAGGGATCGGCCGGTCTCGCCACATAGTTCGCCCAGACGTAGCGCCACGGAATGACGAGGAGCAGGACGGCGCCGAAGGAGGTCTCGAAGATCGAGGTCCGCATCGCCTCGTCGAGCGTTCCGTCAAGCCAGCGCGGCAAAGCGAAGGCGGTGAGCCAGATCGCCTTCCAGATCAGCTCGAACAGCAGCAATGGGAGCATCCGCAGCGGATAGCGAAGGCCGAGCAGCGCCAGCAGGCCGATCGTTCCGATCAGGGCCCAGGCGACTCCGGTCATTCGCGGCACCAGCGGGTCATGGCTGATGATCAGCGGCCAGACCATGTTGCCGATGCCCGCCGCCATGAACAGGTACATGGCGCGCATCACCCAGAGGCGGATCGGCGAAACCTCGGTCATCGGCTTTCTCCATGGTCGGGGCGTGGCCTGGACGGAGCGAGCGACAGCGCCAGGCCGAGGGCGAGCAGGGCGAGCAGCCCGTAATTCACGTACCAGGCGATATCGGTGAGCCTCGCGCCCGGCGCGGCGTAGCTCTGCCCGATGGCGCGGCGGGCGACATGCTCGGCGAGCAGCACCAGGTAGACGAACGGGACCAGCGCCCGGTAGCGGACCAATACGACCAGGGCGATCAGCGTGATCATGAGATGGCCGAGCGCCATCAGAGCGAACAGCAGCAGCACCTCTCGCGCCCCCGCGGCGCCGTAGCTGTCCAGCGGGATGCCGTCGGCGCCGGCGGCGACCGAGCGGGTGTTGAAGATCGAGTTGAGGCTCATCGAGAGCTTGAGGAAAATCAGCAGCCCGAGCAGCCAGAGCGCGCTACGGCGCCCGCCGAACCCGTTGTCGGCCTGTCCGGGAAGAAGGCGGCCGAGCAGGCTCATTCCGCCGCCTCCGCCGGGGCGAGGCGCAGCTTCGGGCCGGCGAACCCCTTCGAGAGGCGCACCCGCACCAGCCAGAAGGCCATCACGGCGAACGGCGCGAAGGCGAGCGCGAACAAGGCGGGCGAGCCGCGCGCCGCCTCGGGCAGGACGTCCTGCTGGCCGAGGAAGAAGGATCCCGTCGCGATGAAGAAGGCGAAGCACATCCGCCACAAATGGCGGGCGATGCGCTGGGCGCGGGACAGCGGCGAGCGCAGGATGGCGTTGAGATCGAGCAGGCCGGCGAGCAGGCAGAGCGCGCCGAGCGCGAAGACCGGGCCCGGGCCCGCCGGAGTCGTCGCTCCGGTGAAACCGCCCCAGATCATGAGCGCGGCCAGAGCGAGCGCGGCGACGCAGGCAAGGATCTCGAACCGGCCGGTCGTGCCGTCGCGGCGGCGCGCCGCGACCCAGGCAGTCGTCACGAAATAGCAGACCATGATCCCGCCGACCGGGGAGCCGGGCGGGTTCCTGAACGGCTCCAGCAGCGAGGCGGTGATTCCGAGCACGAGCATCGAGGCGAAGAAGCAGGTGCCGGCGCGGGCGTGCAGTCGGCCGCCCTTGCGCGCGGCGACCGCGACGGTGCCCGAGGGCAGCGCCAGGAGGCCGGCGGCGATGTGGATGCCCATGACGATGTTCATGCCGCTTCGCTCCTTGGCTCGGCCGCCGGCGGGCGTTCGCCCTCCGCGTCGGGGAAATATTCGAGGACGTCGCCCGGCTGGCAGGACAAGACGGCGCAGATCGCCTCGAGCGTCGAGAAGCGGATCGCCCGGGCCTTCCCCGTCTTCAGGATGGACAGGTTCACGATGGTGATCCCGACCCGCTCGGCGAGCTCGGTCAGGGTCATCCGCCGCGCGTAGAGCAGGTCGTCGAGCTTCACCGCGATCGCCATGGTCAGATCGTCCCTTCCAGGTCTTCGCGCATCAGCGCGCCCTCGGCGAAGACCCGCGCCAACACGAAGGTGAGCAGAACGGCGAGCCAGCCGTTGACCGAGAAGCCGGCGTCGAGCTGGACCGGATGGGCAGGCGTCGAAATCGCCTTGCCGATCGCGGCGATGACGATGCTGAGCAGCTGAAGCGCGAGCAGCATCCAGGCGATGGCGAGCAGGCGGTTGGCGTTGGCCGCGACGAACGGATCGCCCCGGCGAACCGTTTCGACCATCGCGACCAGCCGCCGCAGGATGGCGTCGTTGAGCGGGATCGCCACCAGGCCGAGCGCGGCGACCGCCCGCAATCCCCAGACCAGCGAGTCGCTGGGGGCGTGGCCGAGCGCCATCGCCCATTGCGCGTCGGTGAAGGCGGCGCTCCAGGCCAGCAGCACGAGGATCGCGGCGCCGAACAGCCAGTTCAGCACGATCAGGATGCGCAGCACGACATAAGCGATCGGAAGCGCGGCGGAATAGGATCGGGACATCGGGGACGACTCCATTGATATCGATAAACGATAAGAACCTTATCGATAGTCGTCAAATGGAATTTTCCGGCGGCGATGGGCGAGGGTGGAAATCGGCCGCCGGGACCGTTAGGCGCGGGGCATGAGCCCAATGGACAAGGATCGGGAGCCGGACGGCGCGGCGGTGGCGAAGCCGGTCCTCCTGTCCGGCGGCAATCCGCAGATCGCCAAGGGCGACGGCGAGGCCCCGGTGCGCGCCTATATCGAGGCCATGCCGGGCTGGAAAAGCGACGTCGGCCGCCGCCTCGACGCGCTGATCGGGCGCACCGTCCCCGGCGCCCGCAAGGCGGTCAGATGGAACTCGCCCTTCTACGGCATCGAGGGCAAGGGCTGGTTCCTCAGCTTCCATTGCTACACCGGATATATCAAGCTCAGCTTCTTCCGCGGCGCCTCGCTGAAGCCGGTTCCGCCCGTCGAGTCGAAGGACGAGAATGTGCGCTATTTCCACATCCACGAGGACGACCGGCTCGACGAGGAGCGTCTGGCGGATTGGATCGGGCAGGCGGCTGCGCTGCCCGGCTGGATCCCATGATCAAAGGAGCGGTTCGATGGCAGGTGAAGGCGAGGACACACAGTCGCGGTTGATCGATGCGAGGATCGAGGCATTGGGCGACTGGCGGGGCGAGACTCTGAAGCGGGTCCGGGCGCTGATCAGGGAGGCCGATCCCGAAATGGTCGAGACGGTGAAATGGCGGAAGCCGTCGAGCCCGCTCGGCGTTCCGGTCTGGGAACATGCCGGCATCGTCTGCACGGGCGAGACCTACAAGGACAAGGTGAAGCTGACCTTCGCGCGCGGCGCCGCGCTCGACGACCCCTCCGGCCTGTTCAATTCCAGCCTCGAGGGCAATACCAGGCGCGCCATCGACATCGGCGAGGGCAAGGTGATCGACGCGGAGGCGCTGAAGGCGCTGGTCCGGGGCGCGGTGGCGCTGAACGTCGCCGGGCGTCGGGTGGCGCCGTAAGCCCGATCGTCACCCCGGACTCGATCCGGGGTCCACCTAGGTCTCGGCGCGCGTTGCCGGGAAGGTGGATGCCGGATCAAGTCCGGCATGACGACCTTGGGCCTAGCGCGTTCCCCCGCTCCGCAAGGAGGCCGAGCCGAAGTCGAGCTCGCCGATCGGGATCACCTCGACGTCCGGATGCTGGGCGCGAAGCGCCTCCAGGAACTCGCTGGCGCGACCAACGATGACGATGCTCGCCTGGGCCGGGTCGATCTCGGCGGCGACCGAGGCGGCGACCTGCTGCGGAGTCACCGCCTGAAGGTTCGGGATGTAGCGCGCATATTCGGTCATCGGCAGGCCCTGGACGGCGAGGTTGGAGAGGAACTGGCCGAGCCCGGTCGTCGTCTCCACCTGGCGGCCGAAGCCGCCGACCAGCAGGGTCCGCCGCTTGGTCAGCACGTCGTCGGCGATCGGCTCCTCGCGCATCCGCCTGATCTCGGCCAGCATCACCTGCGCGACCTCGGGCGCCGCATTGTTGCGGGTCTGGGCGAGCGCGACCAGAAGCCCTTCGTCGCGATAGGAGGGAAGGCCGCTATTGGCGCCGTAGCTCAGCGCCCGGCGCACCCGCACCTCCTGGAACAGCCGCCCGGTCGACGAGCCGCCGAGCGCCGAATTGGCGAGCACGAGGGGATAATAATCGGAATCGCTGCGGGCGATTCCGCGCATCACCACCGCCACCGCCGACTGATCGGAGGCCGGATTGTCTACGACGATCACCCGCGGCGCCGACGCCGTCCCGGCGCGGCTGGCGGGCATGGGCGGCATCGGCTGCGCGGGCGCGGCCCACCGGCCGAACAGCCGCTCGGCGAGCGCGAAGCCGGTCTCGGCGTCCAGCGAGCCGGTGATGACCAGGGTGGCATTGTCCGGCCGCCACCAGGCGCGGTGATAGGCGACGAGGTCGTCCCGGGTCAGCGCCGCGATCGAGGCCGGGGTGCCGCCCGGCGGCGAGCCGTAGGGCGCTCCGCCGTAGACGGCGCGATAGGCGACCCGCTGGGCGACGAAGGAGGGGTCGCGCATGTTGACGCGGAGCTGGTCGAGCGCCCGCCGCCGCTCGCGCTCGAGCTCCTCCTGGGCGAAGGCGGGCTCGCGGACCACCTGGGAGAGCAGGGCGCCCGCGGTCTCGATGTTCGCGGCCGGCGCCGAGATGAAGGCGAAGCTGCTGTCCGGATTGACCGAGCCGCCGATCTGCGCGCCCAGGGATTCGATCCGGGCGGCGATGTCCGGCGCGGTCAGGCCGGCGGCGCCGTTGTCGACCAGGTTGGACATCATCGAGGCGACGCCGGGCCGGGCGGCCGGATCGGCCGAGGTGCCGCCGCCGAAGACGAGCAGGGCCGAGGCGATCGGCACGCTGGTCGAGCGCGCGATGACGACTCGAAGGCCGTTCGGCAGGCGTCGCTCGGCGAAGGCGGGGGCGTTGAACGGCTGCTGCGGGCCGGGCGCCGGCGGCGCCACCCGCTCGCCCTCGGGCGCGAGCTGGTTGGGGGTGGCGGTATCGGGCGGGAAGGTCCGGCCGAGCGCCGGATCGGTGGGCTGCGCCGAGGGATCGTAGGCGGCCTGGCCGGCCGGCCGCTGCGCCTCGTCGAGATAGCGTAAAGTCACCCGGCTCGAATCGGTCAGATAGCGGCGGGCGACGCGCTGGACGTCGGCCGCGGTCACCCGCTGCACCGCCGCGAGCAGCCGGTCGCCCCAGCGCGGATCGTTGGCGGTGGTGACGTTCTGGCCGATCTCGAAGGCGCGGCCTTCGGGAGTCTCGCGGCCGAACAGGGTCTCGGAGACGATCTCGTTTCGCGCCTCGGCCAGCTCGGCCTCGCTGATCGGCTGGTCGCGCAGCCGGGCGACCTCGGCGGCGAGCGTGGCTTCGGTCTCGCCGACGTCGCGGCCGGTCGCGACCACCGCCTGGGCGGTGAAGATGCCGGCATCTTCCAGGCCGAAATCGAATGTTCCGGCATTCTGGGCGAGCTGCCGCTCGTAGACGAGGGTGCGGAACAGCCGCGACGACTGGCCGCCGGAGAGGATCTTGTCGATCACGGCCAAAGTGGCGGAATCGGGGTGGTTGAGCCGTGGCCGCTGCCAGGTGAAGACGATCGCGGGGAGCGGCACATTGGGCCCGTAGGCGGTCAGCGCACGCGGCCCGCGGCGCGGCGGCTCGGCCATACGCTGGCGAAGGATCGGCGTCCGGGGCCGCGGCAGCGCGCCCAGATGCCGGTCGATCCAGCGGTCGAGCTGCGCCTGATCGAAATTCCCCGAGACGATCAGAGTGGCATTGTCGGGCCGGTAGAAATTGGCGTGGAAGGCGCGCGCGTCCTCCAGCGTCGCGGCGTCGAGATCCGCCATCGTGCCGATTCCGGAGCGGCGATAGGGATGGCCGGTGAAGCCGGTGTCGAACGTGTAGTAACGCTGCAGCCGGCCGTAGGGTTGGGAGAGGACGCGCTGGCGCATCTCCTCCTTGACGATGCTGCGCTCCGCTTCGAACACCGACTGGTCGAGCACCGAGCGGCCCATCCGCTCGGCATGCGCCCAGAGCATCGCCTCGAGCTGGTTCGCCGGGACCGTCTCGAAATAATTGGTGGTGTCGGGGCCGGTCGAGGCGTTGCGCGTGCCGCCCGCCTGCTCCTCGACGATCCGGCTCAATTCGCCATGCGGGATGTTGCGGGTCACCCGGCTCAGGATGTGCTCGAACAGGTGGGCGAAGCCGGAGCGGCCGGCGGGGTCGTCCTTCGAGCCGACATCGTACCACATCTGCACCGACACGTTGGCGGTGCGCGTGTCGCGGATCGTGTAGACCTGGAGGCCGTTGGCGAGCACCCGGTGGGTATAGCCGAGGGCAGGGACCGCGTTCGCGGCCGCGGCGGGCGTCCGGCGCTGCGCCGCCGCCGGCACGGCGAGGAGAGAGGCGCTGCCCGCCAGCAAAGCCGCGATGATGAAAGACCTTTTCCGCATGGACCGACTCCCCTGAACATGGCCGGCTGCCGGCCTCGCGCTCAGCCTGCCTTACTGTATTATCCATGTAAAGCGGCGGGGCGCGAAATCCGCAAGCGCGATCATCGCGCGCGGCCGTCGACAGCCCGTCGATCGTCGGCGCTTGGCCCCCGCATGAGCGCTTGTTATAGGCTCGCCCAGGAGTTTTCATGGCGCCAGGCACCCCCGACCGCATTGTCAGTGACGGCGACGAGGCGCTTCGAGCGGGCGATGCCGGGCCGCCCCTGCGTTCTGAAGCGCACAATGCTTCCGGCTCGCCGAGCGAGCTCGCGCTCAACCGGCTGCTCGAGGCCGAACCGCGATCGGTGCTTCTGAATATCCGCAAGGCGGATTTCCGGGCGCGGGCCGGTGACGACGCTCTCGCCTGCTATTTCTACAGACGCGCATTGCGTTTCGCCGGCGACCGGCCCGTGCCGCAAGAGGAGGCGGCCGAGGTGCGGCGGGCGGAGCTGGCGCTCGCCGAGACGGCGGGACGCGCCCATGCGAGGCGCGAAAAGCGGCTGATCGAACGAGGCCTGGCGCCGCAGCAATGGAGCCCCCGCCTGCGGGCTTCGCTCGAGCTCGCGGCCGGCCGAGGGCAATTCCACGTCCAGGATCCGACCAACGCCTATGTCCAGGATCCGACCCATTATCATTATCCGGGACTGCCGCGGATCGAGTTCTACGACCCGGGCCGGTTCGACTGGGCGCCGGCGATAGAGGCGGCCACCGCGGCCATGCGCGAGGAATTGCTCGGGCTGCTGGCGAAGCGCGCGGACGCGATCCGCCCCTTCGCCCGGAACGATGACGGAATGCCGCTGGGCGTCAGCAAGGCGCTGCACGACGGCCGGGACTGGGGCGTGCTGGCGTTGTGCGAGCAAGGCTGGCTGGAGCCCGACAATATCGAACGCTGCCCGCGCACCTGGGAAACCCTCCTTCGGAACGCTCCCGTTCCGCGCGTCGCGGGCTGGGGGCCGAGCGCGGTCTTCTCCCTGCTGAGACCGGGCGCCCATATCGGCGCCCATACCGGCATGTACAACGCCCGGCTGATCTGCCACCTGCCGCTGATCGTGCCGCCCGGCTGCCGCTTCCGCGTCGGCAACGAGATCCGCGAATGGGAAGAGGGCAAGCTGCTCATCTTCGACGATACGATCGAGCACGAGGCCTGGAACGACAGCGCCGAGGATCGCGTGATCTTGGTCTTCGACATCTGGCGGCCCGAGCTGAGCGAAGAGGAGAAGCGCGAGCTCACCCTGCTCTTCTCGGACTGAGCGTCGAGGCGCGGCGATCCGTCCGCTCAATCGCCCCGCCGGGGATTGACGCGGCGCCACGGATCGCCACATCGGGCGGCATGGCTTCGCCGAACCAACAACCCATCGCCGCCGCGAGCCTCGACAGCGCGGTCGGCTTCGCCTTGCCCGCCCGTCATGCGCGCGGCCGGCTGGTGCGGCTCGGGCCGGTGCTCGACGACGTCCTTTCGGCGCACGATTATCCGCCGGCGATCGCCCGGATCCTGTCCGAGGCGCTGGTGCTCACCGCTCTGCTCGGCGCGACCCTCAAGGATGCCGGCGGCCAACTGACCATGCAGGCGCAGACCGAGGCCGGCGTGGTCGACCTGCTGGTCGCCGATTATAAGGGCGGCGAGCTTCGCGGCTATGTCCGCTACGACGTCGAGCGGCTCGCCGAGCAGCCCAGCCAGCCCTCGCTCTTCTCCCTGTTCGGCAAGGGCTATCTCGCGATCACCTTCGACCAGGCGCTGTCGAAGGAGCGCTACCAGGGGATCGTCCCCCTGGAAGGCGGCAGTCTCGCCGAGGCGGTCGAGCATTTCTTCGTCCAGTCCGAGCAGATCCCGAGCCTGGTGCGGATCGCGGTCGACGATAGCGGGA